>ERZ1740059.448-NODE-448-length-21771-cov-6.732732_pt1 | contig 21771 bp, 16 predicted proteins | sample MGYA00581744_ERZ1740059 | MGnify/ENA primary metagenome ERZ1740059 (study PRJEB43018, sample SAMN04849738) | marine metagenome | isolation source: floating plastic debris | place: Pacific Ocean | collected 2008-08-28 | study: EMG produced TPA metagenomics assembly... | reverse complement strand
TAAAACCCCTAAACGATTTGATGGAACTCGAAGAGTTTCTTCGGCACTGGGAAGTTGTACATTAACTAATTATTTGTCAATTTAACAAAATATTTGTCAACAAGCTTGAAATACATTAAACCCTGTCACTACAAGGATTGTGGCAGGTTTTTTCGCATTTTAGGGATTCAAATCGCTTCCAACGTTGCTTCACACATTAGATGTCAAAAACCAGATATTTCACAATTTATTTGTCAATTACCTGTAAACCGCTAAAAATAATGATTTTGCATAAATTAACGAATTAGTTGTCAAGCAAGTAGTATAATACAACTACGTTTTATAAAACAATTATGTATGCAAAATTCCCAATTTTCTGGAACTTCTAAAGATTTACCTTGTACTGATTCTCAAAAGGAAGAGAATGTTATTGTTTCTGAGCTTTCTGATGAAGCTCGGCTAAAAATGGAAGTAATTCAAAGTCTCTTGCAAAATGATGACGGTGCCACGTATACTCAACGGCTTCAAGAAGCAGCAGAAAAACTTGGTAAGTCGGTACGTACAGTTAGGCGACTTGTCGATAAATGGGAACAAGAAGGTTTAGCTGGGTTAGTACAAAATCAAAGAACCGATAAGGGAAAGCATAGAGTTGATTTGAATTGGCAAGAGTTTGTTTTGAAAACTTATAAGGAGGGGAATAAGGGAAGTAGAAGAATGACTCGCCAGCAGGTATTTATTCGAGTCAAAGCAAGAGCAAATGAACTAGATGTTAAGCCTCCTTCCCATATGACTGTTTATCGGATTTTGCAACCTCTAATAGATAAACAAGAACGAGTTAAAAGCATTCGCTCTCCAGGTTGGCAGGGTTCACGCTTGTCTGTTAAAACTCGCGATGGAAAAGATTTACAAGTGGAATACAGTAACCAAGTATGGCAATGCGACCATACCCGTGCTGATATTTTATTAGTAGATGGGCATGGTGAAGTTCTTGATCGTCCTTGGTTGACAACGGTTATTGACAGTTATTCACGCTGCATTATGGGTATTAACTTGGGCTACGATGCACCAAGTTCTCAGGTTGTAGCTTTGGCATTACGCCATGCGATTTTAGCAAAGCAATATGGTTCGGAATATGGACTCCATGAAGAATGGGGTACTTATGGCTTACCACAACACTTTTATACAGATGGAGGAAGAGATTTTCGTTCTAACCATTTGCAAGAGATAGGAGTGCAGTTGGGGTTTGTATGTCATCTTCGCGACCGACCGTCTGAAGGTGGTAGTGTCGAGCGTCCTTTTAAAACTTTTAACACTGAATTATTCTCTACTTTGCAGGGATACACGGGTTCAAATGTACAAGAACGCCCAAAAGAAGCTGAGAAAGATGCTTGTCTAACACTGCGACAGTTAGAGCAGCTTTTAGTACGCTACATAGTTGATAACTATAACCAACGGCTTGATGCACGGATGGGCGACCAGACAAGATTTCAGCGTTGGGAGTCTGGATTAATCGGAATGCCAAATTTGCTTTCCAATAGGGATTTAGATATTTGCTTAATGAAGAAAATGCGACGACAAATCCAACGTGGAGGATATCTACAATTTGAAAACCTTATGTATCGAGGGGAACTTTTAGCGGGATATGCAGGGGAAAGCGTTGTCCTAAGATATGACCCCAGAGATATTACAACTGTCTGGGTTTATCGCCGAAAAGGAAATAAGGAAGAATTTTTAGCTAGAGCGTTTGCTCAAGATTTGGAGACAGAGCAACTGTCTTTAGATGAGGCGAAAGCTACTAGTCGTAAGGTTAGAGAAGCAGGTAAGACGATAAGCAATCATTCGATTTTGGCAGAGGTGCGCGATCGCGAAACATTTACGACTCAAAAGAAAACTAAAAAAGAACGTCAGAAAGCAGAACAAGCAGAGTTAAAAGAAGCCAAGCAAGCCTTACCAGTTGAGGTAGAGGAAGAAGTAGAAACGGTATCTAATCGTAGCGAGCCAGAATACCAAATGCCAGAAGTATTTGATTACGAACAAATGCGAGAAGATTACGGGTTTTAGAAATGACGAATCAACAAGCTCAGGCAGTTGCTCAACAATTGGGTGCTATTCCTACAAATAATGAAAAACTGCAAGCGGAAATTCAACGTTTGCGAAGTAAAAGTTTTGTTCCTCTTGAGCAAGTAAAAGTACTCCATGATTGGCTGGAAGGGAAACGACAATCACGCTTGTCTGGTCGAGTGGTAGGCGAATCGAGAACAGGTAAAACAATGGGTTGTGATGCTTATAGGTTAAGGCATAAACCTACACAGGAATATGGAAAACCACCTACTGTGCCTGTTGTTTATATCCAAATTCCTCAAGAGTGTGGTGCAAAGGATTTATTCAGTATGATTCTTGAGCATTTGAAGTATCAGGTAGTAAAAGCAACTGTCGCGGACATTAGAGATAGAACTTTTCGAGTCTTAAAAGGTTGTGCGGTGGAAATGGTAATTATTGATGAAGCTGACCGTCTCAAACCTAAGACCTTTGCAGAGGTACGTGATATTTTTGACAAATTGGAGATTCCCGTGATTTTGGTAGGGACTGACCGCTTAGATGCAGTAATTAAGCGAGATGAACAAGTTTATAACCGCTTTCGGGCTTGCCATCGCTTTGGTAAGTTCTCTGGGGAAGATTTTAAGCGGACAGTAGAAATTTGGGAGAAGCAAATTTTAAAGTTACCAGTGGCTTCTAATCTTTCTAGCACTAAGATGTTAAAGATTTTGGGACAAGCAACGGGTGGTTACATCGGTTTAATGGACATGATTCTGCGAGAAGCTGCAATTCGGGCTTTAAAAAAGGGATTGCAAAAAATTGATTTGGAAACTTTAAAAGAAGTAAGTAGGGAATATCGATAATGCAAGCAGAAAATATCCAGCCTTGGTTATTCACAGTTGAACCACTAGAAGGAGAAAGTTTAAGCCATTTTTTAGGTCGGTTTCGACGGGCTAATGATTTACCTGTTTCTGGATTGGGTAAAGTCGCAGAACTTGGAGGTACAATTGCACGTTGGGAAAAGTTTCGATTTAACCCTCCTCCTTCTCGTCAGCAGTTAGAAAAATTAGCTGCTGTGGTAAAGGTTGATGTTGATAGGTTAGTACTGATGTTGCCACCCTCTGGAATGGGAATGAAAATGGAGCCTATTCGCTTATGTGGAGCTTGTTATGCTGAGTCTCCTTGTCACAAGATTGAGTGGCAATTTAAGGTTACACAGGGGTGCGATCGCCATAAATTAACTTTGCTATCTGAGTGTCCGAATTGTGGCGCGAGATTCAAGATTCCGGCTTTATGGGTTAATGGTTGGTGTCATAGGTGTTTTACTCCCTTTGGAGAGATGACAAAATACCAAAAGCCTCTGCGCTTTTTGTAAAAAGAATAATGTGGTTCTTTTTTTTATCTTGTTGGAAATAATAAATTAAATCAAAAATGGGAGTAATACAAAAAAGTTCGATATATATAAATGTAATTTAATTTACTTGTGTACTTAGTGTTCACTGTGTAATATCCATAAGAAATTGCTGATTTTAATTTGATTGGCATTTATTTAAATATAAAAATTACGTGTTATGTGAATTAGAGGCTCAAACCATTATTATTACGTTGATAAATTAAAAATCGAGATTTAAGCGAACCTCAAAACCCTTAATCTATAAGGGGTATTTTTAATTCACATTAGGCGTAAATTATATTAACAAGAAACTTCTTATGCTTATAATGAAAAATGCACATGCACTAGTCGTTGGTATTGCAAACTACCAAAATCTTAACAAACTTCCTAAAAGCGTTCTAAATGATACTAAAGATATCTGTAGCTTGCTTATTGACCCCACATATTGCGGTTATTTAAAAGAAAATGTGAAGTGCCTATTGGATAATCAAGCAACCAAAAAAGGTTTAACAGAAGCGTTAACTGATCTAGCTCAAAGAACTAAGGCGGAATCAACTGTATTTTTATACATATCTGCTCACGGAAAACAGGTGAAATTTAGCTCCGGTACTAAGGAGTATTTACTACCAGTGGACGCAGATATAAAAACAGAAGAATCTACAGCTAAAACAGCAATTTCTGGAGAAGAGTTCAATCAAGCTTTGAGTGCGATTCCTGCCAAAAAGGTTATAGTCATCTTTGACTGTTGTCATTCGGGTGGTATAGGTCAACCAAAAACTCCTAATACCATAGTTATCAAAGATGGTCTGCCAAATAGTTACTATGATACCTTAAGCCAAGGAAGGGTAATTCTGGCTTCTTGCCGCGATACTGAATCATCATGGATTTTACCTGGTGCAAATAATAGTCTTTTTACCCAGCACTTGTTAGAAGGTTTGCGTAGTGGAGTAAGAAGTGATGATGCCTACATTCGTATTTTCAATCTTTTTGAGTATCTTCAGCCAAAAGTAGTAACGGAGAAACCTGAGCAACATCCTGTTTTTAAAGCAGAAGTGGAAGAAAATTTCCCTATTGCTGCATTTAGAGGCGGTCATATACCCGTACTAGAAGAAGATTTTCTTTACGATGCCTATATTAGTTATGTAGATGAAGGGCAAGATGCTACTTGGGTATGGGATAAATTAGTACCTCAATTAGAAGGGACTGGCTTGCATATAGCAGTTTCTGGTGATGTTGAAGCGCCTGGTGTTGCACGAGTAATAGGTATTGAGCGGGGTATAAGGCAGTCTATACGTACTGTAGTTGTTCTATCCGAAATATATTTGGCAGATAATATGGCGGAATTTGAGAATGTTTTAGTACAAACAATGGATATTCAAGAAGGTAGTTACAGACTGCTACCAATAAAAATTAGTGATATAGAGAAAAATAAGCTACCTACACGCCTAAGTATGCTGACGACCTTAAATTTAATTCATCCTAGTCGTTCTGAACGCGAATTTGAGCGCCTAGTAAAGGCTTTACAAGATCCATTGCCTAGAAAGTAGAAAAACAATCAAATCAAGCTCAATGACTTGCAGTAGCGCTATTAATCAGCTTACTGCAATTTTATTTTGAAATTTGGATAAAAAGTTGTTTGTAGATATTTAATTTTTCGCAAACAGAAATTTTTAAGGGCTTTATCAAAATTCAGATGGTTTCTTATAGTACACAAAAAAACTGATAAATACGGTAAATTACGGTAATAAAGAGTTTTTCTTAAGTATCTATAGCGACATCTTGTTTACTGAGGTTTATATGGCACAAACAAAAAAATATGACCTCTTTATTTCCTACGCAGATGCTGACAGTGGTTGGGTAGAGGGCTGCTTACTAGATGCTTTGGAAGAGGCTAAAGTAGACTTTTACTCAAAAGAAAAATTTACTCCTGGTAAACCAGAAATACAAGAATTTGAAGATGCTATCAAGCAAAGCTATCGCGTTTTGCTAGTAATCTCCCCTGCTTACCTAGGAAATAATTTTGACCCGTTTATTAATTCTTTAGCTCAATATTTCAGTTTAAAGGAAGGAACTTGGAATGTTATCCCGTTGATTTTAGAGGAAGTTGAACTGCCACCAAGTTTAGATGCGCTAGTAAAACTAGATGCTACCACTAAAGAAGAGCGAGAAAAGGCTATTAAACGTCTCTTGGAGGAATTACAGAAAACTGTACCCCACACATCGAAATTACCTCCTTGTCCTTACCCTGGAATGATACCTTTCAGTGAGGACAAACGCGATCTATTTTTTGGACGTGAAACATTGATCGGTAACATTGATCGGACTCTTTACAAAAATAATTTTATAACAGTTATTGGAGCTTCTGGTAGTGGGAAATCATCACTGATTTGTGCAGGCTTTATACCAAAATTGCAAAATAGCAGTCTTTTTAGTCAAGGTGAATGGCTGATTTGTAATAAGCGCCCTAGTGAAGACCCACTACAAGCTTTGGACATTGATTTAAAAAAAATAGGTTTAAAAACAGACTCAAACTACTTTGATAAAGCGGTAGATAGGCTACTAAATAAGCAACCTAAAGCCGAGCGTTTGTTATTAGTCATAGACCAATTTGAAGAGCTTTTTACTCTTACTATTGAAGAGGATATATTACTTTTTCAAAAAGCATTACTACATTTAGCTAAAAATTCTAAATGCTATGTAATCATAGCTATCCGTGCTGACTTCTATGGCGAGTTAATAGCATCTCCACTATGGCAAATAGCTAAGAATAACTTATTAAACGTTACACCTCTAGATAGAAAAGGGTTAGAAGACGCGATTACTAAACCGGCAGAAAAATTTGGGGTTTTTGTAGATCCACTTTTAGTAGAACGTCTTGTATCTGAAGCAGAAGGAGAACCTGGTATCTTACCCTTTATTCAGGAAACTTTGTTTTTTTTATGGCATCAACCGGAAGAATGGGAAAGACGATATTTACCAATAAAAGCTTACAAAAAGACTACAGGTTTGCAAGGAGCAATTGCGAATCATGCCGAAGCAACATACAAAAAACTTACTGAAAAATCACAAAAAATCGCTCGTCGCATTTTATTGCGTCTAGTACAGTTTGGTGAAGGACGAGATAATACCCGCCGTCAGCAGAATATTGAAGATTTAAAAACGCCTAGTGATAATTCTGATGAATTTGAGTATACATTGAAGCATTTGGTAGAGAATCGCTTACTTACCCTTACTGGTGAAGAAAACCAGAAAAAAGTAGACATTAAAGTAGACATTGCTCACGAAGCATTAATTAAAGGGTGGGGAAGGCTCAGGGAATGGATAAAAGAGCGGAGTCAGGCAGAACAAACACGCCGAGGTTTAGAGAATAAAGCCGCAGAATGGGAAAGGCGTAAGCGTAAAGGTGGTTTATTGGATGCAGAAGAACTTTCGGAAGCTAAAAAGTGGCAATCCAGTAATGATGCAGTTGAGTTAGGTTTAAGCATTAATTTACAAGAACTTATTAAAGAAAGCGAAGCAAATAGAAAGCGCTTTTTTATATTAGTAATAGCAGCATTTATAGGGGTTGTAGCGTTTGCCATTGGGGCAGAATATCAGAGACGATTAGCAAGTTATAGAGAAAAAAATAACAAATCACTTCAGTTAGCTACAGCATCAGAAGCTAGTTTAAATGTAGACACCACACGTAGCCTTTTACTAGCAATTCAAGCTAATCTTACTCAAGAAACACCACAAGCTACTTACGCTCTATGGCAGGCTTTTCAAGAAAATCATGAGCGATTTCAGATGATGGGACACAAAGGGGAAGTAACCTATGGTGAGTTTGACCCCAATAATTATAATCGCATACTGACTATTAGCGATGATAAAACTGCCAGAATCTGGAATTTAGAAAACCTTGGTAATTCTATAGTTTTAAAAGGACATCAAGATAATATTTTACACGGTACCTTTGCTAAAGAAAATTCAAATCGAGTACTAACAGTTAGTTCCGATGGGACTGCTAAAGTCTGGGATTTGAACGAACCCGATAAACCGTTGATAATTTTGACAGGTCATCAAGGTGCGATAAACTATGGTACTTTTGCTCCAACAAATGATAATCGAGTTTTAACAGTTAGTAGCGATCGCACTGCTATAGTATGGGATATAAGCATTCCTACTGCTGCTAAAATCCTGAAAGTTTTTAAAGGACATAATGCTGGTATATTTCATGGCAGTTTTGACCCTGCTAATGCTAATCGGATATTAACTGTTAGTGGCGATAGCACAGCTAGAATATGGGACTTAAATAAAAGTCAGACACCATTGGTTTTGAAGGGTCATACAGGAGCAGTACTGTATGGAAGCTTCGATCCAAAAAACTCTAATAGGGTATTGACAGTTAGTGACGATAAAAATGCTCGTGTGTGGGATTTAAGCGTTCCAAATAGTTCCATAGTTTTAGAAGGACATCAAAAAGCTGTCTTGCACGGTAATTTTGATCCAAAAAATTCAAATCGAGTTTTGACAGTTAGTGATGATAAAACAGTCAGAATTTGGGATGTTGATAATCCTAAAAATCCTAAAATACTTACAGGTCATCAAGATAGTATAAACTACATTAATTTCAATCCTAAAAATCCTAATCAATTTTTGACGGTTAGTTCTGATAAAACAACTAAGATATGGGATATCAACAGTTCTAATCCTCTAGTAACACTTTATGGTCATAAAGGAAAAGTTGTTTTCGGCAATTTTCATCCACATAAAAATAACCGGATTTTGACCACAAGTGATGATAGAACAGCCAGGATTTGGGATATTAGTGATAAAGCATATCAAGAATTACCTAGCCGTGAAGGTACAGTACATCGTGGAATTGTCAGTGGAATTTTTAATCCTGAAAAACCCAGTCAAGTAATAACTATTGCAAGAGACGGGACTCTCAAATACTGGAATATTAATGACTCAGAAGAATCCTATGTATTAACAAAAAAGCTAGGTTCGATAGATTATGCTCAAATTGATTTAAATAATCCAAAACGAATTGCAACAGTTAATCCAACAGGTTTCGGAAAAATAAATGTAGATAAGCAAAAAAGAAGACTTAGAACAAGACATAAGGTTGAAAGTGTTAGTTTTGATTCAAAAAATCCTCACCGTATCTTAGTAGTCAGTGGTAGCACGGCAACTGTTTGGAATATAAAAAATAACGGCAGTGTAAATTTATCAGCCCCTCCATTACCTATGAATCAGGGTGAATTTGACCCAAACGACTCAAATCGCCTAGCCACAGGTGGTGCTGATGGAATACTAAGAATTTGGAATCTCAAAAATCCCACTAAACCTCAAAAAGAATTAACTGCAAGCCAAAAAGAAATCTGGCACGTCAGTTTTGACCCAAAAAATTCAAACCGTATTCTTGTTTTAGGTAGCGATGGATTAGCCAAAATACTAAATATCCAGACAGGTAAAGAGACAAATTTAACTGGACATACAAATACAGTAGCATATGGCAGTTTTGACCCTAATAATTCTAATCGTGTGCTAACTGTTAGTCACGATGGTACTGCTCGTATTTGGAATATAGAAAATCTAGGTAATCCTTTAATTCTAAAAGGTAGCAAACAAAGGCTTATTTACGGTATTTTTGACCCTAAAAACTCAAATCGAGTATTAACAGTTAGTTCAGATGGTAATGCAAGAATTTACATCGTTGGAGGTAAAGAATTATCTGAATCGGCATGGAATAAAACAAGTCGTTGTTTCTCTCAGCAAGAACTATCCGACTACAAGCTCCCTAAAGTACAACTATTAAAAACATTATCTATTTATCTGCGAAAGTCTGCTGAATTACTATCCAATCAAAAGTATCGCCCATATTGTTAATTATCTAAAGAGGAAAATACAATGAAAAGTAAGTTTATCTCTACACTTGTAGTAGCATCTACTAGTATCATGATTTTACTATCTGGATGCAATTTCACAACAATATTCAAGAATCAATTTATCACAGAAAATAAAATTACAGAACCTTTGCGGTGGAATAAAATCAAGGAAATAATCAAAAAAGATACATTAACTGTTGACGATTTAAACAAAATTCCTGACAATTTTTATGGCTTGATTGAGATTAAACCAAGTGAAGCAAAAGAACTCATAAAAATTTACAATCAAACTAAATATAATCAAGTCAAAAAAACTATATTAAAAATCATTAATAATAATTTTACAAACTTTACAGACAGCACTTCAAATTCAATAGAAGTTGATCCAAATGTTAGAGCAATAGCAACTGACAAAGAAATACTGAATTTTTATTATTCTATAGCTAAAAGTAACCATCCTATTTTTTCTCCTATAGCTGTTAAAGGAATCGTCGCAAGGGAAGGTAGCGATAAAACATGGAAAAATTGGAGTTGGTCAAGACCTGTTCTTAATCTATTGAAAGAAATAGTAAACAGAGATATGTACAAATTATCTGAATTTAATTACTATGAACTATTGAATTTCAATAAGAGATACCCTAATTCATTGTATATAAAAGGCGCTAAAGAATACGGTGCTTTAACCGGAGATACATATTTTAACGGAGGAGGTTATTTGAGAAAGCCGTTAAGCCCAAACCAAGAGATAAAATTTATGTCTATATTTCTTAGAAAATATCCCGGACATCCTGCTTCAGATGATGCTATGTATCGCTTGGCTCGTGCTTATGAAATAAAAGGAGATTATGTAAAATCAATATTTTGGTACGACAAATCTTCTAAAGCTCCTGACAGAGAATTGAATGTTTTTGCAAAACTAAGAATACTTTTAATCATAGATTTATTGATGTCTAGTAACCAGTTAACTAAATTTTTAAATAATTATCCAAATCATAGTTTAACTCCTTATATTAAGTATAGTAGAGTTATTAATTTAATCAGGAATAAACAATACTCTACTGCTCAAGTTGAACTAAAGATATTTAAAAATAAATATCAAAACTTGATACTAGAAAATCTTAATCAACGTTATTTTACTACTCCGAAATATATTGATTCAAACTTTTGGACTAAAGCTAATCAGCAGATCGAAAAATTAGAAAAACTTAACAATATATACAAAAAAGGTAAATCAGATAAAGCTTTATATAATGAAGCAAAATTTTGGTTGTCTGAAGATAATTTATTCACAGCTTATAACTTCCTGTGGGATGGTTATCTACGTGATACATATGATTCTTTCGTACCAGAATGGGAAGGCTCTGAAACATATAAGGATAACTTAGTTACTTATCATTTTACACAAAAAGCGAAACAAAGTTATATCTCGCAAATCCCTTATTACATTGCTATAAATGTACTAGCACAATTATTAAGAGAATATCCTGACTCACAACTGGCTGATGAAGCTAAATATTCTATAGGATTAGCACACTACAATGTATGGGCGAAGCAGTATCCTATCTTTACTGGATCATTCTATGAGGAAGGACAGATTAGGCAAACACGAGTGTTGAACAGTTTTGAGGAATTTGTTGGGGACTTCCCAAAAAGTTCTCTTGCTGATGATGCTTTGTATTCAATTGCTTATGTTAAAAGCTTTAGTAACCCACAACAAGCAAAAGAAGTAATTCAAAGGTTATTGCAAGACTATCCCAATTCAGATATTAAAAGTGAAGCTAAAAAATTGATGAGAAAAATAAAATAAATGGGATTATCCCAAATTTTGACTGAGTTGAGTAACTAGACTGCGCGGAAGTAAAAAGTCAAAAATACTAATTCATTAGGGTTTCAAAAGTTTTAAATGGGTGCTTTATTTCCGCTGTGTTGCACTAGGAAAGAACATAAAAAATAAATGATATCAATTGTGATCTAAGTTACTTGTAAATTTTATATTTGCTATGTAACATATGAGGATTAGTCAATAATTCAATAACTAAAAAAAAGGGCTAATAATATGTCATCTTTTGAAGATATGTCACCTTCTGAAAAATTAATATATGATTTTATCAATCTTTTAAACAATGAACCATCTCTTTTTTCCCATCTGTATTTGTCTGAATTACAAGATTTAGTTAATTCATTACCAAATAACTCTAGTACAGAAAAAATATCAAATAAACTTTTAGAATGGTGTAAAAAGCATAATGAAATATATAATAAATTATCTATACCGAAAAAAGCTACTAAGTCACCTCCTCCTAAAATTAATATAGAAGATTTGAACAAAAAAACTCTTCAGGCTGTAATAAAAAAAGCTTCTGATTCTATTAATAATAATTAGTTTCCTTCTTGTTGAAAAAGATTACCTGCATTTTATTTCATTATATTTAAAGTATTTCAACTTTATAAACTTAACAATGAGTGTTATATTTCAAGAATTATCATTAAGTCTTTATGCATTTCATTTACGTAATGAATTAACTCAAAATAATAAAGCGGATGAAGATGCTAACAAAATTTGGGAATTGTGTAAAACACTAAGCGAAAAATTAAATATTAAAGAGCTTCAATATTTTGCAGATTTTCTAAAGCAAAAAGGCGATGAAATTGGTTATCCACCAACTGAGGAATACCCAAAGAGTGGCTATTTAGAATTATTAGATAAACCAGAAAATAGAATTGAGTTTTCAATTCCAAATAGTGAACCAGAAATTAATGGCGAAGTCTATGCTTATCAAATTCACGATACATATGCTCTTGACATTGGTTTAAGATTTACATCAGATAAGATTGACTTAGAAAATTTAAGTAAACTGAATCCAGAAAAGATTTTTCGACCTGATAGTATAAAGGCTGAACTAAAGAAAAATTTTTTAGGACAAACCTTATTGCTATTTGCAAAACCTTCTGAGGATATTGAAGATGACCAAGAATTAGCAAAGAAGTGTCTTACATCTTTATTTTCAAATTCAGACATTGAATATTTTCAAATTGACATTGCAAAAGAATTATCCTCTGGTTATTTACTAGGTAGTCCAATTTTTGAATATGATAATGGTCAAGAAATACCAGGTAAAAATCTACATATATTAATTTGGATTAACAGAAATACTGTTACTGATGATTTAGAAAAAAAAGGCGACTATTATCCATTATTAATAAATCTTTTATGCTGTCGGAATAAAATACTGTTTTCTTATTCTGAATCTCGTAAATCTTATGAAAAAGCGAAGGGACTTTATCAAAAGTTAAAAGAATATGTAAACGATATAAAGCAATTACCTACTGAACCAAATGATAAGTTGAACAAGCTTAAAAAGCGACTTAATGATTTGATGTATGATGTCTTTGATTATAGCCGCCACTTACGAGACTTAAAAATTCAGCATACTTCTATAAACACTAATACTACAAACTATAAACTTTTTTTAAACAAACTACAAAAAATAAGTGTTAAAGAAAGTGTTAAAGAAAAAGATGATCTGCAATTTATGCAAGATTTTCTAAGCCATGCTGAGAATAAATTAGCAGAACAAATAAAAGTAGACCTATCTTATCTTAATACTGGAAAAGAACTATATGGTGAAATGCTAAACTTCATCCGGGGTATTGTAGAAATTGACCAAGCGAAACTAGAGGCAGAAAAAGTACAGTTAGAAGCAGAAAAAGCCGAGCGCGATAAGTCTTTTGAGCGCAATATTCAAGTAATAGGTGTAACACTAGGTAGTACTGCAATAGTCTCTGGTATCGCTTCTGATTCAATTGCAGGACATATTGACAAACCCTTCAAACTAAATCCCAAATATCCAGTTCATCCTATGATATCTTCTTTTGTTGGGAGTTTTTCTGTTACTATTGTTTTTCTATTGGCAATCCTATGGTTGTGGAATAAGCGGGAAGGTAACAGCAAAAATTCATAAAATAATCAACTATTCCTTAGTCAAAAGCGCCTTAGACGGGTGCATTTTCGCTTTCACAATCGAATTTGAACCAAATAAACTAACTAAAGCTTCTCCGGGTTTTAATTCTGTTACCAAACTCAAAGTTTCTTTCGATACCCCAGGTAAAGCATTTAACGCTTCACCCGTTTGTTTATGAGTCATCACAATCCGGGAATTGAGATTAATAGTAATACTTTCCGGTAAAGCACTAAATTTTTGCAAACCATACCAAAAAGCGATATTCAAGCTACGTCCTTTTCGCATATTGGAATCAAGCATATCTTCGCAAGCTTCCCGCAGTTGCTTAGAACCACTAAAGATATCCTGTGCTTCATCAATTAAATATAAAACTGGTGCTAGCTCAGATTTAGAAGCTTTAGCGCTATAAACTCTATCTAGTAGAAAAGATAAAAATAAACCATAATCTCTCCCTTGAGTTTGTCCCACTCGAATAACGTTGATAGTTTTAGGTTGAATCAAAGCTCTTACATTTGTTTCTGGTGCAAGATTCTTTCTCGAAATAGTTAATCCTGGTAATTGTTCTTCTTGATTAATGAGTTTCCTATCCATCCAAGGCATTTTGCGGACTTGTAACTTACGCAGCATGGAAGTTTTACTACTATCAGTAATGCTACCTCCACCTAACACATTTGGCATTTGCTCTTTTTTTTAGTTTGCGAATCCAATCAACTGCATCAGCTAAAGACCAAGTAAATTTATTCCTTTCCTCTTGCTCATCTTTATAGGCAGTTAGCAGTAATATCATGTTTTCTTGCTGTAATTCTTCGCCTTTTTTATGAAATAGAGCAGTAGCCAACTGGTAGGGTTCAAAACTACTCGCGTGTACGTTAATCAGTTTCTCTTTAATGTTTGCTTTACCTGAACCATCATCAGATAATGAAAAATAGTTAATATTACAATCAAAACCTTCGGGAACCCATTCTTGATAATTAAATAATTTGGTTTCATTGTTAGGTTTTTCTAAATCTTGAAAATCTGGCTTGTGGTCAAATAAAAATACACAGTAATTCATGTTTATCGCAGCCCTAACAATATTACTATTGAGGTTAGATTTACCACTACCTGTTGTTCCTGCTACTGCTCCATGATGGCGTAAAACGCGGTTATTTAAACAAATAGGCACTCTCGACTTTGACATTATGCAATCACTCCAATTTCATAGTTAGGGTTAGCTTCTGGGAGAGATAAGTTATCAATAATCTCTTGTTGAGTTGCTAATCTTGTAGGGCTATTCCAATTAGGTCTAGTTCTAGGAGAAGATTTTATTCCGTTTAAGATACGAGTAATAATTTTGGCTTTAAATAAATGAACGCATTCCCCAAGTGTTGATGGTGTAGGTATTCCTCTTAAAAACCTTTCTTGGGTAACAATACGAGTCGGATTTTCTCGGCTTAAACCCATCAAGGATAAGTTTAGATTAGCTTCTTCAATTCTGGCGAAATAACAATATCGTGGATTGTCCCAAACGTCTTCAATCATGATAAAGTCAAGGGCTTCTATTCTTTCGTAGTTGGGACTATTAGGAAAGCCCAATAATTCCACATAAGCAGTGTTAGCGCCATATTTATCTGCCCAAGTGACTAAAGGAGCTATTGGTGTAAAATTAACTTTATTCGAGTCTTGAAACTGTGGATTTAAATTATCGAATTGATGATTATAAGAATTAGTATCGGTCATAATTACCTCATAAAACGTTCGTTCATTTCATCCCATGTTTGTCCTGGATAGTGTTCCGCTAATTTACCGTAAAGATATTGTTCTGCTTCGTGGGGTCTAAATTTCCCCCTAACGTCAGAATCAACTTTGTCCAACATATAAGGGATTTCATGTCCCACTACGCCATTACAATCTTGAAATAACATCGCTAGAGCTTTAGGGATTTCGCTCAACAAACATTCAAAACCAAAAACCTTTTTACCTGGCTTGTAAATACCACGAACATAATGTTGTGCGACATCATCCAGAAAACTCACAATATCTGGATTCTCGCTCCAATCTTCTAAACGCTCTATGACTAAATTCTTCAGATTAGTTATTAAAAAAACTTCGTTATCTTCTAAGGCTCGGCTAAACCATCTAAGGGTTTGTTGGCTAGTGCGAATATCTTTTATTACTCCAATACATAACTTACCCGTATCGTGTAAATCTCTCATGATTTTACGACCATGTTGTTGAGCAACAAGATTTTGGGTAATCAGCGCACCATCTATATAAATAATTTGTTCAGTAGTATTAATTGCTGCAATTCTTTCTCTGTAATCTCTCCAGGTATGCGACCAAGTTTTATCTTGTGTTAGAAATTTCGTTTGCTCTATCGCTGCTTTGATTTGTTGAAATGTAGGAATTCCCGGAGGTGGTTCTACGAAATTGGCAACGGTTCTAGTAGCAGTCAATTCAGTATTAGTGTTTCCGGCTGAATTATAAACACCGACTCCAACCGCAAAGACTTGAGTCAAAATAAATTTAGTATGAGGGAAAATAATCGTGCCGTCGATTGCAGCAATGTTTCCTTTTTGATGATTATTCCAAAACCATTCGGCTTCTAAATTTTCCCAGTCTTGCTGTTTTAAAAGTGCTGGTGACTCTATCGCTTCACCGGGTTTGGGTTGATTTCTTTGCATGATTTGGCGTAATCCAGGAATCCAAGGATTTATCGTCTGAGTAGCTTTGATTAACTCTGGAACCAAGCCTCCCATGTCCGGGTGCCAATAAGTGTCGGTAATATCAAACTGATTGTTGAGAATTTGGGAAAAAGTAATCGTATTTAAGGCTTGTGGATTGTATTTTTCAGTCATCCTTTTATGCATAAGACTAATAGCCACCCTAGTTAAGAGTGGCTACAAAAGAAATATCAGAATGATATTGATTTTTTTACTAACTTATGGTTTTGGATACCCTAAGTAAAGCTAATTACCCTCTGTTTGTGATTCCTGTATAAATTGACTTCGAGGACATAACTGATACAAAAGTTCGGGAGAAATTTCTTCAAAATGTTCTAGCAAAAAATCCATTAGAGCAAGATGACGTAAATCCGATGGTAAAGGACGACGATACAAACGACCTCTTAAAAACCAGCAACGGACGGTAGAAAGCGAACGAGAGCAAATTTGAGCTAGTTGCTCATGACTCACCTGCCATTTCGAGTAAAAGTGTTTGGGTGTCATTTCCATTTGGCAGTTTGTATAGAGCTTAATTAAATCTTGCTCTCGTTTAGTTAAAGGACGAGGAGTCATAAATTCACCTCCTCCTCACATGGTTCTAAATCCTCTTCCCACGCTATATCCGTAGATATCCACGCTGTACTAGCACTATCTTTGCTCAACCAAATTAAATAGCACCAAGTCCAATCATATAAATGGGGAGCAAAGCTATAAAACCTGCCGATAACGGTACCCCACTCAGGATTATTCCCAGAGTTTAGCCAACGCAGTTTATCACCATATAAAAAGCGAGGTGTTTTTGCGATCGCGCAAAAGTCGCTTGGTAAGTCACATGATGGAAGTGGAACTTCTAACTTGAAAGAAGCCGGGAGTATATCTTGGTTTCCATTGCAAGCAATACTTAGATGTTGAGCAATCAGTTTTCCATCGATGCTTTCGGTTAACCTTGCAATTAAAGCAGCAGCTAAATTCTCTATCTCTTCTTTCTCAAGCAACATCCAAGCACTATCAAAATATTTATCGGAATAGCTGCTAAGTTTTGCTAGTAACTTCGTAATACCAAAATCATCCAAAGCTTTTTGATAGGCTTTAGGCTTATCAGCTTGGTTTACCATTAAATATGTCTCCTTTACTAAGGGAGCCAGAAGCCAGTGTCTCAGCCGTAGGAAAGTTGGGCGCTGGCTTTTGACTTGACAGAATTAACAAGTTTTAGTATATCATTGTTCTGTTTGTTTGTATGTGTTTTTATGTGTTTTTATGCGTTTATGTTTATTTAGCAGAAAAACGCATAGTGAACTTATAATTGATGTTATGGCTAAAGTAACTGTGACTCTTTACATGGAAGAACAAGACAAAGAAGCCCTGCAATTATTAGCAGATGCAGAGGAGCGTTCTTTGTCGCAAATGGCGGTGTTGATTTTGAAGCGAGCGACTAAGCAAGCTGAAGCCGAAGGGAAGATTTCGCTTCAGCAAGGCAAAGGTAGTAAATGATGTTATTTATTAGAGCGAGCCTTGTAAACTTGCGGAACATAAGTAAGTAGGCACGAATAAAACGAACTATGTAGCAGAAAGTAAATAATCATAAAATCCTTGCTTTGGAAGTAACTGAGCCAAACTTCGTCAAAGTTGTGGCTTATTTCCGAAGGGTAGGACATATGCTTCGTTTCATGTAGTGAGTGATTCTCCCTAGGGACGTACCTTGAGTTTTTAGCGCCGATCTACTTATCCGCACTAATCGTGGAATGGTAAATGAAAATTTTCAAACATTTATATAAAAAGCGAAGAACACCTTGCCGTATTTGACTTAGTTTGTGTGAGCAAAAATAATTTAGACAGCAAAATTTGTGACCACATCAAAAAAGTCGCCCAATCCTTAATTGAAGGAGTCGAAGCCCAATTAGAAAAATCGGAAAACTAGCGGGACAAAGAATCGACTAAATCCCAACTTAAGAATTTATCTACGATTATCTTTACAAGGAAGATGCGAGCTTACCTCTAATTAAATATGACGAAAGCAAGTTAGGCAACTTAGCAAACTTAGTGTTCCTTCGTTTATCAACAATATTAAAGTGCCCATAACCATGCTTATGCAGCATAAGCACTGCTACGCAGTGTTCACACTTTTAAAGATAATCCTTGGTAAATCTCATCCAACCAAACTGGAATTATAGCTTTACCTTTTTCTAAAAGCGCGATCGCCTTCTTTAATTCAAATTCCATAAATCTCAGTTTACCTTTTATTTCATCCCAGTACAACATAAAACGCCGGGGCGCTTTTTCATCACTAGTTAAAATCAACCCTTCATCTTTCAGTCGCTTAACGGTTGCAGCAGCCGCTTCAAAATTTAAACCCACTTTTAAGCAGTATTCCATCACAGCTAATTCCATCACCTCCGAGCGTGAGTAATAAACACTACGTCCAGTTCCCGTACTGCTAATTGTAGGTATAATAACTTCCTTTTCGCGCCAATACTGCAACTGACGAAGGGTACAACCAGTCATTTCAGCCGCTTGTTTGCTCGTAAAAAATTGTTTTTCCATAAATTGATTCTACAAAAGCAATTCAATAAAACGTATTTGTTATAATTAAACAAATACGTTTTATTGAGTTATGAGTTTAAAAACGATTCAGTGTCGTTTAGTAGCCAAAGAATCTACTCGTCAGCAGTTGTGGGAACTTATGGCACATAAAAACACACCACTAATTAACGAATAGCTACTACAAGTGGCTCAACATTCTGATTTTGAAACTTGGAGAAAAAAAGGTAAAATAACTAAAGGGATTATTAAGCAACTATGCGAACCTTTGAAAACTGACCCACGCTTCATCGGTCAACCAGGTCGGTTTTACACAAGTGCAATTAGATTTGTAGATTACATTTATAAATCATGGCTGGAGTCGATCCAGATTTATCAGCGCCGACTTGAAGGTAAAACTCGTTGGCAAAAAATGCTTAAAAGCGATACAGAACTAGTCGAAGATAGTAGCGCTAGTTTAGATTTAATTAGTAACAAAGCAACAGAAATTTTAGCTCAAGCCCAACTAAATCCTGAATCTTTAAGCATTGAAAACCAGGAAAATAAAAAATCCGAGAAATCTATTAAAAAGCAGAAAAAAGGAAAAAAGAAGAATAAAAAATCCGAGGAATCAGAAGAATATAAAAGTCTTTCTAAAGCTCTATTTGATGCATACGAAAATACACAAGACATTTTGACTCGTTGCGCTATTAGCTACCTGCTAAAAAATGGTTGTAAAGTTACCAATAAAGAAGAAGACCCAGAAAAATTTACCATACGTCAGCGCAAATTAGAAATTGAAATTGAAGACCTCCAAGAAAAACTAGAAGCAAGACTTCCCAAAGGTAGAGATTTAACAGATTTCAGTTGGTTAAACAATCTCGAACTAGCAACAGAACAAGTACCGGAAAGTGAAGACGAAGCAAAGTCTTGGCAAGACGCATTATTAAAAAAATCTAGTTCTGTCCCTTTTCCCATAGCTTATGAATCTAACGAAGATATGACTTGGTTCAAAAATGAAAAAAGTCGCATCTGTGTAAAATTTAATGGTATTAGCGAACATACATTTGAAATTTACTGCGATACACGTCAATTACATTGGTTTGAGCGATTCTTATTAGATCAAGAAACAAAAAAAAATAGTAATGACGAACACTCTAGCAGTCTATTTACTCTTCGTAGTGGACTTGTTCTTTGGCAAGAAACAGAAAAAAAACGAAAAGGAAAAGCTTGGAATATAAACTCTTTAGCCCTTCACTGTTGTGTTGACACTCGTTTATTGACTGCTGAAGGAACTCAGGTAGTAGCCGAAGAAAAAGCAGAAGAAATCACTCGTATAATTAGCAATGCCAAAAAGAAAGACAATCTTAATAAGAATCAATTAGCCTTTATTAAACGTAAACAGACAACTCTCGCCAGGATAAATAATCCTTATCCAAGACCAAGCAAACCTTTGTATAAAGGACAACCAAATATTATTTTAGGTGTATGTCTTGGCTTGAAAGAACGTGCAACGATAACGGTTGTAGATGCTATCACAGGTAAAGTATTAATAAATAAAAGTACTAAACAATTACTTGGCGATAATTACAGACTAATAGATAGACAGCGACAGCAAAAGCGAAAACTTTCTCATCAACGAAAAATAGCTCAAACACAATCTAAATCAAATCATTACAGAGAATCAAATTTAGGAGAGTACATTGATAGATTATTGGCAAAAAAAATAATTGAAATAGCACGAAAGTACTTCGCTTGTAGCATTGTACTTCCTAAACTTACTAATATGCGTGAGCAAATCAATAGTGAGATTCAAGCAAAAGCCGAACAAAAATATCCGGATTCCGAAGAACTTCAGAAAAAGTATGCGAAACAATATCGTATTAACGTAAATAATTGGAGTTACGCCAGATTAATAAAGAGTATTCAAAACAAAGCTAGTCAAGTAGGAATTGCTATAGAGGAAAGCAAACAGTCCCTTAAAGGAAGCCCACAGGAAAAGGCAAAGGAATTAGCTTTAACAGCTTATAAATCTCGTAACAAATCTTAATTATCAAATACCCAGTATTTAAAATAGAGTAATAAATAGCGCCGTTGTTCATATGAAAAATGTTAAATGCGGGTTAGTTTGACTGTGAGACTACAGTTTTGCTTTCTGACCCTAGTGGCTGCCCACCTTGAAGCTGCTATCTCTTGTAGGTAGGACATCAGGTGCGCCCCCAGTAATAGAGGTGCGGGTTTACCGCAGTGGTGGCTACCGAATCACCTCCGAGCAAGGAGGAACTCACCCTTAATTTTTATTTTTGGCACATCGAAGCGGGAGTTATTTTCCTGATACTTCTGCCAAAATCTTTAAATCCTTATCTATCAATAATTTTGGCTTTCATAGTGTCAAGTAATTGACTTTTTTAAGTATCAGATGGCAGGTGATTTTGATAGACTTGCCAAAAGTGCTTTTAAAAGTCTTGGTAAATAAGGGATTGAAGGTGCGGGGTTTCAAAGCTCTTTATGGCTTTGAGCGAGTTGAAAGTATAAATTTGAAAAATCTCACGACAGCCCCGGATGGTTTCAAAGCTCTTTATGGCTTTGAGCGAGTTGAAAGTCCTATTTTTTCAGCCAAAACCGAGTAAAGCTTGAAGTTTCAAAGCTCTTTATGGCTTTGAGCGAGTTGAAAGGTAAAACGTTCCTGCCGTTGCCGTTTAGATACATTGTTTCAAAGCTCTTTCTAGCTTTGAGCCAGTTGAAAGTTAAATCAAATTCAATTCGGATTCGGTTATCAGGAGGTTTCAAAGCTCTTTCTAGCTTTGAGCCAGTTGAAAGACATTAGGTTTAGTTTGTTTGTCTAACACCAAGTCAGTTTCAAAGCTGTTTCTGGCTTTGAGCGACTTGTAAAGAAACCTGCGGAGATTTTGCTCAAAGATGGAAGAACTCGTCTCAAGGCTCTTTCAAACTTTGGCAGGTTGAAGGAAAGCCAATGCAATCGAAAACAAGTAATTTAAGTTTTAATGTAATATTGATAATAGGTGAGTTGAAAGCGAATCCAGTTACGTCCTAAGCAAATATTTTCTATATTTGCGTTTGACTAGGATATGTATATCTGGTTTTAATAAAATTTCATTAACTTATTAAATTGTCAAGTCGTTTGACGAATAAGATGGTTTATTACATCTGTGACAAATAATTTGTTAAACTTGACAATAATTTGTTAAAAGTGACATTAATCTGTTAACAGTGACAAATAATTAGTTAATGTACAGGAAGTGTCACGAGAAGAATTAGCTTTTATTTATGAGTAAATAAATGGACGTAAC
>ERZ1740059.447-NODE-447-length-21855-cov-8.423853_pt1 | contig 21855 bp, 18 predicted proteins | sample MGYA00581744_ERZ1740059 | MGnify/ENA primary metagenome ERZ1740059 (study PRJEB43018, sample SAMN04849738) | marine metagenome | isolation source: floating plastic debris | place: Pacific Ocean | collected 2008-08-28 | study: EMG produced TPA metagenomics assembly... | reverse complement strand
AACCCCGCCAATCTCGGCATCATCGCCGCCCTCACCCTCACCAACGATGCCTGGGTCTCCCCCGGCCAATGGGGCGACGAGATTTGGTACGCCTTCATTTTTATCGGCGCAGGCGGCATGGTCCTCAAGCGAGTGGGGCGTTGGGATACAACCGGCATGTTTTTAGCTAGCTATGCTCTGCTAGAGGCATTGCGCAACTTCTATCTTGGTTGGACCTGGGATGTATGGGCACATCGCATGAGCAGTGGTTCGCTACTGTTGTTTGCGTTATTTATGGTGACTGACCCGAGGTCTATTCCCAATGCACGACCGGCAAGACTGATTTGGGCCTTGGCAATTGCTGTACTGACGTTTGTATTACGTAATCAGTTTTATCTATCGACGGCAGTGTTCTGGGCGTTGTTTGCCTTGGCTCCATTAACAGTTTTGCTAGACAAACTGTGGGAGTCTCCACGATTTGAATGGAAGCACTTTAGAAAAGTAGCGTTATCGTCTGCAAGATAGACAAAAATATCCCAAAAGAATTCCATTAACATCTACCACGTTAACCAACATCCCCTCTCGGGAGGGGTGCCGAAGGCGGGGTGGGTTAACCCATGACGCCAATGGCCAAAATACTTTTGTACACGCTCTCGAAGAACCCACCCCGTGGCCCCTCCTGGGAGGGGATGAGATATCGGCTTCGGCACGAGTACTGCATTAATCTCTCTTAATTCTCTGTTTTTCCGTTAGGAACTCCTGTATGACTAATCTGTTGCGTATGGGATTGGTGGCCATGATCGCCATGACCACGCTGTTTATAAATCCCCAACCCGCCCACGCTTTCTGCGGCTTCTATGTCGCCAAGGCGGACACTGAGCTATATAACAAAGCGTCCCAGGTGGCCATTGCCCGAGATGGTAACCACACCGTTCTCACCATGGGCAATGACTACCAAGGTGACGTCAGCGACTTTGCCCTGGTGGTGCCTGTTCCCACCATCATCGGCGAAGACCAGGTAGACGTTGCCGAAAAAGTTGTTCTGGACCGCCTCGATGCCTTTAGTGCACCGCGTCTGGTGGAATATTTTGACAGTGACCCCTGCGAGGTCATGTATCGGTTTGCAGAAGACGGTCTTGCCCAAACCGCCAGAATGCGTCTGCCTGCCTCTCCCTCTCCTGCACCAGAATCTTCAGAAGCTTTGGGCGTAACCATTGAGGAACAATTCTCGGTAGGCGAGTATGACATTCTCATTCTCAGTGCTCGTGAATCTGATGGGTTAGAAACCTGGCTGAGACAAAACCAGTATCAGCTGCCGGACGGGGCCAGCCAGGTGTTGGCTCCCTACATTCGGCAGGGGATGAAATTCTTTGTAGCTAAGGTCAATCTGAATGAATTTGATAGCAGTGGATATCAATCTTTGAGACCACTACAGATTAGCTACGACTCACCCAAATTTATGTTGCCAATTCGTCTTGGGATGCTCAACGCTGATGGCGATCAGGACCTAATTGTTTATTTACTGTCGCCGGAGGGCCGCATCGAGCTGACTAACTATCGAACGGTGAATATTCCCACCGACATCGACTTACCCCTGTTTGTCCAGGATGACTTTGGTGAGGTCTATCCGGATATGTTCCAACGACGCTATGAGCAAGAGAATAAAAATGTGGCGTTTTTAGAATATGCCTGGGATATGCGTAGCTGCGATCCATGCTCGGCCCCAGTCTTAAGTCCAGCTGAGCTAGAGGCCGCCGGAGTCGACTGGCTCAGTCAAACATTGCAACAGCGGCGACCTGCCCCTGGCAACGTCATCGCGCCACCTCAACCCGCACCCATATTTATCTCCCGACTCCACGTGCGCTACAGCCGCGACAAGTTTCCTGAAGATTTGATGTTCCAGACCACGTCTAACCGGAAATTTTTTCAGGGTCGCTACGTCACGCGTCACGCGTTTACCGGCAGCCTCGACTGCCCCGCTCGTCTGCGCGAAGACTATCCTGATGCCGACGCCCGTCGTCAATTAGAGGAATGGACCGGACAGGACTATGACGAGATTGCAAGCAATGCCCAAGATCGAGGTCGGGAGTATCTACGCAACTTAATGGCTCGTTTTGAACGGGAGTCTCAAAATCTGGCTCGGCTGACGGGAGGTGATATTCAAACTATCCGCCAGCGGATTAGCGACGAGGTGCCCCAACCGACACCGTCCCCCTGGCTAATTCGGTATCCCAAAAGCTAGGGGGCTAGGTACAACTCACCAGACAATCGTGAATTGTCCAGTGAATTGTCGCCAGCCAAGCCGCTAGAATAGCTAGAAATTGCGTCTAGCTATTCTATGCCCTTTCGTATGTTCAAACGATTTGGTCGCTTGCCTTACTGGCTAATGAGCTTGGTAATGATGGTTGCGATCGCAAGCTGCTCCCTAAACAACTTCAAAGCTAGCGATGTCGAACTATCGCGGCTGGTCTATAGCATCCTCAGCGATCCCAAAACCTTTAACTACGCCCTTAACAGCGAACGGCCCAATATCTTTGGCCTCACCTATAAAGGACTCATCTCTGAAAACTACGAAACCGGCGAAATTGAACCCGAGCTAGCTGAATCTTGGCAATTTTCCGACAATGGCCTTGCCCTCACCTATACCCTGCGCGAAGACCTCAAATGGTCCGACGGTGAGCCCCTAACCGCAGACGATGTGGTCTTCACCTATAACGACATCTTTTTAAACGACACCATCCCAACCCAAATTCGCGACATCCTGCGGGTAGGAGAAGACGGCACACTCCCCACCATCACCAAAGTCAACCAGCGCCAGGTCAAGTTTGAAGTCCCCGAACCCTATGCCCCCTTCCTGCGCAATACCGGCGTCAGCATTCTGCCAAAGCACGCCCTTGAAACGGCCATTACAGAGACAGATTCTGACGGTAATCCCCTATTTTTATCCACCTGGGGGACCAGCACTCCACCCGCAGAAATTATTGTCAATGGCCCCTTCAAACTCAAGGCCTTTACCCCCGGCGAACGGGTGATCTTTGAGCGCAATCCATACTATTGGCGAACGGACGATGCTGGCCAGGACCAGCCCTACCTGGAAGAAGTTATTTGGCAGGTAGTAGAGTCGCAGGATAGCGAATTTGTCCAGTTTCGTTCGGGCGGTCTAGACCTAACCGGCGTAAAACCCGATAACTTTTCCCTACTCAAGCGGGAAGAAGAACGGGGCAACTTTACCGTCTATAACGGTGGTCCCTCCCCTGGCAGTCTGTTTATCTCCTTTAATCTCAACAAGGGCTCCCGCGATGGTGAGCCCCTGGTTGATCCAATTAAATCTCGCTGGTTTAATACCTTAGAATTTCGTCAGGCCGTGGCCTACGCCATCGACCGACCGACGATGCTAAACAATATCTACCAGGGGCTAGGGGTTTTGCAAGACTCATCTATTTTTCCCCTCAGCCCCTATTCTGCCAGCCCCGAAGAAGACGGCATTCGCGCCTATAACTACAACCTGGATACCGCCAAAGAGCTACTGCTGTCGGCTGGCTTTCAGTATGACGACAGCAATCAACTGCTCGATAGTGACGGTAACCGGGTGCGCTTTACCCTGGTTACTAATGCCGGCAATAAAGTCCGTGAAGCCATCGGAGCCCAAATCAAACAGGACCTGACCAAGATTGGCATCACCGTAGACTTTACCCCCATCAGCTGGGGTTCCCTGGTGGAAAAACTGGGGGACAGCCTTGACTGGGAATGCCACATGATTAGCTTAGGCGGCGGGTTAGAACCCAACGGCGGCTCCAACGTATGGAATCCGGACGGTGGCCTCCATGCATTCAACCAAAAGCCCCTACCGGGTCAAGACCCCATCGACGGTCGAGTGGTAGCCGACTGGGAGGCAGAAATCGGTCGGCTCTATATCAAAGGAGCCCAAGAACTAGACGAAGCCAAACGTCGCAAAATTTATGTGGAGGCCCAACGCATTGTCCAAGAGCAGGTGCCCTTTATCTATTTGATCAATCAGTATTCCATGTCCGCCATTCGAAACAAGGTTCAAAATGTCAAATACTCCCCCCTGGGAGCCTTATGGAATATTTACGAAATTAACCTAGCCGAGGAGTAGTTTGTTAGTGGTTTGTTAACAAATAGACTACTTTGATACGGAATTGCAATGGAGCCTTAAGGGAATTGGAGGTTCTAAGTAAAGCAGTTAAAACAATGGTCATAATCTGCGTACATCAGCTCCTTACCCCATTGATCGGCTTATTATTTCTAATCATTTTTAGCCTAGCGACTGTACGGCAGCGCCTTCTGGGCAGATCCCGGTGTTGTCCCCATCAACTAACCGTTCCGTCACCGCTTTTATAACTCTACCTATGGACGATATCGCGCAAGCCTATAACGTACTGGAGTTAGAGCCTGGTGCTTCACTCTCAGACGTAAATCAGGCTTACAAAGATCTGGTATTTATCTGGCATCCTGATCGGATTCCTGCCGATAACGCACGGCTACGCGATAAAGCCCAAGACAAGCTCAAACGTCTTAACGATGCCCGCAGTCGTCTCAAGCAATATCTGCGCGACGGCAAAACAGCCTCTAAGGCAAGCAGCAAAACCAGTAACTACAACCCCGAACGCTACGGCAGCAGCCGATATAGGTCCTACAGCGAAAATCGTTACACCCGTTCCTACGGGACCGCCAGTAGCGCTACAAACGGAGCCGGCACAGCCACCCAAAATGGCAATAGAGCCACGTCCCCCTATCGAGCGTCGTCTAACGGCAGGTACGGCAGCCAAGGCTACGGCAGCCAAAGCAGTAGCTCGACCAACAGCTCGGCCTCGACCAACGGCTCGCCCCCATCCAACAGATCTACCAGCCAAAATAGCTCGGCCTCATCCACTAATGGCGCTGCCGCGACTAACGGCAGCGCCAGAAATAGAACGACCAATGGAGCAGCTAAGGGCAATGGCTCTGCCACAACTAACGGCAATGGCCCCTCTAATGGAATGGCGGCCAAGCCTAGCACAAGTGCGGCTAAGACCAATACAAGCAGTGGCCGCAGCGCCGCCCCATCGTCTAACAGCAGCTCGGCCTATAGCGCGTATAACTCCATCCCTCGCCCCGTTAGTGACGGCTATGCCGACTACATTTACCAGGTTCCCCAGGCGGCCCCCTACAATCCTCCTCAGAAGTCCCCATCTCGCAGAAACCCTGATCTAGAAGGATCTGACTTTAAGGGAGCCAATCTTAAGGAAAAGGATTTCTCAGGGCGGAACCTGAGCAAATCAAACCTAGAGGGGGCAGACCTCAGCGATACGTTTTTGCATAAGGTAAACTTGAATCAAGCCAATTTACACAAGGCTAAGCTCTTTAGGGCCAACCTATTGCAGGCTAATTTGAGCCATGCCAACCTGCGGGAAGCAAACCTAATTGGGGCAGACCTCAGCGGCGCAGACCTCAGCGGCGCAGACCTCAGCGGTGCCATCGTCGGCTATGGCAATAAAATCATGGTCAAACTCACGGCAGCCAGGCTAACGGGCACCATTATGCCCAATGGCAACATCCATGAGTAATCTTTGATCTATTACCAATCATTGGTTTCGGTCCAGCGTGCCTCAACAAACTCACGCACGGCATTCAGGTTAGTATCCGTACGATGCCCCTGTAGTTGATTGAGCAGCAGCTTTTTTTGCACATGGGTCTCGTTGCCTGGATCAATGGCTATTAGCGAGTCAATAACCTCCATTGCATTTCGCTCAGCCCCAAGCGCCATCAGTACATCACTGAGCAACACCAGGGATGGAACATGACGAGAATTTTGCTGTCTAGCTTTTTGTAGCAATCTTGCAACTGAACGGAGCATGTCTTCACTGTCGTAAATGCTAAGGCTCACAATTTTTGTCCATCGCGAACGAGCTTCCAGATAAAGGTGATCTGCAGAGCGATTGCCTCGATCAAATAACATCATCATATTGAATCAAATTCCATAATCCTTCACACGGCAGACAGATTGAGACATAGGCCATACCAGGCTGGATTCCAACAAAAAACAAACCCATGGAAACCACCTGAACAGCACAATCGCTGTAGCAGCCGCGTCAAACCACCTGTCTTATTAACCTTGACTGTCCTTAATTAAGTACAGTTTCTTTAGAGGAAAATCCTTTACCGTTCCTATAAATACGCTGAACATTGCTAGAAAGTCATGAAGCTATGGGTTGCTGGACTATCTTCAAAAATCAGTCAGTGTTAACGTTCTAAATTGATATCTTCTAGGTTGGTGGCTTCCCATTTCAAAACCGAAGCACTCACTCCTTGCTCCTGTTTCCGCTTAGAATCTGTCTCATACCAAGCAATGATCTGTGCTGTGGTGAGCTCATCTACAGAGGTGTTCAAATCCTTAGCAATAAACGCCAGCAGCTTTGCCGTCGAGAGGGTTAACCGGGTCAAGAACTTTTCTGGTGTCGTCAACAGCGCTTTGTCTACCTCAGCAGATTCTTCTGGGGTCAGAAATTGAAGGGTTTGGTCAAACATGCCGTTGCTGAGTTGGAGGATGAGTCGATCTGTGCGATCTGCAATGTATCAATGCTTGGCGGATAAAATCCTACCGGGGAGCAGCAGCGCCGCAGACATAAATATGCCAGGACCATAGCTGCTGAAGGGTGGTCAGTAACCGCCTTAACGACGGCAAAAGCTGGCTATGGGGGTTATTTCTTTGCAATTTTATACCCACATAGGTGCTCACCCCGCACCAGCCAATGGGTGCGTTCCACCTGGCAGTCGGGTAGGGCCACGGCAAACATAGCCAACTCATGACCACAGACGGCCGGGTAAGATTCTGCCACCTGGGAAATGGCACAGTTGTATTCGGTAATGATGTAAGTGTCTTCGTCCTCACCGTGGTGAAATTCAGCCATATACCCTTCGGCTTGGCGCAGATTGACTAGTTGCTGCACCCGCTCAGGTAGGGGGCCACTGCCCAGGGTTTCACAATAGTGTTGGGCCTTGCGATGCCACTGCTGCCGCAATATAACCCCCACCTGCTCAGGGCCAACGGTCTCGGTTAGGGTGTCGAGCAGTGAAACAGCAAACTGATCGTATTGGGAGGGAAACTGAGCCCGCCCCTTGGAACTGAGCTGATAAATATAGTTGGGACGCCCCATGCCCGACTGCATCACCTGGTGTTCCACCAGTTCCTCGGTTTGCAGATCCTTAAGGTGACGCCGAATCGCTTGGGGGCTAACGCCCAAACTCTCAGCCAACGCCTGGGCGGTTGACTGACCTGATTTCAGCAAGAACTGAAGGATATCGTCCTTTGTGGATGGCTGCTGCGCTGACATCATCGGACCTGAAGTTGCGATCGCATATTACGGACTGTAAACAGTAAAGCTCAACTGCTTCTACTTTAACAACACATATGTTGCTAAAGTCTGCTGCCTCGATTACTCTTTAAATAGTTAAGCAACTTACGTGTTGTTTAATTATAGAATCATCTGGTTGTCTCAGCATCCCCATTCATCACATGAGCATAAGTAAGCCTACACAGGCCACAGACAAAAACCTCGAGCTGATGCGGAATTTTGCCCAAAGCTATGCCAAGCGCACCGGCACTTATTTTTGTGCTGATCTCGGTGTGACGTCCGTAGTGCTTGAGGGCTTGGCTAAGCATAAGGATGACTTTGGTGCAGCCCTATGTCCCTGCCGTCACTACGAAGACAAAGAAGCTGAAGTCAAGAGCGTTTATTGGAACTGCCCCTGCGTCCCCATGCAGGAACGTCGTGAATGCCACTGCATGCTTTTCCTGACAGAAGACAACGACTTTGCGGGCAAAGAGCAAGATATCTCATTTGAGCGGATTCGCACAGAAACAAATAAGTATTAACGATGGATTCCATGGACGAGCAGGGGGTCATCCCCCGCCGTTTCCTGTAGTCAGATCAGCATTCACCTAAATTCCTCCACACCCCTTTTCGGTCAATCATGAGCACTAGCGTTCAATCCGTTGTTAGTCAGCCCTACAAATACGGATTTGTCACCGATGTAGAATCCGATGTCATCCCTCGCGGGTTGAATGAAGACATCATTCGCCTGATTTCGAAAAAGAAAAACGAGCCGGACTTCATGCTGGAGTTCCGCCTCAAAGCCTACCGACAGTGGCTAAAGATGACGGAGCCCACGTGGCCCAACGTCAACTATGAGCCCATGAACTATCAGGACATCATCTATTACTCTGCGCCCAAGCAAAGTGAGAAATTGAACAGTCTAGATGAGGTGGATCCTGAAATCCTAGCCACGTTCGAAAAGCTAGGACTGCCGCTCTCAGAGCAAAAACGGCTGACTAATGTGGCAGTTGACGCAGTTTTTGACAGTGTTTCCATTGCCACCACATTTAAAGAGGAGCTGGCGGAACATGGGATTATTTTTTGCTCAATTTCCGAAGCGATTCAAGAGTATCCCGAGCTAATTAAGAAGTATTTGGGGACCGTTGTCCCGTCAGCAGATAACTACTTTACGGCCCTTAACTCAGCTGTTTTTAGCGATGGCTCCTTTGTGTACATCCCTGAAAACACCCAGTGTCCAATGGACCTGTCCACCTATTTCCGCATCAATAACGGAGATTCGGGTCAGTTTGAGCGCACCCTAGTCATTGCCGACAAGGGCAGCTCTGTTACCTATTTAGAGGGCTGCACCGCCCCAATGTACGACAGCAATCAGCTGCACGCAGCGATTGTTGAACTGGTGGCCCTAGACGACGCCAAGATTAACTACTCTACGGTGCAAAACTGGTTTGCGGGTGATAAAGACGGCAAAGGCGGCATCTATAACTTTGTGACCAAACGCGGTCTTTGCGCCGGTAAGAATTCTAAAATCTCCTGGACCCAGGTGGAAACCGGTTCAGCCATTACCTGGAAGTACCCCAGCTGTGTGCTGGTGGGCGACAACTCCGTTGGTGAGTTTTACTCAGTTGCCCTCACCAACAACATGCAGCAGGCCGACACGGGTACCAAGATGATCCATGTGGGTAAAAACACCCGCAGCACCATTATCTCAAAGGGGATTTCCGCTGGCAATTCTAAAAACAGCTATCGCGGTCTGGTTAAGGTCAATCCAAAGGCCGAGAACGCCCGCAACTACTCCCAGTGCGACTCCATGTTAATTGGCGACACCTCCAACGCCAATACCTATCCCTACATTCAGGTTCAGAACAACACGGGGCAGGTAGAGCATGAGGCCTCCACCTCTAAAATTGGTGAAGACCAGCTGTTTTACTTTGCCCAGCGGGGGATTTCCCCAGAAGATGCAGTCTCCATGATTATCAGTGGCTTCTGTCGCGACGTGTTTAATAAACTGCCCATGGAGTTTGCCGCTGAGGCCGACAAGCTGCTGGCCCTAAAGCTCGAAAATTCTGTTGGCTAACCCCACCCTCTAGATACACTTTAATGATTAACCCAGACGCCAAAACAATTCTCTCCGTCAAAGATCTACGGGCCAGCGTAGACGGAACCGAAATCCTCAAGGGGCTTAACCTTGACGTAAAAGCGGGTGAAATCCATGCCATCATGGGTCTCAATGGTTCTGGTAAAAGTACGTTTTCAAAGGTGCTTGCCGGTCATCCAGACTATGAGATCACCGCAGGTACAATTGAGTTTAACGGTAAAGCCTTATCCGAACTTGAGCCCCATGAGCGGGCCACGGCGGGCATTTTTCTAGCTTTTCAATATCCGCTAGAGATTCCTGGCGTTAGCAATCGTGAGTTTTTGCGGGTGGCCTACAATTCTCACCGCAAAGCCCACGGTAAAGATGAAGTGGACGTGTTTGACTTCGACGACCTAATCGAAGAGAAAACCGAAGTCGTCAAGATGGACACCAGCTTTTTAGACCGCAGCGTTAACGAAGGCTTTTCGGGTGGCGAGAAAAAGCGCAACGAAATTCTACAGATGGCGCTGCTAGAACCCACCCTAGCCATTTTGGATGAAACCGATTCTGGTTTGGACATTGACGCTTTAAAAACTGTGGCAGAAGGCGTTAACAAGCTGGCCACACCGGACAGCGCCAACTTAGTAATTACCCACTACCAGCGGTTGCTTAACTACATCGTGCCCGATTATGTCCATGTCATGTGCGGTGGGCAAATCATTAAAACCGGTACCCGAGAACTAGCCCTAGCCCTTGAAGCTAAAGGGTACGAATGGCTCTTGGAAGAGCAGGCGGTGGCCTCATGAGTACGGTAGCCGCTGTGGGCGATCGCTATTTAGAGTCGCTGTTGGCTCAGGCCGCGAGTACCGCCCAAAATTCTTCTTTAGCGCTGGATGACCTGCGCGCCGCCGCCCGAGCCCTGGTACAAGAACGGGCCTTTCCATCCAATCGAGATGAGGACTGGCGGTTTACCGATTTATCCTCAATGCTGGCAACAGCATTTCAGGTACCGGCAGCACCGGCTGATACTGTCCTGGAACAGGCCAAAACGCTACTGACAGATGTCAGCCTGACCGACGGCAGCCAAGTCGTGTTTGTCAATGGCACCTTTGTAGAAAGCCTCTCTAACCTGGGGGACGGTATTAGCGTTCTGAGCCAGCTAGCGGCTATCCCCGACTGTCTGGCCCAAGTCCAGGGCAACAACGAAGTCTTTACCGCCCTCAACACCGCTGGCTTTGCTGATGCGGCAGTGATCCATATTGCTAAGAACACTGTGGCTGAGCAGCCGGTTCAGATTATTTATCTGACCATAGGCGATGCCCTGTTGGTGCAGCCTCGCTGTCTGGTGATTGCAGAAGCTAGCAGTGCCGTTACCCTGGTGGAAGAGTTTCACGGCACGGGCTCTAGCTTTACCAACAGCGTCACAGAGGTCTGGGTCCACGACAATGCTGAGGTGACCCACCTGCGGCTACAGCAAGACTCTGCTGAAACCGTCCACATTGGCAAAACCGCCGTTTCCCAGGCGCGGGATAGTCGCTATCGGACCACGGCCATCAACCTGGGGGCAAGCGTTTCTCGCCATAACCTCGAGGTTTACCAAACCGGGCCACAAACAGAGACCACCCTTAACGGTCTTACGGCTATCCGAGACAAACAGCTGGCCGACACCCACAGCCTGATCGCCCTCAGCCATCCCTACGGGACAGCCGATCAGCTCCAGAAAAATATTATGGATGAGCGGGCCCACGGGGTGTTTAATGGCAAGGTTTATGTGCCGCAAAAGGCCCAGCTGACCAATGCATCTCAGCTTAATCGCAATTTGCTACTGTCGGCCAAATCTCGTGTAGACACCAAGCCTGAGCTAGATATCGTGGCGGACGATGTAAAGTGCGCCCACGGAGCGACCATCAGTCAGCTGGCACCGGACGAACTTTTTTATCTGCAAAGTCGGGGCATTGATCGCGATCAGGCCCAGCGGCTGCTAATTTACGCCTTTGCTATGGAAATTATTGAGCCTATTCCTGTGGCTCCCCTGCGAGAGCGTATGACCCAGTACATTCAGCAATGGACAGTGTAGGCAATGACTTTGACAACGGCTAAACCTCTGGCCCATGACGTTCGGGCAGATTTCCCGATTTTGGACCAGATGGTCAACGGCAAGCCGCTGGTGTACTTTGACAACGCAGCCACCTCGCAAAAGCCCCAGGTTGTTTTGGATGCTCTGTTGGATTATTACACCCAGGACAATGCCAATGTCCATCGCGGTGTACATACCCTTAGCGCTCGGGCAACGGCGGCATATGAAGCCACCCGCGACAAGCTGGCCACCTTTATCAATGCGGCCAGCCGAGATGAGATTGTCTTTACCCGCAATGCTAGTGAAGCCATTAATTTGGTGGCCTATGCCTGGGGGCTGAGCAACCTTAAGGCGGGTGACGAAGTTATTTTGTCGGTAATGGAGCACCACAGTAACCTGGTGCCCTGGCAGCTGGTGGCCCAGCGGACCGGTGCCGTGTTGAAACACGTACAGCTGACCGATACCCAGGAGTTTGATTTAGAGCAGTTTAAGGAGTTGGTTTGCGATCGCACCCGTCTGGTCGCCATCAACCACGTATCTAACACCCTAGGCTGCATAAACCCCGTCGAAGACATTATCAGTATCGCCCAGGCCCAAGGAGCCAAGGTGCTACTGGACGCCTGCCAAAGCATTCCCCACATGCCCGTAGATGTCCAGGCCCTGGGATGCGACTGGCTGGTCGCCTCAGGCCACAAAATGTGCGGTCCCACCGGAGCCGGTTTTCTCTACGGCAAACTGGATATCCTTGAAGCCATGCCCCCTTTCCTAGGCGGTGGCGAAATGATCCAGGACGTTTACCTAGACCACTCCACCTACGCCGAGCTACCCCACAAGTTTGAAGCGGGTACCCCCGCCATTGCCGAAGTCATCATGCTCGGTGCCGCCGTTGATTACTTAACCAACATCGGCATGGAGCGCATCGCCCAGTATGAGCACGAGCTTACCCGCTATCTGTACGATCGCCTGGCCCAGCTGCCCCAGCTCAAGCTGTATGGCCCAAAGCCCAAGGCAGACGGCAGTGGTAGAGCAGCGATTGCCACCTTTACCGTGGCCAATCTCCACGCGCAGGATCTATCCACGTTTTTAGACCAGACCGGTATTGCCATCCGTTCAGGCCACCACTGCACCCAGCCCCTGCATCGCTTCCTGGGTACAGACTCCACCGCGCGAGCTAGCCTATATTTTTACAACACCTACGAAGAAATCGACAGCTTTGTCGCCGCCCTCAAAGATACTATTGAGTTCTTTGGCAATATCTTTGACTAGGGCTGGCCGGGCTTTGCCCGTGTTGACTCTTAAGGACAAGGCAGCGGCAGTGTACAAAATCTTGCCCCACCCAGTTAAGATGCGGCTGTTCTGAGGAATCCTTATGGAATAGGTCCGATGTAGTTTGATCAACCTTAGATCACATTTAACTGCATCGGATCAGTCCATTCCTATTCAGTCAGGATGTCCCTTGCATCTGAGCAATCTAGCCAACCCTTAGTAACGTCTGTTTTTTTAGACAGTCAGTCATCCCATAACGCCCTGTCCCAAGCACTCTTGGATCTCAGCCGGTGTGAGTCGATCTACGACGGGGATGTGGAAACGGCAACCGCGGCTATTAGTTACTCAGTTGTCAAAAATTTGGGTACGACCAGCTGTCAGGTTTGGCTATATACAGACGACCGCAACCGGTTTAGCCCCGTTGCCTACTATGGCACCCGCGCCATTGACGAACCCGGTCAAGACCTGTTAGTAGCTGACCACGCTGACTATTTTCACAGCCTGACCCAGCATGATTGGCGGGTGGTCAACACCGGTTCACACGCCTCAGCTACCGATAAATCTACCGGTAAGGAGACTCTGCCCCCCTATCTATCGGAACAAGCCCAAACCATCACCGCCCTGGTTGAAATTCCGATTTACCATCAAAAACAACTTGTTGGCATTTTATGCTGTACTCAGCAATGTTCCCCCAGGGTCTGGCAAGCGGCAGAAAAGTCTTTTGTGGTCACAGCCGCCTGTCTGATTGCCTTGGCCATTAGCCATAAAAGTCACCAACACCAGACCCGAACCCTAGATAAACACAAACGTCAGCTCACATTGGAAATGATTGAGCGGCGACAGGCAGAACAAGCCTGGCAAGAAAGCCAACTCTTTATCCAAGGCATCTTAGACGCCAGCACCAACATTCTCTACGTCAATGATTTTGCCAGTGGGACAAATTATTACGTCAATGGCTACATGGAAAATATACTGGGTTACTCTCCTGAAGAAATCCGACAAATTGGCGTCCAATTTTTAGAAGAAATTGCCCACAGGGACAATATAAAAACGATTCATCAAGCCCGACAAAAACTTGCCCAATCTAAAAGTGGCGATATTATAGAGAGCGAATATCGCCTACGAAACAAACAAGGTAACTGGCGCTGGATGCTCTGCCGAGAAACTATCTTTAAGTGGAATCAAGATGGCACCCCCCTACAGCTTTTAGGGACGGCGACCGATATTACCGTACATAAGAAAAACGAAGAGGCACTGCAGCAGCAAAACCAAAAGCTGACGGCCCTAGCTCGGGTAGATGCCCTCACCCAAATTGCCAATCGTCGAGCCTTTGATGAGTTTCTCGACAACGCCTGGACGGCTCGTAACCACACACCCTTGACCCTCATTCTCTGTGATATTGATTACTTTAAGCTCTACAACGATACCTACGGACACCAGACCGGCGATGAGTGTTTACGGCTCGTAGCCCAGGCACTCAAAAAAGCCGTTAAGCGTCAGCCTGACTTAGTGGCTCGCTATGGTGGCGAAGAGTTTGCGGTGGTTTTGCCCAATACGGCCCTGGCAGGGGCAAAACACGTGGCCCGGGCGATCCAAACCACCGTGCAGGCGTTAGAAATTGAACATCACCTTTCGACAGTGGGCCCATACTTAACCATTAGTCTAGGCATTGCCACCGCTTCCTCCACTGCCAACGGGTCTCCCCAGGAGCTGATCGCCGCCGCCGACCAGGGACTTTATCAGGCAAAATCGGATGGTCGCGCTCAATTTTCGGTTGGGGATACCATCGGGCACACCGCTGAGCCCAACCCATAGGCCACAAGGCATCAGGCCTCTAATATCTATCTCTAATAGCTAATAGATGATATGAAAACCAACGCGGCCCGCCTGCTCGACACCTTGGCCATTGACTATCAAATCCTGACCTACCCAGTCGATCCGAATAACCTAGTGGCCAGCGCTACGGCAGATAAACTGGGACTGCCCCATGACCAGGTCTTTAAGACCCTGGTGATTCGGGGCGACCGCCACGGGATTTGCTTAGCTGTACTGGCGGCCAATGCCCAGCTGGATCTCAAGGCACTGGCAAAGCTTACTTGCGATCGCAAACTAGCCCCCGTCGCCCTCAAAGACGTCCAACCCCTAACCGGCTATATCCGAGGGGGCGTCACGGCCCTCGCCTGCAAAAAAAGCTATCCCACCTATGTAGATGAATGGATTGAAGCCTACGACCACATTGCCGTCTCCGCAGGTATGCGCGGTGCCATGCTTTGGCTCAGCCCCCAGGATTACATTAAAGCTACCCAGGCGACGGTGGGCCGCATCATTACCGAGGGAAGCCCCGCGCCATGATGCAACGCCAACCTAGTAGCCACGACTATCAGGTCAGCAACATATAACCTCGCCCTTGGATGGTCATAATTCGGATCTCACTTCTATCGAGCTTAGTCCGCAGACGTGAGATATGAACATCCAAAGCCTTAGTCTCTAGATCCGCGTCGTTGGTATATCCCCACACCCGTCGCAAGATACGTTCCCGCGTAAAAATTTGCCCCGGAGTTTGGGCCAACAAATACAGAATATGAAACTCTATTTCGGTCAGGCGGATATAGGTAGTTTGATCATAAACTTTTCGAGTTTGGGGATAGAGAATGAGATCGCCAACAGAGACCGCCTCTAAGTCGCTAACACGGGCAGAGGGCTTATTATTCTTAGGCCCTGGAGACAAACGTCTTAAGATGGTTCGAATGCGCGCAATCAGCTCTCGACTGGAAAAGGGCTTAACAATGTAGTCGGTGGCCCCCAAATCTAAACCAGTCACCCGATCAGCCGGACTGCCAAGTACGGTCGCCATCACAATGGGCACATCCGACTCTTGCCGAATCAGCTGACACACCTGCAAGCCATCTAGCTTAGGCATCAGGATATCAAGCACCACCAGGTCCACATCGTAGGCCCTAAACTGCGCCATGGTTTCTTCTCCATCAGCCGCTACAACCACCTCATATCCGGCGTTGATGAGGTTTCGCCGCAAAGCGTTACGGATATGAACTTCATCCTCAGCAATTAGGATGACAGCTTTAGTTTTATCCACCTGACATAACCTCAATGCACGGCCCTGCAAAATGCGTGCCAAACGACATGCATTTTGCTCATTCAGAGCGTCTTGGAGGATAAATCGGCAAAAATGCTCTAGGTCTTAATACTTAGTCAACCCACAATATCAATGGCTAACCAAACGATTGAACCATGGGCACAAAAACAGTGTTCGCACCCATGCCCATAGGACCTAATAAATTTTTCCCTCAAAGAGGAAACAAAAGTGACTTAATTACTTTTCGTCGAATTAAATCCCCTTAACTTTTCAGCGTTTTATGTGTTGATGAAGTCTAACTAGGTTGCTACTTTAGCATTCGAAAGGTCTGATTAAGACTTTGATTTAACGACAGATAGAGGGTCTTAACAATTCGACACATTTTTAAACAAATGTGTCATACAATCGACGTTGGGGAATGACTGGAGTCTAATACCCCTATGAGTTTCATGTGAGGTTCTAAATCGGTTGCCTTGTTCGCTACCTACGTTTTGGCAAAGATACGAAGGTTTGACTTACGACTTGTTCATAATTCAAACGTTTGCCCTTTGAGCCAAATAAAGTAGCTTTGAATGGAGGCTTAAGACAACCATTTAAAGGGCTATTGATCATTAATTTTTAATTTTCTTAAATTTAAAAGCCCGTTGATTAACCCACTAACTATTTGTGCGGATTGACCGTGTTGATGCAAGTCTTTAATCCGTTCGTTTCTTATAAATCATATTTTCGTTTTCTCTACTTTTTGAGATTTCTTTTAGTTAAATTATTCTAAGATTTTTCTAATTTATTTCTCATAATATTGATTAAGATGTTGAACTAAAAAAAGTTTTACTTCTAGTAGTTGATTAAGCCGTTAGGGGGTATTCCTAATGTTCTTTCAGCTAACTAACTCGGTGTGATAGGTTGCAAATACCGATAGATTTCTGACGTCTTGCATAACATCCCGTCAGGGACGGTTTTTTTAACTTGACCGAATGTCTTGACCGAACGTCTTGACCGAATATAAAGCAGCTTTGGAGAAGGAGGCTGGTCAGCTTTGGTGAGTAGTCGATTTGAGCAGGATTCATTTCAGTCTAAGACAATTGATTCAGGTCAGCTGATGTCGCCTGCTCTAGGGACTTCCCTTGATTCATCCGATTTTCAGTCTTTAGTAGAGAGAGTTTTAGCAGCCATACAACAGGGCCATTCTACCCAAGAGTTAGTTGATTGGGTGCCAGAAGAGTTAGTGCAGGGCTTTGGGCTACAGAGTTGTCAAATAGAGCTATACGATGAGCATCAGCAGACGGTAACTCTAGTTGGTGGTATGGGTGAGCGTCTGTTGGGGACAACAGGTGGTCCCCGTGCAGCCAAACAGTGGGAATTTTATGAGCCGTTAGTGCGCGGTCGCTCGCTACAGTTTTGTTCTCTCGTTGTAAAAAAGGGGAAATCTCCACCAGCTACGTTAGCCTGGGTGGGTTGTGCCATGGTGCATCACGGCAGATTATTGGGCTGTGTATGGTTAGCGCGCCCTAGCAACGAGATTTTTAATGACACTGAGCTAAAACAGTTACAGCAAATCGTCAATTGTGTTGCGATCGCAATCTACCAAACCCAGCTAGAAGAGACCTTAGAACAGCAGCAGACCGAGATTCGACAGCTGCGCAAAGCTAAGGATGAGTTTTTACAGCTGATCTCCCACGAGTTATTTATTCCCCTCGGTAGCATTCAACTCTCGGCCCAGACTCTAGAGAGAATATTTAAAGATGTCTCGTGGCGCAAGGTCCCCCAACGCAATACCGTACTCAAGGTATTAAGCCTACTCAGTCAGGAATGTCGACGGCAAAAACAGTTTGTCGATAATCTTGTTACCCTGATGTTCCCCGAATATCAAAAAGTATCGGAGCCCGTGCTGATGAACCTCAGTGACTGGCTACCGTCCCTACTACGCACCTTCGAAGCTCGATTTGAACAAGAGTCGTTAACGTTTAACACCAACATTCCCAAGGAGCCTCTAACGTTCGAGTGCGACGTCGCCCAGCTAGAGCGCGTCATTACCGAACTGGTTACCAACGCAATCAAATACACCCCAGCTAAAAAAACGGTCACCCTGACAGTCAATGCCGGTAAAACAAACGTGGAAATTGCGATCGCAAATACCGGCGTCCACATTCCCACCAACCATCAGCCCCACATTTTCGAAAAGTTTTACCGCATCCCCGAACTAGATCAGCGCCAATACGGCGGCAGCGGGCTAGGGTTAGCCATCGTCAAACAGCTGGTTACTAACCTGGATGGCACGATTGCACTAAAAAGTACAAAACAGAAGACCACGTTCACCGTAAAACTGCCCGTATAGGCCCTGTTCATGTAGACAATCAAAAGGTATCCATAAGGAAGTGCCCTGCAGGGTCGCCTATTTTTAATTGGGTTTAATCAATTCGGATTTGGGATCCATCAGCAATGCTAGAAATTTCACTCTCCCAACGAATACTCACCGCTTTAATGGACTAAACTGTGGTGATGTTGCCATAACCTGCTTACCTATGCGCCTGTCCCAGATGCTGTTTGTCACGCTGCGTGAAGATCCGGCTGAGGCGGAGATTCCTAGCCACAAGCTTTTGCTGCGAGCAGGTTATATACGACGGATTTCGAGCGGTGTGTTTGCCTATTTGCCCCTAATGCTGCGGGTCCTTAACAAGGCCTCGGCCATCGTGCGCGAAGAGATGAACGCCACGGGTGCCCAAGAATGTTTGCTGCCCCAGCTACAGCCGGCAGAACTGTGGCAAGAATCGGGTCGGTGGGACACCTACACCAAGGCAGAAGGGATCATGTTTGCCCTTACTGACCGCCGCCAGCAGGAAATGGCCCTGGGCCCCACCCATGAAGAGGTAATTACCACCGTAGCCCGCGACATGGTGCGCTCCTACCGGCAGCTGCCCACCCATCTATATCAAATTCAAACCAAGTTCCGCGACGAAATTCGGTGCCGGTTTGGCCTCATGCGCGGTCGCGAATTCATCATGAAAGATGGCTATTCGTTCCATGCGGATATCGATAGCCTTAAGATCACCTATGACGAGATGTACCAGGCCTATACCAACATCTTGAGTCGCTGCGGTCTTAGGTTTCGGGCAGTAGAAGCCGACTCTGGCGCCATTGGCGGGTCGGGCTCCCATGAATTTATGGTGCTGGCCGATGCGGGTGAAGATGAGGTGCTCTACACCGAAGATGGCAAGTACGCCGCCAATGTGGAGAAAGCGGTGTCTTTACCTATTGATGCGGTGCCCTCAGCATTTAGTGATTACAAAAAGCTAGAAACCCCTAACACTTCCACCATTGAGACCATGGCGAAGTTTCTAGCCTGCTCGCCCACCCAGATTGTCAAAAACGTTCTGTACCAGGCGGTCTATGACAATGGCCAAACGGTGCTGGTGCTGATCAATATTCGTGGCGACCAGGACGTTAATGAAACGAAACTGCAAAACGCCCTGACTAATCTGGCCGCCGACTACGACGCCTCCACCCTGCTAACCTTAGAGGTGCCCGACGCTGAAGCTCAGGCCAAGTGGGCCACCCAGCCCCTCCCCCTGGGTTACATTGCCCCCGACATTTCAGATGACTATATTCAGAAGCAAACAAATCTAGTGCCCAAATTCCTGCGGCTGGTGGACAAAACCGCCGTGGACCTAAAGGGCTTTGCCACCGGCGCCAACGAAAAGGGCTACCACGTGGTCGGTGCCAACTGGGGCGACCAGTTCACCCTGCCCAAGCAGGTGGTTGATGTGCGCAAGGCCACCGCAGGCGACCGCGCCGTCCATGACCCCAGCCAAACGATTCAGACCGCACGGGGCATTGAAATCGGGCATATTTTCCAGCTGGGTACCAAGTATTCTGAGGCCCTAGGCGCTACCTATACCGATGAAGGGGGCAAGTCCCAGCCATTGGTGATGGGCTGCTACGGCATCGGTGTCTCCCGTCTGGCCCAGTCAGCGGTGGAACAGTCCCATGACAAAAATGGGATTATCTGGCCGGTTGCGATCGCACCCTACCATGCCGTCGTCGTTGTCCCCAATATCAACGACGCAGACCAAATGGCCGCCGCCGAAAAGCTTTACGAAGACCTAAATGCAGCCGGTGTCGAAACCCTGCTGGACGACCGTAAAGAGCGGGCCGGGGTGAAATTCAAAGATTCTGAACTGATTGGCATTCCTTTCCGGGTGGTGACCGGTCGCTCATTGAAAGAGGGTAAGGTAGAAGCGGTCAAACGGGCCGATGGCGAATCGGTAGACTTGCCCCTGGACGAGGTGGTCAGCACCGTAAAGCAGTGGGTTGACGACGCCATTGCCGGTACATAGCCCAGCTCATCGGGTGGGGCACAGCCCACCATAACTAACATCGCTTCAACACCAACCCTTTCATAAATTCGTATCCCCACGAATTTATATCCCCACGGTGGGCCATACCCACCTGCCAGTTTGATGCCAATTTCTATGTAGGCCATGGAATTTATTTCAATCCTGCTCTCTAGCCTGATCTTTATTGGTTCACCCATTGGTTTTGCCTTGGATACCATCGCAGAAAGCGCTCTGCGTTCACGGCTTAGTGGCGTCGAGGATATTCAGGTGCGGGTGGATAATGGCTCGAATTTGAACCTGTTAAAGGGCAAGATCAAACGGTTGCAGATTGGGGCACGGGGGGTGTATCCAGTGACGGGGTTTAGGGTTGCGATCGCAGACCTAGACACTGACCCCATCGACCTAGATTTCAGCAGCCTTAAGCGGGGCAATGTGGTCCTCGATGAACCGCTCAATGGCGCACTCCATGTGGTGATCACTCCAGAGGATCTCAACCAGTATTTACTGTCACCGGAGTTTACCGAACGGCTCAACAACATTGAAATCAACTTGGGTAATGCGGCCCAGTCTCGAGAGGTGGGTCGTTATCAGTTTAGTAATCCGAAAGCGACATTTTTGGCCGACAATCGGCTGCAGCTAGAGCTAGACCTATCGGAACCTAGCCTGGGCGAAGGGTTAAAAATTAAGGCCCAGACTGGCTTTACCATCGAAAACGGTCATCGTCTGGTGTTGTTGAATCCCCAGGTGTCGGTGAATGACAGTGCGGCTCCTGAACAGCTGCTCGATGCCTTTACCGAGAATCTTGGCGACCGACTCAGCCTACGTCGGCTAGAAGACTCCGGCGTTACCACCCGAATTTTAGACGCAACCATCAGCCCCGAACAGTTTGATCTTGTTATGTGGGTCAGCATCGATCCGAGTTTTACGCGGTAGGCCTCTTGCAGGTTCTCACCTCCTCATCTTTACCAAAGAGACATCAAAAGCCCGTATGGGTTGCGCCTTATGCCAACCCAACAACATAGTCATCTATCAACCAGAATTTTCCATTAGTCAGTCCTGAATTCCTAGTTGCAGATTGATAGATGACTACGCTATAGTTCGATTATTCAGAACTTTCGAACAATAAAATCAGGAAAGTTTTCTATGATTGCCACTCCTACCGATTCAGCATTAGCCGCGCTTTTCCAACCTCTACAGCTAGGCGCGATCTCAATTCCCAACCGCATCATTATGGCCCCCCTCACCCGAGCCCGGTCTGGCCTATCCCGCATCCCCAACGGCCTGATGCTAGAGCACTATAGCCAGCGGGCCAGTGCCGGACTGATCATTACCGAAGCCACCCAAATTTCCGAACAGGCAGCCGGCTGGCAGCAAACCCCCGGCATTTACAATGCTGACCAGATTGCCGGTTGGCAAAAAATCACCGAGGCTGTCCATCAGCGTGGTGGCAAAATGGTTCTACAGCTGTGGCATACCGGACGCGCCTCTCATCCTGACTTTCAACCCAATGGAGAGTTGCCAGTCTCAGCCTCTGACATTGCCCCCCAAGGAGAGATTCACACACCCCTGGGCAAAAAGTCTTATGTTGCACCCCGCCCCCTCACCCTAGAAGAGATTAACAGAAAAAAATAAAAAGAAACACCAACAACCCCCCAAAACCAAAACAACCGAGGATGAGGGGGAGCAAAAAAAAC
>ERZ1740059.446-NODE-446-length-21961-cov-9.132840_pt1 | contig 21961 bp, 14 predicted proteins | sample MGYA00581744_ERZ1740059 | MGnify/ENA primary metagenome ERZ1740059 (study PRJEB43018, sample SAMN04849738) | marine metagenome | isolation source: floating plastic debris | place: Pacific Ocean | collected 2008-08-28 | study: EMG produced TPA metagenomics assembly... | reverse complement strand
TTCCCAGTACAGATGATGCTCCGACAAACATAAATCCAATGCCTGGTACCGAAGAAGTTCCCAGTACAGATGATGCTCCAACAAACATCAATCCAGAACCAAGCTTAACTCCATCAGAAGAAACAACTCCCAGCAAAATGAATCAGCCAGGAGAAACAACTCTTCCTGATTCAAATTCCTCTGGCAATACTGAAGAAGAAACAACCGAAGAAAGTGGAAGTGGAGCAAAGATATTAGCTCCTTAATAACGGTCAAAATTCGATTTCAACTTAGTAGAAAACCTTCATAGAATAAAGATAAAACAAAAAATAGGTTCTGGTTCCTCCAGTATTGGTAATTGGGTTTAAAGCTATACCTAGTACCAGTATTGAGAATCCAGAACTTTTTTTATTGACTTTTGACTTGCGCCTTCCCCTAAGGATTGCTGTAGGGTAGCGTTTGACACTCTCATACTTAGGTTGAAGAGCGATGGTTTGGTGGTGTTTTTTTAAAAGAAGCAATTAATAAACAAGCAATACCAATATTAATAAATACATCAGCCAAATTAAATACTGGAAAATTAATTAACCGAAAATCAAGAAAATCTATAACGTAGCTCAAGACAAACCTGTCAATACCATTGCCCATAGCTCCACCCAAAATGAAACCATATCCCCATTGATCCCAACGAGATAAAACAGGACTGAATAATGCTAACGCTATCAATGCCAAGCTCACTAATAAAGATAGCCAGCGCAACCACTCAACTTTACCGGAGAATAGACTAAAAGCAGCCCCAGTATTTTGAACATAAGTAAAGTGAAATATTCCTTTTATTAGTGGCTGTGTTTCTCCCAAACTAAAAGTTTGCACAACCCAGTATTTTGTCAACTGATCCAACACAAAAGCTGTAATAGCAGCTATCCAAAAGAAGCGATTTTTTAAACGCATGAGGTATTAGTTATTAGTCATGAGTCATTAGCGATCGGTTATTAGTTTTACCTAACTCGCTGTTCGCTAATGACTAATAAAACATTAAGTGTCGCAGTACATATGCCACTACGGTGACGGCACATACTACAGCTAGTTGTCCCGGTAATGCAAACAATGAATATTTAAGAATAGCTTGCAACAAGGGTAAATTTTCCGTACCTTGCCATCCTAAAGCATAAGTGATGACCAAATAACTAATACCGCACAGATGAACAGATAACAAGCCACAGATACAACTAAATGTTAGTGTTTCTAGTTTTGGCCTCGCTTTAAACGCGAAAAAACCGCAAATCCACGCTCCAGGAATAAAACCTAGTAAATAACCAAAGTGAGAAAGCTTAACATAGCTGATACCCCCACCGTCAGCAAATACGGGCAATAAAGTTAAGCCCATAACTAAGTAGGCAATTTGCGAAAGCGCACCAGCATTTTTTCCTCCCAAACAACCAACTAACAGCACCCCACCAATTTGATAGGTGACTCCTAAAGAAAAAGCATGAACTCCTTGGTTACTCCAACTCCAGGGTAGAGTGGTGATATAAACTTCTATGAAGTTACCACCCATAGTTAGTAGTAAGCCAATCATTGACCATAACAATTGGTTGGATGCGGCTAGCATTTACAATATACTCATACTGAAAGCGAATAATAATCTTTTGTTATTTGTTGGCTCGCGAACAAATATACTTACATTCTTATAGAGCTTTGCTCTCTCATTTATGTCGCATCTTAGTTTAATGCGTCTAACTACTTACTGTCCAAAAACTGAATTAGATGGAGTAGAGTACCAAAACTGCTCCCTCACGGATCATATATCAACAACCTTTAATAAAGGCATATTTATAGTAAGGATTTTTCTCCTCAAAGGTTAATAATAATCTACTCCCCTAAAGTTTTTATCACTTTATTAATATTCTATTTGCCTATCTATGCATTTCTTAAAATATTTTAACTCAGACTCAGCTATTCAAGTGTAAGGATATATCCTCAATTATTTATTGCTTTATATACTTCTGCTCACAAGCAAAATCAGGATTTAATCTAATTCAATTAAAGAGCTAATAATCTTTACAAACTAATTAAACTTAAGTTATATTTCTCACCTTTAAGTCTTGATACATCACATTAGTATCGCCATCGGATAAATTATTGCAGGATTTTATAATACTAGTGTTCTAATGTATTATTTATTTCTTTTTAATCACTAAATAACTTTAAGAATTTTGTACGAATAATAGATATACATTTTTGCAGGAATCAATACAAATAAACATTAGAATCGAATTTTATCGGATTTTGTTAACCTTATCTTTACTCACTAGCAGTATATTGTAAACGACATCTGTAAAATTACTCAACTTGCACATCCATGTTTTCTACTAAATTAGTATCAAATAAATCTCGCTTAGCTAGCTTAATATCAGTATTAGCACTTAGCATTACATTGGCAGCTTGTGGCGGTGGAGAAACCGATACTGCTGGTGAAGGCACTGACGGTAGTGCTACCGATGTAGCTGCTACCACTGAATTAGATTTGGATGGAAACGTAACTTTGAATGGTGCAGGGGCATCTTTCCCCAGATTGATTTATGAACGTTGGTTCAAAGATATCAACGCTAAGTACCCCAATCTCCGAGTCAACTATCAGTCAGTTGGTAGTGGTGCTGGTGTTAGACAGTTTACCGCCGGTACAGTTGACTTTGGTGCCAGCGATGTCGCAATGAAGGATGAGGAAATCAAGAAGGTAGAAAGAGGTGTACTTTTACTACCCATGACTGGTGGTAGCGTTGTACTCGCTTACAATTTGCCTGGAGTTGAAGAATTAAAGTTACCACGTACGGTTTACACTGATATCTTACTAGGTAAGATTACTAGCTGGGATGCCAAAGAAATTGCTGCGGCTAACCCCGACGTAAAACTTCCCAACCAGAAGATTACAATCATACATCGTTCCGACGGTAGCGGTACTACTGCTGTATTTACCAAGCACTTGAGCGCAATTAGCCAAGACTGGAAGAACGGTCCTGGCGAAGGTAAAACCGTATCTTGGCCTACAGGAATTGGTGCTAAAGGTAATGAAGGTGTTACAGCTCAAATCAAGCAAACTGCTGGTTCTATTGGCTACATCGAGTACGGTTACGCTAAAAACGAAGGTCTAAATATGGCGGCTTTGGAAAATAAAGCAGGTAAATTTATTGTGCCAAGCGATGAAGCTGCATCAAAAGCTTTGGGAGCAATTGAATTACCAAATAATCTTCGTGCTTTCATCAGCGATCCAGAAGGAGATGAATCTTATCCCATCGTTACCTACACCTGGATTTTGGCTTACAAGAAGTATGACAATCCTGCAACTGCCAAAGCTGTAGAAGCGATGATTGAATATGGTTTAACTGAAGGTCAAAAAGTTAGTACACAACTAGGCTACGTTCCTTTACCTCAAAACGTAGTTGAGCAAGTTTCTGCTGCTGCTGACGCAATCAGCCCCGAGTACAAAATTAATGTTGCTGCTAACTAGTAAGCAGATGCTGGTATATTTTTTTTACTTGCCTTTGTCAACATTAGATTAGTTAAGGAATGGTTAAGGAATAATGTGGTTCGCTCCCACATTTTCTCTATTACATGGGTATAGTTTTTTATGAATGCATCAGCCCAGGGTAGACAAGTAGATCCCAAAAATCGCTCTGAAGCAGATAGAACCCTCGATCGCAGCTTTATTTGGACAACGCGAATTTTTGCTTTCGGTATTGCCGCAATTTTATTATGGATAGGATTTCAGGTTGGTTCTCAAGGAATTGAAGCATTACAAGAGTTTGGTCTTGGCTTTTTATTCACTAGTGATTGGAACCCGCCGAGGAGTATATACGGGGTATTACCACAAATTTACGGAACTTTAGCTAGTTCTTTTATCGGTTTGTTGATTGCTGTACCGATTGGCATTGGCACCGCTGTATTGTTGAGTGAAAATATATTGCCTTTGTCAATCCGAACTGTACTAGTTTTCCTTGTTGAACTTCTAGCAGCGATTCCCAGTGTTGTATATGGTTTGTGGGGAATATTTGTATTAATTCCTTTTTTGGGTACTGTTGGTAGATGGCTTAATGAGTATTTCGGTTGGCTACCAATTTTTAGTACTCCCCAATCAGGAGCAATTGGTGGCCCAGGGTTATTACCTGCTGGAATCATTCTGGCAATTATGACTTTACCGATTATTACGGCAATTTCCCGCGATGCACTCGCTTCCGTACCGAAAAATTTGCGGGAAGCTGCTTATGGCTTAGGATGTACTCGTTGGGAAACCCTTTTGAGAGTGATTATCCCAACAGCATTTTCTGGCATCGTCAGTGCTGTAATGCTAGCACTCGGTCGCGCAATGGGAGAAACCATGGCTGTAACCATGTTGATTGGTAACTCCAACAGAATTAGTCCTTCTCTATTTGCACCTAGCAATACAATCGCTTCTTTATTAGCAAATCAGTTCGCTGAAGCTGGTGGTTTGCAAATAAGTGCTTTAATGTACGCTGCGTTTGTGCTGTTTATATTGACTTTAATTGTCAATATTTTGGCAGAGTTAGTAGTATTACGAGTCAAGCGACTGTAAACAGACAAGGTGTATTAATCAATTATGACTAGTTTTTCAGAGCAGCCACAAACAGGATTTGCACGCGGTAGTTTAAATCGTTCTTCAAATTCTCCCCGGACACTATTTAATAATCTAATGAATGGTGTCATATTTGCTTGCGGGGCCTTAGCTTTATTGCCTCTGCTATTGGTACTTTCTTACTTGCTTTTTAAAGGCTTCAGTAGCTTAAGCTTTGATTTATTTACCGAATTACCTCCAGCACCCTTAGACAAAGGCGGCGGTTTTGGTAATGCGATCGTCGGTACTGCCATTATGGTAGGAATTGGAGCTTTAATCAGCGTACCTATTGGTGTTGCAGCCGCTGTTTATTTAACTGAATTCAGCAAAGGAAATACAGCTCGTTGGATTCGCTTCGCTACCAATGTTTTGAGCGGTGTTCCTTCGATTATTGCGGGGGTTGTTACCTACGGTATCTTAGTTGCGACAAAGATTGTTGGATATTCTGCTATTGCTGGTGGTGTGGCTCTATCAATTTTGATGTTGCCAATTATTGTTAGAACTACTGATGAAGCTTTGCAATTGGTTTCTCAAGATTTGCGACAAGCGGCTGTCGGAATAGGAGCAACTAACTATCAAACAGTTCTGCAAGTAGTGTTACCTGCAGCTTTGCCTTCGATTGTAACTGGCGTAACCTTATCTGTAGCTCGCGCTGCTGGAGAAACCGCACCTCTCATTTTCACTGCTTTGTTCTCTGGATTTTGGTTAAGGAGCTTAATCGACGAACCAGTTGCTTCTCTGGCTGTTCTGGTTTATAACTTTGCAACTTCTTTTGACCAGAACCAGCAATCAGTTGCTTGGGCTGCATCCTTAATTTTAGTGTTACTGGTTTTGATTGCTAGTATAATCGCTCGCTTTGCAACTCGTAGTAAGTAGGATTAATTGCATAGCTCAAGTCAGATTTGGGTTAAATTAAAATCAAGATAATTTATTCCCAAAATAAAAAACTGGCATTACACAAAGTGTTGACAAAAATCCCAATTAGAGCATTGAAGCTTTTGGAGAAACAATTAGCGTAAAATTTATGGCTACACATATTTCCACCGCACAAGACACTGAAACTGTATTACGGACAGAAGCACTAAATGTTTACTACGGTAAATTTTTGGCCTTAAAAGATATCTATATGGATATCCCCAAAAACCAGGTTACAGCTTTTATTGGTCCTTCTGGATGCGGTAAAAGTACTTTACTCAGATGCTTTAACCGTCTCAATGACTTGATTGACGTATTTAGAGCAGAAGGTAAAATTTATTATAATGGGGAAAATTTATATGCACCCAAAGTTGACCCCGTAGAAGTTCGCCGTAGAATTGGGATGGTATTTCAAAGACCAAACCCATTTCCCAAATCAATCAGAGAAAACATTACTTTTGGAGCCAAAATTAATGGCTATAAAGGTGATTTGGATGAACTGGTGGAACGCTCCCTCAAAGGTGCCGGTTTATGGGAAGAAGTAAAGGATAAACTTAACCAAAGCGGTTTATCTATATCTGGGGGACAACAACAGCGTTTATGCATTGCGAGAGCGATCGCAGTTCAACCTGATGTTATTTTAATGGATGAGCCTTGCTCTGCTCTTGACCCCATTTCTACTAATAAAGTAGAAGAATTGATTAAACAACTCAAAGAGCAATTTACCGTTGTTATCGTTACTCACAATATGCAGCAAGCATCCCGAGTATCGGACATGACAGCATTGTTTTACGTCAATACAAAACAAGGTGGTCGTAACGGTTATTTAGTCGAATACGAAGCGACTGAGAAAATTTTTAACGATCCTCAGCAAGAAGAAACCAAAGACTACATTAGCGGTAAGTTTGGTTAAACCTTGTATGCTTTTGTGACGGACAGCTTTGAAATATGCTTAATAAAATGAAACAACTCCTAGGTGATGCCTGGGAGCTACTTTAGTTTGTGTAGGTTGAAATTATTTAGTAAGCGGGCGGCGGGAATCGAACCCGCATCATTAGCTTGGAAGGCTAAGGTTTTACCACTAAACTACGCCCGCATTTTTTTCAACTCCATAATTATATTACAGTTGTAGAGAAAAATCAATACCCTCGCTGAATTTTTATGCGTATAAATAATTCGCCTCTACGTGGTTTTAGTTGACCTGTTCTTGGATCTGGGTCACTTGCTGGGACAAATAATTTTTTATTCAGAAAATTTTCGTCTACATATTTCTGATATAATCGTCTACTTTTTACCGGTATATTTTGATCAACTCTAGTAAATTCTACCGTACCTTCTTCATTAATCACTAAATAGACTTGGAAATTTGCAGATGCCAAGTTATTTTCTTCCGAAGCTGGAATTACAAAGCTTTTAGAAATATCTCCTTTAGGTAATGGTAGTTTTGCTGGTATATCCCTTGTAATTGGCGCATCAGAATCTATATCCCAACTGGCTGTTAGTATTCCACCACTTTGATTGAGTTGAGTTTCTTTAATGGGAGCTTGTGGAGTTGCTTCGCGCTGTTGTGGGGTTTGCCCAACTCTATTTTTGATGGCATCGGTTATATTTTCGCCATTTGAGGGATTTTGATTTTGTTGCTCTTGTTCTCGTTGACGTAGTCTTTGTGCTAACTGTCGTTGCTCTTCTTCTCTTTGACGTTGAGCTTGTGCTAATTGTCGTTGCTCTTCTTCTCTTTGACGTTGAGCTTGTTCTAACTGTCGTTGCTGGGCTTCTCTTTGACGTTGCTCTTGTTCTCTTTGACGTTGCTCTTGTTCTCGTTGGCGTTGCGCGTGTGCTATCTGGCGTTGCTCTTGTTCTCGTTGACGTTGAGCTTGTTCTCGTTGACGTTGTTGGGCTTCTCTTTGGCGTAATTGTTCGACTAATTGGCGTTGTTGCTCGGCTTCTCGTTGGCGCAACTGAGCTTCTAATTGTCTTTGCTCTTCAACTTTAAGACGTTGTTGTTGAGCTAATTGTCGTTGTTGAGCTTCTAATTGACGTTGAAATTCTGCTTCACGTTGACGCTGTTGAGCTTCTAATTGTCGCTGAAGCTCTGCTAATTCTCGTTGTTGCTGTTGTGCTAATTCTCGCTGAAGTTGCTGTTCTATTTTTTGACTATCAAAGGCAATAGCATTACTATTATTTGTGCTAATGGGGGGTTTCGCTGCACCCAGATTAGTAGTAGGTTGTGAGTTCTGAGGAACAATAGGTTTTGCTGTTTGATTTGCGCGAGTATTTGATGGTTTTGGTGAAACTGCTTTAGGCTTAGGTTTAGGTTGAACTTTGTATGATTTTTGTGGAGAAATTTCTATAAATTCAATCGCAACAGCAGATTGCTCCCGCCCTAACTGTGATGAATTTTCGTATAAGCTTGTAAGCCAAAACGCCACGAGATGCAAAATAAATGAACTCAAAGTAAAGACAATCCACCCAAGAGGTGAATCGGTTTGTCGTCTCCAGGTTTTTTCTGGAGTTGAAGTTTTTCGTGCAACCGATTGTGTCATATATTTATTGTGACGTACCATCCGCCTATAGGAGGGCTTGCTGTTTCATCTACAGTAGCTTGTTACCAGAAACATTGCTTCATGTTTTATACCATATCCACCAATTCTAATAACTCTCCAAAAAGATTAGCACTTACAGTCTTATACTTTGATTAGCTATACCCAGGCAGAATTATCTGTGACAAAAGGTCATATATTTATTTATTCCTTTTGTCCTTGCATTATGGGGGACAAAAATTCTATATCTACGCTACAGATCGACTTGCTCTTTATAAATGACTAAAAGCCTAGGACATTTGAGTTATGGGGTCAATTCAAGACCAAGTAGTGACTTTTAATCAAAATATCGATCTATAAAACTTACGTCCTAATTAATTCCTTGGATAAATAGAGGGATTTCTTTGTACGAGAAGTAAAAAATCGGTCAGACAGCGCGGATTCTTAAGGTATATTATTTTTTTGCGAGGAGCAATGATCATTAACTAATAAGAACGATTTGCGACTAACTGCTGAGTAAGGGCAAAAGTCAGAACTGTTTCATCCACTCCCTTTAACTCTAAAGGTTTACCTTTGATAATTTCTTCTTCCTCCAAATAATCTGCTACCGCAGCAGAGACAAAGATACTACCAGGATCGGCAGCGCCTTGTAAGCGAGCTGCAATATTTACAGAAGGACCGATCGCTGTGTAGTCGGCGCGTTCAGAACTACCAAACATTCCCACTACCGCCGTACCTTGATGAATACCGCAGCGAAACTGAAGTCCAGTACGTCCGTCGCTATCAAAGATACCTTGCTCCCGCCAACGTTCGTTCAACTCAGAAAGGCCATGTAGCATTGCTTTAGCAGTATTTACCGCACGGCGTACCTGTTCATTCGGTGTGAGTTCTTCAGGCGCTCCGTATAAAGCTAAAATTGCATCTCCCATAAATTTATCTACCGTACCGCCGTTATCAAATACAGTCTTTGTCATCGTCTCTAAGTATTCATTTAGCAATTCTGCAACTTTTCGCGACCTCAATGTATTTGATAATTGAGTAAAACCAACGATGTCGCTAAATAAAACTGTAATCAAACGCGGTTCCGGCCGTAAATCGAGAACTAATTCCCCTTTCTGGGCTTTTTGCACTAAAGCAGGAGGTAAAAATCGCTGAAGCACGGATTCTGTTAAATAAGTATTTAGTTCTAGAACTTTGCGTTCGTTTTCTTTTAAAGCTAAAAGATTTCGTGCTTCAGCCAGAAGTTCTCTATCGTTGAATGGCTTAGCTAAATAAGCATCGGCACCACGTTCAGTTCCTTCAATGCGAGTATCTTCATCAACTTTTGCCGTAAGCAAGATAATTGGTATTCCTTTAAGCGCCTCTTCCGAGCGTATCGTCCGAATCATCTCTAATCCGGAGACTAAAGGCATCATCAAATCAGTGACAATTAAATTAGGTAACAATTTTTTGGCTATGTTAAAACCTTCAGCACCGTTTCTAGCTGTTTGTATTTGATAGCCTGCTTCGCGAAGAATATTTGATACATAAGTTCGCATATCTGGGTTGTCGTCTACAACCAGAACTAATTCACCTTTTCCAGCCTTTGAATCTGGAGAATCAAGAATTGGCGATGACAACTCAATAGGGATATTTTCAGTATGAATTGCTGTTGATTCTATTAGTTCTAAATCAACTAACTCCACAGCAGCGCGACTAACATTAACTTCTTTCTCAGTTTCGACTACTTGCTCGGCATTTAAATGAGTGCTTCCGGGCTGAAGGGATATGGTAAAGGTGGTACCACTTCCATACACTGAATCAACAGTAACTGTACCCCCATGAACTTCTACTAATTCCTTAACCAAAGCCAAACCTAAACCAGTACCTTCATAAGAACGATTTTCTGAACCTTCAGCTTGACGGAAGCGTTCAAATAGGTGAGGAATTTGTTCTTGGGCAATACCAATTCCTGTATCTTCCACTTGCAAGATGCAGTCAGAACCGGCGTAGAGTACCCTAATAGTAATCCTACCGTTGGTTTTAGTAAACTTCATGGCATTCGACAGCAGGTTATAAACCACCTTGTCAAATTTTTCCATATCTAAATAAACCGGCGGACAATCATCTAATTGTGTAAGTAGATGCAATCCTTTTTTCTCACAGTAGGGACGAAACGACTCGACAATTTGATTGACAAACTCAACTAAATCACATTTACAGAAACTTGGCTGCATTCTCCCAGCATCCAAACGTTGTAAATCCAATAGTTGATTTACCAATCGCAGCAGGCGGCGAGAGTTACGCAAAGCAATGGTACTTTGTTCTTGAGATAAACCTTCGCCCGTACTTACTGCTGACTCTAAAGGGCCTTGAATTAAAGTTATTGGCGTGCGGAACTCGTGGGAAATATTTTGAAAAAATTCAGTTTTTTGTTTATCTAATTCCAGCAAACGTTCCGCTTGTTGACGAGTTTTTTGATAAAGCCGTGACTGCTGAACTGCAAGGGCTGCTTGAACTGCTACAGATACAGCTAACTGCACTTCCGATTTCAACCAACGGCGTTCTTTTTTACCTTGTCTTAAAGTAATACTACCGATAATTTGACCGTCGGCAAGTAATGGAACTACCATCAACGAACGAGTTACCATTTTTAATGGTAAATCAAAACCTTGGACCTGAGGCGGACAATCATTCATCTGAGTAATTACTACAGGTTCCTGAGTTTGCAAAATTTGTTGCAATATTTGATTTTCCTTAATTGGTGCTAAAGATTGAGGTAATTGATAAGCGCTCAATTTTGCTTTACTGTTTGAATTATCAGTCTGTAAATCTTGAAAGCTATCGTACAAGCCAACACACTCAACAAACTCCGAATCGGAATTCCATAAAGACAAAACGCAGCTATCTACCTGTAAAGCTTGTCCAAGTTGTTCAGTAATAGCAGCAAAAATCTCTTGGGGATCTAGGCTAGAACGAATGGCACTGGTAATTGTATTAATTAATGCTTCACGTTGAGCAAGGGCGTGTACCTGCTCGTAAGCACGGGCTTGAGATAAAGCCAAGGCAGCCTGATTCGCCACCATCGTTACTAACTGCACTTCGTCTTCAGCCCAATCACGGTATTCCTTGAACTGGTGCAGTGCTAAAACTGCCATCAATTCTTGTCGGCAAATTAGCGGTACTACTAAACTAGAACAAATTTGAGCTTTAGCATAAGCTTGAGCGCGATGATTTTGCTCGGGAGTATCCCCCTGAATACGCTCATCTGTTGTTGCATCATAAATTACCCGAACTTCCCGGGTTTCCCATACTGTATGAGCTAACAATTCGGTTGCAGAAGATAAAGAATGAGAGTCAGAAAGTTCATCTTTTTTATCCTCTAATTCCTCAAAATATGGTTCTCCTTCTTTAAGATTTTTTTGATAAATAAAACCTTCATCGACTAAACGCCCATTTTGAAAGGGACGCAAAAGACATACATCTACTTCCAACATGTCACCTACATTATCTACAATTGCTTGCAGAATTTGTCGATAATCTAAGGCGCTACGAATCGTATTCGTTACGGTGTTGAGTAGGGATTCTTGACGTAGTGTACGGGTGAGTTCGTGGGTACGTGCTCTAAGAACATTGTGAGTATCCAAAGCTTGGCGTACTAGAGCTTTCAGTTCTTCTGCTTCCCACGGTTTAGTTACATATTTGAAAACCTTTCCAGCGTTTATAGCTTCTACCAAGTCTTCGACATCGGTATAGCCAGTTAAGATAATCCGGATAATATCCGGATACTGGGTAGCTGTCAGGCTCAAGAATTCTGTACCACTCATCATTGGCATTCGCTGATCGGAGATAATTACTGATACATCTCCTTCTTTTGCCAGCAATTCCAATGCTGCTGGGCCACTTGTAGCTCGCAGCACCTTATATTCGCGATAGAAGGTACGGTATAGCAGATCGAGGTTGTCGGGTTCGTCATCAACAACCAATATTTTTGGTTTTTTGTTTACTTGGGATTTCATGCACCGCTTCCATGCAGTAACGGCAGTCGGATAAACAATTTTTATGGGTAAGAATGTTAAAACATTCGTATAAAAGGCTTTTTCATTTCAACTGCAATCGGCAGTTGTTTGAACGGCTATAGAGTTAGAGAACTCTATCCTAGGAGAGTTGTTGACGGGCACCCAATATATTTTTTTCTTCTAAAAAAATTATCATGGGAACCCTTGACTGATTTTGGCTTATGCGGATTACCATCAGCTAAGCGTGCACCCCGAGATAGAAAACCATTCTCCCTTCTTTAGGCTTTAAAACCATTTAGGAAGATCCCAGAAATAAAATGTCCCAGCGTTTTATTAATATACTGGTCGAAACCTATATATATGGGGGTATCGCCCAACCGGGCGGCACTGACGGTGGGGCATTTTATGATTTGTAATAGCTCCTTTTATATCTGATATCTCTGTGATCGATCGCCTGCTCATTTTTTGCGGAAATCCTAACCTCAATTCGTTTCATACTCGGTTTCTGTTTTGGAAAATCGATATTTTGTAGCCAAGTTTTTCTTTCCCCCAGCAAGAATTTGTGGATTACACATACAGTTGTTAACGCGGTCTGGATTTATCCACCCACAAGCTGTCGTCTTAGTTTTCCCGCCTTAGCACCAACACTAACATCTGAGAGCAATTTTTATTGATGGCAGTCATCATTGAATCAGCAATATTACACTACCAATAATCTTACAACAGTATATTTTATTACTTACAATTTAGTATACCTCTTGAAATAACGCCTACAGTTAGTAGTACAGCTAGATTGCTATTGTATCAATTAGATCACAAATTGATTCGCTCTCTGAATCTTAGTTAGGGTTTGAGTTATTAGATAAGCAGTCAGTAAATAACTGTTACTGACTCAGATAAACAATATGTAAATTATGTAGTAATTACGTGTATGGCTACTAATTAAATTACATCTGAATATTTATTGCTGTCTAAGAGAGAATATATTACGTTAACAGCTAAATGTAACTTATCGCTTACTAGCCGTCGAGTCACAAAAAAGTTAATAATTATACCTATTTAGCTGGTAGCAAGTGAGATAGTCTGTTGTGGAAAGTGGTGCAGTATAGAAGCAACCATACTTGGATATGGATTACAATATTTATCCTCAAAAGTAAATGAAGCTCTCTATCAAGTTAGAAATTGTGTTAGAAGTGCAGTATTTGATGAAGAACTTGTTACTATCGTTAGTCAGGAGGATAAAAAAAGATTTCTAAGAAACAATGCCTTGGCCAATTTACCAGGATGAGTTGATGTACAAACTCCCATTTCTCCGAAGCTGGGCAAAAGCAATCAGTCCTAAAAATTCCTAAGAAGTTTCTCTTAAGACCCCTTTAGCGTACTTCATCTAGGATAAACGGTTTGAGAGTCCAAACTATCTTGTTAGCTAAACGCTTATGTACGAGTGATTTTGCCAGTTTTGCCAAAATTTTTGTAAGCTCTTATTTTGGCGAAGGTATTGTAAGAAAAAAGGGTGTTTCATTGTCTATAAGCTCAATTTATTGTCAGTGTCGCCACCTACAATCCGCGGTTTCCGGATATTTTTAGGGAACAGTTAACATAACTCGCGCCTAAGAATCCGGCTGCATGAACGAAAAACCACTTCTAAAAAGAAACATACTTTACACCTTTAAGTCTTGGGTGTAAATGTTCATAATTGTTGTAAAAGGAGGGGACACCTTATTTATTGCATATGCCTCATACAAAAATATGGACATATATGCCGACATCTCAGAGGAAGTTAATCTGTAGTTTTTTTGATTTCCCTTAATTCATCTGTTTTGACACTTTGTCTATCTTCTTTATCCCTAAAAATATCTCATGGTAAGTTCCAATTCCTGAATTTTTAAATTAGAGTTTTCATATAGAGACGGATGGTGTTTTACGATAATTGACTCATATTTTCTTCGATGAACAACTTCAACAATAAACTAGCCTTGAATCCTTCGTTTTCTCTTCCATCCCATCACAAGCCACTTGCGGTAGCTGCTACGCCACTTACCTCCCAATTCCAAATTCGGCTCTGCACCGCTGCTGATTTAACTAGTGTTGCCCAAATTATCACTGAAAGCTTTCACTGCCGTCATGGTATATGGGGATGGACTTTTCCCTTGCTGCGTTTGGGCATTTACGAAGATTTAAGACATCGTTTTGCATCACCAGCACCCCATCACGTCTGCTTAGTCGCAGTTGATACAAAACCGGAAAGTACCCCCAATTTAGTTGCGACTGTAGAATTGAGCGTGCGTTTATGCGATTCTTGGGCTTACACCGACACAAGAAAAAGCTTTGCTTATCTATCTAATTTAGCTGTGCATCCGCAATACCGAAGGCAAGGTGCTGCCCGTGGGTTATTATCTAGTTGTGAAAAAGTTGCTCGCGAGTGGGGATTTAAAGATTTATATCTTCACGTTTTAGAAAATAATTATCAAGCACGGCAACTTTATTTCAAATTGGGGTATCGCATGCATCAAGTTGAATCTAATTGGAATACATTTTTTTTCAGACGCTCGCGACAAATTCTACTTTACAAACACCTTTTAGACTGTTAAATTTTCTCATTTTATTGTATAAATTGCCAACCCTAAGGCACACAAACGACTTTGAAAAAAGTATTTGAATAACTTGACTACAGATTCAACTAATGTTATGTAAATCCCATCCTCGATATATATGTTGTTTATCGGTTCTGTATCAAAAATATTTGATAGTTCTCGAAAACAAATATCTTACATTTATGTAGATGTATTGTTCTAGAAAAATAATGATTTTCAATCAGTTTTTTCTCGTCATTTCTATACCATTTTCATCAGATTGAGAACCAAAAGCTATCTGCATAACAAATTTTTGAGGTCGGGAAAAGAAGAAATAATGTTCATATTGTCTATAAAGTATTCAAGACTGACTTGGAGAGATAAGGGCACAACAACTTTAGCAAATATTTATTTATTTTATATTCTCTTTAAAATATTGCGGATCTAGTTGTAGTAAGCTAATTTCTGTAGCGATGCTTGACAACATATAATATCAAGGTGGAGCTTTACTCATAAAAGTATTTAGAGTATTTTATTATTGATTAAAGCTTCAGATATTTGAAGCATCTCAAATCAATTTTTATGACCAATTCAGTAAAAATACACTAACTATTTACTAATGCCTTACACTAACTTTGTATATAAAATATCTATCTTTATAGAAACTTTAAGTAAACACTCCTGTAGTAGAAGACAAATCCAGTCAAATCACATAAAATGTGGTTACCCAATCGTTCAACCCAGTTGATTCAACTCTGTTTTAGCTAAACCGAACTATAAAGCTTTAGATAATAACAAAACTAATAGCTGTATTCATTGATTTCATACCTAAATACAAGTCTCGCATTGAAGTTACTTCCTTTCTTGTTTAATTCTCTTAAATAAAGATGGATAGCGAAAAACACCAACGCTATCAAATTGCTATGGTATCAACTTATTATCCTGACACTTGTTTCCTTGACTATCTTGTGATGCCAGATGGACTTGAGCAATCTTATGGCTCGGATCTGCTGACAAAACTGCATAGTGGAAAGGTTTTTATGGTCAACAGTCGGAGGCGAAATGGGTTAATACTCTTTAAAGGCTATCATGCAGAGTTCGCTGGTCCCGGAGCGGCTGTTGGTGGCGATTATGACCGTGACTGTCTTCACATATTGCCCATTGGAAATATTTCCTCAATGTTACTGACTACTTCTTCCTCGGAAGAACGCCAAAAGTCTTATTTAATTAGGCGACAGTGGATTAGATTAATTAAACAAATTACTGAGAATCCAGTTCCCCAGCAACGAGTTCAAAGAATTCTCGACCAGTTTGAACAATATTTTCCACCAGAAATGGTCAGTCAGTTGCCGAATGAAGCATTCGCTATGTTAGTGGGGGTTTTGCCACAAACTGTAGCAATAGTGCGCCGTTTAGGCAATGAAGTCGATAATCTCCGTTAAAACTCTATTCTTAGTCGGCTATAGTTGAGCATTTTCTAAGCACATTTTAAATCGGCTTAAAGTTCGGGCATTTTCAGACGGAGTTCCTACGGTAATTCGCAAACCTCCGCCAGTCTGTCGCACCAAAGTGCCAGAATCTTTCAGTTTTTTGTAAATATTTGCTAAGTTATTATTTATTTGTTCTTCATCTCTTGCCTTAAGTTTCAGGAAAATAAAATTAGCTGCGCTATCAGAGATTTGCAATTCTGGGTATTGAGATAAGGCTTCAAGTAATTTAGAACGTTCGCTTAAAGTTTGGGAAACAGGCTCAAGTAAAAGCGAGCGATTTTGTATGGCTATTAATGCTGCGGCTATTGAAAAACTGGGGAGATTGTAAGGTAAACGGACTTTTTCTAAAATGGCTATTAGTTCTCGATGAGCAATAGAGTAACCCACGCGCATTGCAGCTAAGCGGAAACCTTTAGAGAATGTCCGTAATATCACCCAATTTGGATGTTGGGGTAATTCACTTGCTAAAGTCGTTTGACTGAATTCAAAATAAGCTTCATCAATAACTACTAAAATATTTTCTGGCAGATTTCTTAACCACCTCAACTCTGCTGCCGTTAAGGAATTACCTGTGGGAGAATTTGGATGCACTACAAAAACTGTTCTTATAGGCTGTTGTTGAGTAGTTTCTATTGCAAGTGATGCTGCTTCCAAATCAATTTCAAAATTTTCGGCATTTCTCGGTACCGTTACTACAGGAATACCTAAAGCCTGCGCTAAAACCCCGTACATTGAGAAAGTGGGTTGAGCCACTAAGACTGAACCATTCCCTCCCAAACAAGTCGCAATTAATATTGAGCGGATTAGTTCATCAGAACCATTCCCAAGGGAAATATTATCGCTAGTAAAAACGGATGAAGAAGGATTCGCTGATTCATTAACGTATTCACTAATTGCTTGCCTGAGTAAGCAATGTCCACCATCTGGATAACGGTGAGTTTCGATTAATTCTTTATAACTCCACGCTAACTTTTCTTTTAACTCGGAGGGTAAATCGTAAGGGCTTTCATTGGTATCTAGTTTATCTGACTGTGTTGACGCTGCTGAGATTGGAGAAGTGTTATAAACGCCCAGTTGGGGTTTATATGCTGTTAATTGGACTAAATCTTTGCGGAGGAAAGGAAGCATATTGAAAATGGAAGCAGGGATACAATTATTCCGGATTTTATCTAAATTCCAAAATCCGGTGTTATGTTTAGCTTGTATAAGATTTGGTGACGATCGCTGCTTTTAAGGAAAATCAAAACTAGGATCCTAAATTTATATATACTATCATTTATTACTTTTTAAAGTAATAATTAACTAATTGGAAGAAAGTATTTAGTATAGGAATGGCCGCCTTACAGCCGCCTTTTCTTGTAGGGTGCTCGTACACTCACTAATATTGAACCTAATAATGAGGGTTGTAGTGTCACGCACCACCCAAGTCTTGTGACACTTCCGGCCATTCCTATAGTATTTGAGGTATTTTTCTGTATACAGCATATTTGCCCAATAGTGAAGTACATCTCTTCAATATTTCTAAATTAGTGATGTAATCCCAAAGCTTTGCTTAAATCTTGGATAAGTGGCAAAATTCCTCAACTGCTTGCCAGATATCTATCATCACATCACCTAGAGCGTGATTGCTATTAAGTTCTATTAACTCTACCCAAGAACGTTTTTGAGCATAATCCCGACTAGCTTGGATGGGAATCACTTCATCATTTTCTCCGTGTAAGATAAGAGTAGGAATAGGGCGTTGCAAAACTTTTTCCTGATATTTATTTGCATTACTTAAGAAATCGTAACTTAAAGGCAACTCTCGCTGTTCGCCATGATGATAAACCATCAAATATTTATCTTGCTGCCAACGCTGTATAACATCTGTACCTAAAGTTGGTAACCAGTGGGATAAAAAGCCAAAAGCGGGTGCAAGTAAAACTAAGCGCTTTATTTGAAGGTATTTTTCACCTATATGAGCTGCTGTTAAGCCCCCTAAGCTAGAACCAATTATAGTCACGCTTGTATCTTGTTTTAAATTCGCAGCAACTTGCTGTATCTGGCGCTCTATTGTCAGGTGAGAAAAATCATCAGAATTTAAATCGGGGATTTCTAGATTTATTTGATTTTCACCAAAACGTTGGAATATGTACTTAGCTTTAGCAGAATTCGGACTCGATGCAAAGCCATGAAGGTATATATATTGCACAACTGAATCAATTATTAACGATGGGCGATGGCACAGCCTTACGAGGATTGATAATTAATTAGCGCATCGTCACGAATTCTTCTGCTGCTGAGGGATGAATACCAATGGTAGCATCAAAGTCTTTCTTTGTTGCGCCCATTTTGACAGCAATTGCTACGCCTTGAATTATTTCTGCTGCATAGTCTCCCACCATGTGAGCGCCTAAAACTTTATCGGTTTGGGCATCCACGACTAATTTCATCATTGTTCTTTCTTCTTGTTGTGGCAAGGTATAGAACATGGGGCGGAAGCGGGTACGATAAATTTTTACTTTGTCATCACCAAATTTGTCCTTAGCTTCAGATTCTGATAAACCAACGGTGGCGGCTTCTGGTTGGGTAAATATAGCAGTGGCAACATTGTCGTGGCTAAAAGTACGTTTAATATTGCCATATTCGTTATCGGCAAAAGCTCTACCTTCACCAATCGCTACGGGAGTTAAATTTATTCTTTCAGTAACATCACCTACGGCAAAGATATTTGGCAGAGTAGTTTCACTGTACTCGTTAACGGCGATCGCGTTCATGGTACCGTATCCTGGTCCATCCATTGAATTGGTAACCAAGTCAACTCCGATATTTTCCAAACCTAAACCTTCCACATTAGGTATTCGACCTGTTGCGACTAAAAATACATCGGCAATTACTGGTTTCCGATCTTCTCCAGATAATTTTAACTCTAAGCCTGGGGATGTCTTTTCTACGGATGTGACTACAGTATTTCTAATTATCCTAATACCGTGATTTATCATTCCTTCTTGAATTCCGGTACGGATATCCTCGTCAAAACCTTTCAAAATCATATCGCCACGAATAATTTGGGTGACTTCACAACCCAAACCCCCCATAATGCAAGCGAATTCCGAACCTATATAACCAGCACCAATAATGGCTATATGCTTTGGTTTTTCTTTGAGGTGGAAAATTTCATTGGAGGTAATTCCATATTCCATTCCAGGTATATCAGGTTTTACAGGTCGTCCTCCAACTGCAATCAAAATTTTATCCGCAGTTACTTTGCGCCCATCAACTTCTACGGTATGCTCGTCGATTAGAGTAGCGCGACTTTGAATTAATTCAACTCCTGCTCTTTGTAAGAAGTTAATGTGCAGTGCAGATAGTCTTCGTACTTCTTGATCGATTGATGTGATGAACTTTTCCCAGTCCAACTCCGCATCACCGACTTTCCAACCATAGCCTGCTGCACTTTCAAATAACGAAGGGAAGTGAGAAGCGTACACCATAAGTTTTTTGGGAACGCAGCCACGGATAACACAAGTACCGCCTACCAAATCGTATTCGGCGATCGCCACTTTTGCACCATAGCTTGCGGCACGCTTGGAAGCTGCTAAACCTCCAGAACCGGCACCAATTACAAACAGGTCATAATCGTAGGTCATATCTTTAATTGTATTATTTATATCAAAATAATTAAGTATAATTACGCTTGTATAGCTAATATAAAGGGATATTGCTACATTCTACAGTAAGCTAATTTTCCACATTCAAGCAAGTACGTAATTTTTCACCTCGATTTAATCTAACGTGAGGAATTCCTCTGCGGTAGTTGGATGAATAGCAATAGTATCATCTAAGTCTTGTTTGGTAATACCAAGACGAATTGCAACACCAAGAGATTGAATGATATCGGCTGCGCCTTCGCCTAACATATGAACTCCGATTACTCGCTCGGATTCACCCTCAACTACTACTTTAACTATTGCTTGCTCTTCAGTTGAAGCTAGTTGATGCATTAACGGTTGGAACTTATTGCAATAACATCTTACCGAATCGCCAAATTCTGAGCGGGCAATAGCCTCTGTCATTCCTATACTGGCGATTTCCGGACGAGCAAAAACAGCAGAAGGTACATGACTATAATCTACCGTTTGCGGTTTATTTTCAAAAACAGTATTGACAAAAGCAACAGCTTCTGTTTTTGCTACAGGAGTTAACTGTAAGCGGTTAGTGCAATCTCCAACGGCAAAAATATTTTCCTGACTGGTGCGGCTATATTCATCTACTTCGATGGCACCTTGTTCGCCCATTTTTACTTGGGCATTATCTAGATCGAGGTTTTTTGTATTCGGAGCGCGTCCAGTGGCTACTAAAATAGTATCGGCGGCAATAGTTTTTTTGTACTTACCATTTACGGTTAATAGTAAGCCCTCTTCGTAATGTTTTATGTGCGTCGCCTTGCTATTATTGATAAATTTAATTCCCCGTTGAGATAAACTTTCTTGGAGGTATGTGCGAAGATCGTCGTCAAATCCCTCTAAAATTGTTTGATCCGTATCAACAACGGTGACTCGACAACCCAAAGCGTTCATCATGCTAGCAAATTCTACACCAATATAACCGCCACCGATTATTGCCAAGCGTTTGGGCAAATAAGGTAAATGAAACATTTCGCGGGAAGTAATGGCGTATTCGATGCCGGGAATATCTGGAATAAATGGACGTGCACCTACAGCAATTAATATTTTGTCTGCTGTGACCTTGGCTCCATCAACTTTGATAGTGTGAGCATCAACAAAGGTACCATGACCTCGTAGTAAAGTAATGCCACTTTTTTGAAATGTTTCTTGATAGGAGCGATTAATTTTGTCTATGCGCTTGTGTACCGAGTGGATAAACTGTGTCCAATCGAAATGCGACGAACTTTTACTCCAGCCATAGTCAGTTGCAATTTTATTGTGTAGCGCGAAGTCAGCGGCGTAGACAATCAACTTTTTAGGAATGCAACCGCGATTCAAACAGGTACCTCCAAGGGCTTCTTGTTCTGCTACGGCTACACGCACGCCCATAGAGGCAGCTTTTTTTGCAGCAGCCGCACCAGCAGAACCAGCACCCATTATAAGTAAATCGTAATCGTATGTCATAACTGCGGAGAAATTTAATTGCTCTTTGAATGAATGCTTTCTTTTCGGACGGGACTCGTTCTACTTTGACTCGAACTTCCCTTATGCGATACCTACCTTCTAACAATCAGCGAAGCTGCGATTCTTCATTTTGACTGCTTTGAGGCTGTAGTCAATCTTAATTGTATAGATTATCCCTTATACTTTCGGCAATTTATTTGTAAAGTTGTGGTTTTTCCCCGGCGGATTCTTTTTTTCTAAGCTATAAAGGCTTTTATGAATATACATATATCGTTCAAACCGATACCGCTACTGTCTTGGGGATGACATTTTCATCGTTTTCAAGAATACTTTAGCTCACCGAACTCAAATATGGACTGGCGTTGCCCATATTTAATCCTGGTCACGGGTTTCAAATATTATGGAAACAAGTAATTTCAATAAAATACTCCCACACAGCTTTCCCTATATTTCATTTGAGCGACTAAATTGGATATTTTTGGGTTGTCCTTTTTTTTCCACTGACGGGCTTTTGTTATTCATGTTACATTAGCCTAGGATAGCTTACTGCCTGATATTTTTCCTTAGAAAAAATAAATTCAATACAGTTTAAAAGCAATTTTGTTGTGATGAGAATCACGAGCACTAATGATTAAGATCCTCGGATAATAGGGAAAAAATAAACATAATGTATATAACTGAACTCTAGCCGAGTCATTAATAGGGAACACACTAATAGCCGACAG
>ERZ1740059.444-NODE-444-length-22027-cov-6.827417_pt1 | contig 22027 bp, 20 predicted proteins | sample MGYA00581744_ERZ1740059 | MGnify/ENA primary metagenome ERZ1740059 (study PRJEB43018, sample SAMN04849738) | marine metagenome | isolation source: floating plastic debris | place: Pacific Ocean | collected 2008-08-28 | study: EMG produced TPA metagenomics assembly... | reverse complement strand
AGGCTGGTCATGAATTGCTCGAGCGAGGCACGCTGCGTTGCAACCCCTTGCTTCTGACGCTTCATGCGCTGGCGATACTCGGTGATTTCTCGGGCCCGGGCCTCGCTTTCAACCACGTTAAACGCATCGCCGGGTTCCGGCGTGCCGTCCAGACCCAGGACTTCGGCGGGCATGGAGGGCAGCGCCTCCTTCATCTGCTGGCCGCGTTCATTGGCGAGGGCGCGAACTTTGCCCCATTGGGCGCCGGCAACAACAATGTCGCCGCGCTTCAGCGAACCGCGTTTGACCAGAACTGTAGCGACCGGGCCGCGACCTTTGTCGAGCTGCGACTCCACGACAATTCCGTCGGCGATCCGTTTTGGATTGGCTTTGAGTTCGAGCAATTCCGCCTGCAGCGTGATTGCTTCCGTCAGCTCATCAAGCCCTTGCTTCTCAAGCGCAGAGACCGCAATCGACTGAACCTCGCCGCCCATCGCTTCGACTTGAATGTCGTGCTGCAGCAGATCGGTCAGGACGCGGTTTGGATCGGCATCCTGCAAGTCGACTTTATTCACCGCGACAATGATCGGCACTTCTGCCGCTTTGGCGTGGCTGATCGCTTCAATGGTTTGCGGCATAACTGAATCGTTCGCCGCAACCACAAGAATCACAATGTCGGTGACGTTTGCGCCACGGGCGCGCATCGCCGAGAAAGCCGCATGGCCAGGCGTGTCCAGGAAGCTGATCTTGTCACCAGATTTCAACTGAACCTGATAGGCGCCAATATGTTGGGTAATACCGCCAGCCTCGCCAGCGACAACATCGGTTGAACGCAAGGCGTCGAGCAGTGACGTCTTGCCATGATCAACATGGCCCAAAATCGTGACAATCGGGGGACGACCCTCAAGATCCTTGGGATCATCCTCGACACCTTCAAGACCGATCTCGACATCGGCTTCGGAAACACGTTTCACCGTGTGCCCGAATTCGGCCGCGATCAATTCTGCCGTATCCGCGTCAATGATGTCATTGGCGCGCATCATCTCGCCCTGTTGCATCATGAATTTCACAACATCGCCGACGCGCTCTTTCATACGACCCGCGAGGTCTTGAAGCGTAATCGTCTCGGGCAACGTAACTTCGACCGACGCCTTTTCCGCTTGTTCTCCGCCCATGCGGCGTTCACGTTCGCGTTCGCGCGCGCGTTTCACCGATGCAAGAGACCGCTGACGATCGCCATCATCACCCAGTGCCGAGGCGATGGTCAGCTTGCCACGACGACGTTTGGAATCGTTGCCACGTCCCCCGCGTCCGCCACCTTGATCCCGGCGGTTACGATCATCGCGATCATTGCGCCCGCCTTTGCGACGTCCGCCAGAAGAGCTGGCCGCAGCTTCCAGATCTGCCTGGTTCGGCTGCGCGCCGCGATCCTGGCCCTTGCCGCCGCGCTCGCCGCGCGCTGGCTTGGAGTCTTCAGAAGCCTTTTTCTTGGCTTCGGCTACCGCCTGCTTGCGCTCAGCTTCATCGGCCTTGCGGCGCGCTTCGGCTTCTTCGCGTTCTTTTTCTTTTTGCTGGTTGGCTGCCTGCTTCTCTTCCAGCGCCTTGGACTGGGCCTGTCGCTTGGCCTGCTCGGCCTTGCGGGCTTCTTCGGCCTTCTTGCGCTGCAATAGCACTTTCTGGCGCTGTTTCAGCTCTTCAACCGTAATGCCAAGCTTGGCCGCCGCCGCTTCCAGTTTGGACGGTTCCTTGCCAGCGGGCGGCTTCTTCGCCGACGCCTTGCCGGGCGCCCCGGATTTGGTCTGCGCCCCGATGGTGCGCTTCTTCTTGGTTTGAACAACCACTTGCTTCGACCGGCCATGGCTGAAGGTTTGCTTCACCGTGCCCGATCCGGAACCGCGCGCGGTGAGCGGCTTGCGCCCGGTTGTTTTACCTTTGTCTGTCGTATCGCTCATGCGTACCCTGGTATTTAACCTTTCATTCGAGACGTCTGCCAAACGCCCCTCTCATCACAAATCTTCATGCCTGCCGGAGAACCAGCCTGTCTCGGGCGCGTCTCTGAATCCGGTCAGCCGCCGATAGGCCACTGCGAACGCATCCGAGAGGGAACCTTGTTCAAGCAGCGCATGTATCACATGCTGCCGCCCAAAGGCCATGCCCAATTCAGCGGACGACAGCGCGCCCGCGACTTTGACGTCTTCATATATCGCCTTGGCGAGAAAATGAACCTTATTCCGCCCATCTTCTGCACCATCACTGGCTTCAAGCAGCCAGCCGGGCGGCTGTTTGCGGATATAGGCACGCACCTGGTCGAATCCAAGCACGGCCACACCACTCTTCTTTGCCATGCCCAGCAGGCCTTTGCAGCGCTGCACGAGCTGGCGTTCGACTTCGCCGAAGATATCATCCATCGGTGAAGACTGGGCTTTAAAAGCCCGGGAGAAGACGCCCTGATTCAAGCCATCTTCCAAAATCCTATGGTCCGCTGTGACCCAGGCGCCACGGCCGGGCAGTTTCCCGAACACGTCCGGCACCACATCGCCATCCGGACTGCGGACAAAGCGGATCAGCGCGTCGGGCGCCAGGCGCTCGCGCGTGACCGCACACTGACGGACTTTGCCGTCAGCGCGCTTGCCCGTATGCGCCCCTAGGCGCTGAGCCGGCTCATTCAGACTTTGCGGCTTCATCGCCGCCCTCCATGAGAAGGTCTTCATCAAGATCGAGACCTTCCAATTCGGCCAGGATGTCTTCATCCGAGACATCAATGGTTTCTTCGATGGCGCCTTCCTCGTCGCCAGATTTGCCAATCTCGCCCAGGGCCAGCAGTGCACGCTCTTCCTCGGTCAGATCCGCTTCTTCGCCAGCCGCGGCAGCGGCCATGTCGGCTTCGAGCTGTTCCAGCGCTTCCGGCTCGATCCAGCCCGCAAGAACGCGGGCCTTCATGATGAAGAGCTGCGCATCATCCTTGCGCATCTCACCCTTCTTCAGAATGCCGTCCTGCCAGACGGGTTTGCCTTCCTTGTTATTCTCGCGCCAACCGGTCAGATCGTCCGGAACCAGTCCGGCGACATCCTCAACCGATTTCACCTCATTCTCGCCGAGCTTCACAGCGAAACCCGGGGACATGCCATCGAGCTCCATGACGGCATCTTCGACGCCGAGTTCGGTGCGCTTGGCGTCCTGTTCCGCAGCCAGTTTCTCGAGATATTCGCGGGCCCGCTCCTGGATTTCGGCAGCGACATCCTCGTCAAAGCCTTCAACCTGCATAAAGTCTTCCGGCTCGATATAGGCGATGTCTTCAACTGTTTCGAAGCCTTCCGAGGCCAGCAATTGTGCCAGGGTCTCATCAGCATCGAGCGCCTGCATGAACAATTCGGTGCGGCGCTGGAAGTCGATCTGATAGCGTTCGGAATCGTCGCTTTCTGTGACCAGGTCGATTTGCCAGCCTGTCAATTGAGAGGCGAGACGAACATTCTGACCCCGGCGGCCAATCGCCAGCGGGAATTGCTCATCCGCCACGACGACTTCCACGCGCTGCTCTTCCTCGTCGAGCACCACTTTGGTGACCTCGGCGGGCTGCAGCGCGTTCACGATGAAGGTCGCGTCGTCATAATTCCAGGGGATGATGTCAATCTTCTCGCCAGAGAGTTCGCCGACGACCGCCTGAACGCGCGCGCCCCGCATACCGACACAAGCGCCGACCGGATCGATCGAGCTATCATTTGAAATCACACCAATCTTGGCGCGCGAACCGGCATCACGGGCACAGGACCGGATTTCGATCACACCTTCATAAACCTCCGGCACTTCGGCCGCGAACAGTTTGACCATAAAGTCCGGATGCGCCCGCGACAGGAAGATTTGCGGGCCCTTCACTTCGCGGCTGACCTTGTACAGATAAGCGCGGACGCGATCGTTTGGCTGGAAATTCTCGCGCGGAATGCCGTCATTACGCCGGATAATACCTTCGGCGCGGCCAAGGTCGACAATGACATGACCATATTCGACACGCTTGACGATGCCATTGATAACCTCGCCTTCGCGATCCTTGTATTCGTCAAACTGACGCTGGCGCTCGGCATCGCGCACTTTCTGCATGATGACCTGTTTCGCCGTTTGGGCGGCGACGCGCCCGAAGTCGAACGGCGGAAGCTCTTCCTTGATCTCGTCGCCGAGTTCCAGGCCGGCATCGAGCTTTTTGGCATCTTTCAGCGTGATTTGCTGGGCCGGATCTTCCATCTCTTCATCTGACACGACGGTCTGAATACGCCACAGGGTTTGCTCGCCCGTCTCATGATCGATGACGGCGCGGATATCATGTTCCTGGCCATAGCGAGACTTGGCCGCCTTCTCGATCGCTTCCTGCATCGCATCAATCACGATGGAACGATCAATCGCTTTCTCCTCAGCCACCGCTTTTGCGATCTGCATGATTTCAAGTCGGTTTGCGGAAACGCCAACTGTGCTCATGGCCTCAAGCTCCACTCTCTTGGTTGTCTTCTATTGTGTCGGTTTCGGCTTCATCTGTCTCGAAGCCGGCAAAGGTCTCATCGCCCGGTTGTGGCGGCAGGGTGCCATCGCTGGCCGCCGCATCGATCAGTTCATCTGTCAGAATCAGGCTGGCCTTGCTCATCTCGTGAACCTGCGCGACCAGTTCGCTGTCATCATCGAGCAGGACGGCCACGCCTTTTTCGTCCTCGCGCGCGATAACACCCTGGAATCGGCGGCGCCCATCAAGCGGCATGATCAACTCAATCTTGACCAGATGCCCGGTCCAGCGGTCGAAATCGCCGGCGCGGGTCAGGGGGCGGTCAATTCCTGGTGGCGAGACTTCCAGGCGATAGGCTTCGCTGATCGGATCCTCGGCTTCAAGCACTGGCGAGAGGTTGCGCGAAAACGTGGCGCAGTCTTCGACATCGGTCGGCGCGCCGCCCGCTTTCTCGATCATGATTTGCAGCAAAGGGCGATTGCCGCCCATAATCCGAATGCGCACAATTTCGAGACCGAGCTCGCGGGCAAGCGGCTCGGACATCTCCAAAATACGATCTTCCTGTGGACTGACAGTGATCAAAGTGCGGACTTTCAGACAAATAAAAGCGGCGGCCCCGTTCCCGGAACCGCCGCCGATATGTTTCGACTTGGCGCCTAGATAGGCGCACAAGCCGGTTTTGTCTAGATCAGTTTCAGATCGACTGCAGAGGTCTTGCCGCGGCGCTCATCATTATAGAGCTCATATTCAACCGCCTGGTCATCTGCGAGACCCTGCAAGCCTGAACGCTCGACCGCAGAGATGTGGACGAAAACGTCCTTACCGCCTTCGTCTGGGACGATAAATCCGAAGCCTTTTGTGGCGTTAAACCATTTTACTTTTCCGGTGGCCATATTGGGCCCTTTCCGTTGATCTGCGCCGTATCTGCACCATGCAGGCGGTCGCTGGGTCGATTACGGAGAGGTAGGGACTTTCATTATCCGCCGGTCTGGCGGGGGTCTTCTCAATTCAGACCGGCCGTATTCGATGAGCGGACAGGCTCACACAATCGCGTCTGGGTCAAGAAAAACCGGATCAGCGGAATTGAAATACCACCGGCTGCACGACGTCGGTGCGATTCAGACGGCAAGTGACCCCGACTTGATCTGGCTCGTCGGCTTTGAATCGCCATTTGCCAATCGTCTCAAGGGATCGCTCGTCAAACTCATCCAGTGGCACCGAAGCGAGCACTTTCGGATTGATAACCTGGCCCTCGGAGTCGAACTCCAATCCCAGAATAACCGCGCCAAACATACCTTTCCGAAACTTGTTCCGCGGATAGCGCAATTTCGGTTTTTGAACCATCAGACCTGAGCAAAACGGTAATCCCGAATCGTCCAATGAACCGGCGGACCTTGCATTTATCGTATTGTCGTCGGCGCCATAGGATTCAAGGATATCTTCAATTTCTCCATCACTGGCATGACGCTTTTCCACGCTGTCAAAGTAAGCGTCCATCGTCATGAGCCAGGCATCCGACCTGTACATCAGGTCGCGCGCCCATTCAGCGCGTTCGCCATTATCTTCGCGCTGCGCCGTGGCAAAGCCCTGAACGTGGGCCATGGCAATCATCGCATCTGGTTCCAGCTCGGCATTGAATCTTGCAATCGCAGCGATGAAGCCTGCTTCCGCGAACTGTCTTCCGATGATGTCCGAAATCGGTTCGTAATGTTCACGCGCCGCTGTCGCGGATTCATACATGGCGTCAGGATCACCGGCGCGTGTGTCGTTGGTCATAACGGTGTGATAGGCTTGCACGGTTTCCACCGTCGGCTCGCCGTTATAGTTGGCCAGGGCCGCTAAAAGCTCTGCACGGCTTTCCTCGGTCTGAGCGCTGAGAAAGGCGTCCTGAGCGACCACGATGTCGGTGATATCATAGTCTTGCGCCAGAGATGCTCCACCGAACACGCACAGAAACCAAATCACCAATCCGGACGTTAGGTAACGCATAGCATTCTCCCTCTATTTGCGGAACTCTAGAGGGTGATTTGTGACGGTCAATGAGCTTTTCAGTTAACTTCAAAGTCGAAATAAACAGGCTCGATGTCGCCGAGATTCTTCATCTGATAACGTGTCGCGATGTGATCCTTGGGGGCGACGCGCCAATCATTCGCGGTATTGGCCAGCCACGTAAATCTTGGATGCGCCAAAAATCGTTCAAGCGCCTCGTCCGCATAGGACCGGACGTCCGTCGCAAATCTGACCTTGCCCGATGGTTTCATCGCACCGGCGAGTGAATCCAGAAAAGCGGGTTGAATCAGGCGGCGTTTGTGATGCCGTGTTTTTGGCCATGGGTCGGGGAACAAAATAAAGGCGCGGGCGATCGATCCGGGGGCGAGCCGATCAACCAATTCGCGGCCATCGCGTGGCCAGAGGCGAATATTCGATAGATCTTCGTCCTGTATCTGCGCCAATAGTTTCGCAACGCCTTCTGAAAATACCTCGCTCGCCAGGATCCCAATATCCTGATGTCGTCCTGCCTGCCCGCTCACATGCTCCCCACCGCCAAAACCGATTTCGAGCCACACCTCTCGCGCCTCCGGAAAGCAGGCCTTCGGCGTGACCGTTCCGTTTTCCGGCACTTTGACGCGAAGTTTTGGCAGGAGATGGTTGATCAGGCCCTGTTGGCGCTTCGAGAGTTTGCGTCCGTTTCGGCCGCCGAAAGACCGCAAGGGGCGATTTTTTTGGTCGGTCACGATTGTTCCTTTTGAGTATAACATCGGCAGATTGTCTCGAGTCTAGCGCGGCATAGACTCATATGAAGTGGATTGGAAAGTCCTGGCGCTGTGCTTCCTCGAACCAGCCATCGTAAAAACCAATCCCACCAGCCCTGAAAAAGCTTGCAGTTCACAGCTTAGAGGTACACAAACCGCGCCTTGGTTAAAAGGTGAGCAGATCCCGTGAGCGGCCTCGAAACAGCAGCAGACAGTGAGGCGCCAGCCAAGGCGTTGCCCATGCCGCAATGGGAGCTGGTCATTATGGTGGCGGCCTTGATGTCGTTGAACGCGCTGGCGATCGATATCATGTTGCCGGCGCTCAGCAATATCTCTGACTTCTATTCCCTGACCCGAGACAATGATCAGCAATTGGTAATTTTTGCCTATATTGCCGGTTTCGGTGCACCGCAGCTGGTCTTCGGCCCGATTTCGGACCGATACGGTCGCATGGGCCTGCTGCGTTTCTGTCTGTTCGGCTACGCCATTGCAGTGATTGCCTGCATCATGACGAGCTCGTTCACGACGCTTTTGCTGGCCCGCTTTATCCAGGGCATATTTGCCAGCGGGGTGCGTGTGATCGCGGTCTCGATTGTCCGCGACCTGCTGGCGGGGCGGGCGATGGCTCGGATCATGTCCTTGGTCATGACCGTATTCATGGTCGTGCCCATCCTGGCGCCAACCATAGGAGCGGGCGTAATGCTGATCGCGCCCTGGCAATGGACGTTTGCGCTGCTCAGCATTGCCGCGATGGTGAACCTGATGTGGATCCAGGTCCGGTTGCCTGAAACGCTGACAGACGAAGACCGCCAACCTCTCAATCCGGAGCAGTCGCTGAAAGCCTATTGGCAGGTTGTGACGACGCGGGTCACGTTCGGATATATGTGCGCCAGTGGTGTGATCTTCGGCGCCTTATTCGCCTTTGTAGCGGCGTCAGAACAAATCTTCACCGATGTGTTTGGAAAGCATGAGACCTTTGCCCTCTGGTTTGCCGGCGTCGCGGCAGCGTTGGCGATCTCGAACTTTCTGAACTCGCGCATTGTCGAGCGATTTGGCATGCGACGGATCAGTCATAGCGTGCTGATCCTGTTCATTGTTCTGGCGTTGACCAATGTGATCACGCTTTACACGGTTGGGGAAAAGCTCTGGCTCTTCTACCCGCTTTTCTGTCTGACCTTTGGCTGTTTCGGCATGTTGGGCGCGAATTTCACGGCGATGGCGATGGAGCCGCAAGGCAAGATTGCGGGCACGGCCAGCGCTGCCTATGGCTTTGCGTCGACGACAGTTGCCAGCCTGATTGGGTACCTCGTCGCGGGCCAATTCGATGGTACGATTGCTCCCTTCATGTGGGGGTTTGTGGCGCTGGGCGTGTCCTCGCTCACCATCATTTTTGTGACCGAGCGGTTCAGATTGTTTCGATCACGCTAGTGCCTCTTGCGCTTCCGCAGCGGTAGCGACGGAAACAGGCAGACTTGAATATGAGGACGAAATAACATGGCGCTAAATACTCGCATCACGGAAATGCTGGACATCGAGAAACCGATCATCCAGGCCGCAATGGGCTGGATCGCAAGATCGCAATTGTCATCAGCATTCTCGAATGCGGGCGGCATGGGCATTATCGAGACCAGTTCTGGTGAGCTGGATGCCGTGCGGGCAGAGATCCTGAAAATGCGCGACCTGACGGATAAACCTTTCGGGGTGAATGTGGCGCAGGCCTTCGTGCGCGATCCTGATATTGTTCAATTCGTTATTGATCAGGGCATCAAATTCGTCACCACATCAGCGGGTAACCCCAAGAAATATACCGGCCAACTAAAAGAGGCCGGCCTGACCGTTTTCCACGTCGTGCCAAGTCTGAAAGCCGCGCTGGGCGCGATCGATGCCGGCGTCGATGGCCTGATTGTCGAAGGCGGTGAGGGTGGCGGGTTCAAGAATCCCAAGGATGTCGCCTCTATGGTCCTGATCCCGCAAGTCTGCGAAGCGGTTGACGTACCGGTCGTCGCCGCAGGCGGGATCATGGATGGTGCCAGCATGGCGGCGGCCTTCTCGCTCGGCGCCGAGGGCGTTCTTATGGGGACACGCATTCTGTCGAGTGCGGAAAGCCCGGTGCACGAGAACTGGAAACAGGCCATTGTTGATGCGGATTCCACCGATACCGTTTTCCTCAACCGTGACGGTCCCGGCCCGGCTTTGCGCGCTTTGCGGACCGAGCGGACAACCCGCATCGAGCAGGAAGGCGTGGAGAATATTTTTGGCGAATTTGCCGGTACACAAGACGTCTATTTTGGCGGTGATCTCGAAGCCGGGATTGCGCTGACCGGGCAAATTGCGGGACGAATCAAAAGTGTACGGCCGGTGGCTGATATATTGAATGAGACCATGGATCAGTTTCAAGCGACCGTGTCGCGCCTCAACCAGCTACAAGTGTGACAGGAGAGGCCTAGGCGGCTCTTCCAAAAAGTGGTTAAACACCGCAAAGTTCCACTCAAAGGTGACCTAATGACTGCAAAAAATTACCTCTTTGGGGGCGCGGCAGCGCTCGCAATTATTCTTGCCGGCTGTGATGTTGTGCGTGCCCCAAGCGCGGATACCTCTACGGAGTCTGAAGCCGCGACGACCGAAGGTACGGATGTTGATGAAGCGGTGCTGGCCGATAATCCGCTGCTGCAGGATTGGGACACGCCTTATGGCGTGCCGCCCTTTGCCCAGATCGAGGACGCCGACTACATGCCGGCCATCGATGTCGCGATCGCCGAACTTGAATTCGAGATTGAGGCGATTGCCAGCAATCCGGATGCCCCGACCTTCGAAAACACCATTGTTGCGCTTGATAAATCGGGTGCCACGCTGTCCAAAGTTGCTTCCGTCTTCTCTAATGTGACCGGCACCGATACCAATGACACGCTGCAAGGCCTGGCGACCGAAATCTGGCCGAAAGTGACCGCGGTCAACAATGATATCAATTTCAACGCCCCCCTCTTCGAAAGGGTTAAGGCGGTCCGCGACGCAGCACCGACGTTGAACCTGGACGAGCAGGATCTGCGTCTGATCGAACTGACCTATCGTGGCTTCGAGCGTGCCGGCGCGACGCAAAGCGCTGAGGTCAAAGAGAAAGTCGCGGCCATCAATGAAGAATTGTCTTCCCTGACCACGTCCTTCTCGCAAAATCTGCTCGCCTCGACCAAGGCTTTCAAACTGGAAATCACCGATGAGGCCGAACTGGTCGGATTGTCGGACGACTTCAAAGCCGCCCTGAAAGAGGGCGACACCTGGGTGCTGACCGTGGATCGCTCTGTCTATGAAACTTTCATGGCGCAGTCAGAGAACCGTGATCTTCGCAAACAGATGTTTGACGGCTATCGCCTGCGGGCCACCGAGGGCGAAACCGATAATGGGCCGCTGGCCATCAAGATTGCCCAGTTGCGGGCCGAAAAGGCCGAACTGCTCGGCTATGCCACGCATGCCGATTACATCCTCGAATACAATATGGCGCGCACGCCGCAAAACGTGGAGGACTTCCTGGTTCGCGTCTGGGAGCCCGGCCTCGCCCAGGCCAAGGCCGAGCGCGACGAAATGCAGGCCCTGATCGGCGACGAGTTCACCTTTGCTGGCCACGACTGGTGGCATTACAGCGAGAAGGTCCGTCAGGATAAATATGCCTTTGATGGCAATGTCCTGAAACCGTATTTCGAGCTTAGCGCCGTCCGGGCGGGAGCCTGGACCATGGCCGAACGCCTGTTCGACATCACGCTTGAAGATGTTGCCGTCGAAGGCTGGAATCCGGTCGTCACCGCCTATGACGTCAAGGACAAAGCGACGGGTGAACATCTCGGCCTGTTCATGATGGATATGTATGCGCGTGACAGCAAACGCGGCGGCGCCTGGATGAGCTCTTATCGTGCCTCGACCAATTATGGTGATGCTGATGAAGTTCGTCCGATCATCACCAATAATCTGAATCTGATCACACCGGCTGATGGCGCCCCGACTCTGATGAATTTCAGCGAGGTTGAGACGTTTTTCCACGAGTTTGGGCATGGTTTGCACGGACTTCTGACGCAGATCAAATATTCTGAATTCTCAGGCGTCGATGGACCGCGCGACTATACTGAATTCCCGGCCCAGATCCTTGAGCATTGGGCCGGCGAATCTGAGATGCTGGCCGAATATGCGCTGCATTATGAGACTGGTGAAGCGATCCCGCTCGAACTGATCGAGAAGATGCGCGAAGCCTCTAACCACAATCAGGGCTTCCGTACGACGGAGTTCATTGCGGCCTCCCTGCTCGACCTGGCATGGCATCGTCTCAGCCATGAAGACGCGCTCGCCATTACCGATGCGCGCGCATTCGAGAAAGAGGTGCTGGAAGGCTATGGTCTGATCGAAGAGATCGAGCCGCGCTATCGCAGCCAGTATTTCGCCCACATCTTCTCCAGCCCGGTCGGCTATTCGTCTGGCTATTACGCCTATCTCTGGTCAGAGATTCTCGATGCCGATGGCTTTACTGCGTTCAAGGAGGCCGGCGATATCTGGGATCCGGAACTGGCTGCGCGATTGAAGAAATGGGTCTATGAGTCTGGCGGCCTGCGCCCGGCGGATGAACTGTACCGCTTGTTCCGCGGCTCCGACCCAACCATCGAACCCCTGCTCCGCATCCGCGGTTTCGAGACCGGGGAAAGCGGCGAAGGCTAAGCGGGTCGCTGTACCAGAACTAAGAAAGCCGCTCCGAACGGGGCGGCTTTTTTGATTGGCGTAAGCCGCCAACGGCGCCGTCATGGTCGAGCGGTGATCAGGCCAGCGCGAGCCGATAATTGCGGCGTGCCAGGCGGGGATCGATGCGCAAGGTCTTGAAGCTTTCCGCATCCAGGGAACTCAGCATCGCATCGGCCCGTTTCTTGTCGGACGGCATCATCAACTGATACACATCAAGGGCATCCTGGAGTCGCAAAAGAGAGAAGGTCCGCGCCGCGATCATTCCGGCATGGCCGCCCGTGGCAAACGGGATCATCCCCAGTCCACGTGGCAGCTCTTCCTTGGGCTCCGCCGTCAGAGCCCATTCATTGAATCGCTCAATCGTCGCGGCGAGGACTGGTACATGCTCATCCAGCGCGACTTTCAAAATCGGCAGCAACGTTTTTGGAATATCGTCATTTGGCACCAAGTCACCGGTCTGACCTTCCCCAGCAATGACGCGCTCGACATAATCGGCGACTTTCGGGGCCGTCCGCTTCATATGCTCGCCCGTATTTTTGTCGCGATACTGATGGGCATAAAGCGGTCCGATCAGGGCGAAATCGGCATAACTGGTGCGCGTCCCCAGCAAATAAGGCAAGACGTCCAGATGTTTGGAAAAGTCAGCGAGGAATTGCTCATAGGCTTTTTCCACGCCGGGCGCGGTTTCTGGGGTGATGCCAAGCATCGGCACGAAACTGCGAAAGCGCTGGCCGACTTTCTTGCCCGCTTCCAGCTGTTCCTCGGGCGTGCCGTCTGGCGCGGCATTCTTGCCGAACTCGCCATAGATCCAGTCTTCATTTTTGTTCCAGCGATAATGCATGGCCGGCAAGGTCATCCACTCATCGGCAAAAAGCTGAAGCAGGAAAGTCACCAGCAATTGCAGCGGTGTTCCAGGCAATGCGGATCGTTCGCCAGTTGGGCTTTCAAAATGGGCAATAATGTCGGCGGTGTCCTGAACATATTCCCCCTCGGGTGTTTTCAGAACAGGAATCACGGGCCAGCCAATGTTTGCGATGATTTCATCTCTCATCACTTGTGGCGTCGGTGCGATTTCGGTGAATTCTATGCCCTTCCACCGCAAATAGGCCCGGGCCTTTCCGGTGAAGTAACTCATCTCGCTGCCAAATAGCGTATAGCCGGTCATCTATAGTCTCCTCACCACATTCGGGTCGCCTCAAATGCGAAAAAAAGCAAGCGCGATTGCGAATAAGTTTACCAGAAGCGAGGATTCCTTAACCCAATCGCGGCAATCCCATGAACATTGCAGATAACAAGGCGAGACGTCACGTTTCCGCCCGATTCTCCGCAGATAGAAACACGAGTTTGTAAAGGCGGCCCCGAGGCCGCAAATCAGAAAGATTGGGACCCGCTTATGGAATCACAAGCGCTGGCTGACGTCCACACGCCTGGCACGTTGTCGATGATCGAATTGCTGCTCGCTGCAGATCCCGTGGTCAAGGCCGTACTGATTGCGCTCGTGATTGCGAGTGTCTGGTCCTGGGCCGTGGTGGCTGAAAAATTCTTTGCCATTGGCGGTGCACGCAAGAAAGCGAACGAGTTTGAAGAAGCGTTCTGGAATGGCCGCGCCGACGATTATGACGTTCGTCCGGGTCAGAGCCCGAACAATGCCGGCGCCCGCCTTTTTGCAGCGATCTCCCGCGAATGGCGTGACGCCAAATCGATTTCTCCCAGCGAGCATGCCGCTTTGGTCGCGCGCGCCGAACGGTCGCTTCGAGCCACAGTCGACCGCGAAGTCGGCAAGGTTTCGAACGGGATCGGTGCGCTGGCCACGATTGGATCTTCATCTGTTTATATTGGCCTGTTTGGCACAGTCTGGGGGATCATGAACGCCTTCCTGAACATTAGCGCACAGGAAGATACCAGCCTGGCTGTCGTTGGCGGCCCGATCGCCGAAGCCCTGTTCGCAACGGGCCTGGGTCTTATTGCGGCGATCCCGGCCGTGATTTTCTACAATAAGTTTTCCGGTGATCTGAACCGCTATGCCGATACACTCGACGCGTTTAGTCAGGATTTGCTGGTCCGGCTGTCGCGGCGCGCAAGTGATGGTCCGGTCTGATGGCGACGTCAGGATCCGCCCGCCGGGGTCGACGCGCCTTTAATGCCGAGATCAATGTGACACCCATGGTCGACGTCATGCTGGTGCTGCTGATCATTTTCATGATCACGGCAACCGCCTTGCAGCGCGGCGTTGAAGTGAACCTGCCCAAGGCGGCGACCAGCAATCTGACCGTTCCAAAGACGACCCCGCTGCTCGTTACCGTGACCCAGGACGCAAAAGTCTACATTTCTGAAACCGAGATCAAACTGGAAGAATTGACCTCGAAATTGCTGGCCATTGCGGGTGAGGGCTATGAGGAGCGCATCTTCCTGCAGGGCGACACCAATGCCGCTTATGGAGAAGTGCTGGCTGTGATGACCCAGATGAAAAATGCGGGATTCACGAATATTGCCCTGGTGACCGATCCCAAGTCGCGTGTGGAAAGGGCTGAATAGTCCATGATCCGCGGTCTTCCTGCTTCCATAATGGCGCATGCGGCAGTGATCGGCGCGTCCTATGTGACGTTTCCCTATTGGAGCACGAATACACGCATCCTGGCCTCGGAGTTTGAAGCGGTGGACGTCAATTTTGCCGAGATCGGCGAGATCACCAATATCGCGCCGCTGGTGGAAACTGAACCGGAAGAGCCAGAAGAAGAAGTTGCTCCGGAAGAACCGGAAGAGATTCCAGAAGATCCGGTTGAAGAGGAATTGCCTGAAGCTGAGCAAGACGTTGCGGTAGATGAGGCGGCACCGCCAGAAGAGAATCCGGAAGACCTGTTGCCGGACTTTGAGCCTGAAGAAACCGAGCCAGAGCCAGAAGAGGCTGAACCAGAACCTGAAAAGGCACCGGATCCCGCGCCGCGGCGCCCGCAAGATGATCTGATGGACTTCCTCAGTCAGAGTGAATCCACGTTCAAAAGTGAGCGCGCGACCCAGCGGGAGCGTCCAGAACCGAGACCTGTCACGCCAGAGCCCACGACAGCCCTGGAAAACGCCCCCAAGCCGGTCGAGACCCGCAACCGCCAGGGCGCGGGTGAGCGCAATGCGAACACAGCCCGTTTGGAAGCCTTTGTGGACTCGCGCATTCGTAATGAATGCTGGTCAGGCGTTGACGACCTGCCCAATCCGGAGCGGTATAATGTTCATATGAATCTCAGACTGAACGAAGACGGGACGATCGCAGATCTTTCTCTGGTGGACCCGAAACGCCGACCAATTGGCAGTTCATTCATGGGAACAGCCGTGGATCGCGCTCTGCGCGCGGTTCGAAAATGTGAGCCTTTCCGCTTGCCATCTGATGAGTATGAGTTGTGGAAAGAAATCAATGTCTATTTGGGACTAGGATATGTCGATAAGTGATTTTGCGACCGGGAGTTTGGCGATGTTTAGAAAACTGATTTGCGCGGCTATTGTTGGGCTTCTTGGCACCTGGTCGGCGGCCATGGCGCAGCTTGAAGTCGTGGTTGATCGCGCCGACTTGAAACCAGTGCCAGTCGCTATCCCCAATTTCGAAGCGATCGGCGTCGATCCGGAAGTCGCCCAGACGATCAGCGATGTCATTCGTAATGATCTGGAATCCACCGGCCTGTTCACGATCACGCCGGAAGACGCCTATATCCAGAAAGACCTGAATATCGAAGTCGCGCCGCGCTTTGCCGACTGGAAGATCATCCAGACCGATGCGCTGGTGGTTGGCACGGTCGAACAGATTGAGCGCGATGGCAACCAGCTCGTCCGCGGTTCGGTTCGCATATGGGATGTCTATGGCGAAGAGTTGATGCGGTTCGAGGATTCGAATGGCCGTCAGGTGTCAGGCCGGCGGTTCACCACGACGCCCGAAGACATTCGCCGGATCGCGCACAAGATCGCTGATGCGATCTATAGCCGCCTCACCGGAGAAGATGGCTATTTCGATACACGCATCGTCTATATCGCTGAAACCGGCCCGAAGAATGCTCGCGTCAAGCGGCTCGCCATCATGGATGCCGACGGCGCGAATGTGAAATATCTGACGTCTGGCGCGTTCACGGTTCTGACGCCGCGCTTTTCGCCGACGGCCCAGCAAATCACCTATATGTCTTATGAAGGTGGTATTCCACGCGTCTATCTCTACGATTTGCGCCGTGCGCGTCAGGAAGTGCTTGGCAATTTCCGCAATATGACTTTTGCGCCTCGTTTCTCTCGTGATGGCAATTCGGTCCTGCTGACCCAGGCAACAAACGGCAATTCTGACCTCTATCTGATGGATTTGCAGACGCGGCAAAGCCGCCGCCTGACCGATCACCCGGCGATTGATACGTCGCCTTCCATGTCACCCGATGGGCGCCAGATCGTCTTCAATTCCGACCGCGGCGGCAGCCCACAACTCTATATCATGAACACCAATGGCACCCCGCGGACCTGCCCATCCGGCGGGCGCGACGTCGCTTGCCGGATCACCTTCGGATCTGGCCGGTATTCGACGCCAGTCTGGAGCCCGCGCGGCGATTTGATCGCATTTACGAAGCAAAGTCGGGGTCGATTCCATATCGGTGTAATCGGAATTGATGGTCGCGGTGAGCGCTTACTCACCGAATCATATCTCGATGAAGGGCCAGATTGGTCGCCAAATGGCCGTGTGATCACGTTTTTCCGGGAACCCTCCCCGGGTTCATCCCCAACTTTGTGGTCGGTCGATCTGACCGGACGTAATTTGCGGCCATTGCTAACGCAGACGGACTCTTCAGACCCGGCCTGGTCGCCTTTGCTCGACTAAATTGGCCTGATTTTGCTCCTAAAAACTCAGTAATCTTCCCAAATCACAGAAAAAATGGGTATACGGCGACACGAAGTTGACATTAAAAACGCCTAACTGCACCCATTGCTCGCATAAGCAAGGAGAGAACAATGCGAAAGCTTATGATGACATCTGCATCGATCGCCGTCCTATTCGGTATCGCTGCATGTGCCAGCCAACCTGAACCTGAACCTGTGATCGTTGCTGAACCCGAACCCGTGGTTGAGCCCGAACCAGAGCCCGAGCCTGTGGTAGAGATTATCGAGGAAGTTATTCCTCAAGGACCTGCCGAAGGCTCACTGGAAGACTTTCAGGTCAATGTCGGTGATCGCGTCTATTTCGATCTAGACCAGTACCGTCTGAGCTCCGACGCACAGGGCATTCTGCGCCGCCAGGCAGCTTGGCTCACATCCTATCCGAATGTGAACATCCTCGTGGCCGGCAATTGCGACGAGCGTGGCACCCGCGAGTACAACCTCGCACTGGGTGAGCGTCGTGCATCTGTTGTGAAGAATTATCTGGTTGACCTTGGCGTTGACCCGGCCCGCATTCAGACCGTCTCTTACGGCAAGGAGCGTCCGCTGGCGCTTGGCTCAACCGAAGAGTCCTGGGCGCAGAACCGCAATGGCTTCACACAGCTGATTTCAGGTGTCGTTGGCTAAGCGTTAACTGCACTTACTGCATTAGATTAGGCCGGGCGTCACATTTTGGCCCCGGCCTTTTCATATTTGATGTTCAGTCCAAGATCTGAAACTGGAGCCAATCCGTTATGCTGCGTACGTCCCTGATCTCTGCCCTGACCTGTCTCGCGCTCATGTCCGTGCCACAAGCGGAAGCTCAGAGAGCAGATATCGTACAGGGCGTGACCAGTGGAGAGCTCGCGGCGACAATGGATGAATTGCGCGCCAGTAATGCCGAACTGCGCGCCCGTATGACCGGCATCGAATCCGACAAGGCGCGTCTGAATGGCAAGCTTGAGACGCTCGAATTCCTGCTGTCGGAGAGCCGCGACGAAATCAACCGCATGCAGAGCGACGATGCGGAACTTGAGCGGCTGATCACACGCTTGGAAAGCCGGATCTCGGATCAGGAAAAGACCATAGCGGACCTGAATGAACGGCTGACAGCGCTTCAACCAGAGCCAGCCTTTCTATCTGCTGGTTCGGGCGACTCTTTCGCCGACCCGGTCAGTGAAGGCGCCACAGTCAGCACAGATTCTGTCGCGCAACAATTGGATGCCGCTGTTGAGGCGGGCGTTGAGGTTACGTCGACCGGACCGACCCGCATTGTTCGCCGCGTCGAAACGCCGAGCGCCGGAACACTGGGCGATGCGCCGACACAGCTCGGTCCGAACGGAGAGCCTTTGCCGCAGGGTTCGCTAGGCACTTTGCCGGCAAGTTCTCTGCCTGGTGAAGCCGGCCCTCTTTTTGCCGAAGCGAAATCACGTCTTTTGCAGTTCGATTATCCTGGCGCTGAGCTCGCCTTTCGGTCTTTCCTGAGTCAATTCAGCGACGACCCACAAGCCGGCGAAGCGCAATACTGGCTGGCGGAAGTATTGTATCAGCAGGAAGCCTATCCAGAATCGGGGGCCGCTTATACCGATATGATCCGGTCTTATCCAGATGACCCGCGTGCCCCTGAAGCTCTGGCGAAACTGGCGCGCTCGATGCGACTGGTGGGTGATACGGAACAGGCTTGCAATGCCCTCAATCTCTTGCCGCAACGCTATCCCAATGCGTCTGGCGTGACCCGAAACCTGGCCGCCGGCGAACGTGTGCGCTCGGGTTGCGACAGCTAAAATCCGTGCAGTTCGGGGCAGACCTTTCTGCGCTGATCGACCGGTTCAGTCCTGAAGCCCGGCACCCAATTGCCCTCGCCGTTTCGGGCGGTAGCGACTCGCTTGCTTTGCTTTTTCTGTGTCATGCCTGGGCCGCAAATGCGAACAGGGCGCTGATTGTCTTTACCGTTGATCATGCGTTGCGGCCCGAAGCCCGCGACGAGGCGGCACTGGTGGCCGAGCATTGCAACCTTTTGCAGATTCCTCACCAATCCTTGCGCTGGCCCCGGCCGAGACCGTCACAAAATGCGGCCCGTCGCGCACGCTATCGATTGATGGCTGACGCGATGGCAGGGGTCGGCGCGAACTGTTTGCTTACCGGGCATACGCTGGATGACGTGATCGAGACGGTGTTCATGCGCCGCAAACGCGGCGTGCGTGGCGGATTGAGTGTAGGTCCTGGCCTTGCCGCGCCCATGCCCGCCTGGCCGGAAGGTCGTGATATGACACTCATACGGCCGCTCATCCGTACGCGTCGCCAGAGCCTGAGGAACCATTTGGACGAATTGGGCGTGTCGTGGGTCGAAGATCCATCCAATCAAAATCCGCAATTCGAACGCGTGCGGATTCGGGCGTTTTTCGAGCAGCATCAGACCGTGCGGGATGGCATGCTTCCAACGATCGTATCGCTGCAGGATGAGCGCGCGGACCTGGATTATGCGATCGGTCAATTGCTCGCGACGGTTCAGGTCAGGCCGGATGGTCTCATTGAAGTTGCCGACGGCGGCTATCAGGTCCGACTGTTGGGATTGCTCGCGCGGGTCGCCAGCGGAAGTGATCGCGATCCCCGTCGAAGCGCGGTCGCGGCAATGGTGAAGGCGTTGACCAAGCCCGGCATGCGGCAAACGCTGGGCGGAGCGTGGTTTCAGCGGATCCCGGCCGGTTTTCACATCGGCCGAGATCCAGCCGAAACTACAGAGACGGGAGCGCCTCTATTTGATGGCCGTTTTGTGCGCGACTTCGAAGCCCGATTTCCGGAGGTGCATGAGACCTCGTTCCTGTTGCGGCATGCGCGTCCACCGGACTCTGCATGGCGCGAAATCGTCTCCGAACGAATCGCGCATATGCGCCGGTGTTATGAAGCTGCGAAGGAACCGGTCTGTGTGGAACAGAGGTTGATCTTGAAACCGCAATCACCGCAATCAGAATCGCGTTTCTGCAAGGATTGAGTTCATGTCAGTGACCGGTTGGGTCTATCTAGATGGTGCCTACATGGCGGCGCAGGATGCGCAGATCTCTCCTTTTGATCGCGGCTTCTTGTTCGCACAGGCCGCCTATGAAGTTACGGCTGTGTATAATCAGAAATTGATTGATTTCGAGCCGCATTTGAAGCGTCTTTCGAGGACGTTGGCGGGATTGGAAATCGAAATGCCAAAAGAGGATTTGCTCGTTGTCCACCAGCAATTGATCAGGCGCAATAATCTTCAGGAAGGTCTGATCTACCTCAATGTCAGCGCCGGTATGCAGGGTATACGGGATTTTAGCGGGCCGGAGACCTTGGTGCCGTCTATCTTTGCATTCGCGAATCGCAAACAGTTGATCGGCGATACCGCCCGCGACGGGATTGCAACCATTTCGATGCCAGACACACGATGGCAGCGCCGCGATTTGAAGACGACGCAACTTGTAACCCAATCGCTCGCCTATCGCGCAGCGCGCCGAGCAGGGGCGGTGACCGCGATCCTGCATGAAGACGGCATTGTGACGGAAGCAGCGTCTGCAAATGTCTGGATCGTCACGCAGGACGGTCAGCTGGTCACGCGCGATTTGTCTCATGCCCTATTGCCCGGAATCACGCGCGCACGCTTGATCTCTCTGTTGCAGAACGGCGCGGATCAGGTCGAAGAGCGTGCGTTTACGCTCGATGATGTGCGCAACGCGCGCGAAGTGTTCACCAGTTCTGCCGGTGCGATGATCGCGCCTGTACTGAGCCTGGACGGGGATTCGATTGGCGAGGGTCAGCCTGGGCCAGTCACCCGCGCAATCCAGGCCGCCTATTATCAATTTATTGGCGCAGACCTTGCGGCTCTGGATTGGCTATGACTCGCGGTGATCGGGATCAATCACTTCACCCTCGACGGTAAACGCTTCATCGTCGGAACCGGCGGGTGATGGCCCCGCTTGCATTTGTGTGAACGCGTCCTGCATTTGAGCCATCATCCCGGCCATTTGATTGAGCCCAATTCGCGCCGATATCCAGGCGCCGACAAAGGCGACGATGCCCGGAACAAGCGCAAACCAACCATCTGATAACATCACTTGCGGTTCAAACTCAGTGGTCCTGAACAAAGCAGCGATCCATGCGGCGAGGCCAAATATGATGGCATACCCAACCAGCCCGGCCGCGAATCTTTTACCCGATCCCCGAAACGGATTGTGGGGTCGTTGCTCTGATGGAGATTGTATCGCGGCTCCCAAATCCATTGCAGGGGACGGCGTGACGGCTCGAATAATCACCGTCGTCAAGGAGGCCGCCAAGGCCAATAACGGGACCAGAATGAAGCTGCGATTCATCGCACCCGCCACCGCCACCGCAAGGATAAAGGCGACTGGACCTGCCAGGCGGAGAAGGATTGGAAAGAAAAGAGCTACAGGCATGGGCAAATGGGCGATGACTCGAACGCTATATGCCCTAACCCGCTTAGCCGCGCGCTGGCAATCTCTGCCGTTGGACTTCCAGAACGGCGCGAAGCTTCAGCGCCAGAATTGTCGCAGCCAGTGCCAGGGTGATCGCATTGGCAAGAATGACCGGCAGACTGCCCACCAGCACACCATAAACGAGCCAACCCGCAACACCCGTGGTGAACAGAGCATACATGCAAAGCGAAATGCCATCTGTCCGCCCTGTGCGCAGCACCATGAAGGTTTGCGGCAGGAATGAAATTGTCGTCAGCATCGCTGCGACCAGTCCGATAAAGTCTGTCATTTCGAGAAAGCTCCAAGAGAGAGACAAAATCTATCAGAATCAGTCGAAATTTCATCGCATAACTCGCCATGTCTATCATGCAGAAATGCAGACATATGTTCACGGTCGGGAAAGCTTGCTTCACATTGGCTCTTCGCTCATCTTGCGGCGCAACAAAGCAGCGGGAGATCGCCTTGGCGGATACAGCTTATCAACACGCGCCTGATCGACCGTGGATCTTCCGGACCTATGCGGGACATTCGACGGCGGAAAAGTCGAACGCGCTGTATCGCAGCAATCTCTCAAAGGGACAGACCGGCCTGTCCATTGCTTTCGATCTACCGACTCAGACCGCCTATGATGGCGACCACATTCTCGCGCGTGGTGAAGTCGGTAAGGTTGGTGTCCCGATTGGCCATTTGGGGGATATGCGCATCCTGTTTGACGCCTTGCCGCTTGAGGAGATGAACACGTCCATGACGATCAATGCGCC
>ERZ1740059.443-NODE-443-length-22066-cov-7.005679_pt1 | contig 22066 bp, 13 predicted proteins | sample MGYA00581744_ERZ1740059 | MGnify/ENA primary metagenome ERZ1740059 (study PRJEB43018, sample SAMN04849738) | marine metagenome | isolation source: floating plastic debris | place: Pacific Ocean | collected 2008-08-28 | study: EMG produced TPA metagenomics assembly... | reverse complement strand
CCGAGGTCGTAGACCAGGTCGCTGAAGCCGTCCGCGTCGGCATCGACGGCGAGGCGCACGGCCCCCGTCGCGAGCTCCACGGAGGTCGTGCCTCCCACCGACGCATCGTCGAGGACCGGGACCGGATCCGCCGGCGCGGCCACGTCGAGGAGATCGAGGGTCCCGGTCGCGGCGCCGTTCAGCTGGGACGCCCGTACCCGCACGGCGTCCGCCGTCGTCGGCGAGAGGTCCGTCGTGTAGCCCACCACCGTGAGGTTCGGAGTCGCGCCACCGGCGCCGCCGATGAGCACGGTGGACAGGCTCCCTGCCGTCGCGTCGACCGTGTACCGACCGAAGGCGTCGAAGGAGCTCGTGTCCGGCGGCGCGACGGCCACCTCGTAAGTCCCCAGCTCGAAGGGCAAGAAGCCCGTCGAGTCCTCGAACTCATAATCCTCGCGGAAGGGATCGATGGCGTCGTCGAGGTAGATGTCGACGGGTCCGCCGTCCGGGGAGAGGTGCACGAATCGGACGAAGGCGCGCGGGCCCCGCGGGTCGATGCGGACGTTGCGCCCGTCGCTGATCTGAGCGAGCAGGAAGGGCAGGTCGCCGCCGTCTTCCAGCACGTAGAGGTTGACGTTTTGGTTGTCGAAGAGCGGCGGGAACTCGTAGACCGCCTCGCTCATCCCGTCGTCGTTCGCGTCGATGCCGAGGATGCGGCTGCCGGCGAAGAAGCCGCCGTAGTCGGTGACGCCGTCGTCCGGGTCCTCGAGCCCCGGCGCGTATTCGATGTCGCCGAAGGGGAGCACGCGCTCGTCGAAGGGGTTCGACGCTTCGAGGAGCTCGACCGTGCCGAAGCTCGGCGCGCCGTGAATCACGCGCATGCGGAAGGCGTTCCCGCTCACGCCCCGGAAGTCGTCCTCGCGCTCGATGAGCGTGAGCGTCGAGGGGCTTGCCGTGGACTCGCCGATCACGGCCAGGGTCCCGTAGGTGGTGTCGCCCATGCCGGTGCCGTACTCCGTGGGCCCCGCCATGAGCACCGCGGCGCCGACGCCCGCGCCGGTCGGCGCGATGGCGAAGGTCCGGTCCCCGAACTCCGCCGGCAGGAACGCGGAGACGCTCCCGTACGCCAGGCCCTCGACGAGCGGCTCCGCGCGGTTGTCGACGAAGAGATCCACGGGCCCCGTGTCGGGCGAGCCGTGGACCAGGCGCACGTAGCCCGACTGCGGGCGCTCATCGATGCGCGTGGCGTCGCCCTCGAGCTCGGCGCGCACCAGGAAGCTCGGCGTCCGCGCGAACATGCCTTCGCCGATCGTGTCGTCCGAGGCGATGAAGAAGGTGAGGTTGTCGCCCTCGGCGAGCGGCGGGATGTCGAAGATGCCCGTGCCGAAGCCGCCGGTGCGCGGGTTGAAGGAGAGGGTCGAGATGCCCACGGGCACCTCGATGACGTCCCCGATGCCCGTCCGCTCGAGGATCTCCGCGTTCAGGTAGCGGATGTTCTCCACGAGATTCGTCTGGTCGAAGGGCCCGCGCCAATCGCGGATGTCGAGGATCCCGTCCATGCCGCCGCCGAGGAAGGTCCCCGTGCGCGAGCCGCCATGAATGAAGCGAATGCGCGCCGTCCCGGGCGAGGGCACGCCCTCGTCGTCGCGCACCTCGAAGGCGGCCGGCTCGCGAAGCCCGTCCTGCTCGAGCTCGCCCACCAGGGCCACGCTGTTCCGGGTGTCCGCGTCGAGATCGACGTCGAGGATGCGCAGGACCTCGGCGGTCGTTCCGGCCTCGACGGCCACGAAGCTCCGGTCGCCCGCGAGCACCGTCAGGTAGGCGGGGGCCTCACCGTTGTCGAGGCCCTCCAAGATCGGCGCCTCGCCGATCATGCCCGCGTCGTCGAGCGGGTAGATGTCGAGCTCCTCGGCGTTGCGGATGAGGTGCACGAAGCGAACCTGGGCCATCTCCATGGGACCCATGTCGACGGGCATGTCCGTGGGCATGTCCTCGCCGCCCCCGTCGCCGGGCATGTCCAGGGGCATCTCCATGTCCATGGGCCCGATGTCGACCTGCGCGTCGCCCCCGCTCATGTCGGCGGGGGCCGCCGCGTCGTCGCCGCAGGCGGCCAGGAGGAACGCCAGCGCCGCGAGGGTCCCAAGAGTCTTCGTTGCCATGTCCAAGCTCCCCGGGCCCGAAGCCCGCTGCATGCATCCTCGGCCAAGGGTCGCGCGCCCGCAACGGGGACGTGACGCAGGGCGTCGCGCAGCGTGCGTTATCCGAGGCTCAGAGCCCGCGGCGGTCGCAGCCCGAAGGCGACGCCGCCGGGGCGTCCAGGAGATCGGGCGCGCAGTCGAGCTCGAAGAAGTCGAGAAGGCCGGAGCTCGTGGCGTCGCGATCCGTGAGCGCGGGCAACCCATCGAGCAGCTGCACGAAGCGGAGCACCAACGTGTGGGAGTGCGGCGCGTGGCTCACGTAGCCGGGCTTCACCCACGGCGAGACCACGAAGAGGGGCACGCGGAAGCCGAGCACGTCGAGGTACACGCTCCAGTCGATGCCCGCGGCGGAGAGCTGCTCGAAGAGCGTCGGCGCGAAGTCGATGATCGCGTCGAAGGTGCTCTGCACGCCGTGGGCGGCGCCCGTATACTGGAAGTTGCGGTTCGACCAGGTCCCGCCGAGGGAGCTCGAGAAGTAGCGGTCGCCGACGGCGGAGGTCTCGGCGAGCCAGGCGAAGAAAGGCACCTGCTCCCGCCGCAGGTACGATCACCACGTGCGTGAAGGGGAGCCGTCGCCGGTCGCGCTCGGAGAGGCCGAGGGTGGTCTCGGCGCCCTGGCCGGCGAAAAAGCCACAGGCGGCACGCATGGCCGCCGTCGTGTCGCGTCAGCGAAGGGGCTCGCAAGTCGCGAGGTCGAAGGACGGCGGCTCCGGCGACGCCTTCTCCCCGCAGGCGAAGGAAGCCACCACGAAAGCCAGGACCGTGCGACGCGGCACGAGGGCACGCTGCCGCGGCGGGTCGTGGCGACGGTGCGCGCCCGGTGCCGACTCGGTAGCGCCCGAGGCCGCCGGTGGACGGGGCGTAGCGAGAACGTGACGTCCCCGCGCGCCAAGGTGACGAGCGAGCGTGTAGCGTGGTGCGCGTGTCTACCGGGACCCAGGAGAGCTCGCCCCCCTCACGTCGACGGGCACGCTGGGGGGTGTTCGCGGCGGCCCTCGCACTCGGTGCCCTCGCGACCTTCTGCGCGCGGGAGCCCGAACGTGCCGCGCCGGAGGCGAGCGCCGGAGGCGAGCGCGACGCGCGCGGCCGGCCCCCGCTTCGCCCGGCGAGCCTCGGGACCAACTTGAACGGTGTCGCCGACTGGACGACGCAGGATCCCTTCCTCGACCTCTACAAGCAGGCCCGGGTGCTGGTCTCGGGCACCGGCGACGAGTGGGCCGACGGGCGCGAGCTGCCCTTCGACGAGCGCGGCGAGCTTCTCCGGCTCGAGCCCGGTCAGATCGCCCGCACGGTGCTGCTCACGGACCACGGGCAGTACCCGGGCGGTCGCTACGTGCTCACCTACGAGGGCGAGGCGGAGTTCTGGTTTCATCGCGACGTCGTGTCCCAGGAGCCCGGGCGCATCGTGCTCGACGTGCCGCCGGGGACGGCGCCGGGCGACAAGTCCGCCGTCGCCATGGACGTCACCTCCACGAACGCCGACGACCCGCTCCGGAACGTGCACGTCTACGGCCCGGGAGGCGTCTGCGCCGAGGACCGGGCCCGCGAATGCACCACGGACGAGGACTGCCCCGGCGGCCCCTGCCAGAGCGCGGAGGACGCCGTGCGCGCGGGCGAGCTCTTCCGGCCCTCCTTCCTCGCGAGCCTCCGCCCCTACCGCATGCTGCGCTTCATGGACTGGGGCCTCACGAACGGCTCCGAGGTCGTGCGCTGGGACGACCGGGCGCAGCTCACGGACGCGACCTACACGGCCCGCGGCGTTCCCCTCGAGCGCATGATCGAGCTCGCCAACCGCACGGGTGCCCAGCCCTGGTTCTGCATCCCGCATCAGGCGGATGACGACTACGTGCGCCAGTTCGCGGCGCTCCTGGCCGCGGAGCTCGATCCGGCGCTGCCCGTGTGGATCGAATACTCGAACGAGATCTGGAACGGCATCTTCCAGCAAGGCGGCTACGCCGAGGCGCAGGGCGAGGCCCGCGGCTACGGCGAGGAGCTCGAGGCCCGCAATCGCTTCCAAGGCGTACGCAGTACGGAGATCTTCGACCTCGTCGACGCGGCGCTCGGTCCCGAGCGCGTGGTGCGCGTGCTGTCCGTGCAGGCGAACTGGTCGTGGGTCGCGGAGCAGGTCATCGCCGGCGCGGAGGGCCGCGCCGACGCCCTGGCCGTCGCTCCCTACGTGGGCCTCTTGCCCGGCCCGGACGACGCCCCCGCCATCGCCCGCGCGGGCCTCGACGCGCTGCTGGAGCGAAGCCGGGACGAGGTGTTGCCGGAGGCCCTCGGCTGGGTTCGCGAGCACGCGGAGATCGCCCGGCGCCACGGGCTCGAGCTCGTCGCCTACGAGGCGGGCCAGCACTACGTGGGCGTGGATGGGGCGCAGGACGACGAGTCCCTCAACGCGCTCTTCGACCGCTTCAACCGAAGCCCGGCCATCGGCGAGGTCTACACCGCCATGCTCGAGGGCTGGGTCGCCGCCGGCGGCGGCTGGCTGAACCACTTCGTCGACGTCTCGGGCTATTCGAAGTGGGGGCGCTGGGGCGCGCTCGAATACGCCTCGCAACCCCGGGCGGAGGCGCCGAAATACGACGCGCTCCTGCGCTTCGTCGAGTCGCACCCCGAGGGCTGGTGACCGGCGCCCCGGCCGGGCATACTGACTTAGATGTCAGCAGCCCGTCGAATGCTAGCGGTGGCGGTGCTCCTCAGCGCGGGGTGTGGGCAGGCGGCGGGCGTCCCGTCCGACGCGGGCTCGGCACCCAGGCTCGAGCTCGGGCGTGACAGCGATGCCCTCGTCCGCCGCGACGGGGCGATGGACGCCCTCCTCGACGCGCCCGCCGATACGTCCGACGGGGGGAGCGGCACCCCGCGCGGGGACTTCGTGGTCCGGGATCGCCTCGTGGACGTGGCCACGGCGGTCCCCGGCTTCGAGGGCGAGACCTTCCGGCTTTGGACGCGCGAGGTCGTCCGCGCCGACCTCGACGCCGCTGGCCACGTCTTCACGGAGGCGGAGGTCGTCCTGACCGTGCACGGCGCGACTGTGGGCGGCGACGGCCTCTTCGACGCCGCGGGCGGCTCCGTGCTCGAGGCCTTCGCGGCCCGGGGATTCTCGGCCTGGACCTTCGACCTGACGGGCTATGGCCGGAGCACGAAGCCCGGGCCCATGGACGACCCCTGCAACCTCGCGGCCGCGGAGCAGCGCGCCTACGGCTTCGACTGCGCGCCGAGCTACGGCTTCGTGCTCACCAGCTCCGACTCGGAGCGCGCCGATCTCGGGGCCGTGGTCGACTTCGTTCGGCGCACGAGAGGCGTCGCCCGCGTCGGGCTCCTCAGCGAATCCCTCGGCGGGAGCCGGGTGGTGCACTTCGCGTCCACGCACCCCGAAGACGTCGGACGCGTCGTCTTCTTCGGGACGGGAGGCAGCGGCGTCTTGTCCTCCGAGGGACCCACGGGCGCCGTGCCTCGGGAAGGCGCGTCCGTCAGCGGGACGACGGAGGCCGAGCTCCGCCGGGCCCTCGCCGGGCCCGACTGCCGCGAGGGCGCCGTGGAGCCGGCGGTCGTGGACGCTGCCGTCGCGCAGATGCTCACCCCGGAGACCGTGGGCCTCGCCTGGGGCCCCGGCGTCTTGCGGGCCCCCACCGTCGACCTCTGGGGCGCCGCGCGCGGCAACCTCGAGCGCATGCGCGCGCCCGCGCTCGTCGTCGGCGGCGAGTGCGACCCGCTGGCCTTCCCGGCCACCGTGGACGCGCTCTACCGTGCCCTGGGCGCCGCGGAGAAGGTGCGCGTGCGCCTCGAGGGCGCCGGACACGTCGTCATGCTCGAGACGGGGCTCCCGGCCTTCGTCGACGTGGCCTCCGAGTGGCTCCGCGAAGGAAGCCTCGAGGGACGCACGGAGGGAGACGTCCGCGTCGACCCCGCGGGCGGGCGGCGCTGGCGCTGACGAGGCGTCAGCGGAGGATGCGAAGGCGCTTGGCGTTCTCCGCCTTGGGTGCGGCTTCCTTGCCGGACTTGGCGAAGTGGAGCCGGGCCACGGCCTCGCTGAGCCCGTCGGCGATGGCCGCGAAGACCTCGCCCGCCGGGCTCTCCGGCGCCGCCTGAACGATGGGCGTGCCCTTGTCCCCCCAGGCGCGTACCGCCGCATCCATGGGCACTTGCCCGAGGAGCGGTGCGCCCGAGAACTCGGCCACCTTCGCGCCCCCGCCGCTCCCGAAGATCTCGTGCTTCACACCGGCCGAATCCACGAAGAAGCTCATGTTCTCGACCACGCCGAGGATGGGTAGGTTGACCTTCTTGGCCATGGAGACGCCCTTGTAGACGTCCTGCAGCGCCACCTCCTGCGGCGTCGTCACCATGACCACGCCGGTCACGCGCATGCGCTGGGCGATGGTGAGCGCGATGTCGCCGGTGCCCGGGGGCATGTCGAGCACGAGGTAGTCGAGGCTGCCCCAGCTCACGTCCTGTACGAACTGCTGGAGGGCGCCGTGGAGCATGGGGCCGCGCCAGATCACCGCCTGCTTCGGGTCCTCGAGGAGGAAGCCGATGCTCATCAGCTTCAGCCCGAAGCGCTGGTGCGGCTCGATGGTCTTGCCGTCCTTCGAGTAGGGCGTGCCCTCGATGCCGAGCATGGTCGGGATCGAGGGACCGTAGAGGTCCGCGTCGAGCAGACCGACGCGCGTTCCCATGCGCCGGAGCGCGAGGGCCAGGTTCGCGGCGACGGTGCTCTTCCCCACGCCGCCCTTCCCGCTCATCACGAGGATGACGTTCCGCACCTCGGGGAGCGGATCACCGCTGATGGTCTCGCGCGTGGGGACCCGGATCTTCCAGTCGACCTCGATGATCTCGACGCCGAGCGGCGTGACCGCCGCGTCGATGGACTTCGCGATCCGCTCCTGGATGGCTTGCGAGGGCGACGAGAGCGCGATGGTGCAGCGCGCGCGTGTGCCCTCCACCGCGAGGTCCGAGAGGGTTTCGAGCTGCCCGAGGGTGCGCTCGAAGGTGGGGTCCACCACCGCCTCGAGCGCTGCCTGGACGGCGGCAAGCGTCGGAGCCGACATGGGCCGGGACTTGGCTCCCCGCCCCTGCGACGTCAAGAAGGCGCGCGGCTACTCCGCGGGAACGAAGCGCGTCAGCGACGAGCGCCCGGCGATGATCTCGGCCTGCGTATGGGGCACGGGCTGCACCAGGTTTCGGCGCCAGAGCTCCATCTCGTTGGCGAAGAAGTCCGACGCGGCGTCCTCGGCGTTGCCTCCCGGGAGCGCGTTGACGGCGCGGGGGCCGTCGTCCGCGAGCTCGACGACCAGCCGCTGCTGCGGCCCGGATCCGTAGGTGAAGTCATCGAGGGCGAAGGCGCTGAAGCTCGCCGCGTCGACCACGCCCCGGTCCCCCTGGCGCGGGAAGCCGTCCGGGAACTCCGGATCCAGCCCCGAAGGAATGGAGATGCGGGCCATGCCCGTGGGGTCGGCGAAGAGGGGCTCGAGGGTCAGCCGATGCAGGCGCCCCCACTGCCAGCCGCTCGGGTCGGCCCCGAGGTTCTCGTCGAGCCAGCCGAGGGCGTCGGCCACGCCGCGCAGGATGCGGTCGGCGCGGCTCTCGACGGGCTCGGTGCAGATGTCGTCCCAGAGCCGCTCGCCGCTGACCAGCACGCTCGGGTCCGTGACCAGGTGGTGCATGGTCACCATGGCCCGGGAGGTTCGGTCGACGTTCCCGTCGCACTCGCCGTCGGCGTGCACGTCGAACTCGTCGTCGAAGGCGAGGCGCATCACGCGGCCGAAGGACACGTTGAAGATCGACGCCGCGATGCTGTCGGCGACCTCATCGGCGCTCTTGTCACCCACCAGCCCGTCGTCCGCGTCCCAGCCGCGGGCGCCCCAGGCCTCGAGGCGACTCACGACATCGGCCATGCGGCCCATGGTCGCGTCGCCCACGTCGGCGACGGCGGCGGCGAGGTCCGGGTGCGTGCCCGGCGTCGTGCTCTCTTCCACGGCGCGCGTGAGCTCGGCGGCCCATACGGGCCCGGCGAAACGCCCGAGCGGCGACTGCGCGTCGTTCTGCAGCACGCTCATCATCTCGACCGTGATGCCGCCGGCCTCGGCGAGGCGCGCGAGCTCGTCCTGGATGCGTCCGAGGCGGTACCCGTCGGCAAAGCCACAGCTGAGGTAGTAGGGGTCGTTCAGCGGGTTGCCGTCGTTCGTGGCGCCGGTCGCGTCGGCGTTGGCCGTCGCGATCCAGCCCCGCGCGTCGTTCACCGCGTGCGGAATGAAGGCCGGGTCGAGCCCGTCGATGGTCCCGTCATCGTTCCGAGACCACTCGTGGACGCCCGTCCCGTCGAGGAGGAAGCAGGGCGCGACGCCGGTGTTGGTCGCCGGGTCGTAGCTCCGCGCCATGGGCGGCCGCTGCGGAATCGTCGCGAAGGACGTGTAGAAGGTCTCGCCGCCGCGGAGACCCACCATGAGGGTTTGGTTGCCGACGCGGAAGCGACGGTAGGCCCGACGCACCTCGTCGATGGTGGACGCGGTGTAGAGCTCGAAGAAGGCCCCGGCCTCGTTCGAAGGCTCGTCGCCGACCCAGCGAATCGAGACGGCTTCGGTGTCCGTACGACTGCCCGGGAGGATTGGGCCGTGGTGCGGAACGACCTCGACCACGTAGGTCTCGACCACCTCACCGGAGGCGTTCCGGAGGGGCTCCTCGATGACCTCGATGGGGACCTGCGCGCCGTTGAAGAGCACCGTGTCGGGCGCGCCGCCCTCTCCCGGCGTGATGGTCTCGAGGTAGAGGTCCGTGACGTCGTAGGAGCTCGTCGTGAGGCCCCAGGCGATGTCGTCGTTCCAGCCGAGGATGTTCACCGGGGTGCCGACGATCTGCTGGCCCGACGCATTGATGTCCCCGCCGGCGGCCTTCGTGTTCACGTGCACCTGCCAGAAGAGCGGCGGGGCCGAAAGGGAGAGGTGCGGATCGTTGGCCATGATCGCGTTGCCGCTCGCCGTGAGGCTCCCGCCGATGGCCCAGCTGTTCGAGCCGCGAAAGCCGTTGCCCAGGAGCTCGTGATGACGCTCGAGGCGCTCGAGCTCGGCCAGCCCGCCGCGCATCACCGCGGGCGTAGGGAAGCGCATCAGGGGCTGGGGCCCGCCCGGTCGGATGAAGGCCTCGGTGCCCTCGTCGGACGGCGTGTTGGGGAAGCCGTCGAGGTTCGAGACGAAGCGCGCCGGTCGAAAGCTGGAGAGGTCGTGAAACGCGCCGGAGAGCGCCGCGATGCGGGGATCCTCGGCGTCGGCCGGGAAGTTCTCGAGCCAGCGCTGAAGGTCGTCGGTGGCCCCGAGGTCGCCGGTACTCCGAGAGAGCGACGCGACCTGGAAGCGGCCGATGGCCAGAGAATCGATGGGCGTCCAGTCCGCGAGGAGCGCCGGGTCGAGGAGCAGGTTGAAGACGGGACCGGGGATGCTGGCGTTTCCTGCACGAAGCTCGGCGAGGTAGGCGTTGATGCCGGCGCTGAAGGCCTCGACCTCGGCGACCTCCTCGGGCGTCAACGTCGCGAGGATACGCTCCGCGTTGCGCACGTGGCCGGCGAGGCGCGCCGAGCGGTCGGAGCCGATCCAGAGGCTCGAGGGCAGGAAGGAGGGGAGGATCTCGCCGAGCGTCCCGTTCACGCTCCCGCGTACCAGGGCCATCTGCGTGATGCGGTCCCGCGCCTGCAGGTAGCCCTCGGCGCGCAGCACGTCGAGGAAGCTCTCACCGTAGATGTGCCACATGCCCCGGTCGTCCTGGACGGCGCTCACGGGCGCCGTCAGCTCCGGCAGCGTGAGCTCCTCGTCGGCCTCGAGGGCCGCGATGCCGCCTCCAGCGCCCCCGTCGGGGTTCATGCCCCCGTCGCCGGGATCGGCGTCATCGTCACCGCAAGCGAGCACGAGGCAGAGAGCGAGGCCGAGGCCCCGAAGGAAGAAGTCGACGTTCCGCATGAGATCCCCAGCGACGCTCGCCCTCCCCCGGGCCGCGCCTGATCGCTTTGTTGCCATGAAGTTTCGGCGCCGGCCAGGGGTGCAACGCGTGGGGGGCTCCGGCATAGGCTGAGCCGTGGGCGTCCCACACGAGAGGTCGCGCGCGGAGGCGGAGTCGAGCGATGGCGGGGGCCGGAGCTTCATCGCCGTCTGCGTGGGGGTGCTCTTCTGCACGAGCGTATGGTTCAGCGGCACGGCCGTGCAGCCGGCGCTGAGCGCGGCCTGGAACCTCGGTGCGAGCGCCGAGGCGGCCCTCACCACAGCGGTGCAGCTCGGCTTCATCAGCGGGACGCTTCTCTTCGCGCTGACGAACCTCGCCGATCGCTTCGACGCACGGGACGTGCTCCTGGTCTCGGCGCTCGTCGCCGCCGCGAGCAACGGTGCCTTCGCCCTCGCGAGCGGGCTGCCGGCGGCCCTCGCCTCCCGAGCGGTCACCGGCGTGGCCATGGCCGGCGTCTACCCCGTGGGCATGAAGATCCTCGCCGGCTGGTCCCGCGCGGGTCTCGGCTGGCGCCTGGGCGTCATGGTCGGCGCGCTCACGCTCGGCACGGCGCTGCCCTTCCTGCTTCGCGCGATGGGCGCCCGCTTCGCGTGGCGCGTGCCGGTGCTGACGAGCGGTGCGCTCTGCCTACTGGGCGGGCTGCTGGTGCGCTTCGGCGCGACGATCGGCCCCCACGGTGGCGGTCGTGTGCACTTCGACCCGCGCATGCTGGTGAGGTGCTTCGCGCACCGGCCCTTCCGGCTCGCGGCGCTCGGCTACTTCGGCCACATGTGGGAGCTCTACGCCTTCTGGGCCTCCGTGGCGGGCTTCCTCGCGGCCGCCTTCGCGGACGACGCCACCTGGGCACGCCGGGTGCCCCTCTTGGCCTTCTTCGCCATCGCGGCGGGCACCGCGGGCTGCGTGGTCGGCGGCCGGTGGAGCCGTCGCGTCGGCGAACGCCGTGTCGCGCTGACGTCCCTGGGGGCGAGCGGGATCCTGGCTGCGCTCTCGGGGCTGGGCTTCGTGCTGCCACCGCCCCTGCTGGTGCTCTACGTGCTCGCGTGGGGCTTCTTCGTGGTGATGGACTCCGCTCAGTTCTCGGCGCTCGCCGCGACACACGCCCCGCCCGGCTACGTCGGCACCGCGCTCACGGTGCAGAACGGCCTCGGCTTCGCCCTGACCATCGCGTCGATCCAGCTCGTGGCGTGGCTCTCGGCCGCCGTGGGCTGGCGCTTCGCCTTCGTCGTGCTCGCGCTCGGTCCGGCGCTCGGGGCGTGGGCCACGGCCAAGCTGCCGGTCGCCGCGGCCTGACGCGGGGTCGCGCTTCGGTGCGCGTGTACTAGGCTCCGCCGCCGTGCCCAACGCCGCCGAGGCCACGAGCGTGGAGACGCCGCGACGCACGCTCCGCATCGCGGCGCTCGTGTACGTGATGAGCGCGCTCGTCTACGTCGCGGTACTCGGGGATCGGCGCTTCGAGACGAGCCCGAACGACCACTTCTCCCATCTGGCCGCCGCGTGGCTCGAGGGGCGCCTGGATCTCGGGGGCCCTCCGCCCGGGCGCAACGATTGGGCCTGCTTCGACAGGGAGACCGCGAGCGCCTGCCCTCCGGGCTTCGCTCACGGCGGTGAGCGCTATCGCTGGTACGTCTCCTTTCCGCCCTTCCCGGCGCTCGTGGTGCTGCCCGCCGTGGCGCTGGCCGGAGGACCGGACGGGCTCCCGGACCGCTTCTTCTGGGCGCTCCTCGCGGGCCTCGGCCCGGCGCTGCTCTACCGGCTGCTCGCGCGGCTCCGGCGGGAGGGCACGAGCGGCCGCTCCCGGCGCGACGACCTCGCCCTGACGGCGCTCTTCGCCGTGGGGAGCGTCTACTTCTTCGTCGCGGTGCAGGGCGCGGTGTGGTTCGCGGCGCAGGTCGTGGCCACCTCGCTGCTGGTCCTCTATCTCGACTTCGCGAGCGATGCGCGGCGCCCCTGGGCCGCGGGCCTGATGCTCGGGTTGCTCTTTCTGACCCGCCCGACGACGGCGCTCCTGAGCGCGTTCTTCGGCTACGAGCTCATGCGCACCCATCGGCGCCCCGAGGCGCCGGCGCTTCCGGCCGAGGGCTGGTTGGGTCGGCTGGTCGCGTGGGTTCGGGGCGTCGACTGGCGCGCCGCCGTGCCGCGCGGGCTCCGTTTCAGCGTGCCCATGCTGGCGGCGGGCACCCTGGCCATGCTCCACAACGCGGCGCGCTTCGAGGACCCGCTCGAGTTCGGCCACACCTTCCTGCAGATTCGCTGGCGCGAGCGCATCGAGACCTGGGGTCTCTTCAACTACCACTACCTCGCGAAGAACCTCGCCGTCTTCACGAGCTCGCTGCCCTGGCTGAGCGCGGAGGCGCCCTACGTGAAGGTGAGCGGCCACGGTCTGGCGCTCTGGTACACGACGCCGCCGCTGCTCATGGTGTTCTTCCCGCGGCGCTGGACGGCGCGGATGATCGGTCTCGCGGCGGCCGTGGTCCCGGTGCTCCTGCTCGACCTCGCCTACCAGAACAGCGGCTGGCTCCAGTTCGGCTACCGCTTCGCGCTCGACTACCTGCCGGCGCTCTTCGTGCTCCTGGCCCTCGGCCGCCGCCGCTTTGGCCCGGTGTTCGGAATCGCCATGGTCTTCGCCATCGCCGTGAACCTCTTCGGCGCCATCACCTTCGACCGGGCGATGCAGTACTACGACGTCCAGGGCAGCCAAACGCGCATCTTCCAGCCGGACTGATCAGCGCCGCCGCCGGGGACGCGCGGGCCTCAACGGCGGCCGACGTCGACGGCCAGCGTCGCCCCGGGCCCGCTGACTTCTTGGCTCGCGTCGAGTGCCGCCAAGGCATCGGCGTGGGCCGCCCACCAACGATCGGCGTCGACGTGTGTCCAGGCGGGCACGTCGAGCGCCGCGAGGGACTCTCTGAGAGCGACGGCCGAGGGCGGTCGCGCCGAGGGCTCCTTCGCCAGGCAGGCCATGAGCAGCGCCTCGAGCTCGGCGGGCACGGGGCGACCGAGGCGTCCGGAGGGCGTCTCTGGCGTGGAGTGGAGGTGGTGGCTGCAGACCTCCACCACGGTATTCGCCTCGAAGACGTGCGTCCCCGTGAGGAGGAAGTAGCCCACGGCGCCGAGGGCATAGAGGTCGGAGCGCGCGTCCACGGACGCTCCCGTGATCGCCTCCGGAGCCATGTACTGCGGCGTCCCGGTGATCTCGCCGGCCTGGGAGAGGTCGGAAGGCGCATCCGAGCGCACTTCCTTCACGAGACCGAAGTCGAGGACCTTGGGGATGTCCGGCGTGTCCGGGAGCCGCGCGAGCATCACGTTCGAGGGCTTTACGTCGCGATGGATCAGCCCGACACGATGCGCCTCCGCCAGCGCCGAGGCGACGTGCCGAAGGATGAACGCCACGCGCGAGGGCGGCTGCGGCCCGTCGACGTGCACGACGCTCTCGAGCGTCGCGCCCTCCACGTACTCCATCGCGTAGTAGAAGAGGTCGTCGGGCGTGCGGCCGTAATCGAAGACCGTGATCACGTTGGGGTGAGTGAGGCTCGCGGTGCGCTGAACCTCCCGCTCGAAGCGGCTGAGGCTACGTGCCCCGAGCTTCTCCGGGGGGAGCATCTTCACTGCGGCGGGGCGCTTCAGCATGGCGTGCGACGCGAGATAGACGACGCCCATGCCGCCTTCGCCCAGCTTCTTCTCGAGCTGGTACTGGCCGAGCTTCACGACGCGCCGGGCCGCGCGTCGCAGGCCGTAGAATACGTGGCTGGCGAGCGTGGCCAGAACGACGCTGAAGAACCACCAGCAGAGGCCCTGGATGGCCATGGCCGTGGCGTAGACCTGCACCGCGTGTTCGTCGGCAGTCGTGACGCTCGCGACCGCGTGCCCTGCGCGAAGGGAGACGCTCACGAGGTCGAGGGTCGTCGGCGCATGGCGAAACATGAGGTAGACGCCGGGGACGTAGACGGCCCCGACGGCGACGCCGAGGAGCGCAGTCCGCCGCGCGGGGCTCGGCACGAAGACGGAGCGCCCGAAGAAGCTCCAGGTGATCACCATCCCGACGATGAGCATCGGGTTCGCGAGGGCAGGGATGGCGAGGCCCATGCCCACGTAGCCGACGGCGCCGAGCACCGTGCCGACGATCTCGGTCACGAGCACGAAGCGGAGAGAGCGCGGCCGGCGACAGAGCAGCCAGACGACGAGGTAGACGGTGGCGGCGAGGAAGTGCGTGACGATGCTCGGCTTCAGCAGGTCCCGGAGCCCCGCGCCCTCGAAGGCCCAGCCGAGGACCACGCGAAGCAGAAGGACCGCGAAGCCGAGGAGCGCGTTGACCAGGCCAAACTGGCCGACGCGGCGCCTGAGGAAGTCCAGCGTCTCCTGGTCGCCGAAGGACTGCGAGCCGCTGCGGGCCAGCACGCCAAGCGCCGTCGGGGTCACGGCCGACACGTGGGAGAACGTATCATCGTGCCTCGGCGCTGCGGGCGTTCCGCTCCGCGAGCACGCAAGCTGCGGCGGCCCGAGGAGGCGCGCGCCCGGCGCCCGCCATGGCCTCAGAAGGTGGCGTGGGTGTCGAACCAGCCCGTGCCACCGGGAAACAAGCGCGCGAGCGCCGCGACCAAATAGCGGTTGGTGACGAAGCGCAGGACGCCGTTGTGACGCCCCACCATGCGCACCCTCGCGTAGAGGGTCCGGTACCGTCGCTTCGCCATCTCGAGCGTCATCCACGTACCGGGGAGCTCCTCACCGAAGAGCCCGCTGGCCCCGGGCGGGAAGTCGTGGCGCACGTAGCGCCCCTCTTTGGCGGGGCGCGGGCAGACCTGCCGGTCGATGGTGTGCTGCGCGATGACCTTGAACTTCCGGTACCCCGCCGCGCCCAGGATTTCGAGGTCCTCGAGGGTCTCCTCGTAGTCCCAGGCGTGCGACTCGACCGAAACGTACCGAGGCGCGTCCGCGCGGCGGGCCAGCTCCCGAAGGCAGAGCCGGTCCGCGCCCTCGATGTCGATCTTCATGTATCGGGGTACGCCGAACGAATCGAGCAGCTCGCCCAGGGAGACCGTCGGGACCCGCACGACGTCGCTGGGTGCGCCGACCTTGGCGTTGCGGGACATCCAGTCGTGGTCGGTAGTCCCCCACTCCGAGACGTAGCGGTTGACGTAGAAGTCGACGACGCCTCGCGACGCACCGATGGCCTTGTCGACGAGGGTCAGCCTACGGTCGTCGATGTCCCCGGCGAAGCGCTCCTTGAGGGCGACGACGAGACCAGGGTTCGCCTCGACGCCGACGACGCGAAAGCCCTTGCGCAAGTAGTAGTCGGTGTCTTCGCCCGTATGGACACCGACGTCGTAGATTAGGTCGTCGTCCATGGCCGCGGACCCCCGTCGGTCGTGGCGCCACCTCGTCGGCAGCGTGGTTCGCGGTCCAGCGTAGCTCACTCTCGCCCCCGCCTCCGCGCCGGCCCGCGCGCTCCCCACGCCGCGACGCGGGGGTCGAGCCAGGCCGCGCGTTGGCGGGTGCGTCAGCGCGCCGTCGCGAGGACGGCGAATGGATGCGACCCAACGGAGCTCCCGATGGTCGAGAGCTCAGCCACTCGTCTCGGCGCTCAGGCCGGCCTTCTCGCCGGCGAGCTGGGCGCCGCTCTCCAGCGCGAGGAGCCGCACCCGACCGGTCGCGATGAGGCGCCCCGCCTCAGCGGTGATCCGCGCCTCCCACACCTGCGAGCGCCGGCCACGCGTCAGCGGAGTCGCCGTGACGGTGAGCACCCCGTCGCGCACCGCCTTGAGGAACGACGTGCTGTTCTCCAGCCCCACCATGGACTGACCGCGCGGCATCGCGCTCAGCGCCGCGCCGGTCGAGCAAACCGTCTCGATGACGCTGCAATGCACGCCTCCATGCACGATGCCGTAGGGCTGCTTCAGCCCGTCCGTGACGGGGAGCCGCGCCACGACTTCGGCGTCGCTGCAGCGGACGAACTCGAGGCCGAGCTGCTCGTTGAAGCCGCCACGGAGTTGGTTCATCCGCGCGGCGACCTCGGTGGGATCGGCCGTCGCGTCGAAGGGAGAGGCGTCCGCCATGCGCTGGGTATGGGGCCGACGAGGGCGCCGCGTCAGCCGTCCCGTGAGCCCTGACCGCCGCATCCCGCGACGCCGGCTGCGTGAGACCCCTCGCACGAACCGCCCCTACCTAAGGACCCCAGAGTGCGCTAGCACGACCCTTACCGTGATTCGCGCCAAGATCCTGGGCCTGGGCTCCTACGTTCCCGACCGCGTCGTGACGAACGACGAGCTCCGCTTCCTCAACCCCAAGCACGAGCGGCAGACGGAGCCGCAGATGGACACCTCGGACGAGTGGATCCGGAAGCGCACGGGCATCCAGGAGCGACGCTACGTCCCGGCGGGCGAGACCTGGCGCACGAGCGATCTCGGCAAGCTCGCCGCCGAGCGGGCCCTCGAGGACGCCGGTCTCGAGGCCAAGGACATCGACTGCATCATCTTCGGGACGCTGAGCCCGGACATTCACTTCCCCGGCTCCGCGGTCTTCATGCAGGAGAAGCTCGGCATCAACAGCCACTACTGCGCTTGCTACGACATTCGCCAGCAGTGCAGCGGCTTCGTGTACGGCCTCGAGATGGCCGACGCCTTCATCAAGGCCGGCAAGTACAAGCGCGTGCTCCTCGTGGGCGCCGAGATCCACAGCCACTCGCTCGACTACACGACGCGCGGCCGGGACGTGACCGTGCTCTTCGGCGACGGCGCCGGGGCCGTGGTGATGGGCCCGGTGGAGACGACGGATCCACGCGAAGGCGTGCTCTACACGAGGGGCCACGCGGACGGCTCGGGCGCCTGGGGTCTCTACCTGAAGATCTTCGACATCGGCGTCCACGGGATGGTCGACTACGATCCGAAGGACCGCGAGGTGAACTCGACGCTCTACCCGCAGATGAAGGGCAAGGCCGTCTTCATGAACGCGGTGAAGCAGATGGTCGCGGCGTCGAAGGAAGCCCTCGCCGCGACGGGGCTCAGCTGGGATGACATCGACTGGTTCGTCCCGCACCAGGCGAACCTGCGCATCAACGAGACCGTCGTGCAGTACGGCAAGATCCCGCCGGAGAAGGCCCTCAACACCATCATGTTCTACGGGAACACGACGGCGGCGACGGTGCCCCTGACCATCGACCACTACCGTCAGGAGGGGAAGGTCAAGAAGGGCGACCTCGTCCTCTCCACGGTCTTCGGCGCCGGCTTCACCTGGGGCTCGGCGGTCTTCCGGGTCTGAGCGCCGACGCGGCAACACATCGGGGCCTGCCGACGCGCCGCGGAGGCCCTACAAGGGGGAGGATGGCCGCTCGGGACCTCGCCCAGAACGCAATCATGCTTCTCCGGCAGGAGGGGCGTGAGCGGCAAGCGCTCGCGCTCATCCGAGCGCAGGACGAGGGATTCCGCGCGCAGGTCATCGCCGAGCTTCTCCGCGCCGACTACCGCGCGGCCCCGCTGGCCCTCCTCGTATGCGCGGGCGACGCGGCGACGGCGCATCCCCACGCCATACGCCTCGGACGCTGGGCCCTCGAAGAGCGCCTGCGCCTCGACCCGCTCATCCCCGAAGCTCCGCGGACGACGGCCGAGCACACGCTCCGGCTCCTCATCGGTCCCGACGACGTCATGACGGCGGGGCCCGACGCGCTCCGGGCGGCGTCCGTGGAGCTTGCCCGCACGGCCCGCGGCAAGGTCGCGGCGCGCGCCTTTCGGCTGGCCGCGAAGGCCGAAGAGGCCGCGCCCGACGACTTCGGCGCGTGGGCGCCCCGGCTCCGGCGTCTCCTCGACGTGGCGGTCTTCGACGAGCTCGGCGCCAGCCGCGGCCGCGCGCTCGGCCAGCTCGAGCGCCTTTGCCTCGACGTGCTCGACCCAGCGTGAGGACCCTTCCGTGAGGATCAGTCGGCCAGGCCCGCCGCCTCGCTGACCAGACCGAGGACCTCCATCGCGTCGCCAATGGCCTCGCCGTAGCCCTCGGGGAGCACGTCGAGCGCGGCGCCCTCGAGCTCGCCGCGAACCCACTCGGCGACCTCCTCCTCGACGCTGTCCACGCCCGGCGGGGGCTCCACGCCCGGCCCGGCCTCGCCCAGGTAGCCGATCCACAGGGTCGCCCAGGATACGACGCGCGCCTTCTCGAGCTCGAGGCTCAGCCACACGCCGCCGGATACGCCCGCCGCGTCGGCGGCCTCCTCGAGCATGTCGAAGAAGCGCAGGTTCGCTTCGACGCGGGCCCGCACCTCCTCGTAGCCACCACCGCTCCCGTCGGCGAGCACGCCGAGCGTCGACCCGGTGTCCTGGTGCACGGCCCAGAAGGCGACGGGGTCGCCGTCGCGCGGCATGAGCACCGCGTACTCACCGAAGCCGAGGTAGGGCTGCATCACCGCGTTCCAGCGAGCCTCGTTGGGGGTGTCCCGTACCGCGTTCCGCACGTCGCGTGCCGGCAGGGCGTCCAGCGCCTCGCCCTCGAGCTGGCTGCCCGTGGACTTCGGGTAGAGCGCCACCTCGACGGCCGCCGCGTGCAGGCTCTGGGCGACGGTCACGCCCCACGCGGCCTCCGGCTCCGGGCCGAGCGTGGCCCAGGGCGAGAGCGGCAGGAGATCGAGGCGCCTGTCATGGCCGACGCCGAAGCGAGGCGTGCGGGACACGAGGACCGGCCGGGCCCTGGCCACGAAGGTGTGGGCCCCTGCGGGCTCCTGGGAGAGCGCCGCCGTCGCGAGTAGCTCGGGCACGGGACGGCGAACGCCCGCTTCCATCGCCGCGACCCATGCCGTGAAATCCCGGCGCGAACGCACCACTTCTCGGTAGGTCAGCATGTCGCCGAGCCACTCGTCGAGGAGAACGGAGAGCGGCGGCGGCGCCCCTTCGAAGCCCAGCACGTAGCTGCCCATGAGGGCCGCCTTCACGGCGTCGACGTCCTGCTGCGTGGCGGGGCGCTCGCGCGCCTCGAGGGGCGTGCCCGCCAGACGCCGGGTGACCGTGTCGCCGTCCATCTCGATGGTCAGGTAGAGGCCCGTCAGCCCGTAGACCCCCGCTCGGGTTTCGGGCACGGCGTAGGTGACGCGCGTCTCAGTGTCTGTGCGATCCAGAGCCACCCGCACGGAGCGGGTGGCGGGTCCCTCGACCGGCGCCGGATAGAGCAGCTCGTAGGCCGGCGGCTCGAGCGCGGCGAGGAAGGTCGCGAGGGCTGTCGCCGCCGAGGGCCGGTCCGTGACGGGCACGACCGCGCCGCCCGTGAGCGCCGCGAGATCGCCCGAGATGTCGCGATCCGGTGGGCCCACGGCGGGGCTCTTGAGGACGAGGATGGGGGCGCGGCCTCGGGCCAGCGCCCCGCGTGCCTCCTCCGTTTCGTCGTCGTCCGGCCAGCCGTCGCTCACCACTACGATGAGGTCGGGGTCCCGGGCCTCGGCTTCACCGAGGTGCCTCCAGAGTGCGGACGAGCTCCCGTTGATGGACCGCAGCTGTGCCTCGAGCGCGCCCAGATCGGTCGTCCAGGGCTGGAACGCGGAACCCACCACCGCAGCCGTGACCTCGGCGTTGTCTCGGGCGAAGACGTCCCGGCCGATGTCGAGGCCGAGCTGGATGGCGTTTTCGCCGATGAGCTCCGGCGGCATCGAGAGCGAAAAGTCGAAGACGAGCTGGACCCGCAGCCGCGACGTGTTCCGCCGCAAGCGATGGAACATGCGCTCGCCCTCTTCCTCCACGACGAAGGGCCGACCGCTCAGTCCCTCGACCACTTCGCCTTCGGCGTCGCGGACATCGATGCTGAGGCGGACCTCGTGGAAGGTGGCGGGGTCCACCGCCGCCTCGACGCTCGCGACCCGTGCCAGCGTGGCCGACTCGTCCTGCGCGACGGAAAAGGGCACGCCCTCGATGCGCAGCTCCCCGCCGGGCTCGATGACGACCTGCTCACCGCGCACGTTGAGCGCAGCACCGACGGCGTTCAGTGCGGCCTGCTCCGCATCACCGACGCCATCGCCGGTGACCTCGATGACCGGGAGCCGTGCGCCCACGTCTTCGGGGCGGACCAGGAGGAGCTCCCGGAACGCGAGGATGGGCGGCGCCCGCACGACGACGCGGCGCCCGGCAACCTCATCCATGGTGAAGGTCTTCTCCACCAGCGTGACGCCCTCATCCCCCGTGTCGGTGTGGTTCCGCCGCGCCCAGAGGCGCACGCGCACGTCGTCGTAGGGGCCGAAGTCGCGGGGACCGAAGCGCTCCAGGTCCCCGAGGGTCGCGTCGGTGTAGAGCGCGTTCGCCGACGTCTCCTCGCCTGCGATCTCGACGACCGCGAGGGGCGTGAAGCCATCGAGCTCGGGACGCGGCGCGAAGGGCGTGTCCGGGGTGAGCGCGTCGGTGACGGCCCTCGCCCAGGGCGCGACCACGCCGCCGTCTACGTCGACGACCGCGAGGCTGCCGGTCGGGAGCGCGTCGACGCCGAGCATGCCCTCCCAGCGCGCGACGTCGGCCGGCGTGATGGGCGGCGCGAAGACTCGTGCCGGCCGAGGACGGAATGCCCGGGAGCTGTCACGTTCTTCGAAGGGGAGAATCGCCGACTGCACGCTCGCCGTGAGCCCGGCCCGCTGGAAGAGCTCGACGAGGAGTGCTGCCTTGTCGTGTACGGTGCCGACGCCGCTTCTGAGCGTGGCTCTGGGGCCCCAGCCCGGGCCGCTGAAGTCGCTCGCTGCGTTCTTCGGGAAGACGGCGATCTCGTCGCGGACGAAGGAGAAGATGGCCGAGGCGTCGCCCGTCGCGACGATGTCGGCGGCCCGCGCCGGCAGATGGTCCGGGCTCGCGCGCACGCGCTCCCGTAGCTCGGCCCAGACGTCGAAGACGTCCGCGACGGGGGGGCTTCCGCTGTCGCTTCCGGCGTCGTCGTCGACGGTCGCGTCCGGCGGACGAGCGTCCCGGCGCCCCTCATTGCCGTCGCTCGCGCTGCACGCCGACGCCCCAAAGCCCAGTGCGAACACGAGCACGAGACGACGCATGGTCCTGGCAGCTTAGCGCAGGACGCGTGCATCACGGGACGGACGCGGCATCAGGGCAGGTTGGGGCGCCAGCGAGGCACCTCGCTCAGCTCCCTTCGTACGTGGAGTCAGTCGCTGGACGCGTCCCCATCGACCTCGTCACGCAGACGCGCGAGGCGCGCCCCGATGCGGGCCTCGAGACCGTTCTCGGTAGGCACGTAGTAGCGACGCCCCTCGAGGCGCTCGGGCAGGTAGACCACGCCCGGCGCGTAGCCCCCCTCGTCGTGGGGGTAGCGATAGCCTTCGCCGGCGCCCATGGCCTTCATGAGCTTCGTGGGCGCATTGCGCAGGTGGAGCGGGACCGGCAGCGAGCCGGCCTCCCGTGCGTCCTGCTGCGCGGCCTTCCAGGCGACGTAGCTCGCGTTCGATTTGGGCGCGCAGGCGAGGTAGGTGCAGCACTGGCCGAGGGCGTGGAATCCCTCCGGGAGGCCGAGGCGCTGGTAGGCCGCGTCCGCCGCTACGGCCACTTGGAGCGCGCGCGGGTCCGCGTTTCCGATGTCCTCGCTCGCGAAGATGACCAGCCGTCGCAGCACGAAGCGCGGATCGTCACCCGCCTCGAGCAAGCGGAACATCCAGTAGAGGGCCGCGTCGGGGTCCGAGCCGCGGAGGCTCTTGATGAGCGCGCTGACCACGTCGTAGTGGGCGTCGCCGCTCTTGTCGTGGCGGAGCGTCTTCGATGCGAAGGCCTCTCGGACCGCGGCGTCGTCGATGGCCCGGCCGTCGCTCGCCAGGACCTCGAGCACCGTCAGCGCGCGCCGGGCGTCGCCGTCGGCCGCCTCCGCGAGGAGCGCCCGCGCCTCGGGCGTCGCGCGCACGGCGCCGGCGAGCCCCCGCTCCGCCTCGCGCGCCTCCTCGAGAAGCCCGCCCCGCGCCAAGG
>ERZ1740059.441-NODE-441-length-22157-cov-7.098407_pt1 | contig 22157 bp, 23 predicted proteins | sample MGYA00581744_ERZ1740059 | MGnify/ENA primary metagenome ERZ1740059 (study PRJEB43018, sample SAMN04849738) | marine metagenome | isolation source: floating plastic debris | place: Pacific Ocean | collected 2008-08-28 | study: EMG produced TPA metagenomics assembly... | reverse complement strand
TCAATGGTGCCGTCCGCCATTTCCAGTTTGAACGGCTGCGCATCCATCTGCACCGCTTCGCCTGCCAGGCTTTTGCGAAAGGCGTCGAGAACAGGCGCGATCCTTTCCGGTGTATCCGGAAAAACATCAAACACATATTTCCCAATCATGTCGGCGCGATCACGCTGAACAGCGCGGCAATAGGCTTGATTGGCATCCACAAAATTCAGATTCGCATCCAAAATCATGGCCGCATTCGGCATGCCATCAAAAATAGTTTTATGTAATTGTCGACTCATCGATACGCAGCATAGGCTGAGTCTCTGTGGCGTCGATTTTTATCTGAAGATCAGGCGGGCGCCCGCGTCTTTAGCGCAAGAGCGTGCAACTCTCCGCCCATGGTCCCTTTCAGCGCAGCATAGACCATTTGATGCTGTGCGACGCGGGTTTTGCCGCGAAACTGCTCCGACACGATCTCGGCCTGCCAGTGATCATTGTCGCCGGCCAAATCGGTCAGGGTGATTTCGGCTTCCGGGAAGGCTTCGCTGAGGAAGCCTTCCAGAGTTTCGCGTGTCATTGCCATGAATCAGGCTGGCTCCGGTTCGCCGCCAAAGTCACCGCCTTTATCCTTGCGGCGCTTCCCGATCACCGGGACGGCAGCATTCGTACGCGGCGGCTCATCCGGCTCGTCCGGACTTTCCGGCAATTTGCCTTCATTGCTCAGCCCGCGAATCTCATCGCCGGTCAGCGTCTCATATTCCAGCAGGGCTTCGGCCAGAGCCGACCATTGATCGCGAAACTTGACCATGATCTCCCGGGCATCATCCATGCCTTTCTGGATCAGCTTGCGGACCTCTTCCTCAATCTTCTTCGACGTCTCTTCCGACACGGACGACGACTGGACCAGCTGCTGGCCGAGGAAGACCTGGCCTTGATCCTCGCCATAATCGACAGGACCAATCTCGTCCGACAGGCCCCAGCGTGTGACCATGGCGCGCGCGAGACGGGTTGCTTGCTGAATATCCGACGCCGCGCCGGCGGTGACGGCTTCGTCGCCGAACTTTTCTTCTTCGGCGACACGCCCGCCCATGATGATGGCGAGCCGAGAGGTCATCTCAATCCGGCTCATGGACAGTTTATCGTCTTCCGGCAGCTGCATCACCATGCCCAACGCTCGGCCGCGCGGAATGATGGTGGCCTTGTGAACCGGATCGGCTTTCGGCACTTTCAGGGCCACAATCGCGTGCCCGGCTTCATGCCATGCTGTAAGTTCTTTTTCTGACGCGCTCATCACCATGGAGCGACGCTCCGGTCCCATAAGCACCTTGTCTTTGGCGTCTTCAAATTCAGACATTGCAACGACGCGCTTGCCCCGGCGTGCGGCCAGCAAAGCCGCTTCATTGACGAGGTTGGCGAGGTCTGCACCCGAGAAGCCCGGTGTTCCGCGCGCGATAATTTTCGCATCGACATCTTTCGCCAGAGGCACATTTCGCATGTGCACTTTCAGGATTTTCTCGCGACCAATCACATCCGGATTGCCAACCGTGACCTGACGGTCGAAACGACCCGGGCGGAGCAATGCCGGATCCAGTACATCCGGGCGGTTGGTTGCGGCGACGATAATGATGCCATCATTGGCCTCAAATCCGTCCATCTCGACCAACAATTGGTTGAGGGTCTGTTCGCGCTCATCATTGCCGCCGCCAAGGCCGGCGCCGCGTGAGCGGCCGACCGCATCAATCTCGTCAATGAATATGATGCAGGGGGCATTGCGCTTGGCTTGCTCGAACATGTCGCGGACACGGCTGGCGCCGACGCCGACAAACATTTCGACGAAGTCCGACCCTGAAATCGTAAAGAAGGGCACCCCTGCTTCGCCGGCAATCGCCCGTGCGAGCAGCGTTTTACCGGTCCCGGGCGGGCCAACCAAAAGCGCGCCTTTGGGGATTTTGCCGCCAAGGCGCTGGAATTTCGCAGGATCCTTTAGGAAATCGACGACTTCTTCGAGCTCTTCCTTGGCTTCATCAACACCCGCCACGTCATCAAAGGTGACGCGGCCTTGCTTTTCGGTCAGCAAGCGGGCGCGTGATTTGCCGAAACTCATGGCGCCGCGACCGCCGCCGCCAGCTTGCATCTGGCGCATGAAGAAGAACAGGATGGCGACAATGAAGATGATCGGCAACAGCCCCATGATCAGATCGCCAAGATTAAAGCCCGTATCCGGATCATCGACCACGGACGGAACGTCGAGTTCAATCATCCGCTCGCGCAGGGCGCCAAGGTCCTGGCTTTTCTGAGCAAAGATGCGCTCATTATTGGTCGTCACCGCCGTCACTTTGGTCGGGGTGATGATGACCTCGCGCAATTGCTGGCTCTCAGCCAGTTCATAGACTTCAGAAATATCAACTTTCTGAGCCCCTGCTTGCGACGGGTTGCTTTGCATGACGGCCAGAAGGCCAAGAAGGAGCACTGCGATCAGGCCCCAAACCGCGAGATTTCGCATATTCATCGATCATTCCAGACGTTAGAAGAGTCAGTTGGACATAATATAGGGGAAGGATTTCATGAAAACGACTCAAATCGTGTCAATCTGTGCCATAAGCTTCACCTATGACTGCAAAACATGCGCCAGAAGGCGCCGCGTAAAGGGATAATCCATGAAGGATGCGCTGAAAGTCTATGGCCCATTGGCGGCCGTAATCCTGATCCTGCTGATCATAACAATGCGTTTCGTAGCGCCGCCACCGCCCATGGAATTGCGTTTCGCGGCGGGCGGCCAGGACGGTCGCTATTATGCCCTGGCCCAGCAATATGCCGACGCTCTGGCCGTGCATGGGGTTGAGGTCGAGGTCCTGGAAACCGCGGGCACGGTCGAAAATTACAAATTGCTGAATGCCGATGAAGCTGATGTCGCGCTCCTGCAAGGGGGTCTGGCGGATGCCGCGTCGCAAGAAAATCTCAGATCACTTGGCGGTATGTTTGCAGAACCGTTCTGGATCTTTTCCCGTTCGGATCAGTTTTCCGGGCTGATCTCTGATTTTGGTGACCTGGAACGGGCCAGGATCGCCGGTGGCGGCGTTGGCTCGGGCACACGCGCCATGACCGAAAGATTGCAGTCTGAATGGGGCGGCACCTGGCTGGAAATTGTACCGCTTTCCGGCAATGCCGCAGCAGACGCCCTGATCGCCGGCGATGTCGAAGCTGCGGTCTTCACCGCCAGCGTCGAAACCAGTTACGTGCAGCGATTGCTGAAAACGCCAGAAATTCGCCTGATTGGAACACGCCGCGCCAAAGGCCTGTCGATGAGGGATGATGCTCTGGCCCCACTCGTCCTGTTTGACGGCGTCGTCGACATGGACCGCGATATCCCGGCCGGCGATGTCGAATTGATTTCCGCGATCGCCCAATTGGGGGTCGACGAGGACCTGCATCCCGCTTTGCAATCGGTCCTACTGGAGGCGGCAGAGACCATTCATAGTGGCGGCTCAATTCTGACCCGCGCCAACACATTCCCGGACGAGACACGTACCGATTTGCCGCTCTCGGAAGAAGCACGGCGATTCTATCGCAATGGACCAACCTTCCTGCGGCGCTATTTCTCTTTCGGTTGGGCGAATTTCCTGGAACGCGCCTGGGTCTTTCTGATCCCCCTCGCCGCCCTGCTCATCCCTCTGGTTCAGATGGCGCCACCCGTCTATCGCTGGCGCATCCGGCGCAAGATCTATGTCTGGTACAATGATCTGCACGAGCTTGAACGGCGCGGCTTTGACGCCGCCGACGACGCGATACGACAGCAGGTTCTGACCGATATCCAATCCTTGCAGCACGAAGTTGGCCAGGTCGAAGTGCCGGTCTCTTACAATGATGAATTGTACCATTTGCGCAGTCATATCAATTTCGTCGAAGCGCTGATCGCTCGGCAAGCCAGCAAAGCCTGAACAAATCGAACCGGCGCGCAAAGGACACGTCTTGCTGAACGTCCAGTCTATGTGATAATATGACAATTCACGCTGGTGAAGAGGTACTGGAATGCCCTCAATCGAACTGAGATCCTTGTTCATTGCTGCAATTTTCCTGATCCTGAGCGGCTTCATCCTGGCGCATGCTCAGGACGACACCTCGGACGAAGATGAACGCGTGCTCGACTCGGTTGTGGTAACGGGCGTGCAGAATGATGAGGCCATGGCCGCCTTTCGCGCGGGCGAATATGCGGATGCGGAAGTCGGGTTTCTGGGCAATGCCCGCTGCGCGCATCGTCGGGAACGCAATCTCTCCGCCGCGATTGACAGCGCCCGGTCCAGCAGTTTCCGGAGCGACATCAACCCCGTACAACCCAATGGCGCGAGCAATGCCCCCGGCAATATCGCGCAGCCCGTCAAGCGGACCTGCGCGCATCGCGGGTTTCAGGTCTATATGGCGGGCCTGTCGCAAATTCAGCTCGGGAAGCCGGAGGAAGCCCGTCAAAACTTCAAAAAGGCGACCGCGCTGAGCAAAATCCTGTATGATGCGCATTACAAGCTGGCGCTTATGGCTTTGCTGGATGGCGACCAAAAAACCGCCGAGAGACAATTGAAGAAAATCAACGGGATTCTGAAACGTTGCCGCCGCTGTCCAGCCCGGCAGGAAATCCTGGATCGTCAGGCGCATCTACAAAAGGCGCTAAGTGGCGAAGTTAAACTGTATTGATCCGTTTAGTTTTTATGGACCCTCGCTTCACCCCCCCCGGTGTTGACGCTGGCACCGTTTAGCTCCCATAGTTCCAAAAAAGAACTCTTGGAGGCCTGAAAATGAAACCTGTATGTCTTGTGATTGGGGCCGGCGCCGGAATTGGCGGCACGGTGGGCACAAAATTCGCCAGCGAAGGCTATCATGCCGTCCTGTGCCGACGCAGTGACAAGGAAGGGCTGGACCGTCTCGTCGAGGGCATAAAATCCGCCGGCGGGGAAGCAACCGGCCTGCTGCTCAACGCGATTGAGGACAAAGCGATCGAAGATGCAGTCACGCATGTCGAACAGAATATCGGGCCGATTGAGGTCGTGATCTATAATCTCGGCGCACAAATCGGTGATCGCCCGTTGGAGGATACCAGCTATAAGGCGTTCGAAATGGGCTGGCGCCTTGGCACGTTTGGCCTGTTCCGTATCGCCAAAACCGTCTGCCCCCTGATGGCAGAGCGCGGCAGTGGAAAGATCATCGTGACGTCAGCAACCGCGGCGGTGCGCGGCAATCGAGGTCAGCATTCGCACGCCGCCGCCATGGGTGGGCGTCGCATGCTATGCCAGACCCTGAACGCGCAATACGCTTCTCACGGCATTCACGTGACCCATATTCTGGTCGACGGCGCGGTGGATGCGCCCGACACGCTGGGCAAGCTGCTCGGGCCAGACCTGTTCAAGAAACTGCGCGAAACGCGCGGCGCCGAGGACGGCCTGCTCCTTCCAATCGAGATGGCGGAAACCTATTACCACGTCGCCACCCAGCACCGATCGGCCTGGACGCATGAGCTGGACCTGCGGTCCTATTCCGACGTGGCCTGGTGGAATCATCAATAAATACGGTTCAGTCCGCGACGACGGAACCGGCTCGCGACTGGACGCGGCCACGAAAACCGGATTTAGGAAGGGTCGCATCTGTCACGGGACAATCAACTTGAAGCTTCCATTGGATCCTGAATCCATCAAAGGGTTCCTCGCACCTGAAGAAGGCGCGGCCCTGCACGCGGTGGCCTTGAGACAATCGCTCCACGGCCCCTGTGTCGAGATTGGCGGCTATTGCGGAAAGTCAGCGCTTTATATCGGCACGGCCTGCGCGGCTGCGGGCGAGATCCTGTTCTCCATTGATCACCATCGCGGTTCGGAAGAAAACCAGCCGGGTTGGGACTATTTTGACGAGACGGTGTGGGACGAGGCCGCACAAGCCGTCGACACATTGCCATTTTTTCGCTCCACGGTCCGAAAAGCTGGACTGGAAGGCACAGTTGTGCCGATTGTCGGCAAGTCGATCGATATCGCCAAGCGATGGCACACCCCGATCAGCTTTCTATTCATTGATGGCGGCCATACGATGGAACATGCCCTGAATGATTATCGCGGCTGGCTGCCGCATGTCATGCCGAATGGCATTGTTGCCATCCATGACGTTTTTCCAGATCCCAAGGATGGCGGGCGACCGCCATATGAAGTCTATCAGCGGGCACTGGCATCAGACCTGTTTGTTGAGGAACAGGCCGTGGCCAGTCTCCGGATCTTGCGGCGCCTCTAAAGCAAAGGTCTGGTCAGCAGGCGGCTGGCCGAACTGGTATCGTCCAGGGCATCGGCGGCCAGAATGACGGCCGCCTGCGTCCAGCTGGGCTGTTCTTGCGGCCAGAAGATATTTTCCTCGGTCTGCCGTCCCATCCAGAACACACCGCCTTCATCGCGCAGATCCAGCAGGTCGGTGAATAGCGCGTCGGCGCGGTCGATTTCATCTGCGGCGATCAGGGCGAGCACCAGTTCCGCGGTTTCTGCGGCGGTGATCCAAGGCTCATCCATGACGCAGAGACAGCCGCGATCATCCGGAACGAACTTGTTCCAGCGCGCGAAGATGTGGTCGCGCGCCCGGACCGCGTCGAGGGCACCGGACAGCACGGGATAATACCAATCCATGGCGAACCGCGCGCCCTGCCCGCGCCGGTCAAACAGAAGCGTTCCGGATCGCAGAGCCGTTCGCAAGGCGTTATACCCATTTCGCCAATGCTCTGCCGATTGTCCGAACGCGCCGGCGAGGCCAATGCCGCAGGCGAGGCTTTTCAGGATGGACGCGTTGCCGGCGAGGAGCGCATCGTCTTCCGTGCTTCCCCAAGCCTCGAGCGACCATGAGATCGTACCATCCGGGCGCTGTAAAGTGAGGACAAAATCGAGGGCGCGCGCGACCATAGGCCACCATGTGCGCACCCGCTCCAAATCTCCAGTCTGTTCGAGATAATGAAATATGCCAACCGCGGGATAGGCACAGAAATTGGTGTCGCGCACGGCGGGCGCTTTTTCGCGGCTGATGAACAACCGGTCAACCATCGGCAGCGCATTGCCATATTCGCCGAACCAGGCGCCATCTGCGAGTTGATGCGCGGCCAGAAAATCATACGCCCGGGCCGCCGCAGATATCTCACCTGCCGCGCAAAGGGCCATCGCGCTTTCAACATGGTTCCATGGATCCCAGGCGCCATTTTCAAACCAGGCAATGGCACCACTATCGGACTGGATCTGGAGGATACGTTCAACCGCCGGACGCAAATGGGTCGCGATCCGGGTGACTTCTTCGGTTTTGAACAAGCCATCCATCACGACATCGACACTCCATCAAAATAGAGCACCAGACTTTTTCCCATAAAGGGAGATATTACAGCATCCAGACCACGGGTCAGCCACGGCTTTTTCATCAAGTCCCAAACCAGGAACCGGTGGTAGGCCTTGACCCAGCTATGATCTTCTTCGTGGTCCCAGAAGGCGCATTTCAGCCACCAGTATGGCACGTGAATGCCATGCGCATGATGGCGTCTGACCAGGTTGAAGCCATGGCGCTCGACTGAAACCTTGAGATCGACCTCATCGAAAATCCGGATATGTCCGCCAGGTTCAAAAGCATAGCCATTGGGCGGCGGCGCCAATTGCCAGCAAATCCGTTCCGGCCACGCATGAGGGACCGTGATGCAGAGCTTTCCGCTAGGCTTCAACACGCGCCGCATTTCGCGGATGGCGGCGTCATAGTCCGGAAGGTGTTCAAGGACTTCTGAGCAAATGATCGCGTCGAACGTGTCATCTTCGAAGCGAAGAGCGGTTGCATCACCCGTCTCGAAAGTAACACTTCCGGTCTGGTCAGCCGCCGGTTTCGGCAATGTGTCGAGTCCGTCCGCAGCTTTTTTCAGGGAATCCGGGTTGAGATCGACCCCAACAATGTCGAGATTGCCCAATAGGTAGAGGCCATGGACATGCCGGCCTTCGCCGCATCCCAGGTCGAGCACACGATCGCCCGCCGACAATCCAAGTTGCGTCAATCGCGCGGTTAGCATTGCGCCGCCATCGCCTGCTCAAAGAAGGCGAGATATTTAGGCGCGATACTGTCCCAATTGAAATTCTGCTGCGCGCGCTCGAGACACGCCGCACCGCGGGACTGCTGGCGACTTGTCGAGGCTAACAGATCTGAAATTTCTCGCGCTAGGGCGTCTGATTCGCCCTTCGGGACGATGATCCCGGCCTCCCCCGCGACTTCCGGCAATGCGCCGCCATCGGTCACAATAATCGGCGTGGCGCAGCTCATGGCCTCGGCGGCGGGAAGCCCAAACCCCTCATAGAATGAGGGGGTGACAGCGACTGTTGCCGTTTGAAACTCGCGCGCGAGCGCCTCACGCGTCAGGTCGCTCTTGAACGCAACATGCGGGCCCAGATTGAGTGATTTCAGCGTTTCTCGTGCGCGTCCCTTTCGCAGTTTTCCGATGACCACGAGTTCCGCATCGGGATGGGAGTTTCGCACCTGGTGATAGGCCTCAAGAAGCACATGTAAGCCTTTTAGCGGGGTGTCCGCGCTGGCCGTTGTGATGATCCGCATTGCGGCCCGTTTTGTTTCGGGGTTCGGCCGGAAGGTCGACTGATCAATGCCGAGGGGAATCGGAAAAATGCGGTCCGGGTCGATGCCAAATTCAGTCACGATATCGGCCTTGGCATGCTCGGAGGGACAGGTGATCATTTGCAATTGGCGCGCGGTTCGGACCTGCATGCGATGAAACGCGTACCAGCGCTTGACCAGCCAACGGCGCTTCCAACCCTGCGCCGCCTCGAGTGCCAACGTCCGGTCACGCGTGATCGGGTGATGGATCATGGTTGTCAGCGGCAGATCAAGCCTGTTGCTGATCCGGTGAATGCCGGAGGCCAGCGTCTGATTGTCAAGGACGACATCATATTTGTTCCGAGCCCGTTTCATATAGGCATAGGCCCGCTGGCCGAATGTATAAGGCTCGACAAACTTGCCCGAGAGATGGCCGAAATATTCATATGTGTCTGTCGGGCTTAGCAAGTGCCGCGGACGCAACGCGTAATGTCCAAAATTGGGCTGGGCATAGAGATCGAGGGACGGCAATTTCACCAGCCGCACCTGCTTGGACAGCTGCGGATAGGGCGGCCCGGAGATCACATCGACCAGGGCACCGGCCTTGGCGAGGGCTTGCGATAGATAATCGACATACACACCCTGACCGCCAACCTTGGGATCGGAGCGATAGGAGAGTATGGCAATCCGCAGCGGCGCGCGCGCCGCGTCATGTCTTTCGCGCAGATCTCTTGGCGTGGTCGATGGATCGAGCATTCGCGAGTATTCAGCCCCTGGGTTGCCGCACGTCTGCCAGACACTTTGCGTGGGAATTCAAGTCAATTGCCGCGCCGGTTTTACGTCGTAAATCGTTTCATCTGGCGCGTTTTCGATCACAAACAGCGCTTCCCCGTCGTTAGGCAAGACAAGGGCTGCAGGAAAATCTGCCCAATAATGATTCAGTAAAATAAATAGTATTTTCAACCTTAAGTTAATTCTTGATCGCGATGAATACTTACTATTATTTATTTGGAGTGACTATTATGAAGTATTCGATTATTTCTATAAGTGTTTTGCTATGCTCAGCGGCCGCCGTCTCGCCGCTAGCAGAAGCCAGTAGTCGATTCACGCTCGAAAACGATATCGATGCCAAGGTCAAAATGTACATCTACTCGGGTGACGACAAGGCCTGCCTCGTGGAACAGAAAACCAAATCCGTACCGGCCGGCAAAACCCGGTCGTTTGGCTGTGCCGGGCAGGGCAAGAACCAATGCCGCGTCACATTGTTCGCCGATGGGGGCGGCATCTGTAAAGGCAAGCTGGACTCGTGCGGTGGAAACGCGATGCGCGTAAAGGACAAAACCACAATCACCGTCGCCCATAATGGCAGCGGCGGATACCGCTGCCTGATTTCGGAATGAGCGTCCGCGCGTTAGCCGATCACTTGTTCGGCTGCGGCGTGGTGCGCAAGTAAGGGCGTATTTCCGTATAGCCTTTCGGGAACAGTTTGTCGGCTTCCTCATTGGTGACGCTTGGAACGATGATGACATCGTCACCATCCTGCCAGTTTACGGGCGTCGCCACTTTTTGCGTATCGGTCAGCTGCAAACTGTCGATCAGGCGCAGGATTTCATCAAAGTTCCGACCGGCGGATGGTGGGTAAATGATCGACGCCCGGATCTTCTTATTATTGTCGATGACATAGACGGCACGGACCGTGACTTTGGCATCCGCGTTCGGGTGGATCATATTATAGAGCGTGGCCACGGTTTTTTCGGGATCGCCAATGATCGGGAAATTGACCACGGCGTTCTGCGTGTCTTCGATATCCGCAATCCACTTATTGTGCTGCTCGACTGTATCGACGGAAATCACCAGGGCTTTCGCGCCGCGCTCCGCCAGCTTGTCCTTGAGGTTTGCCGTGTAACCCAGCTCCGTGGTGCAGACCGGCGTGAAGTCTGCCGGATGCGAGAAGAACACAACCCAGTCATCGCCGATCCAGTCGTGGAATCGGATACGGCCCTGAGTGGTATCTGCTTCGAAGTCGGGGGCAGTGTCGCCGAGCAAAAGGCTCATCTGACATCTCCTTGTGATTTGGCTTGATTTCTGCAGTGAAAATGAGGCCTATGAGAAGGCGTTCCAACGGGGAAAGCCTGACTCGCAGGTTTAGTTTTCCTGCACCATTGTAGAGGAGCATAGATGCAGCGTCTGATATTAATGCGCCATGCCAAGACCGAACCGTGGAGGGAAGGCGTTGATGATCATGCGCGGGCATTGACGCCGGTTGGCCATGAGGCGGCTGCCGCCATGGCGGTCGCGTTAAAGACAGAAGGCTGGGCGCCGGAGCGTGCCGTGGTCTCAACCGCGCGGCGAACGCGGGAAACCTGGGTGCACCTCAGCGCCGTGTTTGAATCCTGCGAAATGATTCTGGAAGAAGACCTTTATCTTGCGGGCGAACGCGGCGTGTCGGATTTGATTGCCGATCATGATGGAGCCCGGACGCTGATCATCATCAGCCATAATCCGGGCTTGCATGATCTGTCCCTCAGCATTTTGCGAGCCGCCGGCAGCCGTGACCATCAGGCCGCCATTCGCATCGCGTCCAAGCTGCCAACCGGCGCAGCGGTTCTGTTTGAAGCGGATGAAGATGGCGCCTTCGTGCCCGCGCACTTTCGGTTGCGGAACTTTATCAAGCCCAAGGACGTTCTGAATCTCTGATCCCGAATTGAAATCGCCCCGTCGATTGGACGGGGCGATCAAGCAGAGCCGGGCTGGAACGATTATCGTGCCAGGCGGCGTTTACTGCGGCGGCGTCGACCGACCAGCAAATGGTCGCGGCCAGACGCTTTCGCATCGCGCTGAAGCGCAGGGAGGATGTAAACGCCCGGCTCGTCTTCGAAACCTTCAATGTCGAAATAGGTCGGGGCGCTGACGCTGGTGGTGACTTGGGAGGAAGTCGCTTGCATAGTTTTAGTCCTTTATTATATGGCCCGGGTCTGCCGGGATCAGAGGCCCCTTTGGAGTCTCTCTGATAAAGATTATCTAGCATGTCTCTTATTGTTTTTCAATATGTAGATATCGTTTTTCGGTAATTTTCTGCGTTTTCTCCCTCTTATTGGCCCGTTTCACCCAATCCCAGGGACAATTGTTGCCCGGGATCTGCTGGCTGAGACGGCCGTGACAAGCGGGGCGCCCGCCCGGTCGATGCTGATGCCGGGGGCCCCGACAGGCTTGGTAGCGATTGCAGAAAACTGGCAATCGAGGCCGCGCGAATGTCCAATCCGCTCTTGAGGGCTTGCTGGTGCGCCCCGACCGCGGCTTGCCACACTTCGCGCAGCGAGACGGTCCCCAGCTCCAAATGAGGACGCAAAACCGCAAACGCCTCTTGCCCGGATTGCGTGCTCGGGGTCGAATTGACCGCTGTTCCGAGAAAGCGCCTGAGCACGACAATGGCTTGCTTTCGCCCACCGGACGATAAGTCGGGATCCTGTTTTGAATCTGTGTGTTGCGCGGTCGCTGGCGCTTCCGGCCACCGTCCTATGCCGACATTGGCCGAGGGAATGATATCCGGGGCTTCATGCCGTGGGCGCGCCATGAAGCGCTCCCAGACCGTTTGCCAGGATTCATGGCCGCGGGGAGGGATATCCGGTCGAAATTGTTGATGGCAGTGAAAACGGACGCCGGCCCGCAAGGCCCAGGCTTCCGCCTGATGCGCCAACGGGTCGGATGGCCTAACCTGATGCGTATGCAGGCTCAGAATCCGATGCTGCGTATGAAGGCCGGATAGAATGTCCAGGGCATCCCCCTGGCGCACGTGAAGAATGGCCTCACGCTGTGACAAGGCCCCACGAAGATCGGTCAGGGCTTGAAGCAGGAACGCGTCGTTTGAAGACCGCGCCTTTTCTTCAGCGCAAGCTGGATTTGGCCAGACAAAAAGAGCCAGAACCTGCCCCCCCTCGCGCGCCGCCGCCTGACACGCAGCCCGCAGCGCCGCGTGGTCATGCACGCGCAAGTCTTGACGAAACCAGGTGACATGTAAGCCGGTCATGGAACATATATAGAACATATGGTTAAGCCTGTCCACCACAATGACATGTGGTTGCGGTCGATCAGACTCAATCTTGAGGTGCTTGAAGGTCATTTATATTTATTTTTTATTTTATGAATGAAATATTTGAAGGATGATTACAGTATTATATATGTTAAGACCGGCCCAGATCTGGGCCGGCTTAACTTTTCGCAACTCAGCTCGGCGCGCCTGGGCGCCCCCGAAGCCGGCCCGGAAATGGCGGCAAAATTTCCGAGACTTGGCGAAGATCTGTCATTCCAGTCCGGTCTGGATGCCAGACAGGTGCGCATGATAAATCGCATGCTCGCAGTGCTCGGCATCGGTTTGATCTGCGTACCCGTGGTGACGCTGATAAGTCTTTCGAGCGCCTTGTTCGCTTTTTTTTCCGTTCTGATTTTCTGGCGTGGATTTTTGGTGTTTGTCGGCATCTGCGTACGCGGAACCCGGCGGCGTTCGGTCTCCGCCGTCGCACGCGATGGAACACTGCCCATCTATTCCATTCTGGTGCCTCTATACCAGGAGGCGCGCGTCATTCCGCAGATCGCTCAGGCCCTGTCGAAATTGGACTGGCCAGCTGACCGGCTCGATATTCAAGTCCTGCTCGAGGTCGATGATGCTGGCACGATTGCGGCGGCACAAGCCGCGGCTTTCCCGCCCAATACACGGTTGCGCATGATCCCTGCCGGCGGCCCGCGGACCAAGCCAAACGCGCTGAATCACGGCCTGTCGGAGGCGTTCGGACGCTATGTCACGGTCTATGATGCCGAAGATATTCCGCATCCCGATCAATTGCGGGCGGCGCATCAGGCGTTCGAAATGGCGCCGCATACGCTGGTCTGCGTCCAGGCGCCCCTGATCGGGGATCCCGCGCGCGGCGGCTGGCTGGGGGCACAATGGGCGCTGGAATATGCGATCCAGTTCGGGCTGCTGCTGCCCAGTCTGGCCCTTTACCGCATGCCATTGCTGATTGGCGGAACCAGCAACCATTTTCGCAAGGATGCGCTGCGGGCTTTGGGTGGGTGGGATTCCTGGAATGTCACGGAAGACGCCGATCTCGGCATGCGAATCGCGCGGGCGGGCCTGACCTGCGGCACGCTGCCTCTGCCAACGATTGAGGAAACCCCGGCCAGGCTGGATGTCTGGCTGGCGCAGCGATCGCGCTGGATCAAGGGATTCTTGCAGACCTGGCTGGTCTTGATGCGGACGCCCGGCAAGACTCGGCAACAAATGGGACTGTTGCCATTCCTGAGCATGCAGCTCAGCCTCGGAGGTGCGATCCTCGCGCCGCTTTGTTACGCGCCATGCACATTGCTTCTGATCCTTGTGCTTCTGTCACCGCAGCTCAGTATCGGGCCGCACGGCGTAGCACTTGTGTGGAGTGCGCTGATCGTGGGCCTGGTCGGCGACGTCTGTGCGCCGGGCCGGCTCACGCCCGGCCGATGGATCGCCCTGCTGACCCGCCCATTTTACTGGCCATTGCATTCCATTGCCGCCTATCGCGCCATTTGGGAGCTTGCGAAAGCGCCATTTTTCTGGGCAAAGACCCCGCACAGACCCAAAGACACGGAAGAGACGGCCGCGTGCTCGACTGGATTATCAGCCTCAGCCTCGCCATCAGCTTCATCGCGCTGGGTATTTTCGCACAATCGAAAATGGGCACTGTTCGCAAAAAGGACCAGCGCCCCCATCAACTCCCATGGGGATTGATTATGATTGGCTGCGTGTTCGGCGTTTTCCTGGTCGTGGTTCACGTGTTGAACATTGTCGGCGTCGAAACGGGGCCAGAGCATGGTTTTCTCGGTCGTTTCTAGGCCCGGCGCTTCCTAATGATCGGAACAGTCTTTTGAGTTCCCGGTATCGTTCGTGACCCAGTTGCCATCGCCGCCGCTTGATAATTTACACATATTAATGGTCTTCGTTTGACCGCCCTTTTTGTAAAGCTGGGTCGATGATGCGCTGCTCGTCGGCAGACCGGTTGTGTAAATCCTCGGATTGTCCTTCCGACAGCCCTCATGATCGCCGAGGGCGATATAGGCTTTCAGCCAGACTTCCGACCCGTTTGGAACATCTCCGAACTTGTCGAGATCGAGACAGAAGCCTTCATCCTTGTGGATGTCTTTGGTGAACTTGTTGGATTTGGATTTGCCCTCGGGCGTGACCCATTTCAACTCGACGTCGCTAATCACATAGTCGCCATTATTTTGCAGATGCAGGTAGCGCACGGGATGGTCCGTGTCGGCGGCTGCGAACACGGTCGCAGCAACAGATGCACCTCCGGCCAGTAGCATCATGCGCGCTGTGACTCGTCCTGATTTCATTTCCGATCCTCGCTCTGTCATGGTCACGAATGGGACGAAGACCGTGTCATTCCTCAGCCAGAAAATCGCCTGTCAGATCCGGCAATCGCGCCTCACACCACGGCGCGAGGGGTGCGGCGAAGAGGATCTAACCCAGCGTGATAGATAGCCATCGCTAAAAGCGCCGGTTATGTTGGGGTGTTGAAGCAAGAAAATCTGTCCGTTGGGACAGCGTAACGGGAGAATGATCATGGCGTTTGATGCCCCCGAGGAGCTCGAGGAATTTCGCACAGAAGTGCGCGACTGGTTGGAAGAGAATTGTCCGGCCAGCATGCGCAAACCGATGAAGGATGATGAAATTGTCTGGGGCGGACGCCGTGAAGCGTTCAAGAACCCGGACTCGAAAATCTGGCTGGAACGGATGGGCGAGAAAGGCTGGACCGCCCCGGAATGGCCTGCGGAATATGGTGGCGGCGGCCTGAACAAGGCCCAGGCGCGCGTTCTGCAACAGGAATTGCGGCGTATCAAAGCACGCCCCGCATTGTTCTCATTTGGCCTCTGGATGTTTGGCCCAGCGCTGCTGGAATTCGGCAATGACGAGCAGAAAAAGCGCTACATTCCGGACATTGTAAAAGGCAAGACCCGCTGGTGTCAGGGCTATTCCGAACCGGGCGCCGGGTCGGACCTGGCGGGCCTGCAAACCAAATGCGAAGACAAGGGCGATCACTGGCTGATCAATGGCCAGAAAGTCTGGACCTCTTATGCCGATCAGGCCGACTGGATTTTCTGCCTCGTCCGGACCGACAAGACGGTCAAGCATGATGGCATCAGCTTCCTGGTCTTCGATATGGAGACTGAAGGCGTCGAAGCCCGACCGATCAAACTGATCTCTGGGTCTTCGCCCTTCTGCGAAACCTTCTTCACCGACGTCAAAGTGCCAAAGGATCAATTGGTCGGACAGCTTAACGCGGGCTGGACGATTGCCAAACGCTTGCTGCAATTCGAGCGCTCGTCGATTTCCGCAGGCGGATTTGGCGGCACGGGCGGCTCGGGCATCCTGCCGCCGCAGGAATATGCTAAACAGCATGTCGGCGTGGATGAAACCGGCCGGGTCACCGATGGCGATTTGCGCGCGCGGATCACCGATCACCTGATGTATGCCAAGGCGTTTGGTCTGACCGTGCAACGCTCGACCGAGCAGGCCAAGGCGGGGCAGGAAGTCGGCCATACCGCATCGATCATGAAATATGCCGCCGCAAAGATGAATCAGGACAAGTGCGAATTGATCGTCGAGGCCCTGGGCACAGACGGCCTTGGCTGGTCTGGCGACGGGTTTGCCGAAGACGCCAAGAAAGCCACCCGCGGCTGGTTGCGCTCGAAAGGCAATTCAATTGAAGGCGGAACGAGCGAAATCAATCTGAATGTGATTGCCAAACGTGTGCTTGGCCTGAGGGAGCATCAGTAATGGCGTTCATCCTGTCTGAAGATCAGCAAATGCTGCGCGACACGGCGATGGCTTTCGCGCGCGACGAGCTGCCGGTCACGCATCTGCGTGAGTTGCGCGATGGCGGCGCCAATGGTGTTGATGCGAATACGCGCACCAAACTGGCCGAACTCGGCTTTTTCGGCGTGCTCGTGCCAGAAGAATATGATGGCGTCGGCCTCGGCATGGTCGCCATGGGCCAGATCATGGAGGCGCAAGGGCGCACCATTGCTGCAACCCCGCTGCTGCAGACCGCGGTTCTGGGCGCGAGCCTTTTGACCCTTGGCGGATCCGAGGCGCAGAAAGCCGAATGGTTGCCAAAGATTGCCAGCGGCGAGGTTACGGTCGCCCTGGCCCTCGATGAAGGCACACATCACGCGCCACTCAACATTGCCACCGAAGCGGAGCGCAATGGCCAGGGCTATACGCTGAACGGGGCCAAACGTTACGTTTCGGATGGCCATCACGCCGATATGTTCATCGTCGTCGCCCGGACCTTTGGCGAAGCTGGACAAGCCCATGGGCTAAGTCTGTTCATCGTGCCGAAGGATGCCAATGGCCTCACCGTTCAGGCCCTCAATACGGTCGATTCACATGGCGCGGCGCATCTGCATTTCGAAGATGTGGCGGTCGGTGAAGACCATGTCATCGGCGCCGTTGATGCTGGCTGGGAAATACTCGAACCCGCGCTGGACCGCGGCCGCATAGCCGTTGCGGCCGAAGCCCTGGGCAGCGCGCAAGCGGCCTTCGACCTGACGCTCGACTATCTACAAACGCGCAAACAGTTCGGCCAGTTGATCGGCTCTTTCCAGAGCCTGCAGCACCGCGCTGCAAAAATGTTCACCGAACTGGAATTGACCCGGTCCTGCATCGGCGCCGCCCTGTCCGGTATTGACGAGAATCGCAATGATACGGCGGAACTGGCCAGCCTGGCCAAAGCCCGCGCGTCAGAGCTGATCCATCTGGTCTCGAACGAGACGGTTCAGTTCCATGGCGGCATTGGCATGACGGATGACCATGATAGCGGCCTCTATATGAAACGCGCCCGCGTCCAGGAAGCGATGCTGGGCGGCGCGAGTTTTCATCGCGATCGCTATGCAAAACTGAACGGGTTCTAGGCGGTCAAAGATTGACCTGAAAACCCGGACACGAATAGGCTCCCTGCGAATCATCGAAGGGGGCTTTTTTTGATCCGCTTTATTCCATTTCTGATCGTATTGGCCTTGCTGGGCCTCAGCCTTTGGGGCGCCTTGTCCCAACCCTGGCTATACGCCCCCGTGGCCGTTTTGGCGGGGATGGCTCTGCTCGGACTCTACGATGTGGTGCAGACGCGGCACACATTGTGGCGTAACTTTCCGGTCCTGGGGCGGATGCGATGGATTGCCGAAGCTATGCGCCCCTTCTTTCGATCCTATATGGTGGAAAGCGAGACTGAAGGCCGTCCCTTCAATCATGAAGAGCGCGCCATGGTCTATAAACGGGCCAAGAATGTCTCCTCGGTCGAGCCGTTTGGCAGTCATCTTGATATTGAAAGCCCGCCTTATGAATGGCTGGCGCACTCGATCTCTGCGAACCATCCCGACGAAACGGATCCCCGAATTCAGATTGGGGCGCCGGGGACCGGCCAGCCCTATTCCGCCAGTGTGCTCAACATTTCCGCGATGAGCTTCGGGTCGCTCGGGGCGCATGCGATCGAAGCCTTGAACCGGGGCGCGGCCAAAGGCGGTTTCTTCCATGATAGCGGCGAAGGCGGCGTAGCCCGGTATCACAAGGCGGGCGGCGGCGATCTGGTGTGGGAATTGGGCTCCGGCTATTTCGGGTGCCGCGCGCCTGACGGCGGTTTCGATCCGGTCCAGTTCGAAGAGACGGCCAAAAGCGATCAGGTGAAAATGATCGAAATCAAGCTTAGCCAGGGCGCCAAGCCCGGACATGGCGGCGTGCTACCCGGCGCCAAGGTCACGCCCGAAATTGCCGAGGCGCGGGGTATTCCGGTCGGCGAGACCTGTTATTCACCGCCGCATCATACCGCCTTTTCGACGCCGCGAGAGATGCTCGATTTTGTCGATCAATTGCGCGAGCTGTCTGCGGGCAAGCCGATTGGCTTCAAGCTGTGCATCGGCAATCGCTGGGAATTCCTCGCCATCTGCAAGGCGATGCTGGAGACCGGACAGCGGGCGGATTTTATCGTCGTGGACGGCGCCGAGGGCGGCACCGGGGCCGCGCCGGGCGAATTTCTTGACCATGTCGGTACGCCGCTGCGACAGGGTCTGGTCTTTGCCCGCAATGCGCTGGTCGGCTGTGGATTGAAGGATGACATCAAGCTCGCCGCCAGCGGGAAACAGGTATCGGCCTTCAACATGGCGGCATCTCTGGCGCTCGGCGCTGACTGGATCAATACCGCCCGCGGCTTCATGTTTTCGCTGGGCTGTATCCAATCCCTGCATTGCCACAATAATACCTGCCCGACCGGTATTGCGACATCAGACCCAGGCCGGCAACGCGGCCTGGTCGTCGCGGACAAGGCCGAACGGGTCTATCACTTTCACAAGAATACGGTCGCGGCGCTGATGGAAGTGGTCGGCGCCGCCGGGTGCCAGCATCCGTCGGAATTGCAGCCGCATCATATCATTCATCGCGTCACCGAAGACAAAGCCGTCCCGGCAGACCTCGCCTATGAGCTGCTGGCGCCGGGCGTGTTGTGCGCTGAAGCGGCATCAACGCATTTCGCGGAAGACTGGCGGCGAGCACAGTCAGATAGCTTCGCGCCCGCCTAAATCGTTGCAGATTGCGCGGGCTGGTTTTCGTATGGATCTGTGGTCCCGGCCTCTTCCCGTCGTCGGATCATATCAGAGACCACAAACGCGCCGATCATTTTGCCGATCACGAACACAATCCAGTTCGCCAGCGTCAGCGTATTGCCGGGGTCCTGATCCATTTGGATCTGCTTCGCGAGATCCGCGCCGTACAGGAAGATCGTCGTATCAATCGGCGTCGCCACCGCTGACGAATAGAGAATCCGTTTCGACAGTTTCATCTTGGTGAAGGTGAACAGCAACCAGTCAAAGAACTCGGACACAAAGAAGGCGAGGCCAGACGCGATGACGATCACAATCCATGCGTAATACATCGACCAACACAGTGCCAATCCCATGGCCAGCAAAACCCATTGCCCCATTTCGCGCTGCACAAAGTCGCGAATGACAAATACCAGGCCGGTCACCAGTGTCAGAGGGTGAAGCATCAGCCCACTCGGATTCGGGGTGTCCGCCGGGAAGATGAGGGCAAACATGCTGGAACTGTTCTCAACCCAGGGACCAACGAATTGCAAATTCGGAACGACGCCGAACGACCAGTTCAAAAACGGGATCATCATCACGTAAATAATCGCCCAGAGACGTCCGCCGAGCCGCCATAGCAGCGCCACTGACATTGCGAGACCGATCAGGACGGGCAATAGGAGCCCGGGCCGATTATTCGTCAATATGCCAATGAATGCGTCCCAGATTTCGACCAGCATATCTCATCTTTCTCCGACAAACCGAAGCTTGCTCTTAACGACCAAACGCGCGTAAGGCCAGCAACCAGTTCGTATGATTTGCAGGAGATCACCTTGAGCACAGATGTGAAGCTTTGCTTGATCGCAGCCCGCGCACAGAATGGTGTGATCGGCAAGGATAATGACCTGCCCTGGCGTTTGTCTGACGATCTCAAACACTTCAAATCTGTTACCAAAGGCTGCCCCGTCATCATGGGACGCAAGACTTGGGAAAGCTTGCCGCGGCGCCCCTTGCCCGGGCGCGACAATATCGTTTTGAGCCGGGATGCGCAGTATGCTGCGCCGCAGGCCCGCGTCTTCACCGCCACGAAGGCGGCCATCGAAACCGCACGCGCGCTAGCCCGAGCGGCGGGGAAATCGGAAATCTTTGTCACCGGCGGGAGCGCCGTTTACGCCGCCGCGCTGCCTCTGGCCGACCGCCTCTATATCACCGAAGTCGAAACCGCGCCCGACGGCGACGCCCTTTTCCCGGAGTTTGATGAGGCGGCGTTTCACGAAACCGAAAGCCGCCATATCCCGGCCGGCGAGAAAAACCAGTTCGCGTTCACCATTCGCATCCTGGATCGCCTCGCGTAAGCCTTGCTGCGTCGGCCTCCGCGCGCCAGACTGTCGGAAAACAGGCGGGAGGTGTCGGAATGGATTTTGAAATTGTCGCAGAAGGTCTCGGCTTTCCGGAAGGGCCGGTCTGGATGCAGGACGGCTCTATCATCCTCGTTGAAATTGCCAAAGGCGCCGTCACGCGAATCTGGGGCGATGGCCGGCGCGAGACCATTGCCAAACCCGGCGGCGGCCCCAATGGCGCCGCGATCGGACCAGACGGGGCGCTGTGGATCTGCAATAATGGCGGCTTCAAATATCATGAGCGCGATGGATTGCTGATCCCGGGCCACTGTCCGGATGATTATTCCGGCGGTCGGATCGAACGGATCGACCTATCCACTGGCAAGGTTGATCGTGTGCTCGACACGGTCGAAGGCCACTCCTTGCGCGGCCCGAATGACCTGGTCTTTGACCGCCACGGCAATCTCTATTTCACCGATCTCGGCAAGTCTTTCCCGCGCCACCGCGATGTCGGCGGACTGTTCTTTCTTGCCAATGGCGCCTCGGAGGCGGTGGAGCTGGACCACAATCATATCTCCCCAAATGGGGTCGGACTGTCACCAGATGAAACAACCGTCTATATGGCCGATACAATGACGGCACGGCTCTGGGCCTTCGATCTGGAACAGCCGGGTGACGCAAAACAGGCGACCCCGTTTAATAAGGGCCGCGTAGTCGCGGCGATGCCCAGCCTACAGTATTTTGACAGCCTGGCGGTGGCGGCGTCCGGAAACATCTGTGTGGCCACCATTCTCAAGGGCGGCATCACCACGATCACACCGGATGGGGATCATTCGCATACGGCATTTCCAGACCCGTTCGTCACCAATATCTGCTTTGGCGGAGCGGATTTGGGCGATGCCTGGGTGACCCTGTCCGGCACCGGCAAGCTCGCCAAATGCCGCTGGTCGGAACCAGGATTGAAACTGAATTATTACCTCTAGACCAGATACAAAAAGCCCCGACGCCAGAGACGTCGGGGCCGAATTATCTTGGCGACTGGCCTTTACTTGAGAACAGCCATGAAACTGATCGCCCCGGATTCCGCCGGCGCGATCGGTTCAGCGAACACCCATTTGATATGGGTGATGTCGGCCGAGGCGGCGACGCGCTCTGTCTCACCATCCGTGATCCGTACGGCTTCGCGGGGGGCAAAGCTCTCGCCATTATCGCCAGAGAATGTCACCTGCGCAGCATTACCGGCGATCGAGCCTTCAAGATATGTGACTTCTGCTGGCACCGGCATGACCAGGCTGACACGGTCAGCGGCTTCGGCGCCGTCATTTGTATAGGCGAGGCGATAGCGCACCTGCTCGCCGGGTTCGACATCCGTGGCAGGGGCGAAGGTGACCGTCTCAGAGCCATCGGCACTGAGCGACACCGTTGCCAGTTCAACAGATTGGGTGGCTTTCAGTCCAGCCGCTTGAGCCGGGGCTGAAAATACGCCGAGCAAAGCCAGCGCAAACGCAGTTGCACGCAACATCCATAATCTCCAAAACAAGCTCTTATCTTTGTGCGGACAGAATGCGCGATGGCGATTAAGTCTTGTTTAATAGCGCTGCGCGTGGCGATCCCGGCGCGATTCGAACGCGCGACCTACAGATTAGGAATCTG
>ERZ1740059.440-NODE-440-length-22159-cov-6.727968_pt1 | contig 22159 bp, 22 predicted proteins | sample MGYA00581744_ERZ1740059 | MGnify/ENA primary metagenome ERZ1740059 (study PRJEB43018, sample SAMN04849738) | marine metagenome | isolation source: floating plastic debris | place: Pacific Ocean | collected 2008-08-28 | study: EMG produced TPA metagenomics assembly... | reverse complement strand
GCCACGTGGCCTGCGCTTGTCGTTTAGGCGATAAAGCGGCATAAACGACAAGTATGGACGTTCGGGACGAGGCGATCTTGGAGAAAATCGCCAAGATCGGCGTAATCGCCAACCGCGACGTTGTCGCTTTGCTTGGCGTTTCGCGACAGGCGGCGACGGCGCGGTTGTCGAAACTGGTCGCCGCCGGGCGGCTCGCTCGGGTGGGAGCGGGCCGCAGCACGCGGTATCGGCTTGCGGAGCGGGCAGCCGATCCGAGAGGAACTGCCGCACCGGCCCCGGCCGTCGAGCGGGAGTACGACCCGACGGGTCTCGAGGAGGAGCGGGTGTGGGAGGAGCTGCAGGCCGCCTCCTCGCTGCTCGCCACGCTCGAGGGCGAAGCGCTCGGGCTCTTTCACTACGCGCTGACGGAGATGGTGAACAACGCCATCGACCACGCGGACGCGACGCGGATTCGGGTGCGCGTCAGCTCCCGGCCCGAGGGGCGCATCGGGTTCGAGGTGGAAGACGATGGCGTCGGGGCCTTCCGCCGTCTGCAGACCTCACTCGGTCTGGAGAGCGAGCTCCACGCACTGCAGACGGTCTCGAAGGGACGCCACACGACGCAGCCGGACCGCCATTCGGGCGAAGGGCTCTTCTTCCCGACCAAGGCCGCGGCCCTCTTCGAGCACGAGCGCGGCGCCATCCGTTGGGTGGTCGCCAACCTGCGCGGCGAGCACGCCATCGGGCGGGTCGAGCCGCCGCGCAAGGGGACCCTCGTACGCTTCGCGGCCTCGCCCAGCGAGGCGCGCCCGCTCGGGGAGCTCTTCGCGGAGTACACGCAGGACTTCGAGTTCGTGCGCACCGAGACGGTGGTGCGGCTCTTCGAGTACGGAACGCGCTTCGTGTCGCGCTCCGAGGCGAAGCGCCTGCTCGAGGGCCTCGAACGCTTCGACGAGATCGTGGTGGATTTCAACGGCGTGAGCACCGTGGGCCAGGGCTTCGCCGACGAGGTCTTTCGCGTGTGGCCCCGAGCCTATCCGGAGAAGCTGGTGGTGCCGGTCAACATGAACGAAGCCGTCGCCTTCTTCGTCGAGCGGGCACGTCGCGCGAGAGATCGTTAGCCCCAAGCCCGTCGCTCAGCGAACGGCGAAGGCCACCGCCGCGAGCACGACCGTCGCGACGGCTACGGCCACCGGTAGCCAGCGCCCCGCGCCGGCGCTGGAACCGCGCGTCGTCAGCGAGGCCAGCGGGACCTCGGCGACCTCTTCGTCGACGGTGAAGCCGTGCTGCGTCAGCGTCGTGCGGAGGTGGTCGGCAAAGGCCGCGTACTCGTCCGGCTGGAAGGGCGCCGTAGCCTGGAAGCGCGCGGCGTAGAGGCAGCGTGCGTTCTCGAAGGGCCGGAGCGCGGCCTGGCGCGTCGCCACGTCCATCCAGCCGACCATCACCCCGTCCTGGCGGTCGGCGCGCACCAGCGTGAGCGCCTGCCGGGCCGTCTTGCCGCCCTCGGTGCTCACGCCTCCCGGGCCCTTGATGCCGAGGCGCATCTCGGGGTCCTTGCCCAGCACCCGGCCGCCGAGGGCAAGGAGGACCATGTCTGCCGTGTCCACGGCGTTCTGCGCCAGGAGGGTGCGCTTGGGGTTCGCCATGGCCCACGCGAACGACGAACCCGTGCGAACACTTGACCCCACCGCGACTCCGGGCCGCCGCCGGACCTAGCGCCCGAACGCCTGGAGGCGGAGAGCGGCGCGGGGGTCGTGCGAAGGCAGCACCAGGTCTCCCTCCGTCAGCCGAGCCAGCGTGCGCTGAAGGGCACGTACGCGCGGGGGGTTCGTGTGGATACCGGCCGTGGGCGCGGCAGGGTCGAGGGCCTCCGCCTCGAACGCGAGGTCCCCGACGAACCAGATCACCCCCTGGTCGGTCGTGAGGCGGAGCGTGAGCGAGCCCGGCGTGTGCCCGCCCGTCGCGAAGGCCACGAAGCGACCGTCCTCCGTCAACGCACGAGGCGTTCCGAGCGCGCGCTCGCGCTCGCTCGGCCCAGTCTCGAGCTCTGGCAGCGCGTCCTCGATGGCCTCCAGCGTGGCGTGCCCCTCGAAGCGGCAGGGCGCGGCCCCGATGTCGCGCGCATGCTCGAGGTCCCCGCGTCCCGTCAGGGCCACGACGCCATCGAAGGCGAGCAGGCCGGCCGTATGGTCGGCGTGCTGATGGGTCAGCACGACGGCCTCCGGCGTGCCCAGCCCCCGCGCGCGGAGCTGCGCCGCGAGGCTCGCCTCGGGCGGCGCCTCGAGCGCGAGAATGGCGTGGTTGAGGGTGCCGGCGACGGGCTCGCAGTCCCACGACGCGGGAACGTCGAAGGCCGAATGCGCGCCCGCGTCCACCGCGAAGAGGCCCTCGGGGTGCACGACCACGTAGGACCAGACCGGCATGGCCGGCACCGTGCGGTCATCCCAGAGGATGCGCACCATGCGCCGGAAGAGCCCCCGGTCTTCCGGGAAGCATCCGTGATGGTGGCAGGGGGTCACCGTGACGCTCCCCGTCGCGAGCGCGAGGACGCGGAGCGGCGCGCCGTCCACGCTCAGCGTCACGTCGGCACCGGCCGGCAGTGGGCCGGGGCGCGCCTCCACCGGCGCCAGGAGCCGCGGGACGCAGGCGCTCGCGCTCACTGCCGCGGCGGCCAGAACGAAGAGGCTCCGAAGGACCCGTCGACGCATGGGCAACCGTCTCAACGAGGCATCCGGACGCCGAGGGTGATGCTCGGATAGGCGAGCCCAGGGCGGAGCTCGACCCGTTGCCCACCCACGCTGGGGGCGCATGCGTTCCATCGCTTCACGACGCTCACCTCCGTTCGCCGACGGGGTGCCCGTCCCATCCGCAAACTGACACTCGTGCCATATGTCGCGGCCCACGACGCATCATTAGACCCCTCTCGCGACGTAGGTGCCGATTTCTCGATCCCGCCTCGCGTCGCTCCGCGCTGGTGGGGCATGCTGGCGGCGTGGGGGTCCGCGAGGAACGGCGACGGGCGCTTCTTCAGGGCCTCTCGGACGCGGCGTGGGAGAGCTTCGACCAGCTCGCGGAGACGTCGGTGGAGGAGCTCGCGCGGCGGGCCGGCGTGTCGAAGCGGACCTTCTTCCGCATCTACGAGAGCAAGGAGGCCGCGCTCTACGGTGATTGGCGCGAGTCGCTGACGCAGCTGCGCGAGTTCGTCCAGTCCCGGTCTCCCGACGAGCGGGTCGCGACCACGCTCCTCGAGCTCAGCCGAGGCTGGGCGCTCATGACCGAAGCCGACCGGCCCCGCGCCCTGGCGCGGCGCCGTCGTTCGCAGCACCACCGGGGCATGGGGCAGTACGAGGAAGGCGTGATCTGGCCCACGTTCCGCAAGACCGTGAGCGAGGAGCTCATGCAGCGAGGAACGGGCCCGGAGGACGCTGCGCTCGTGGCCAGCGTGCTCGCATCGGTGCTGGCGTCGGCGAAGACGCGCTGGCTCGACCAGGAAGGCGTGAGCCTCCTGCGCGCCGTCAACGAAGCGTGGGCCTGCGTGTCCATCGCGCTCTGACGGCTCAGCCGGGCCCGAGCGCGACCACGGCGCCGATCACCGCGGCGTGCACGCCGGCGATGGCGAGGTTGGACACGACGACGGGGTGGCGGATGCGCCCCACGGTGAGGGGCGTGAGCACCTTGTAGACGACCTGCAGGACCAGCAGCGTGAGCACGGCCGGGGGCGCCGGACGTACGAGCAGGACCAGCGACGAGGCGAGGATGGCCGCGTACATCGCGAGCAGGATCTGCCGCCCGGGCCCGGGCTCGCCGTAGACGGACTGCGCCCAGCGCGGCCGCCGCGCGAGCCCGAAGCAGACCGGCGCGAGCACGAGCACGTTGAGCAGGAGCGCGGCGCGAAGCAGGGTCGTCGTGAGGTCGAGCGAAGCTGGCACTGGTGCCATGTATTCGCCCGCGAGCGCACGGACGCAAGAGCCACCCCGCCCGTACCGGCTCAGGCGTCGAGCCCGCGGAGCCGCCGCACCAGCTCCCCGGCGTCCTCGAGGCGAGGCTGCGGCTGCGGCGGGAAGGGCGGGGCTCCCGCAAGCACCTGCGCACACCAGTAGACGGTCCGCTCCTTCAGGCGCGCGAGCCACGCCGCCGAGGGGCCCTCGTACGCGGCGAGCGCGGCGTCCAGCTCGGAGGCCCAGGGGTGCCCTTCGGCGCCGAAGGTCTCCTCCGCCCGCTCCGCGGCCTGCTCCAGAAGCCGCGCCGCCTCGGCGACCCACTCCTCGTCCGCCGCGCGCTCGGCGCCATGGATCATCCGTGCGGCCGCTTCGCTCATCCAGAGGTCGCCGTAGTTCACGGCCCAGCCCCAGCCGTCCTTCAGGGCCGCGCCGCGGCGCAGCGTCTCCGCCGCCGCGGCCCATTCGCCGCGCATCATCTGCTCGGTGCCCTCGATCCACAGGAAGCGCGCGGCTTCGAGGACGCGCTTCTGGTAGCAGCCCTCGAGGTTGACCTCGGCCAGGCTCCGGACCTCGGCGCTCCCGAAGGTGAGCGCGTGGCCGAGGTAGAGCTCGCACTCGAAGAGCGTGTTCTCGAGCAGCTTGTGCACGTTCATGTGGTAGCCGCCGAGGTGCGCCCACCAGCGGCCCTCATCGAGGCGAGGGTGCCGCTCGAGCAGCGCCCGAAGCTGGCGGAGGTCCGCGAGCATCCCGTCGATGGTCTCGCGGTGGCCGAGCGTGCCCTGCTCGAAGCGCTCCCAGGTGTCGCCGAGACCGCGGAGCAGGCGGGCGGCGGACGCACGGGCCTCCTGCTGCGCGTGCTCGAAGGCGCGGGCATCGAACGCGGCCGGCGGCTCATTGCCCTCGACGACGAAGGTGATCTCGAGCCGGACGATCCCCACCGCCGGGTCGTCCCACGCCGCCGTGCTCACGGCGACGAAATCCACCCGGTACGACGCGCCTTGGTGCGGGTCGTGGCGCACCTCGCCGGCAAGCGACCCGCCGTCCGAGAAGCGAACGCCGGGCGGCAGCCGCACGAGCGTCGGGCACTGCAACATCCCTTCGCCCTCCGCGCCTGCCGCGTGCGCCATCGCGTCGCCGACGCGCACCGTGCCGAGATCGACCGCGCGCCGCGTCACCCGGAGCCCGTTCCGCGCCGCGCAGCGGTAGTGCTCGCTGTAGAGCTCGACGGCGGACCAGCTCCGCGGGCAGCGGTCGCAGCAGTGGCAACGGCCGTGGCGGTAGCCGGGCGCTCCGGGCGGCGAAACCTGGCTCGCGCATCCGAGCTCGGTGCCCGGCGGGCCGCGTCGCTCGCTCGCCTCCGGGAGCGCGGCGAGGGCGTCCATGCGGCGGGCGATGCGCAGGTCCTCCGGTGAGGGCTCGCGGCAGTACTGGGCATCGTCCACCGGCACGTAGATGAGCGCGTGATCGGCCTCGAGCGCGACCTGGTAGGGCGCGGTGCGGCCCTCGGGCCAGTGCTCTTCCCGGTAGTGGAGCGCGATGACCCGGCCGAGCTTCCAGCCGCTCGGCCCGAGGTTGCACAGGACGGTGGCGCCGACCTTGAAACGAAGCTCGCCGCTCATCAGCTCTTCCAGGCAGCGTTGGGCGAGACCATGGACGAACTCGTAGACCCATGGGTGTCGCCCGACGAGGCGACGCGTGCGTTCCAGACCCCAAGGCCGCTCAGGGCGGGCAGAGTCGCGAGAGCCGCAGCTGCCGAGCGTCGCCTTCCACCTCGCAGAAGTGAGCGCACTGGAAGCTCAGGCCGCCCTCGTTCGTGCAGGCGAGCTGGCAGTAGTCGGTCTCCGGCGGGATGGACCCTCCCTGCGGAAGGCCGAGGAGAGACTCCGCCCCCTGCGCGTACAGGGGACCCAAGAACCGGGCGACGCGACAGCGCCGCTCGGCTTCGTCGATGGCCGCCGCCTCCTCCGCCATCGCGCGCGTCCGCGCCCGGACTTCCGGGCTACCTCCGTACGAGCACTGGTCCACGAAGTACGCCTGCATCCCGGCGAGCAACTCCCGGAAGCGCTCCGCCTCCTCCTGGCACCGCGCGGGGCAGGGGGCTCCACCGAGGGCGAAGCCGAAGCAGTCCTGGACGCACGCCGGCACGAAGCCAGGAGGCACGGCGGACCGCGCGATGCGGACGAGCTGGTCCCGGCACCGCCGGGTCTCGAGGAGGCGATCGTGCGCCTCGCGGAGTGTCGGCGTCGGGACCGACGCAGCGAGCCGCTCATCCTCCGCCTCGGCGCGGGGTGAGGCCGACGAGAGCGCGGGCGATGAAGGCCCACGAGTCTCTGGGTCGGAACAGAGCCGCGCGAGCCGGGCTTCGCGCTCCGGGCCCCGGCCTTCGCAGACGCGCCGGCACTGGAAGCTCAGCCCGCCCTGACGCTGACATGCCTCCTCGCAGTAGTTGAAGCCGGCGTAGATGGAGTCCCCGCCGGGCGGAAGCGCGATGAGGTACTGGCCGCCCTCGGACAAGGTGGCGGCGAACGCGCGGGCGAAGCGGCAGCGGCGCTCGCTCTCGTCGAGGGGGGTCGTCGCCTCGGCCATCGCACGGGCCTCGTCGCGGGTCGCCGGGGTGGCGCAGCGCCCGACGAAGCTCCTTTCCACGCGCGTCCGGAGCTCCCAGAAGCCGCCCGCCTCCTCGCGACAGCCCGATGCGCAGGACACGCGAGAACGCCCCAGCGCCGTGCAGTCGACGGTGCACCGCCGCACGAAGTCAGCGGGCGTCGCCAGGATCGCGACGTGCTCGAGCCGCTCCTCGCACTCCGGGCCGAGGGCGAGAGGCTCCGTAGCCGCTTCGGTCGCCGATCCGCCCGCGGCGGGGCCACGCGGGCTGGGAGACGAAGCCCCACAGCCGAGTGCGACGAGCGCCGCGGCGAGGCGAAGGTGAGCCGGCATGGACGAGCGACCCCACTCACGCGGCGCACCTTGGGAACGCGCCGCCGCGCCTCACGCCTCGCTTCCGGTACCGGCTCGGGAGAGAGTCGAGCCGATGCCCGTCGACCTCTCACCCATCGATCCCAGCGCACCGGGCTTCGTCGACATCTACGACCAGCTCCCGCTGTGGTCGGCTCCCTTCGGGCTCCGCCTGCTGGAGCTCGTTCCCCTGGTGCGCGAGCAGCGGATTCTCGACCTGGGATGCGGCACGGGCTTCCTCAGCGTCGAGCTCGCGGAGCGATCGGGCAGGGACAGCCGAGTCGTCGCCCTGGACCCGTGGTCCGAGGCGTTGGAGCGCCTTCGTCGCAAGCTGCGGTTTCGCGGCATCGAGAACGTCGAGGTGGTGCCCGGTCGCGCCGAGGCTCTCCCGCTCGCCGATGGAAGCTTCGACGTCGTCGTGTGCAATCTCGGCATCCACAACGTCGACGATCCGCAGGTCGCGCTGCGGGAGTGCGAGCGGGTGCTGCGTCCGGGCGGATCCCTGCTCCTGTCCACGAACCTCTCGGGTCACATGCGCGAGCTCTACGACGTCTACCGCGGCGTGCTCTCGGACCGCGGGCTCCCGACCGAGGGGCTCGACCGGCACGAAGCGGCGCGCGGCACCCTCGAGGGAATGCGCGCCGCTCTCGAGGCGGCCGGGCTGGGGGTCACGCGAGCCGAGGCGACGTCGTTCCGCCTGCGCTTCGCCGACGGGACGGCGGTGCTCGAGCACTGGTTCATCCGGCTGGCCTTCCTCCCCGCGTGGGCGGCGCTGGTGCCCGAGGACGAACGCCCCGGGGTCCTCGGCGAGCTCGAGGCCCGGCTGAACGAGCGCGCGGCCGCGGCCGGGGAGCTCGCGCTGAGCGTGCCGGGCGCGATCATGGTCGCGCGAAAGCCCTGAGCGTCGCGCGGTCGATGAAATCGCTCGGCTGGAGCCTGGGCTAGCGTGGTCGCCGTGTGGGGTGTCGCTGCCGCTCGCTTCGCTGCCGTCCTCGGCGACCGCGCCGTCGCGCCGGACGAGCGCGGCGACCGCTGGCTCGCGCTCGGGCCCGACTACGTGGCCTTCGCGGCCTTCGACCAGCCGGGCTGGGCGCGGCTCCGGGCCGAAGGCGCGCTGCTCGGCGCGTGGCGCTCGGCGGGGCTACCGGTGCCGCAGGTCCTCCGGGAGGATGCAACGCAGCGGGTGCAGGTGCGCGAGCGGATGCAGGGACCGGTACACGGCGACGAAGTGCTCGACCGCATCTTCGGTGTGGGGACTCCCGGAGGCCCGGCGTCGGCCGACGACCTCGACAACCGCTACGCGCCAGAGGTCCCACTCACGGACTTCGGCGCGCGCTGCGCCGAGAGCTACGGCGAGCTCACCGCACGCATGCACGCCGCCGTCACGGCGGACTCCGCGCTCGGCGAGGCGCTCGGGCCCTGCGAGCGGAAGGACGTGGAGGCCTGCCTGGATCTGCTCCACGCGCGAGCGCCGGAGCTCGGCCGGCGCGCCGAGGTCGCGCGGCCCTGGCTCCTCGCGACGCCCCCCGGCGACACGCTCGTGCATCGCGATCTGCACTTCCACAACATGGTGCTGGAGGAGAACGGGACGATCGCCGGCGTCTTCGACCTCGGCGATGCCGGCGTCGGCGCGCCCTCCGACGAGATGCTCTACATCCACGGCCTCGGGCCTCGCTTCGTCGAGCGCGTGCTCGCCGCCTATGCCCGCGAGCGTGGCACGGCGCTTCCCCTCGAGGACGTCGAGCGCGCTCACCTCCGCACGGCCATCGCGCACCTCGGCTTGCACGGCCCCGACCACCCGCGCCATCCCGCGATCCTCGGTTGGATCGCCCACGCCCTCGATCATCTCCGCTTCGTGCCGCGCTGAGCTGCTAGGAAGACCACGGTGGCGGCGCCCGGAGAAGACGAGGAGGGGCTCGAGCCGAAGGGCGTCGCGGTCTTCGTGCTGATGGGTGGCCTCTACGCCCTCGGCCTCGGCCTGTGGCGCTTCCCCGAGGTGCTGGAGGTGCTCGAAACGTCCTCCCGGATGCGCGAGGTCGGTATCGACCCGATCGCGCCGGGCTTCCCGCCCTGGCTGATCGAATACATCGTCGCGCTCGTGAGCGGTGTCTCCCTGCTCGGGGTGGGGGCGATCGCCCTCGGAGCGATGGGGCTTCGGGGCCGAGGTCTCCCCGCGGGCATGTGCTGGGCCGTGGGCGGCGCTGGCTTCGCCCTGCTGGTCGTGCACGCCTGGTTCACCTTCACGCACGACGTGGCGGTCGCCGAAGGGGGAATGATCTGGGGCGTCGTCCACCTGGTGACGCTCACCCGCGAGCACATCCCGGGAGGCGCGACCGAAGCCGGGCGCTTCGGCTTTCGCATCGGACAGGCCATCGGGCTCGCGGGCATCGCGGGCTGGCTGCTGACGATCCCGATTCTGGGCCGCGTCGCGACCGACGACGTACGCCCGGAGCCACCCGAGGCGTTCTGACCCGGAGGTCGAGGGACGCGGTGGCTGCCGCGCTCGCGGCGATGTACCGATAGCCATGCCCCACTTCCTCGGGATCACCCCCGTCCTCCGGAGCTTCGACGAGACGAAGGCGCGGGAGTTCTACCTGGACTTCCTCGGTTGCGAGGTCGTGTTCGAGCACCGCCTCGCGGACGACGCGCCGCTCTACATGGGGCTGACGCTCGGCGGCATCCGCGTCCACCTCTCCGAGCACTACGGCGACGCGACGCCGGGCACGTCGCTGCGCATCCAGGTAGACGATTTGATGGCGTACCTGCGGACGCTGCAGGCGAAGCAGTACGAGCACGCGCGGCCGGGAACGGAGCCCCGCGAGCCCACGCCCTGGGGCACGCTCGAGTGCGCCCTCAGCGACCCCTTCGGCAATCGCCTGGTCTTCTGGGAGGAGGTCGAGGGCGCGCCCTAGGCTGGGTTCCCGCGCCGCCGGTGAGCCTCGAATCGGGGCGCTCACGACTCGCTCAACATTCGTGGGGCATCTGAAAGGGGTCGCCTCATGACCCTCCCCGTCCCGCTCGCGCTGGCCGCGGCGCTCGCCGTCGCCGCCAGCCTCGCCGCCTGCGCCGGCGACGACGCCCCGGCCCCCGTCGATGGCGGCGTCGATCTCGCGCCCGCCCCTGATGCCGGACCGGACGACGCCGAGCTCACCGTCACGACGCCCGGGCTCTTCTTCGCGGCCCTCTTCGACGGCAACCTCGTCGCCGCCGACTACTGGGCGGAGGAGCCCGCCATCCTCTCGGCCGGCGTGGGCTTCGCCGACATCGTCGGCCTGCCCTTCGGCACGCTGAACGAGGAGAACGTCTGGCAGGCCGGAGGCGCGTGGTCCACCGCCTTTGGCTGCGACGACACGCGCAACACCACCTCCGCCTCGACGCAGGCGAACGTCGCCCTCGCCTACATCAACCAGACCCCCTACGCAGGCCTCCGCGACGACGCGCTCGGCCTCGACGGCCTGCCCGTGGTGTTCAGCTGGCCCATGGACACGCGCACGCTGAGCCTCACCGACTTTCGTCTGACGCTGAGCACGGGCGAGGTCGTGACGCCGCAGGCCGTGAGCCCCTTCCCCAACCTCGAGAACAACGAGCGAAACACGGCCGTGCTCTTCGGCGAGTTCGCGAACCGGCTCCCGAGCACCGACCCGGAGGCACGCTTCCCGGTGCGCGTCGAGATCGTGGCGGACGACACGCCGCTCACGCTTGTCGGACCGGAGGGCCGCACCGAAAGCGCCGTCGGTCTGGCGTGGGAGACCACGACGAGCCCCTACGACCCCGACAACGGGCCGCGGCTGGTGGGCGCCAAGCTGAACCGCGTCGGCGAGCGCGTCCTCGGCGAAGGGCTGAGCGTCCCGGCGCCAGCCCAGGTCGTGGTCCCGAACGACGAGCTCCTCCTCTACGACGAGGGCGACTTCCGGCTGCGCGTGCTGACCAGCGGCGGGTTCTCGCCGGATGGCGTCCGCGGCGTGCTCCCCACGGACTTCGAGACCTTCTTTCGCCTCCACGCGCGTGGCGTCGATGGGCGCGACGTCGTCCTCGACGAGGCCGGCGTGGAGGTCGAGGTGCTGGGCGGCCGCCTGCGCGTGGTGGGCCTCGCGGACCTCGGTCCGCCGGAGGGCGACGGCGTCGTCTACGATGGCTGCTACGACGAAGACCTCGACAACTACATCGACATCATTCTGGTCGGTGACGACGCCGCGGCGCGCAACCTCACCCACGTCGAGATCCCGAGCCTGGCCGGCGGCTACGGCGCCTTCTTCAACCCCGGCGGCCCGGGCACGACGCCCTTCGATGGCGCGGCCTACACGTCGCCGGGACCGCCGGACCTCGAGCCGGTCCTCATCGCGCTGGACGACCCGATGCGCGTCACCCGCATGGCGCGCTGACGCGCCTCCCACCCTTCGCCCACGGCTTCCGATGACCCGACGATTCCGCCCCCACGCGCTCTTCACCACGCTCGCGCTCCTGCTCGCCGTCGCTCCGGCGACCGCGCAGGGCGGCCTCGCCGGCACCTGGCAGTACGCCGGAGGCGGCGACGAGAACGCCCGCCGCGAGGCCGCCATCGAGACCGCGACGGAGGAGCTCGGCCGCATGATCCGCGGGCGGGCCCGGGAGCGACTGGGTCAGCGCACGACGCCGGCGCCGCGGCTCCAGATCGCATTGGACGGTGATGCGGTGACGCTCACGGGCGCGAACGGAACTCTCGCCCTCACCATCGGAGGCCCCACGGTGAGCGTCAGCGGAGCCAACGGAGGCGGCCAGGCGCGCGCGACGCGACGGGGTGGGCATCTCGTCGTCACGCTCCGCGGCGACAACGGCGTGCAGACCACCACCTACCGCCCCTCCGACGATGGAACCCGGCTGGTGCTGCAGGTCCAGATGACCGGCGAGCGGCTCTCCACCCCGCTCCGATACCGCCTGACCTACCGCCGTCGCTGAACGGTCCCAACGGCATACGTCGCCGACACGTCCACCCGGTGACGCAAACTCGCCCCCTATCGATGGGGCCGAACACCGGTATCGGAGAACTGGGGTCGGGTTCGGGGGTATGGCCCCAGAGTGCGCAGCGCACCTGCCCTGGCTCTGATGCTGCTCGCGATCTCATCGGCCCGTCCGGTGCGAGCGCAGGCCGGCGACACCGAGGCGGACGCGCCCGACGCGGACGTGCCCGAGGCGGAGACGCCCGAGGCGGACGCGCCCGAGGCGGACGCGGGCCTCGCCATCGAGGTCGAAGAGCTGCGCGAACGGCTGGCGCAGCAAGAGGCCGAGCTCGGGGCGCTGCGGGAGGCGCTCTTTCCCGACGCGGAAGAGCAGCCGGACGAGGACGCCGCCGGAGACGAAACCGGCGAGGAGGGCGCCCGGCGCCGCGTTCTCTCGACCCGGCAGCCCATCGGGCGCTTCCCCGACGACTCCATCGTACGCAGCGGAGACTTCGAGCGTTCCATCAAGGTCCCGGGCACCGACCTCTCCTTCCGCATCGGCGGCCTCGTGCGCCTCGAGCTCGGTTTCGACCCGGACAACCTCGGGCCGGCCGCGGTCGTCTCGAACGTGGCCATCCCGCTCGACGGCAGCGAAGCGGACGGCGACCAGCAGATCGACTTCTCCGCGCGCGACAGCCGGATCAACTTCGATTTCCGGCATTCGACCGACTACACGAACTTCCGCGCGTTCATCGAGGCCGACTTCTTCGGCGCCGGGACCGAGTTCCTCTCCGGCTACGGCTTTCGGCTTCGCCACGCGGTGGCGCAGCTCGGCCCGCTGGTCGTCGGCCAGTGGTGGTCGGCGTTCGTGGATACGCGCACCTTCCCCGAGAACAGCGCCCTCGGCGGCCCCCTCGCGGCGCCCACGGCACGCCAGCCCAGCGTGCGCCTCACCGACCTCGTCGGTGCGGAGGACCGCTGGCGCCTGCTCCTCTCCATCGAGAATCCCGTCGCCGACCTCACCGACGAAGGCGAGCGCGCCCGCTCCGAGGAACGCATCCCCGACGTACTGACCGCCGTGGCCATGAGCTATCCGCTCGTTCGCCTTCGCGTCGCCCTCCTCGGCCGCGTGCTCGAGAGCCGGGACGATCGGAGCCTCGCCGGAGGCGTGAATCTGACGGGCCGGGTTCAGCTGCCCTTCCTCTCGGATCACGGGGACAACCTGGCGTTTCAGGCGCAAATCGGCACCGGCATCGGCCGCTACTATGTGGGGCTGGCGGGCACGGGAAGCGACGGCGTCATCGCCGCGAATGGCCAGGTCGACCCGATGAGGACCCTTGGCGGCTACGTCGCGCTTCAGCACTGGTGGACCGAGCGCCTGCGGTCGACGGCGACGGTAAGCTACCAGCGCTTCGACCCCGTCGACGCTTCCGTCTTCGTGCCGCTTCGCCACGCGGGCTACTACGCGATCAACCTCTTCTGGACCCCAACGGAGGGGGCCACCTTCGGCCTGGACGCCATCTACGCGACGCGGCGAACGAGCCAGGGCGAGCTCGGCGCCGGGGTCCGAATCCACAGCTCTGCGCGCTTCGATTTCTAGAGCGGGCGCGCCAAGAATGCGGGAGAAACCAGCAATGAACCGGAAGCCAAAGGCCCAGGAAGCCCTCGTCGGCCTCATGATCTGTACGCTCGCCCTGGCGTGTGGAAAGCGTCAGACCGAAGCCGAAGACCCCGTCGAAAGCGCGGAACCTGCCGCCCCAGCCGAGGCCGAAGCAGCCTCTCTGCCCTTTGGCTCCGTCACCGCGCTGGCCTTTGGGGACGCGGACACGTTGCTCGTGGCCGACTCCCACCGAGGACGCGTCTACGCCCTTCCCGCGCCGGCCGGGCCCGCCGCCGAAGCGGACGACGCGGACGACGCGGGCGGCGCCCCCGGCGGCTTCCAGCTTCGCGACCTCGACACCCGCCTCGCCGAGCTCCTCGGCACCACCCCCCCTCAGGTCCGCGTGCACGACATGGTCGTGCACCCCACGACGGGGGAGGCCTATCTGGCGGTGGCGCGCTCCGGTGGGGAGGAGGTCGCCTCGGCGGTCGTCATCGCCCCGCCCTCGGGAGAGCTTCGCCTCCTGGCTTCACCGGAGGACGCGCCCTCCGTCGTTCTCCCCTCGGCGACGGGCGAGGGTTTCGCGTTCTACGGCTACTTCCCCTCGCAGGACCTGACCTTCACCGATCTTCTGGTGCACGAGGGGAAGCTCTACGTCGCAGGCCTTTCGCACGCCGAGTTCGACTCGACGCTCTGGAGCACGACGTTTCCCCTCGGCGAGGCCGTCGCCACGACCACCGTCGAGATCTTCCACGGCATCCACGACCAGCAGGAGACGCGTGCGCCGATTCGCGCCATGGCCGTCGTCGACGTCGACGGAACGGACCACCTGGTGGCGGCCTATACCTGCACCCCGCTCGTCGTCTTTCCCCTGAGCGGGATCGTCGACGGCGCCCACGTCACCGGGAAGACCATCGGCGAGATGGGCTACGGCAACACCCCGAGCGACATGCTCGTGTACACGACCCAGGACGCGCAGCAGCAGCCGATGGAGGTGCTCTTCCTGCAGAACGCGGACCGCGCCGCGCAGGTCGTACCCCTCGCGGCGGTGCGCGAGGCCGCGCGCGGCGAAGGCATCACCGAAAGCGTCCCGCTGAACGAGCAGGCGAGTCTCGGGGCGTCGTCCATCCCCATGACGAACGTGCTCGAGGTCGCCGACCAGGACCCGCGGCATCTCGCCGTGCTCCGGCGTGACGCGCGCGAGGGAGACCTCGAGCTCATCTCCTATCTGAAGGGCGTGTACTTCCGTCTCTCGGACTTTCAGAGCGAGTACGAGATCCCGGGCTACACCTACGCCGAAGCGCAACAGCCCATCCGTCAGTTCCAGAACATGATGAAGGTCGACGAGGGCTACCCCGGTCACGTGCGCGAATGAGACTCCCCGGCAGGCCCCGCGCAGGGCGGGCGGCCGCTCTGCTCCTGGGCCTGGGCGCCTGTGCCGCCCCGGAAGCGACCGAGCTGCCGGTCTGCGCGCCGCTCACGATCGACCCTCGGCCTTCGCCGCGCTGGGTGGACGTGCCGGGGCCGGGCCCGGTGGAGGTCTACGTGGCCGGCGCGGAGCGGCCCATCGCCGGCTCGCTCGCGCCGCCGCGGCAGGAGGCGGCCGGGGAGGTGCGGCGCTTTCGGCCAGCCTTCGCGTTGTCGCCGGGGCTCTCCTACGAGGTCCGCACGACGACCTGCCGATCCGAGCTCGCCGTCGCGCCCCTCGACGTGCCGGCGCCACGCGTCCTGGCCGTGCACCCCCGGAGCGAGGCGCTCCCGGAGAACCTGCTGCGCTTCTACGTCACCTTCTCCGAGCCGATGGCGGACGCGCCCTCGAACGTGCCCGTCCGGCTGCGGCGCGAGGGCGGCGAGGACCTCTCCGGGGTCTTCTTTCACCCGCGCGAGGCCCTCTGGTCGGCGGACCGGCGCCGGCTCACGCTGCTCGTCGATCCGGGCCGCGTGAAGACGGGGCTCCGCGCCCATCGCGCCCTCGGCCGGGCCTTCGCGGCGGGGCAGCGCTACCGCCTGGAGGTGCCGGCGGGGTGGCGGAGCCTCGCCGGCAAGGACCTCGGGACGCCCTTCGTGCATCGCTTCGTCGCTACCGCCGAAGACCGGGCGCCGGTCGATCCCGGACGCTGGTGCCTGCGCACCGCCGAGGGTCCCGAGGGGGCCCAGCTGACCGTCGAGTTCGGCGAGCCCGTGGACCATTCGTCCGTCGGGCGCCTACTGCAGGTCGAGGGGCCGGGCGCCACGCTGGTCGCCGGCGCGTGGACCCTCGACGCGAGCGATGCGCGGGCCCGCTGGACGCCGGATTCGCCCCTCCGCGCTCCCCTTCGCGCGCATCGTCTGCTCGTCGATCCCCGCTTCGAGGACGTGGCGGGCAACGACCTTCGCGCCGCCTTCGACCACGCGCCGGGCGCCGGACGCGACGCGCCCGGTCTCGTCGCGCGCTCGCTCCACTCCGCCGGGGTCGAAGACGGCGGCGACCCGTGCGATGTCTCGAACCATGAGCCCCGACGCTGAGCTACGCCGACTGAACCTGAACCTCCTCCCGGTGCTCAACGCGGTGCTTCGAACGCGGAGCGTCAGCCGGGCCGCCGTGGCGCTCGAGCTCGCGCAGTCCTCGGTGAGCGCGTCCCTGAAGCGGCTCCGGGAGGCCTTTGGTGACGAGCTCCTCGTGCAGGGGCCGAACGGGGCGACGCTCACGCCGCGGGCGCGGGCGCTCCAGGTCCCGCTGGCGTCGCTCATGGAGCAGCTCCGGCGGGACGTTCTCCAGACGTCCTTCGACGAGGCGACCTCGCGCCGCGCCTTCCGCATCGCCTCCACGGACTACGTCGCCGCGGTGGTCGGCCCGCGCGTGGCCGAGATGCTCGCCGACCGTGCGCCCGGGCTCACGGTGCAGTTCCTCGAGGTACGCCCCTCCTGCATCGACGACCTCGACGCCGGCGAGGTGGACGTCGTGCTCGGCCCGCGGCACGAGCTGGATGCGCTTCTGCAGCGCTCTCCGACGCCCCACCCCATCGAACGGCAGCTGCTCTGGACCGACGACCTCGTGGGCGTGGCGCGACGCGACGGTCCGCCGCCTCCCGCGACCCTCGATGACTATCTGGCCGCGCCGCACGTGACCTTCAGCCTCGGCACCACGTGGAGCGGCAACAGCGAGGCGGCCATGCTGGGCGAACGCGCGGCCGAGAAGCGCGACCGCGTCTTCGTCCCGAGCATCATGGCCATCCCGTGGCTGGTGCTCCGCTCGGGGTGCCTCGGCACCGTGCCCGAGTCGATGTGGAAGCTCTTCTGCGACGTGACGACCGATGGGCTCACCAAGTTCCCGCTCCCCTTCGACGTGCCGCCACTGCGCTTCGAGCTGCTCTGGCTGGCCCGCTTCAGCGACACGCCGAGCCACGCGTGGTTTCGAGCGCTGATCCTGGCCGCCATCACGGAGAACGACCTGATCGAGCATTGAAGCGCCGCGCCCCTCCGCTACGGGCCGCTGGGGAGCGGAGGGCGAGGACGCGCGGGCGGCTCTTGCGTCGCGTCGTCCGCGTTCTCGTCCACATCGCCGGGACCGACGCGCACGATGAGGGCGAGCTGCGCGTACAAGGCGTTGTCGACATCCGCGCCCCCCACCGAGTCTCCCGAGTCCGCGAGCAGCTCGAAGTTTCGGAAGAGCGTGGTCCCGCCCGTGAGCTCGAGCCAGAGCGGACCGCTGAGCCGCGCCCCCACGGAGAGTCCGGCGCCGACGACGGCGCGCTCGAAGCTGGTCGTGGTGGGGAGCGCCGGGTCGGTCTCACCGATGAGGTAGCGGCTGCCGTCGAGCCGCAGGCCGGCCGCGAAGAGCCAGCGCTGCCCCAGGATCCAGCTGAAGCGCATCCCTTGAGGAAGCGAGATGAGCAGCGTGGCCTCCGGGCGCGGCACCCAGCGCAGCTCGAAGATGGGCAGCGGCGCCGCCCGTCCGAGCCGGTACGACGCCGCGAGCCCGAAACCGATCTCGAGCTCATCGGGCCGCAGCACGACCGATGCGCTCCCGAAGGCCGCGAAGTTGATGGCATTGCGACTCCGGCGCTCGAAATCGCTGGCGTACGAAGGCGAGACGCCGAGCGCGAGGCTCCAGCGTCTCGTGAGCTGCGCCATGCCTCCGACGAGGATCCCCACTTCGTGGAAGGACGCGCGCTCCGTGGAGAAGCCCTGCGCGTCGATGACCGTCCGCAGATAGGTGTAGTTGGCCCCGACGATCAGCGCGCCGCGCCGGATCGGCACGGGAAGCGTGAGGCTCGTGCGGGAGGTCCAGGTCGCCACGTCGATGGACGCGATCCCGGTGTCCTCGAGACCTCGCAGCTCGGCCGGGCCGATGACCTCGACCTCGCTCCGCCCGAGCTCCAGGGGTTCGCCCTGCGCCGAGACGAGCGCGGGAGCGAGGAGAACGAGGGCCAGGGCCCAGGCGATCAGGTTCACTGCGTCGCTCTACCACGCGTCGCCCGCCCCTCGGCCCGGCGGCACGAGACCCTCACACGGCGTCGAGGGGGCGCCCGACGATGCCCTCGCGCCCGAGCCCGGGGACGAGCGGAAAGGAGCGCCGCCGGTAGAGCTTCGGAAACTCGAAGCGCAGCCGCACGGCGGTCGCGCCTCGGCGGACGCGGAGCGTCACGTCGGTGCGAAGCTCGGCGCCCTCGTCGTCGCCGACGAACACGCGCAGACGCTCGCCGGGTGGGAGCGGTCCGAGAGCGACGTGATGCGCGAAGGTGCTGTGGCCTCCCAGGCCCTCGTAGCCAACCTCGACGAGCGTGACGTCGTCGACCGGAGCAGCCCCGTCATGCAGGAGGACGAAGCACCACGCGCGCCCGCCATCGATGCCTTCGGGAAAGACCGCGAGCCGGTGATCGGTCTCGATGAGTAGACGCTGCAGCTGGCGGAGGGCATCCCGATACACCGCCGGGCTCCGCCGTGCATGACCAGCCGAGGGGATCGGCGCGGGCAGCCGGTCCACGCGGTCCGGAAGCTCCGACGCCACCGCGTCGCGAAGCCCCTCGAAGCTGCCCAGGAACACATCGCGCGCCTCCGCGTTCGCGACGAGGGCGAGGGAGTCGCGCACGCTCTCGGCCGCCAGCACGAGCGCGTGCCGGAGACCCGCGGCGTGCCGTGTCACGGCGAGCTGGTTCACCCGAGCGAGCAATACCTGGCGCGGCAACGATGTCGCACGGGGGCTGCGGGGCGGCATCGCCGGCCGAAGCTCGGGACGCTCCGCCTCGGCCGCGCGCGTCAGGGCATCGAACGCACGAACCTGCGCGGCCGGGGCGTCACCCGGTCCGGCGCCGATCTGCATCGCCAGCCCGGCGAGGCTCGCGCCGAGGGCATCCTTCGAGTGCGAGGCCACCACGGGAGCATAGAGGCGAGGCCGTACGAGGTACCGAGGCTCCTCGCTAGGCCCGCTGATCACGCCGCCCTTCGGCGCCGCCCCCCTGCGCGGCCCGAGCGCTCGGCACGCGGACGAACGCTGACGGGGCGAGCGAGCGGGGATCCGCTCCTCGCCCCGTCCGGGCCGACGCTCAGGGCGCGTAGCCGAGCTGCTCGAAGAGCGTGTCCGACTGCTTCAGGTAGCGGTCCTGGTTCGTCTCCGCGAAGAACGCCTCGGAGATGAGCGCGTTGTTCTGAAGCCGCGCGTCGGACCAGTCGACGCCGGGGACGGTGAAGCGCTCCCAGTTCTCGTTGATGATGCTGATGGCCTTCACGTTGCGCGCGTAGGCCAGCGAGAAGACGTTGGCGAACCACGTGTCCCAGGCCGCCGTACCTGCCGCGCCGATGCCGTTGATGGGGCTCGCCTCGGCGATCATCACGGGCTTCGCCTCGTCCCGGGCGAGCTGGAAGACCGCGTCCACGAAGCGGTTCGGCGTCCGGCTGTAGCCCTGCGCGAAGAGCGAGACGGCGACCCAGTCGACGTAGTCGGTGCCCGGCCACCAGGCGGAGATGTCGCGACCCCCGAAGGGAGGCGCGGCGTAGGAGTGCCAGACGAAGGCGACGTTCTCGACGTCTTCTTCGCGGGTGACGTCGACGATGCGCCGGTAGGCGGCGATGTAGTCCGCCGGCTCCAGCTCGTTGTGCGGACCGTCGAACTCGTAGCCGATGCGGAGGTAGATGGGCCGGCCCGTGGTCTTCGCCCAGGTGCTGAAGTCCCGCACGACCTGATCGAACTCGCCATCGGCGGTGCGCCGCGCGACGTCCCAGGTGCCGACCATCCACAGGCCGCTTTGCAGCACGGTGTTCGGGAAGCGCTCGACCAGCTCCTGATGGTTGTGGCTGCTGCCCGTCTCGTTCGTCGCCGTGCTGTCGACGCCGTCCATGCTCGGGATGCCCCAATACGCCGCCCAGCCGCCGGGGATCGGCTGGTCCGGGAAGCTCTCCACGTGCTCGTCGATGCCGCCGAGCGTCTGGCCGAGCACGAGCAGCGTGCGACCCTCCGGCGGCACGAAGCGGGCGCCTTCGAAGGCGTAGACCCAGGAAGGATCGACGCTCCGGTCGATCATCGCGAGCAGCTCGTCGACGGGCTCCACCGCGTCCATGTCCGAGCCGTCCATGTCGTCCACCCCGGCGTCTTCCACCGGATCGGGCCCCTGGTCCACCCCGCCGCCATCCATCCCGGGCATCTCCCCCGTGGCCTGCGTGGACCCACAGCCCAGGGCGGTGAGAAGGCAGAGGCTCACGCGCAGCGCGTCGCCGGTCGTCATTGCAACAGTTCCCCTTTCGATGACGCGGCGAAGACCGCGTTCACCTCCCTTCCGCAAACGGGCGAGCCCGTCCCTCATCGGGGGCGCACTTTTTGGCGGCGGACCCTATGCGTCGCGCAGCTGGACCCGGAGCCACGCGCGTGCCTTCACCCAATCGCGCTCTACCGTGGCCACGGAGAGGTCCATCGCACGCGCCGTCTCCGCGGTGGTCATTCCGGCGAAGACCTTGAGCTCGACCACTCGCGCATGCCGCGCGTCGAGGCGCGCGAGCTCCGTCAGCGCCGCGTCGAGGGCGAGCACGTCGAGGGCTTTGTCGTGGTCGTCCACGACGACGTGGCTCAGCGTGGTGCGCTCCCGGCCGCCCCCGCGCTTGTCCGCCATCTTCCGGCGCGCATGGTCCACGAGGATGTGCCGCATGACGCGCGCCGCGAGCGCCATGAAGTGCTCGCGGCTCTCGAAGGCCCCGGTCGCGTGCCGGTCGAGCTTTAGGTAAGCCTCGTTCACGAGCGCCGTCGGCTGGAGCGTGTGCCCGTGCCGCCCCTGCAGGTAGCGACCGGCGATGGCCCGCAGGTGGGCGTACATCGTGTCGGAGAGCTCCACGGCGCCACGCTATCGTAGAAGTCACGTGACGGTCCCCTCCCTGCCACCCTCCGCCGCGCCGCTCCCCGCGGCGCTCGGCGAGGTGATCGGGGCCTACCGGCTCACGGCGGTGCTCGGGCGCGGCGGCATGGGCTGCGTCTACCGCGGCGAGCACGGGACCCTCGACCGGAGCGCCGCGATCAAAGTCATGCACGGCTGGGTCGCCGAGGACGCGCGCTACACCTCCCGCCTCAAGCTCGAGGCGACGCTCGTCAACGACCTTCGCCACCCGAACATCGTCGACGTTCTCGACTTCGTCGAGAGCGAGGACCCCGTGCGGGTCGCGTGCATCATGGAGCTCCTCGAAGGGCCGACCCTGGCCGAGGTGATCGCCGCGGGTCGGCTGAGTCCCCGGCAGGCGCTGCACGTGGCGCGTCAGCTCGCCGACGCATTGGCGGCGGTGCACGCGCGCGGCGTGATCCATCGCGACGTGCACCCCACGAACGAGATGGTGGTGGCGCCGCTCGACGCCGACATCGGAAGCACGCCCTCCGTGAAGCTCCTCGACTTCGGCATCGCCAAGGTGACCGACCCGAGCCTCTCGCTCCGGACCCAGACGGAGGGGCTCGTCGGGACGCCGGCCTACATGGCGCCGGAGCAGCTCGCGTCCGAGGAGGCGACCACCGCGACCGACGTCTACGAGCACATGCAGGTCCTCTTCGAGATGCTCACGGGCGAGCGCCTCTTCGCCGAAGCGGGCCTGGCGATGCTGCGACGCAAGCTCGCCGGCATCACCGAGGTAGCGCTACCGGAGGGCGTCGCCGGACGTCCGGCGCTCGAGGCGCGGCGGGTCGCCGGCCTGAGCGGCGACCCGGAGCATCGGCCGTGGCTCGACGAGATCCGGCCTCGGCTCGGAACGCTGACCGAGCTTCAGCGCGCGGCGGCCCCACCGGCGAGGTGAGGCAGGTCGCGGGCGACGCGAAAGCCGATGGAGGCGCGGCCCGCGGCGTTCTGCGGGAGCCCGTCCCGCACCGCCGCGCGAATGCCCCGGGGCACGCTCTGCCAGCCGCCGCCGCGGACGACGACGCCATCGCAGTCACCGCCCCCGGCCTCGCGCCACGCCGACCCGTCGCTCGGTGCGCCGCGGTAGCTGTCGTGCCAGCAGTCCTCGACGACCTCCCAGACGTTCCCGTGCATGTCGAACACGCCGAAGGCGTTGGGCGGGAAGGACCCGACGGGGGCCGCCGCCACGACGAAGTCGCGGTCCTGGTAGCGCTCCTGCTCGAAGGGGCTCTCGCACCCGCGTACGCAATGCGCGCGGCCCGGGAGGAGCGCGTCGCCCCAGAAGTAGGCGGTGGTGGTCCCGGCGCGGGCCACGTACTCCCACTCGGCCGAGCTCAGGAGGCGATAGCGGGCGCCCGTGACCTCGGAGAGCCACGCGATGTAGTCCCGCATGTACTGCGCCTCGAGGTGCACCACGGGCCGCGT
>ERZ1740059.439-NODE-439-length-22162-cov-8.894106_pt1 | contig 22162 bp, 13 predicted proteins | sample MGYA00581744_ERZ1740059 | MGnify/ENA primary metagenome ERZ1740059 (study PRJEB43018, sample SAMN04849738) | marine metagenome | isolation source: floating plastic debris | place: Pacific Ocean | collected 2008-08-28 | study: EMG produced TPA metagenomics assembly... | reverse complement strand
GGACAAGCTTATGAAGGTCAATATTTCTGGGATACGGAAATTTACCTTTTACCATTCCTAATTTACACTGCACCGCGCGTTGCTAGAAATCTGTTGAAGTTTCGTCACCAAATCCTCTCGCAAGCTCGACAGCGCGCTCGTGAGTTGAATCAAAAAGGAGCGCTGTTTCCGTGGAGAACTATCAATGGTGAGGAAGCATCGGCATATTACGCAGCGGGAACTGCTCAATATCATATCAATGCTGACATCGTTTACGCGATCAAAAAGTACGTTCAAGTTACCGGAGATACCGATTTTCTCTACAACGAAGGTGTGGAAATTTTGGTCGAAACTGCCAGATTGTGGCAGGATTTAGGATTTTTTGAAGATGGTAAATTCCATATTCACGGTGTAACTGGACCTGATGAATACACTGCCGTAGTCAATAATAATACTTACACTAACTTAATGGCCCGGGAGAATTTACGGTACGCTGTAGAAACCGTTCAGATTCTGCAAAACGAAAATTTAGAAAGATTTGCAGCACTTTTAGATAGAACTAACCTTGCTCTGTCTGAGATTGAAGAATGGCAAAAAGCTGCCGATGCCATGTATCTGCCCTACGATGAAGTTAGAGGTATTCATCCACAAGATGACAGTTTTCTAAGTAAAAAACCTTGGGATTTTGAAAATACACCTAGCTCCAAATATCCTTTATTGCTGCATTTTCATCCCTTAGTAATTTACCGCCATCAGGTAATCAAACAAGCAGATGTGGTATTAGCAATGCATTTGCTAGGGCAGGAATTTTCCCAGGAACAGAAAAAGCGTAATTTTGATTACTACGATCCTTTGACAAGTGGAGATTCTTCTCTTTCGGTATCTATTCAAAGTATTGCAGCTTTTCAACTCGGATATATCCAGAAAGCTGTTGAATATGCCTACTTTGCCGTACTGATGGATTTAGCCAATATTGCAGGTAATACCAAAGACGGTTGCCACATGGCTTCAATGGGTGGTTCCTGGATGGTGATGGTATACGGTTTTGCAGGTATGCAAGATTACAACGGTAAACTATCTTTTAATCCTAAGTTGCCCAAAGGAACAAAACGCTTGCACTTCCCCCTAACAATTCGTAGCCAAAGGTTAGAAGTAGATATTTGTCAAGATGAAGTCACTTACTTATTAAGTGAAGGCTCCGAATTAACAATCAAGCATCAAGATGAGGAAATACTTTTAAAAGTTGGAGTTCCCGTTTGTATTAAGCAGAAAGTTCAAGATTGGGAAGTTGCTGCTTGATGGTGGATAGTTGATGGTGGATAGTTGATAGTTGATGGTTGATAGTTGATGGTGGATAGTTTGTTCCTGTGGGCCACCAATTCAATGGATAATGCGCATAATCAAACACTAACCACTAACCACCAACAACCAACAACTAACCCCCAACAACCAACAACCAACAACCAACCCTTCAATTTGTTCTCAAAGGTGCATCTAACACTTTATTGATTCTTTGGCGTGTTTCGAGTAAATGCGCCTTTGTATATTCGTCTTTGGAATTTGTATCTTCTAACTTCTCCTCTAATTGACGTAGCTTGTACCAAGCTAAGGTGCGTGCATCTTCGGGAACATAAACTTTTCGCAACACCATATTAGTCAAAATGTCTAAATATTTTCGTTGCAATCCCCGACGTAAACTAGAAATTTCGATTTCTTTATCTTTTGGTTCCAAAACTTCTGTCCAAATACTATCTTGCAGCGTATTAAATAGCTCTGGTAAAGTCAGTGCTTCCCCAGACTCACTCTTCAACTCAATATCTTTAAGACGAGAAAGGCGATCGTTAGAAAGTAAATCATACAAAACCAAGTTTTGCATGAATAAAACTAAATCGTGGATGGGATAGTCCAAACGCCCTATTTGAGGATTGCTTCCCCAATGCCGCCAACGAGATGGTGCTAATTTATTCAATAATTCTGGTGAAAAGTTAAAAGCATCTTCAGCAAAGATGTAATTTTGTAACACTTCTAAAGCTTTTCGCTGCTTTTCGACGGGTACGGGTTCAAATGGCAGACGATCTTGGTCTTTACTGGCGTAAATTCGGTAGAATGACTGACCGCCAATGTATTTTGTTGTATAGTAAATTTGTTGAAAATAGTTGCTTAAGACTGCGCCAAAACGCTCTCGTACATCACTGTAACTTTCTCCTTCTAAAGGATAGCGCTTGTTAATCCTATCCCACATTTTGCGGGCATTATCCATCTGCCACTGAGAATAAAGTAGGACATTGGAACTATTATCCCATGCATCGGCAGTAGGGTCTAAATCGTAGACATCTTCGTCTGTAGAATAACTATACTCGGGTTTATAAGATTCGGAGGCTATTTCTCTTAAAAATGGCTTTTCGGCATTAGTAGATGGGGCTTTAATTTCTGAGTAACCGTACTTTACCGCCCATACATCATAAGGTCCAATAATACTAGGAAAATAATCTCCCTGCTTAATGCTTTCGGGAGCAATATTGGGGGGAATATAGTCCATAACCGATGCAACCTGTCCCCGAGCGCTAGTAATATTCCTATCGTTCATTTCTTCAGGAGATAGCATGGTACTGCCCCGGAAATTATGCCTCAAGCCCAAAGTATGCCCGACTTCGTGAGCAACAATTAACCGTAAATATTGATGAATATAATCTTTTGTTTGCTGACTGGTGGGAGGTAAGTCTCGTAGCAGGGAAAGCGCTAATTTTCCGTACCCAAACTGATTTGTGGCTTCTATTCCATAACAAAGGTCGTACTTACTAGCTAATTTAGATAAACGCTCCACAATTCCCTGTAATTGAGCTAACTCTTGAGAATTATTATCTTCTGTTTGCAAACCATTGTTACACAACATCCGATTTTGCATCATCGCCGACAAAGAAGTACGATTTTCAGATTGGGTAGGTTGAACCATTTGGCGATAATCCTTCTTAAGAGAAGTAACTAGACTAGCGTCTATTAAGATATCTGCATCTAGAATTTCTCCAGTCAAAGGATTTACACGGGATGGCCCCATAGCAAAATACCCATCAACTGTATTAATCCAGCGTATGGTGTTGTAACGAATATCTGAAGGATCCCAAGTAGCAGTATCGGGCATCTGCTTGACTTGGATGGCATTTTTAAACCCAGCAGCTTCAAATGCCCTATTCCACATCAAAACGCCTTCTTTGATGGCATCCCGATATTCATAAGGAGTAGCGTTATCTATCCAATAAACAATTGGTTCCTTAGGTTCGGAAATACTTGCTTTGGGATACTTCTTTTGCAAATTCCAACGATTTATATAACGCACAAAAGGATCGGAGGGGTTTTTTGTGGATAAATCTTGGTAAGCTGTAATAAAATATCCCACCCTTTCGTCGGCTACACGGGGACGGTAATTATTTTCCGGTAGTTGAGATAAACTGTAGTGCAGCTTGAGAGTAAAACCACGATTATCAGCTAAAGTCCTAAATCTAGAAGTTCCTAGCTTCCTGTTACCGCTCCCAGAAAAATTCAAAACCGATTGAACTTCTATATTCCCAGGAAAAACTTTCGCACTACCAAAGTAAGACTTATTTTTACTTCCCGCAACTCCCAAACTAGAAGATAATCCAGCTAAATCTGCAAGTAATAAATCCCCTAAATTAATCAGCATGGTTTTTCGCTGGGGATGAATGCTTTCAATCTTCACTCTATAAAGAACAGAGTCACTAAAAGATCTAGCCAAGGAGCGTGCTTGGGGATCTCCATCAGCCGTACGAAAATTGACGTTACGAACTACAAAATGTAAATGATTATCTACCCGCTCAAAGTAAAATAGAAAATCCTGTAAAGGCATACCGCTGTAAATTCCAGCTTCACCAATACCCGACTCTAAAGTTGCCGTTGCCAGATAACTTTTTTTGAGTTGTGTTGGTTTAACTTCTAAATATATTTTATTTTTTTCTTTCTCTCGGTAGAGAGTAAACAAACCAGGCAAAATTTTAGTATTTTTAGTTACTTTGCTAAAATCTTTAAGAGCATCCTTTTTTGCTGGCTTAGTTTTACTAACAGGCTTTTTAGCTGGTGTTTTCTGCTGTTTATTTAATTGTAAAAACGGTTGTTGGGCTGCTTTCTCTGTGTCATTAACTACCCAATTAAATGATTCTGGCTTAACTTCTTTGCTCTTCCCAACTACCCATACCTTTCCAGGCGGTAGTTTTTCAGGGGGTTTTTGATTACTAGGGCGATCGCTCAAACTACTTTTTTCCCCATCTCCTGGCTGCGTTACAGCTTTTGCGGTAACAGCAACTAATGGCTTAATGCCAAAAAGTGACGTTGCCAAATATAAACCATGCAATAAAATTACATAAACGCTCTTTTTGTTCATCCGAATCATCTCCGGGCTACATAGCCTAATTCATTTGTAATCATTAGGAAGCCTTCTGCATGGGAACCGCTCTCTCCTCAATTCTCCAACTACTGCCTAGGGTGCGGCTCCTCACCACAAGGAAAAACTAGATTAGACGACTAATATCAAGCAGAAAACTTTTTAGGTCAGTTTAATATGAAATTATTCAGTTTTTTTGTCCCTTTTTACTGTAGTATTTTCCCTAAGAATTGTGTCTGTAACAAACAGTACGTATTTTTGGAATAAGTCTGCAGAAAATATACTGGGAAGATAGTATAACAATTAAATCCGGTAAATTTCGTTTATTTTTCACGAAAAATGATTTAAATAAAAGTTTGAGTAAAAACTGGAGGATGAGTGGCATTGCAAATGGTGCTAATAACCGTTATTGTACTCAAGTAAAACTCAGATGAGAGTAGTAAATAATACTAGATTTTTATATTCTGCAACGGATTTAGTTAGCAAAATATTCAATTCATTCGAGCTTCTTTAATCTCACAAATTACTAGTATCTAACAACACACATGGTGCAAATAGAACTTTTCAAGCAGCTTTGGAAAACTTGTTTGAGGCGATCGTGGTTAGAAGAGGTGCTGCATAAGCCTGGAGGAGCAACAAATAAAAATGTGAAGGGTTCCCTTACAAGTTTTTTTTTAAAGAAAAAACTTTTAAGGCTGCCCCTGATGTCGGCAAACAATGATCGGTTACAAAACAAACAAGTCCATCGCTCTCAAAATAGTTCCCAGGAGTTAAGTTTCTCTGAGAAATTGCCCACAAGTCTAATAAATTGGGTGGAAACAAGTAGTAGCCTCATATGTAATGCTAAATCGCAACAGTTTTACCAATATATTTATCAGACCTTAGGTAATATTGCATTAAAACCTGAAATGGTAAAATCTATACTTACAACTTTTGAGAAGAGTGAAAAGACAAACGCGGTAATTCTGTTTAGGAAGTTAGAAGATTTTTATTGTCGCTGGTGTAATGGTGAATTTATTGATGCTGCACCAGATAATAACCTGCCCCAGAAGCAAATGTTACAGTTGGAATCACAGAACATTGCAATTGGATTGCGGCAAGTAGATATAAATACTGGCTTAAATGTAATGATTTTGCTGTTGGAATTACATCAATTCCTTCGTTCGCAAAATCAGAATCTCGAAACTGAAATTACATTTTATCCATCTGAGAAGCCGGATACGAGTAATTTTTTTACATCCAGACTGCTGCGGGTAATTAACTATAGCGACTCCATTGAGATTGGTAATTTTAGCAACGTAGTTGGTGCATTTCTCAAAGGTGCTCAGTTAGAAGGCGCTTACTTAGGAGATGCCAATCTTACAGGTGCCAATCTTACAAGTGCCAACCTCAGTGCGGCTTATTTAGGGGATGCCAACCTTACAGGGATACAAGCAAATAAAGTCAACCTTGTTCGCGGTAACTTAGGTGATGCGAACTTAAGCGGTGCCGATCTCACAGAGGCAAATCTGAGCCATTGCGATCTGACTCACTGTAATTTAAGCGGTGCTGATTTGAGCGGTGCTAATTTGATTAATGCCGATCTAGGTAATGCGAATTTAGCTGGTGCTAACTTGACAGGCGCTAATCTTGGTGGTGCCAACTTGACTAGTGTAAATCTTAGAGATGCAACACTAAATGGTGCAAACCTCAAAAATGCCATTCTTTTCGGTGCAAATTTGAGCGATACTAACTTAATTGGTGCAGAAATCAGTTATGCTGACCTTTGTCGTGCTGACCTAAGCGGTTCTAATCTCCAAGGTTCCACGCTTAAAGGTACAAATCTTAGTGATTCCATTTTATTCAGTACCAATCTGAGTGAAGCTATCTTGTTTGCAACAGATATCAGCTACGCTAAATTTAACGGCGCAAAGCTAAACGGTGCGAATTTAGTGCGAGCAACTATTTTTGGTGCAGACCTTAGTGGTGTAGATTTAACTAAAGTAATTCTCAAGGCTGCCGATTTAAGTGGAGCCAACCTAAAAAACACTGACTTGAACAGTGCCGATCTTAGCGAAGCGATTTTAATTGGTACAGATATGAGTTATGCAAATTTGGATCGTGCAAATCTGGACCATAGTAACCTTAATAAGGCTATTTTAAGTGGCGCTTCCCTGAGCCATACAAACCTGAGGGGCGCTTCTCTGGCTGAAGCTAACTTGGAAAATATAACTTGGACTGAAGATTTGAAATGGGAGGATGTTTGTGATTTAGACAAGGCAGTAAACCTCCCGCAAGCCTTAAAAGAAAAACTGAGACCAGCTTAATTTTAAGTAAAATTACATGGTTTATGGTAAAACTTCATCAATTCCAGTTTACATTTATTAATATTATCCACGATTACCATTAAAGTTCATTGCGAAATAAATATCTTCGATAAAAGAAAATACTAAGTTCTGATATGCTCTAAAAACATCGTAGTAAGAAGGAGAATACTGTGGCAATGGAATCAAATGCCGTTACAGGCAAAAATCGTGCGAATGAAGAAGAGTTTAGCGAATATGTAGCTCATTTACAGTTTCATATGACTCTACAAGCTCGCAATCTGGTTCCAAGCCTCAAGCAAGAATCTCAAGACAGCCGAGGAGAATTACTTCATAAAACTCAGGCTGATTTCGAGAAACTGGTTTCTCGACAAGTAATCTAAAGTTATACAAAACTTAATTAAATTAAAATACAATGAAAACAGTTCTTTCTGAGAATATTTGCGTATTATTCTCTTTAGGACTGCTTTTTACTATTTAGTGATGAAAATCACTCTTTTGGCGCAACGGCTAAGAGCGCAAAGCCGTTAATATGATTTCAGCACTTTACTCGTACTCAAATTATATTTAAGGCTTAATGACAAAGATGAAAATGACATCATTACTTTCCCAAAATATTAACATCGTTATTCGACCAGTCCAATATCGGGATTTGGATAATACTGAACGTCTCTACCAAGAATCATTCGCAGCCCAAAACCCGTCAGAAGAACATTTTGCCACAGAGCAAATACAAAGGCTTCGTCATAATTTTGGATTACTGAAATTTTTAAGTTGGTTTCCTAACCCCTTACAACATCGTCTTTGTGCCTATGTAGCAGAACAAGGGCGTACTATGTTGGGGATTATCCAAGTATCGCCATTTAATAAAACACGCAGTACTTGGCGCGTAGACAGAATAATGCTGGAAAAATGTATCAACAAGCAAGCAATCGGTTCTCAACTTTTACGTTACTGCTTTGAGTCAATTTTAGAAGCTCGTACTTGGATTTTGGAAGCGAATGTGAATGATAAAGAAGCCCTAGCTCTTTATCGCCAAAATGGGTTTCAGCGTTTGGCTGAAATGACATATTGGGAAATTGAACCGGAATTATTAGCGTCATTAGCCCAAGCTGAGCCAGATTTACCCAATCTCTTACCTGTAAGCAATGCAGATGCTCAGTTATTGTATCAGCTTGATACTGCATCAATGCCGCCTTTAGTACGGCAGGTATTCGATCGTCAGACTCATGACTTTAAAACCGGCTTATTTGGTGCTTTAGCTGACGCATTTAAACAGTGGGTAACAAAATCAGAAGTAGTCAGCGGTTACGTATTTGAACCTCAAAGAAAAGCAGCCATTGGTTATTTTCAATTGAGAATCGATCGTAAGGGACAAACACCACACCTGGCCAACTTAAGCGTTCATCCTGCATATACTTGGTTGTATCCAGAGTTACTTTCTCAGATGGCTCGCATTACTCAAGATTTTCCCTCTTCTTCCCTAAAAGTGTCTTCAGCAGACTATCAGCCAGAAGGTGAAGAATATCTCGAGCAAATAGGAGCCAGTCGTCACGAACACACATTAATCATGTCTCGTTCGGTATGGCATAAGGTAAGGGAATCAAAATTCGTTTCCTTAGAAGGAATACAGCTACCAGAGATGTTACAAGGATTGCAACCCGCACGTAAACCAATACCCGGTGGAATGCTGTGGAAGCAAGAAAAAATAGAGCAAATGTTACATAGGGCGAAATTAAACAAATCGTCTCAAGATAACATTGCTCTACCCTACAAAAAGGTTAAGCTAAAAGGAAATAATCAACCCAAATCAAGCGATACTCAACAGGATTAGTAATGTGGTTCAGCAAGAGGGGAAAGAAGATCGAACAACTGCCCAGAACTTTCACACCCCAAGGAATACAAAAGAAATATGTTCCCACATATCCGCTTTAGGATTAGATGTAGGCCATAAACGAATCGGCATAGCAGGGTGCGATCGCACGGGTTTGATTGCCAGTGGAATAACAACATTACATCGCACATCTTTTGAGCGAGATGTGGAATACATCAAACAAATCATCCAAGAAAGAGACGTAGAAATTTTGGTAGTTGGGTTGCCCTACTCTATGGATGGTTCCTTAGGCTTTCAAGCGCGCCACGTGCAGAAATTTACTAGAAGACTCACAGGAATTCTGAAATTACCCGTAGAATATGTAGACGAGCGTTTAACTTCCTATCAAGCCGAACAAATGCTGATAGCACAAAACCGTTCACCTTCGCGCAATAAAGGGTTAATTGATCGAAAAGCAGCAGCATTAATTCTGCAACAATGGTTGGATATGAGACGACAAAAAAAATTGGATCACAAAAAAAACGCTTAAATTTGATAGCTTTTGACATGATATTCTTGAAAACAAGAGTCAGCATTTTTCTATCGTCAGTATTTCGTGGTGAAGAATTTTTTGCGCTCGCGATAGAGTAATCTATTTTTCAAGCTGATATTAATTTTTGTTCTTTTACTCGGCTATGTATCCATCTCAATTTCCTGAAGAAAACGAGCGCTCCAATCAAAGTTCCATCACTTTAACAGATGAAACTGGAAAGTCACTTGAATGTTATGTGGAGCATTCCCTTGAAGTAGACGAGCAAGAATACTTTTTATTACTTCCTGTGGACTCACCTGTAGAAATTTTTGCTTGGCAAACTGATGGTGACGGAGAAGAAGCCATTCTTGTAGAAGAAGATGCTATAATAGAAAAGATTTTTGGCACTGCTCAAGCTGTTTTATCAGAGCAAAACTTGTTGTTAAAAAATACAGCTTACGCTTTAACAGCTTCGGGTGAATTACCTCCAATAGAAGAGTCAGATATTTTTACTTTAGAAATTGAAGATGAAGAGGCAGATTTAGAACCAGAGCAATTACAGTTACTAGCAAGTTTCTATTGGGAAGAACAAGAATACGCAATTTATACGCCTTTAGATCCTTTGTTATTTTTTGCTCGTTTATCTGAAGAAGGAAAACCAGAATTATTATCACCAGAAGAATTTAGGGAATTTCAACCGTTACTAGAAGAGCACCTTTTTAACGAAGTTGATTAGGAATTAATTGAGTTTTTATCCTTAATTGAAATGTAGATAATGTAGAGACGTAGCAGTGCTACGTCTTTATATTTAGGGGTATGTTAGGACTTATAAATGTTTCTATATTATCAGGACTTACGCAATTGTCACAATACCCTGGTTGGTGCCGTACACTAACTGTCTTATTATTTCGTTTAACATCAAGCAAAGTGTCACGTGCCCCTACAAGGAAAATGTGCCGGTTGCGTAAGTCCTAATTATGTTTTAAATTCCCTAGCACCACTTCTCCTCCTCCCCTTAGTTGGCGCACCAAATTGTGGTGTTCTATTCGATATAAGAAATTTTTTTTGAATACTCAAGGCAAATTCTTCTGTCTGGAAGGCTGTAAAAAATAACAAGAATTACCCGATTGTAACAATATCCTATTGGTGGGTGACGCTACAGTTTGATTGATTGCTACATTAAAATTTATTCCAGGAGTACAGCACCCGACAAAAAAAATTTACCTGTTATCTAAATTTAATGAATAACACCCGTTTAACCAAAATCAGCAAATACCTCAGCAAACATTTACGTCACCAACCAGAAAAAATCGGCATTAAATTAGAGAAAGGAGGTTGGGTTGCTGTCGATGAATTATTAGAAGCTTGTAGAAAAAATAATTTTCCGATAACTCGCGCCGATTTAGAGGAAGTTGTTGCTAACAACGATAAAAAACGCTTTGCTTTTGATTCAACTGGTACGAACATTAGAGCAAATCAAGGCCATAGTGTAGAAATCGATTTGCAATTACTACCATCAGTACCTCCCGATGTACTTTATCACGGCACCGGACATAAAACAGTAGAAATAATTATGCAAAATGGACTTTGTAAAATGTCTCGTCACCACGTACATTTATCATTCCATATGGCTACAGCGAGAAAAGTTGGTGCCAGACATGGAAAACCCGTAGTATTTGAAATTAATGCAGCGAAGATGTATGAAGCGGGTTTCACCTTTTACTGTTCCGATAACGGCGTATGGTTAACGGATAATGTACCAGCGGAATATTTGAAAGTTATGAGTTAGGAGTTAGGAGTTAGGAGTTAGTAGTTAGTAGTTAAGAGTTAGTAGTGGGAGCATCTTGCTCCCTTGTTGTTCCCAATTACCAATTCCCAATTACCCATTACCAATTACCACACATCCATTAAAGATTCAGCAATCCTCTTTGCAGCACCAGGTTTACCCATGCGTCGCACACCGTTTTTAGCGATGGCATGGAGTTTATCGGGGTTTGCAAAGAATGCTTTGACTTCAGAAGCTACATCCTCCGGTTGCTGGGCTAAAATTACCGAACAACCCAAAAGACGGCTTTGAGCTTCTGCAAAAGCTGGGGTAAACTGAGGACCATATCCGGGTATAATTATTGCTGGTTTACCCAAGCCTACAAACTGTTCGGTGGCTGTACCTGCCATTGCGATCGCAAAGTCTCCTAAATGCAAGCAGTCGTTGTAGTTATTTTGACTTAAAATCATCCATGCATTTTTTTGTTTAAATGTCAATGCTTGGGGGTCGGGAATATGGACGGGAGATGATTCGTTGGCTACGAGATGCCAACCTTGAATTTTAAGGGTTTCAGTTAAAATATTGGAGTCCAAACCGGGGGCAATGCCTGCCAAAAATAGGATTTTACCGGAAGTATGTCCGACAAAATCTTCTTCGCTGAACATTGCGATTAATCCAGAAACTGCGATGGCGATTTTGTCCCAATTGGCGTAAGCTTCAGGAATACGGGAACCAGGTAAGAGAGTGATAGCTAAAAGACGTTCTATTTCTTGTTGTCGGTTATCAATGGTATAAAACTTTTGTAGTGGAAAACTGGGTTCTAACCCATCCATCATCGGATTACCCAAATCAAAAGCGGGGATTTTCCACTGTTTTAATATTTCAGTTGTCAAAGAGTCCCTGGGAAATACAGCTTTGCAGCGACTGCGAGTCATTAACCATCGTTCCCAAGGTAGATAATCTGAACCACTCCAGCCTTCCCAACGTGCGGCGGGGGTATCTCGTTTCAACCATCCAGCTTCATCTCGCAGATAGTATTCCGATTTTGCCGTACCGACGAAAGCATACTTTGAACCGCTCAACCAAGCAAACAATAACGGAACAATATCCCCAACAGCCAAAATCTTTGTGGAATAACCCGATTTCTTTTGAATTTTTACCCAGCGACGAATAGCTTTAAATTGGTTGATAGTTAATTGCAGCAAACCACTACGTACATCCCGCGCCAATTGCTTGCCATCCTGGTAAACAAAACCACCACTAGGCATGGAACGTACCGAACCAATTATGGGAATATCTAACTTTTGGAAAGCACGCCCTTCACCCACCAAAGGTAAAGCAAAGATTTCTGGTGCTAATGGTTGCTGTTGGAGTTCCTGCAAAATACGAACTGCAATTACATCTTCCCCATGACCGTTGCTAAGTGTCAATAACCGCAAGCGAGAAGTGGTAAATGGCTTTTTTTTTGTCAGGGGAATGGGTGAAACTTGATTCATGAGAAACAAAAAGTTTTTATTAGCTGTCTATAAGAGCAACAGGGATAACCAAAGTTATAAGTAAACCTTTATAAACTGAGAGTTAGTATTATCCCCATTGGCGAAACTGATTATCAAACTCATTATCAAAATACACACTAACTTTCAGTGATTCAGGCTAAATATTATGCGAGTTTCTTCTGCGGCAATTTTTACTTTAGCCACGTTAGCGGCTAGTAATCTCGATCAACAAGCAAGTGCTGCAACTGATTTTACACCCCCCGATAACGAACAAAAAGGGGAAAATGTTGTAGTTCCAGTAGTTGAGAATACATCCGCACCAACACAGGTTATTTCTCAACCGGAAACTTTAGTTATTCAAGAATTTTCCCAGAAATCAGGGAACAGTCAACAGTTAACAGTGAACAGTGAACAGTTACCGGTTAAGAGTAAACAGTTAACGGCTAAAAAGCAACAACAACAAACACAATTAGTTGTTAAAACTTCTCCCGTCTCCCCTACTCCCCCTCCTTCTTCTGGGATTCCGGCAAAAACCGAAAATGAATTGGTAGTTACTGCTACTGATGTGCGGATAGTGGGAGTAACACCGGAATTACAGGAAATGATCAAAAGTGTAATTAAAACGCAACAGGGGGGAGAAACTAGCCAAACTCAGCTAAAACAAGATGTGACGGCTATTTTAGAAACTGGTTTATTTACTGACGCTACTGTCAACAGTCGCAGTAACGAGCAAGGTTTAAGCGTCACATATCAGGTAAAACCTCTAATTGTACATTCACTGCAATTGTCTAATGCCAAAGCGCTTTCTTATCAAGTAGCTCAAACATTTTTTCAATCGCAAATTGGAAAGCCAATTAGTCCAGTTGCGATGAAAAAAGCAGTGGAAGATATTAATAAGTGGTATAACGAAAATAATTATAGTTTGGCACGGGTGGTTACAATTAAACCCAGTCGCCAAGGAGTATTAGATGTAAATGTCGCCGAAGGTTTAATAGAAAATATCAAATTCCGTTTTATTAATGATGATAATAAGACAGTCGATAAAAAAGGAAAACCAATAAAAGGAAGAACTCAAGCAGAATTTTTAGTCAAGCAAATAAAGCTTAAATCAGGTCAAATATTCCAAGAAAACCGTGTGAGACAAGATGTACAAAGGTTATATGCTACCGGATTATTTGAAAGAGTAAATTTAGAACTTGAAGGCGATGCGAATAAAGTTGATGTAGTTTACTACGTTAAAGAAGGTGGAGCGCGCTCTGTAAATGTTGGTGGTAATTATACAGCAGACCAAGGAATTATAGGTACTTTAAACTATAAAGATCGAAATATTGGTGGTATAAACGAAAACTTAAATGTTAATCTTCAGCTTTCTCGACGGGATTTAAACTTTGATGGTAAATTTACTAGTCCTTATCGAGCAAATAATCCCGATCGTTTAGGTTACAGTATAAATGCTTTTCGTCGTCGTCAACTTTCTAATACTTTCGATAGCGATATTAGGCTAGCAAACGGAGACAAAGTTCGGGAAGGAAAGATTGGCGGTAGCGTAAGCCTTCAACGTCCAATTGATGGATGGAACACCAGTCTCGGATTTAATTATACTCGCGTGAGTATCAGCGATAAAAAAGGTAAAATTACCGCCAACGATGTGGCTAATAATCCTTTGACAAAGAGTGGTACGGGTATTGATGACTTAGCGACTGTATCTTTAAGCGCTACTAAAGATCGTCGCGATAATAATTTTAATCCTACTAAAGGTTCTGTTCTGAAGTTAAGTACCGACCAATCGCTTCCCTTAGGACAAGGGGAAATATCAATGAATCGCTTGCGGGCTGATTATACACAATATGTACCAGTAAAATTATTTAAATCTGCTAAAAGTCAAGTATTTGCCCTTAACCTGCAAGCTGGTACAGTAATTGGTGATTTACCACCCTATGAAACTTTTAATTTAGGCGGTTCCAATTCCGTTCGCGGTTACGATTCTGGTGATGTTGGTAACGGACGCTCTTACGTATTAGCTTCTGCAGAATATCGCTTTCCTATCCCCATTTTGGACTCATTAGGAGGCGTATTGTTTGCCGACTTCGCTACAGATTTAGGTTCTGGCGATACAGTAGTGGGGGATCCTGCCGGAGCACGTAGTAAACCAGGTGAAGGTTTTGGTTTTGGTGCTGGTGTACGCTTTAATTCTCCTCTAGGCTTAATTCGTGCTGATTACGGTCTCAACGATCAAGGTGAAAGCAAAGTACACTTTGGTATTGGCCATCGTTTTTGATAACTGAATTATTGTTTTATCACCGACAAAAAAGTTTAGTGCTATATATCATCTCAGAAATGGGTGGTATGTAGCATAATTGCTTTTAGCACTGATTTGAGTTAATTTGTTAATTTTATACTTGCTTATTGCTTGAAATAAAGTATATCTTATATAAGAATCCTAATTAATTTTTGTCAGCCCAGCCTGTCCTGAGGCCATGAAATCTCGGTAGAGTTTGTTGCTATTCCTTGTTCCCTACTTCAACGAATAATTTGGTTAATCAAACCGGATTCCTATATCAAGTCCGGCTAGTCACTCAATATATAACCCAAAGCGATGGCAATAAGTAATTGCCTATTACTCATTACCTATTACCCAGCCCCACAGTTTGGAGTAGTCTAACCGGACACAATTTGATTGAATACCCTCCCTACTCCTAAAAAAAGCAGACCAAAGTTCTCCAATACCGAAATAGAATTGAGAATAATCAAATATAGTAATATAAATTACTCATTTCTGGTTTTTGAGAGATTATCTTAGACAGATAAGCTCAAGCATGGTATAATTTTGCTCTAATTTATTTATTCTTAAGCTTATTAATTCAACAGTATTTGTTTAAGCAACTAACAAAAGTAATTAATAAAAATAGTTACAGGTAATTTTATCGGGCATCATAAAATTCATGCTAGATAACCTTCTATTGAGCGTTACTTATACTTGCTTTAAATCAAATATTAAAGATGAATATGCATTTATGGAAATAAATAATTAAATAAAAACTATTTTTTGTATTATTTGTTACTTTTTAAGGTATTTTCGTTTTCAGACGATCCAGGTAACAAGGTAGTCGTAGTTTAGAATTAGATTGCCCGCGCCCAAATCTTGAATCCCAGAGTTAAATCACTATGCTAACTGGTAAAACCTTACAGGGTGGTAAATATACTATCAACCAGGAAATTGGAAGGGGTGGCTTTGGCATTACCTACAAAGCAACTCATCATTTTCTTAATCAGGAAGTGGTGATTAAAACCCTCAACCATAAACTCCAAAAGCATGCAGATTTTGCTAAATTTGAAAGTCAATTTCAAGATGAAGCAAGAAGATTAGCTAGTTGCGTTCATCCGAATATTGTTCGAGTTAGCGACTTTTTTGTGGAAGCAGGTTTACCTTATATGGTAATGGAATACATTCCTGGTGAAACCTTGGGCGAAGCATTTGTGATGCCGGGAATACCTTTAAGAGAAGAAACAGCAATCCATTACATCCGTCAAATTGGTGCTGCCCTAGGGGTAGTACATCAAAAAGGCTTACTACATCGGGATATTAAGCCAGATAATATTATTCTTCGGCAAAATACCAACGAAGTTATTTTAATTGATTTTGGCATTGCACGAGAATTTAACACAGGGGTAAGACAAACTCATACAGGAATGGTGTCCGAAGGCTATTCTCCAATAGAACAGTACCTGACAAATGCACAGCGATCGCCAGCTACCGATATCTATGGTTTGGCATCTACGCTGTATGCATTACTAACAGCACAAGTACCTATGCCAGTACTATTACGGGATAGGGAAAAAATGCCTTCTCCTCGGGAATTACAGCCACATTTGAGTGCGGCAGTGAATCAGGCGATAATGCGTGGTATGGCAGTAGAAGCGCGTTTTCGTCCGCAGACGGTACAAGAATGGTTGGATTTACTACCTGGAATGGGAAGGAAAACTATAATTCAACCAGTACCGACTCATGCAGTACCTACTATTGATTTATCAACCCAGGATTATGAACCGCCTTTACCTCCGGAAGCAGCGGCAATCAATACTGACGTACCACCTACATTACTAAATCCAGACATAGCAACTAGCAACTTTAAAAAACCTTGGTTCAAGAAAATACCTTCACCCAGAGTTATTATTGGAACGGGTGTAGCAATTTTTGGAGTTACATTAGGTTTTGGCCTGACTAAGATTGCTTCTACAACCGAACGACAACAACAAAGAATTACGCCAATTGCTGAACAACAAATAAATGAAGCATCCGCAGAAATACCGACAATAGAGTTTTCATCTTCACCTTCACCTCCAGCCTCACCTTCACCTTCACCTCAAGAAACTACAGCTGCAAAAGAAGTGAAAAAGCCTTCAAGTACCACAACTACTACAAGGCGAAGAAAAGTTAGAAGGAAAACTAGAACTAGAGCTAAATCTGCAACTTATACTCCTAAAAGACGTAGGCGAAGTAACACCGCTTCAAGCACTAATTCTAAGAAAAAATCCTCCACTCGCAAATCATCTTCACCTCCTAAAGTGACGACGACCAAAAAATCAACTACTTCAAATAAATCTACTCCAAATCAATCTACAAGGCGCACCTCAAAACGCAATTCAGTAAATAATACTTCTTCAAGTAAACCGCAAAGAAGACGTACCACAACAAGAAAACCCAAAGTTATTCCAAGTACACCTAAAAAAGTAGTTCCGTCACCATCTTTAGTAGAAAGACTTAGAAAAGTAAGAGATTCTCGTAAAAATGCTTCATCTTCTAAAAATAGCGTAAAACTAAAACCTGCGAAAAAACGCAGTCAACCTGTAATGGTACCAGCTACACCAACAAAACAACCAAGAAGTTCTAATCTTCCAGGAGTTGTGGTGCCAACTCAACAGATTAAAACTGATTCACAAGCTGCAAATTAATTATATTCGGCACCATCACCGAATTTAAGTTTTGAGACTCCCCATGCTTTCAAGGATGGGGAGTCTCAATTTATGCAAACAGTTGGCTCTAAAACTTCTAGATTTACATGAGAATTCCTGAGGGGAGATGTCAAAAACCGATAAAATATTTACATCACATTGAATAGCTTTTTATATAAAGAACACTTACGCAATTGTCACAAGATTCTGGTTGGTGCGTGACACAAAAACCTTATTGTTACCTTAGAAATCAAGGGAAGTCTCACGTGCCCTTAGAATTACAATGTGCCAGTTGCGGCCATTTGTAAAACAAAATAAATACAAGGGGCTTAGAGCACACAATGGAACAATTAAAAAGTTTGTTATCAATGAGTCTTGATGAACTAACTGAATACAGCACCGATGCCCGCAAAATTGAAAAATTGCGACGGAAGATTTGTTTAGCTGTACCAATGACGGAACAGCGAAAGGTAAAAGAACTATTATTAACCCAAATGCCATCAGGTGAAGTAAACAAAATTATTGAATCTCAGCGGCAAACAGTAGCTTTACCGTTTTGGGGAATTGGTGGCTTGGGTTTGTTGCTAGGAATTTCACTTCATCAACCCATCGGTTTGTTGGCTGCTATCGGTGGTACTTTTGCTGCCATCAAAATTCAGAAATTAGGTTGGGAGATGCAAGCCAAGCGTCTTTTACTGCAAACACTTGAAGATATCGAAGTTCGTGCTAATCAACCGAACTAAAATGTCGGTAGCACCATTGCAACAGCCATTGAAAACTCGTCTCCATGGCTCTACTTTCTTTAATCTACTCGGAAACAGTTGTCCCCATGAATAGTTATTTTCGACTTTCCACAGCTTTAGAAAAAGCTAACTTTTTTTCTATTTGCATTATTGCAGCTTGCCAAACATCATACCCATTTAAACTTAAGTGCAAGCCATCGGTAGTCAAATCTTGTCGTAAATTGCCTTGAAAATCGGTAAACCATTTGTGGATGTTTACGTAATTAACACCTTCCTCTTTAGCGATACGTGCTAATTGTCCATTAATATTACGAATGCGACTATTAGGAATTTTTGGCAGACGAGTTGGTAATATTGACTGAATAATAATATAACTACCCGGATGAGCACGCTTTAAACGACGAACCATTTGACGGTGATTGCTCAAAATAACCCTATCTGATGTACCTTTTTTTAAGTCATTAATTCCAGCCATAATATAAATAACTTCTGGCTTGGTAGAAGAAAACGCAGATAATCTTTTTGATATTCCCGTGGAAGTATCACCTGATATACCCTGATTTAACCATAACTTGCCACTGGGAAGTCCTTTTGTAGGAAACCATAAACTTAAAGAATCTCCTACCATAATACTTAAGCGATTGTTACCTTGTCCTTCAGCCATTGCTTTGGCTTCCATTGCTAACAATCTTTTCCAATCTTGATATGTTAATTTAGACTTTCTTCGAGAAATTAATAGCGATTGCAACTTTTCACTAGCCAAGCGTGTATAAATATAACCAGCTTTTAAAGCGGCTAATCTTTCATGATAAAGTTGATTTCCGGATATTAATCTTTTTCTAACAGGTTGATTGGGAGGGTAAAAAGAAGATTGTGCTGGTGGTGAAAGCCTTTGAGATATAAAGTCTGATAAAGGCATTTCTACATCTGAGACTGTATTCTCTACAATATTTGCTTGCCAACCATCTTTTCGGTTTAATAAAAGCTGATAATGTTGCTGTTTAAGTACCGGTATTTCTGGTAAAGCTGATGTTGGTACTGCCAATCCAATTAACAAGCTTGTTGCAAATAGATACAAGTCTCTCATTTTTTTTGTCCTTTCCTCCCTGCTGAATCAAAGTACGGCCGTCTTCTTACTGAATTGGCTTGGGCTAAATTATTGTTTTTATTATTTTTAAATACATCTTATAGCTATGTAAAGCTACTTTTAGCTCCAGTAATTAAATTCTCGACAAAGAATTTGAGGTATATTCGGAGACTTGATGAAGTTTTTATAATTAGTAGTTAGTTGTTAAGTAGTTTGGTGTTGAAAATAGTAATTAGGACAAGTTAGTAGTGAGTAGCGAATAGCGCTAACCACTAACAGTTATCGTTAAAATCTATACTTACTACCGATAAGATAATTTTCGTTAATTTCAAATGACATCCAATGGCGTTGCAAAGTTTCCGCAACAAAACCCGTAGTATTAGAGCCTGCGAAGGGATCTAAGACAATATCGCCTTCATCTGTCAGAAATTTGATGAAAAACTCAGCGAAACCACGGGGAAAACGGGCTGGATGGGGTTTGATTCCGGCTTCTTTACAGCGTCGCATGTAAGCGCTGTTTGATTCTGTGTTGGCAATTTCTAATAAGTTTGGTGGAATTGCGCCTTTATTATCTTTTTGAAATTTATCGGAAATATCATGTCCGCTAGGACGTAATTTTGCTTTATAGCCTTTTTTCAGTAATTTTTTCATACTCTGGCTATAAGGTTTTAAAACTTTTCTGTTATCTGCTTTCGGATGAGGTGTTTTCGATAACCACCAAACTGAATTAACTGAATCTTTGACTCTTATACGTCTAATAGTTACCCATTCGGCTGGGGTGGGTAATCTAGAAGGATTGTAGTGATAAAATTCTTGAGCGAGATAAAAGCCGACTTCTTTGCACAGTCTGACTAAAAGCTCATATTGATAAATACTGCGAATCGGATTCCCAGGAAGATAAGCGCCGCCTAAATCTAATACAAAAGAACCATTTTCTGTAAGGACTCTTTTAAATTCATAGGCAAAAGGTAAGAACCATTCTATATATTTATCTGCGCTTTCGTTGCCGTATTCTTTCTTTCGAGTAAGTGCGAATGGAGGGGAAGTAATAATTAGATTTATGCTGTTTTCTGGGATTGTTTTTATTATATGTAGGCTGTCTCCTAAGTAGGCTGCGCCGTTTTTTATGGAGTAGTAGGGAGGAAGTTTTATTAGTTTTTGGATGCTTGTTTTTTGTTGTTTCAAGTGCGGAATTGATATTAACAAGTTATTTTAATTCTATGTAAGTATCTTGGCGTTGAAAATAGTAATCAGGACAAGGGAATAGTGAGTAGTGAGTAGTGAGTAGTGAGATTGATTAAGGCTTTGTAGCTAGTTTATATTCTTCAACACATTTGGGTTTATTTGTACCGACTTACTTACCAAATCGGAAACTCCGATGGCGATAGAAAGGTATTAGATTCTTAATACTATGAAACTTCATAAAAAAACCCCCCACCAAAAGATGAGGGATTTTTCAATTACCTAACAACTAATAAGTTTTGTTAACCAAACTTACCAGCCGTCGAGGCTATCAGAAATGCCCCATACGTCAGGATGTAACCCACCGCAAAGTGAGCCAAACCTACTACACGTGCTTGAACAATAGAAAGTGCAACGGGCTTATCTTTCCAGCGAACCAAGTTAGCTAGAGGAGTATGCTCGTGTGCCCAAACTAGAGTTTCAATCAACTCTTGCCAGTAACCTCTCCAAGAGATGAGGAACATGAAACCAGTTGCCCAAACTAAGTGTCCGAAGAGGAACATCCAAGCCCAAACTGACAGGTTATTCATTCCATAAGGGTTGTAACCGTTGATTAACTGCGCGGAGTTCGCCCAGAGATAATCTCGGAACCATCCCATCAAATACGTGGAGTTTTCATTGAACTGAGCTACGTTTCCTTGCCATATACCCAGATGCTTCCAGTGCCAGTAGAATGTTACCCATCCCACCGTATTTAATGACCAGAATAAAGCTAGATAGAAGGAGTCCCAAGCGGAGATATCACAAGTACCACCACGGCCTGGGCCGTCGCAAGGGAATGCGTAACCAAAGTCTTTCTTGTCAGGCATTAACTTGGAACCACGGGCATCCAAAGCACCTTTTACTAAAACTAGTACGGTGGTGTGGATAGCCAACGCGAAGGCGTGGTGTACCAAGAAGTCACCAGGGCCGATGGTTAAGAACAAGGAGTTGGTGCCAGAGTTAATCGCATCTACCCATCCAGGTAACCAAGCTGCACCTGCAGTTGAAGCAATACTGTCGGAATTGGATAATAATGTATCCAAACCGTAAAGCACTTTACCGTGAGCAGCTTGAATGAATTGAGCAAATACTGGCTCAATCAAAATTTGCTTTTCAGGTGTACCGAAAGCAACCACTACGTCATTGTGTACGTACAAGCTTAAAGTGTGGAAACCTAAGAAAAGGGATACCCAGCTTAAGTGGGAGATAATCGCTTCTTTATGCTTCAACACCCGGTCTAATACGTTGCCCTTGTTTTGTTCTGGGTCATAATCACGTACCCAGAAAATAGCCGCGTGGGCAAAGGCACCGGTCATTAAGAAGACGGCGATGTACTGGTGGTGAGTATATAACGCTGCCTGTGTGGTGTAGTCCCTGGCAATAAATGCATAGGGAGGCAGTGCGTACATGTGCTGAGCTACCAAGGAAGTAATAGTTCCTAATGCTGCCAATGCTAAGGACAGCTGGAAGTGCAGCGAGTTATTGATGGTGTCGTACAACCCATGGTGAGGTAGGTTGAATTGACCTTCGGTCTTGGAGCCAAAGAAAGTCTTAGCATTAAGCATTTCTTTGATGTTGTGACCAATTCCGAAGTTTGTCCGGTACATATGACCGGCAACAATAAAGAGTACTGCGATCGCTAAGTGGTGGTGAGCCATATCGGTCAACCACAGCGATTCAGTTTGGGGATGGAAGCCACCTAAGAAGGTGAGAATTGCTGTACCAGAACCTTCTGCTGTACCAAATACATGGTTTGCAGTGTCTGGGTTCGCTGCATAAACTCCCCAATTACCAGTGAAGAAGGGTTGTAAACCTTCTGGGTGCGGTAATGTGCTGAGGAAGTTATCCCAACCTACGTGTTGTCCCCGAGATTC
>ERZ1740059.438-NODE-438-length-22173-cov-4.166742_pt1 | contig 22173 bp, 19 predicted proteins | sample MGYA00581744_ERZ1740059 | MGnify/ENA primary metagenome ERZ1740059 (study PRJEB43018, sample SAMN04849738) | marine metagenome | isolation source: floating plastic debris | place: Pacific Ocean | collected 2008-08-28 | study: EMG produced TPA metagenomics assembly... | reverse complement strand
ATTCTCTGTTATCGAGAATAGATTGACTATTGCCCACCCTACCAATTTACTTGCTACTTACGAACAGACATCTAAAGAACTCTTGGTTTCAACAGCGTGGTTGTACATGGCAAACTAAATTCGCGCCCTCCCCACGCTCAAACTAGATGCGATTTAATATGGGAAAAGCGATCGCTCTTTTAACTGCTACTATCTTTATATTGCTTATCTTTAATAGCAACATACTTTTCAATTGTTTTTTTCGCTCCCATTGCTTGCCTGTATTCTTCTCCCTCTTCTTGTTCTAAACGCTGTCTTACTTTCTTTCTCAAATTTGAGACAATTTTGCCATTAGTTTTGCGCGTCTGTTTCCAATCTAAAATTGGTTGAGGATAATTTTGCTGATATTCCCCTGCTAGAATTTGCGATTTAGAGCATTCTTTTAATTCTGGTATCCAATGATAGACAAATTGCAAATATGGATCTTTATCTTCTAAGTTTTTTGTTGGATTATAGATCCGAAAAGTTTTAGATAAAGGATTGGTAATACCAGCTTGTGCTTGCCATTGCCAGTGATTGATCGCAATGTTGCCATCTACTAACCGACTCATAAAGTATCTTGCTCCATGATGCCAAGATACAGCACAGCTAATGGCTAAAAAAGTAACGCACATTGCCCGCATCCGAAAATTCATCCAACCCATTTGGTTTAGCTGACGCATACTAGCATCTACCATCGGATAACCTGTCTTGCCTTCACACCAGGCGGTAAAGAAAGCTAATTTTTCCCCTGTTAGTGGTTTATCAAAATAGTATTCATCAAATTCTCGATAGCGGTTTTTCCAGGCTAATTCGGGATGGAAATAGTGTCTTTGACTAAATTTATCGTGCCATCTTAGACGATCTAAAAAGGTTTTGAGGGAGAAATAACCCTTTGATTTGGGGTCGAGTTTGTTACTCAGGGCAACTGTATTCTGGTAAATTACACGAGATGAAATGTTACCAAAATCAAGATAGGAAGATAGATGAGATGTTGCTCCCTGTTGCGCCATCCAAGGGCGAGACATTTTCCAATGGTAGCCAAAATACCTCTGTTCTAAAAAGCTGTTTAAAGTATTGTGAGCCTTATCTTCTCCACCGATAAAACGAGAGTTTCCTTTGGTCAATAAATGACGATATTTTTGTCGAAGCTCGGTCAAGGTTAGCTGGGGTAAATTCAACTCCAAATTGGGAGTATTTATCTGCTCTGGAGTTAAATGTAGGGGTTGCTGATGATAATTATGATAGTCTCGCCACCAATTGTCGTAATTTTCGCCTTCAATCTGCAAGAAATAATTGATGCCTAAGTGAACCTTTAAATTGTGCTGTTTGTAAAAATCTAATAAATTGCGATCGCGTTCGATACCATATTCTACCTGTACATCTCGATTAAAGTAGAGTTTGGGCTGTCTTGTTTGTTGCAGAAGCGATCGCGTTAGGCTTTTAATTACATCTACTGATTTACCTTCAAATAAAAATAAACGGCTACCTTTTTGTCGAAGACTATTATCCATATATGACAAAGATTCAAATAAAAATTTTACTCTTGCTGCACTAATTTCTGGCTGTTTATAAAACCAAGAATCAATTACGAAAAAAGGTATAACTTCCTGCTTATTTTTAGTCGCCTCAGCCACAATTTCACAGTCGTCTAAACGTAGATCGCGACGAAACCAAACTAAAGCAATTTCTGAATTTGACGACATGAGAGAGCTTGAATAAATAGATTAATCTTATAATTTCATTAAAATACTTATCTTCCTATTCCCCATCTTCACAAAAGTAGATTTTCTCTATTGTTGAATAGGATATTACTCATTACTTATCACTTATTACTTAAAGCCAATTAACAAACGATACAAAGCTCGATTCTTGTCACGAATGACCCTTTCCTTATCTCAACAGATTAATTTGTGCATAACTCACCTTAACTAAGCCCGATTACCGCTTTCTCCTTTGACTACGGCAGAAGTAATTAAGTGAGCCAGCCTTAAAGCTTCAGGTACGTTCCCTTTATCTGTTAGGCTTTGTAAAACTCTATGGGTAAGCTCCCCCGTTAATCCACATACTTGAAAATAAATAGGTGGATAAACATGTATTTCTCCAGCCTTATCGAGCAATTGCAGTCTTGCTTTTGGATGAGGCAAAAGGGAAATTGCTGCCTTCATCTTTTCCACTTTAGGGATTTTTCTCATAACAGCAACACAAGGTAAATTTAACATTTGAGCCAAATAAGGTAAATTAATCAAATTTAAACCGCCCATACTAATTCCATCTAGTAAGACCAGATGCAGTTGAGGATAAAACTTGCTTCTTAATAACATTTGAGCCAAGTTTTCTGTACTATCCCAGCCATCAACTCGGATCTCTCCCCACAACATTCCTTCAAAACGAGTCTTACTGCAAACTACTCCCGCTACAGCCACAGGTTTATTTGAATGGCGTATAAAAGGAGCATCATCAAAGCCTATCGCTCTGATTTGGCGATGGTGATGCAATAAATAGTCTAGTTTGGCTTCCATTCATTCGTTAGTTTATAGATGTAGATAGTAAAAGCCAAGAGCTTCTACAATGGATCTATCTTAAAATACTCACATTTTATCTAAATGAGCGATAATTGGGATTCATCAAGGATTGAAAAGAACATTGGCATTAATTTTAAATATGATGAAACTCTACGTCTGGCACTCATCCACCCTTCTTTTGCCAAGTTAATTAAAGAGCCAGAAATTAACAATCAACGTTTAGAGTACCTTGGTGAGACAATTTTAGACTTGGTAATTATAGATTATATATTCTGGAATTTTTCTCATTTTCAAGTTGGTAAACTCAAAGCCTTGCGAGAAAAGCTGACTGATACCGAGAGACTCACTAAGCTTTGGTACGATCTTCAGCTTGGGGAAGTATATCCGTTTTTAGATTTGAAAGAAGAGCGACATCGTCTTCGAGTTAAGCGTACTAATCCATTTGAAAAAGGGTTAAAAGCTCTTGTGGGAGCGATCTACATTGATCGCGGTTTTTCTCAGACGCGCAATTGGCTCAATAAACAGCTTATTGTACCCTTGCTCAAGAAATATTTGAAACCAGAGTTGAAACACGATCCTTCCGCAAAACATTTAGAATTGTTGGGTAATGCTCTATCAGAAGGAATTGCAGTAGATTATCTATATCGTCATATTCTTTATGCTAGCCCGACTAAATTGAAGTCTTTGGCAAAGAAATTGACTTCTAAGGAGAATCAAAGCAACTATGTCAAACAGATGAGCGATTCTGCTTGGTTGGAGATTGTCCCAGAGCAAAACAAGCCAAAGTCCTTGAAAACTTTAATAGCCAAGGTGTATCTTCAATTTAATCAAGAAAATAGTAAAAGTAGCTTTCGCAAAACTAGTAGTTTTATAAACGAACAATGTTTTGATGATGAAAAAATTATGGAGCAGGCTATCTCTTTACTACTCAAAGATGGCAAACCCCAAAAATGGATTATTCATAATGTAATGGGTTATCCCAGCAACAAATACAGTGAGGGAAGAGAAGAGTTTTACAAGCTAACTAAAAAATCAGAATCTTGAGCAAAAATGCGATCGCTAGTTTGGCAGATTGTAGCACTATCCATTCCATTGAAAGAATATTCTAATAACAGACTTTTACTCAAGTAGCTAGACTTTAAACCAAACTAGGTTCTGATTTTACTTCTAACTTTGGCATTGGCTCTTGCTCTATTTTTGTCTTTTCTGCTGGAGTTTTTTCTGTGGGTAGCCCTTCGATGGGACATTCCTCTGTACCTACTGTTGTGCGGGTAATAGCTTCTGCCGTTTCTTTGGCTTTTTCAGGGTTATTTACCCAGTCGTGATAGAAGTCAAAGGGGCAATCTGGTACTCCTTGGGCACCTTCACCAGAGTTAATCAATCCAGTGTAGCCACGGTGCATCAACTTGAAGATGTGGTTTTGAGATTGGGCATTAGCGCGGAAATCTCGGATAGCAAATTTGGAAAGAGTAGCATACTGTACGCCATTTTCTTCTTCACCACATTCACCTAAAGTGCGTCCGCCAAAGCCAACAATTGCCGAGTGTCCGAAGTAGCTGTATACTCCATCAAAACCAGAGGCATTAGCAACAGCTACGTAGGTATTATTCATCCATGCCATTGCTTTGGAGACAATAATTTGCTGCTCTTTGGCTGGATACATATATCCCTGACAGCGTACAACAAGCTCTGCTCCCTTCATGGTACAGTCTCGCCAAATCTCAGGATAGTTACCATCATCACAAATAATTAGACTAATTTTTAATCCTTTTGGTCCTTCAGAAACATAGGTATTGTTGCCTGGATACCAACCTTCTATAGGACACCAGGGCATGATTTTACGATACTTTTGCACGATTTCGCCTTCGTCGTTCATTAGAATTAGAGTATTGTAGGGAACTTTCTGGGGATGCTCTTCGTGTCTTTCCCCAGTCAGAGAAAAAACACCCCAAACTTTATTTCGCTTACAGGCTGCTGCAAAAATTGCTGTTTCATCCCCAGGAATAACCGCAGCAGTATCCATCATTTCTTGAGAATCGTACATAATACCATGGGTAGAATATTCGGGAAAAATCACCAAGTCCATTCCTGGCAATCCGACTTTCATTCCGTCAATCATTTCAGCGATTTTATGACAGTTATCGATTACTTCAGCTTTAGTATGGAGGCGAGGCATTTTATAGTTGACAACTGCAACACCAACAGCATCATTGCTAGAAGAAATATCTCCGTGAAAATCCATGTTTTCAACTACTTAAAATTAATTTTTAAAAAAATGTACTCACTAACCTTGTCGAAAAATAATGCTGTGATCGCATTTTAATGCTTGCAAAAGATAATTTAAATCTCAGCAATACATTACCTAAATTTGACTCCGCCATAGCGAATAGTGACTGAAAATTTATCAGCGGCGAAACCAATTTTTATTTAAAAGCATGCTATCTGTTGAAACAGAATTATTCCGTATATCAAGCCACAAAACAATCGAGTATTTGTGAATCAAGACCAGATCGATTTAACAACACTACAGAAATTTTAAGCAACATAATTTTGTTGGCAATATTTATTGCATAAAACGCAAAAGTGTTTGGCTCATTAGCCCTATTAACTTTTTATGTGAATCGAATTAATCTAGAAGAGTCGCCAGAGATATACGAGGAGTCCCCAGCATTCGTATTGGCAACAGAATCATAACGGGAGCGCAACCTGCTGAGGTATTTATAGCTGCAATCCAAAAAGCCACAAAAGATTTAGCAGAGGTTTAATTATGACTTTTATCGATAAACGTGCCATTATTATTGGCGGTTCGTTGGGTGGACTGTTTGCGGGAGTATTGTTAAGGTCTATTGGTTGGGAAGTAGATATTTATGAGCGATCGCCTTCTTCTCTAGGGAGTCGTGGAGGAGGAATAGTACTTCAGCCTGAAATTTTACAAGCTTTTAATCGCGCCAAAGTCAGTTATGAATTGCCTTTTGGAGTAACGGCATACGAGCGGTTGTATCTAGAAGCAGATGGTAGCATTGCCGAGAAAATGCTGATGCGCCAAACTCAAACTTCTTGGAATTTAATTTACAACACCCTGCTAAGTCATTTCCCTGCCGAACACTATCATCAAGGCAAACAACTTGCCGATCTTCAACAGCATAAAGAAAAGGCTACAGCAATTTTCGCCGATGGTACAGAAGCAACAGGGGATTTATTGATAGGTGCAGACGGTGCAGGTTCGATAGTGCGTCAAAAACTTCTTCCTAACTATAATCCTAGCTACGCAGGCTATATAGCATATCGAGGATTGGTTGGAGAACGGGAATTAGACAAAAAAACTGCCGAACTTTTAACCGATCGCTTTGTTTTTCAACAGATACCTAACTCTCATATTTTGCAATACGTCATTCCTGGAGAAAAAGAATCTTTAGAGCCTGGAAAACGTCGCTTTAACTGGGTGTGGTACGTCAACTATGACGAAGCAACAGAATTACCAAAGTTGTTGACGGATAAAGAAGGTAAACGCCATACTTATTCTATCTCTCCTGGGGCGATCGCAACAGACGTAAAACAACAAATGCAAAAGTATGCACAGAGTGTTCTCGCACCACCGATGCAGAAATTAATTGCGGTGACTAGAGAGCCGTTTATTCAATCCGTCTTAGATTTAGCAGTGCCACAGATGACGTTTAATCGCATTGCTTTAGTTGGTGATGCGGCATTTATTCCCCGTCCTCATACCGCTTCGGGAGTGTCTAAAGGTGCGGTCAATGCCATGACTCTCGCCGATGCTTTAGTCGAACACGACCATAATGTAACCAAGGCTTTAGCAGCTTGGGAAACCAACCAGTTGAAGTTTGGTATGTATCTCAAGGATAGGGGACAGGCTTTAGGCGATCGTTCTCAGTTTTCTTATGGCAAAGAGCGTATCAAAAATTTTTCTAATTTAATAGCATAGGGTAATTTTTGTTTTTCCTGGTTTTCACTCTTCTCTACTCAAATGCTACTATGGCTCGATCCAACAAATGCTAAGAGTTGATAGCTGATAGCTATTATTATGCGATGCGCTACTTGTAGAGATAATTAATTTTCTTTTATAAGGGGGACTAGGGGAATAGGACAAAGGCTTTAGCCGCATGTGTGGGAGACTAGGGGACTAGGAGACTGGAGACTAGGAAATATAGATATAGCCTATTCGGAATACTTTATTTGTTCATGTACAGCATTACGTATTAAGGTTAGGACGTTTTGAATCCAGAACAGATGCTATCTAATTACTTTCATCCTTGTTCCTTGTTCCTTGCTCCTTGTAGAGTTGTTTATAGTCTAGATAAACCTCTTCCCTGTGGTGCAAGGGTTTGGATAGAAGTTTTGGGAGTTCATCTAGACTTGATGGCTGATTGATTTTATTGGTGCGTAACATCAGTTATTTGATTGTGGAATAATAAAGCCAATTTTCTATTTCTTTGGCTAGCCAGTCCAATTCTCTATCGCTAATTTCTCTGTTTAAAGAGTTATCAATCATGCTGGTTTTCGGCGTAATAGTACCATGGATTCTATAAGCTTCTTCATTAGCCCAAATGACCATTGCAGGAGGATTATTAGAACTTTCTAGTTTGACTTTAGTAATTGTATCTCTAGGACTTGGTTTGGGCTGTTGATATTTGAATCCAGCACATTCATAGGTTAAAGATATCTCTTGAGAATCAATTTTCAATCTAGCTGTAGTAAAAAGAAAAAGCATTATTTTTGCTATGATTGTAAACCCTGCTATCCAAAAAGGAATAGAAAATAGAGAAAAGACAATATTAATGGGAAAAGGTGCGGTTAATAAAGCAAATCCAGTCCATATCACTAAAAAGCCATTCCAAAAACAGGCAAAACCAATTAAAAACAAGACTTCAGTCGTAAAGCCCTTTGGTGGGACTGAAATATCGATCGCGTCTGAAGTTTTATCCAAGACTATTTTGCTTTTTCTTGGCTGTTTGACAATTTCCCTTGCTGGTCGTGTTTTTTCTAAATTGATTGGATGTTTGATAGCCTGTAGAGCCTCAGATGCCGAACTAAACCGTCTGTCTAAACTAGGCTCGATCGCTTTGTTAAGCCATCCAATTAAAGAAGGATTCAAATTAACCAAATCTGCAAATAAAATACGTCCATCTTTGCTAGGTAATTCCGTTGGATGTTTGCCTGTAGCTAGATAAATTAGAGTTGCACCTAGGCTATAAAGATCTGATGCAGGTACGGTTTGTCCGCCAAATTGTTCGGGAGGCATATATCCATATGTACCAACTATAGTGATTGTTCCTCCTTCAGTCGCAGCAGTATTTTGGACTGCACCAAAATCTATCAAATAAACTTTACCAACATTACTTCCCGATCTGTCTGTCAATAGTATGTTGCTTGGTTTGATATCTCGATGAATTATAGTAGGTTGTCGCTGATGAAGATAAATTACAATATCCAGTAAAGCGATCGCAATTTGCTCAATTTCCACTTCACTAAAGCTACGTCCCGTTTTCAAACATGATTCTAAAGACGGAGCATCTATATAGCTTTGTACTAATGCATAGGCATAGGAGTTTGATAACTTCAATTCAAAATAATCTAAATACTGAGGAATAGCAGGGTGAGATAAATTTTTTAAAGTTTGTGCTTCCCGCTCAAAAAGTTTGAAATTTTCCCACTCAGAATGAGAGTTAAATTTGAGTATTTTAATTACTACTAATTCTTGAGTATTTAAATTTTGTGCCAAGAGGGTTTCTTTGCCCCCGCGGTTGCTTAATTGAGTTTGAACCTGATAAACTCCATTTAAGATCATCTCAGTCTTTGATATTTACTATTATTAGCCACCAATATTCGCTTCAATTGTAGTTTTATAAGTTTTAAATAGTAGTTGGTTATTCGATAGTTTCAAATGATTCAATCATCTTTTCTACTGATGGTAAATAATTATTGTAGCTATCAAGTTTAGCTGTATAAGTAAGAATATAAGCCCGATTATCTTTTATAGACCATGCTTGCATTCTCTGGACAGTGTTGCCATTAACATCACCCATATAAATTATTTTCCGTCCTTCGTTATCACCAAGATAAACAACTTCAGCTTCTCCTACATTAGGATCGGAAAGCTTCTTAACTTCAGCAATCGATTCTTCCGTATATTGCTCTAAAGAAACATCATCGGGTAAATATTCTATCAATATACAGACTCGCTCCTTAAACTTGTCCAAACTATCTTCTAAAGGAGAGAAAAAGGTAACTCCCGTTGCGAAAAAATCATCTCGATTTTGTCTAGACCAAACTTCAGGATAGTCGACCTTGAAACCATAATCAGTATTTTCATACAGGGATAAGCTAATTTTTGGTTCAGGATCTTTTTGTTGTAAAAATATCCAAGATCCTATGCCCCCCACTATCAAAGCTAAAGCAGCCCCAATCGCCACAAACAACTTAGATTTAGGCTTCTTTGGTTCAGCCCGAACAACATTGGCAACAGCCTGACTCTTTTGCTGGGTTGAGGGTTGGGGTATGTCCTGAAGAATTTTTGTTTCTCGATTAATCTCTTCTGTAGTCGATTGAGATTTTGTTTCTGACTGAGTTTGGGCTGTAGGAGTAGGAGGAGAAGAAGTTCGTTGACTACTGTTGAGTAAAACAGTTTCTTTATTATCATTTTTATCCGCATCCAACTGTTCTAAGTCTGCTAAAACAACTCCCGCCGAACTATATCTTTCTTGATGACGATAGCGCACCATCTTATCTAAAATATTAAGCAACTGAGGCTGATAACTAACTTTGGGATCTAATAAAGTACGCCAAATTAACTCGCCATCTGAGTCAATGTTATAACCTTTAGGTGATACACCCGTCAAAGCCTGAATTGCAATTATGCCCACGGCATAGATGTCGCTATAAAACCCAGGACGACCCATCATCTGTTCCATTGGCATATAAGATTTTGTGCCAACTGCTACAGTCTGCTTTACTTCTCCTGCTGCGTCAATAATCTGAGTACTGACCTGCTTTACCGAGCCAAAGTCAATTAAAACAATTTTTTGATCTTTATGGCGACGCATTAAATTAGACGGCTTGAGGTCGCGATGAATTACGCTGTGTTGCTGAACCTGCATCAAGACTTCAAGAATGTCGTTTAATAAAGTAATAGTTTTTTCTTCTGACCAAGGCTCTCCCACAATTATCTCATTACTAAGATCGTGTCCTTCTACCAATTCTTGAACCAGAAAGAAGTCGTTTTGATGTTCAAAATAAGCCAATAGCCGAGGAATGCGATCGCAATGTCCCAAGCGATTCATAATCTCGGCTTCTCGATTAAACAGCCTCCTGGCTATTTCTAGTGTTTTTTCACTAGCAGATTTGGGCTTTAATTGTTTAACGACGCATAAGCTATCAAAACACTGTTGGTCTTGGGCTACAAATGTAACTCCCACGCCACCTCTTCCCAGTTGTTTGACGACGTAATAACGTCCCTGAATAGTTTGTCCTACAAGATTGTTATCCATCGACACAATTGAATAAACGGCTTCTTACTTAAGTCTCCATAATTTTAACCAAAAAGGATAAAAATTCTTGTTTTACAATTCAATATCAAAGCTTCTGGCTAACTGATTGGAATAAAATTATCTAAATTATGGAAAACCCGCACCCTATCCGCAAAATTGGGTGCGGGAAGATGTTTAATTCGAAGAATAGAAATTATTGATTAAATAACTTTAGTCTTCGTAAACTCGGCACTCTAGAGCATCGGGATTATCATCACAATATTTTTCTAAAGAGCTTTTTTCAGGAGTTTTTTGCTTTTGGTGAGCTGCTTCTGCGGAAAGTTCTTCAACTGTGTCCCAAGCTGCCGCGCATTCTCCAGAAGTATCTCCCTCTGTTCTGCACACTTCTCTGGCAGTTTCCCTTTCTTTTTGTATTTGTTCTTGTATATCGCTCATATTCGTCCTCTTATTTTAATTCACGTTATATTATGCCACGTACGTCTATCTAGCTTTGGTAATCGCTCATACTCTTTAGCTGTGGAAAAATAATTTATTTTCCCGATAGTCAAACTAAGCATTTATACTCTACAACCTAGCATTACTTTTAACTTGTCTAGTAAAAACATCGCATCTTTCTAAAGAGCTAAATAATTACTAGGAATAAAGATAAAAAACAATATTGGTTTACATGGTAAATTGTAACCCCTGAAATTTGACGGGCAAATATAGCTAACACCATAATTATCAAGGATTTAGAGTCAAAACAATCAAGTTAGAGACAAGAAAAATTTCTAAAGTTTTAATTATCGAATAGCTTTTGGCAAAAAACTCTAGAAGAATATCTGAGATAATTGGTTGTTGATGTTCCCTTGAGCCAAAAATATGGGCGAAGCCAAGCGACGCAAAAAGCTAGATGCTAGTTATGGAAATGTCCCTTCTCTAACTAGCCCAAGTCAACAGCAAAAGCACGTTGATTTAATTGTTGATGAACTATCCAAGAAATTTGCTATCCAAATCAAACAGATTGCTGGAGCAGAATCAATGATAGATGGTTACGACTCTTATAAACAATCAGTGTTTAATTGGCTAAACTCTAAATTAGAGCCATATCGCCAAGGCGATCGCATTCTTATTGCCAGTTCTATTATGTCTGTCTATGCAGAAATAGCAATGCAATATGAGACTAGTCCTTTGTTAATCAAGTTCTGGTATGAAGTCCTCGAATCATTTCTTTCCGATGAAAAACGAGACAGAATTGAAGTTATAGTCAAAAAAATCAATGCTGAATTCAAATAGATAGTCGATAATAATCGTGAGCCGTTTCATAGACTCGCATGATTGTGTCTAGTTCATTAAAATTCATTTTGCCATTGCTCGACTACAAACAAATTACTTTTTGTAGTTTTAACGTAGTGCAGTCGATTAAAGCCTTCTTGATAGCTTGGTAATTCTAATTTATTTGCCGTTGCTAAAATACCTACCAAAGGAATTTTAGATTTTCCTTGGCGTAGACTATTACGCTGTTTACATTTTTCCACATCGGATTGAAAATAATAGCCCGTAATTTCAAACCGATGATTTTTCGCAGGTAAGATATATTTTTTCCTATCTATTACTGTTGGATTAGTATTATCAATAACTACTGGCTGTTTTGATGTAAAAAAATCTTTGAATAGAAGTTGCTCTCGATGGCGCGTTTTAAGCATATCTAGATTGAGGCGGATATGACTATCAGCAAACTTGTGTTTATAAAAAGAAGATTTGCCCGAAGCTTGTAAACCAATAAATATAACCGTTTCCATTTTGCCCATCAATAATCTCACAAGCCGAATGAAAACTTGACGAGAGGGATAGCAAGTTTATAATTTATCCTATGGATAAGGCTTTTTTCAACAGTTATTTTATAGTTTTTATAAAAATCTTAATCTTTAAAAACTGCTTAAAGCAAGTTTAGTCCAGGGTGCAGGAGTTGAACCTGCCTAGCACAAATTATGAGTTTGTTGCCTAAACCGCTCGGCCAACCCTGGGTATATATTTTTCTCTAGTAGACCATTATATTAGTAAGTCTGGTATCTTTGACAAGATATATCTTAAAAAATAATACAAAATTAAGATTACATGAAAATAAGAGTGAATTTTTGGCTAACTATTTTTCTATTTATCATGATGCTGTCAGGGGCTGTTGCTAGCTCTTACATTGGCTATTTCATGGGCAGAGAAGCTCTTAAAGTAGTCACCCAACCTGATATTAGTTCTGAAGATTACACCAAAAATCAAAGACCATTAGGAGGAGAGCATAAAGGATTAAAAATTATTAAAGAGCAGGATATCCTAACTAAGGTATACAAACAAATGAAAGCAGGAATATAGGACGTGTCAAATAGTCAAGCAATGATGTCTAAAATTTTATTCCTTGTTAGTTAATTGATGACTGAGCAAAACTTATTTTTAACTTTTATTGGTGTTTTTGTACTAATTGCGATCAATGCTTTTTTTGTGACTGCGGAATTTTCCATTGTTGCGGTACGTCGTTCTCGTATAAGTCAATTAGTAGAAAGCGGAGATCTTCAAGCTCAAACAGTACAGTCTCTCCAAAGAAGTATAGATCGTCTTTTATCTACTACTCAACTGGGCATTACTTTGTCTAGTTTGGCTTTAGGATGGGTAGGAGAAAGAACCATGGCGACATCTATCATCGCTCTAATTCAACAGCTATCTCTTCCAGAAAATCTGTCTCAGGCGATCGCAAATTCTTTTGCTGTGCCTTTTGCTTTTATTCTTTTGGCATACTTACAAATAGTCTTGGGAGAACTTTGTCCTAAGTCTATTGCTTTGATGTATCCTGAAAAAATAGCGCGTTTTTTTGGACCTCCAAGCCTAGTTATTGCCAGCATTTTTCGACCTTTTTTAGCTATTTTAAACTTATCTACTCGTTTGCTTCTCAAGTTGGTAGGAGTCGAATACAGCAGTCAAGGATGGTACGAACAAGTAACCTCAGAAGAATTACAGTTAATTATTGCCACGGAAAAAGAATCTATTGGCTTGGAAGCCGAAGAAAGACGACTATTAAAAAATGTCTTTGACTTTCGTGAGGATACCGCAGAACAAATAATGATACCCCGCACAGATATCAAGTTTCTCGCTTTAACTACTACCTTTGGCGAACTATTAGACGCAATTTGCGAGGCTGGCTACTCTGGATATCCCGTAATTGGCAATTCTTTAGATGATATTCGCGGCATCATTCACTACAAGAAATTAGCTCTACCCCTAGTCAAAGGACAGATAGAGAAAGACTCCACCATTGAATCTTGGATTGAACCCGTTAGCTTTATCCCCGAATCTACATCTTTAAATGAGCTACTTCCATCGATGCAACAGTCCCATCAAAAAATGGTCATCGTAATAGATGAATTTGGCGGTACTTCAGGTTTAATAACTCTACATGACCTAGTTGCAGAAATTGTCGGAGATGGCGGAAACGATCCAGATTCGGGGATCGAAACTGTGCAAAAGTTAGATGAAAATACTTTTCTTGTCTCGGCACAGATGAACTTAGAAGAAGTTAACGAACAACTAGAACTCAATCTGCCCTTAGCTGATGATTACAATACTTTAGGTGGCTTTCTGCTAGAAAAATGGCAAAAGATACCCGAACAGGGAGAACAGCTAGAATATGGCAATCTTGGCTTTACTATTACAGTTGCTGATAGTAACCGTTTGTACCAAATATTGATTCATCGATAGGCAACTATCAGCTATTAAAAGGGAAAACCATTTGAAATATATTTACTCAAGAATCATTAACAAATTGTTCCATCAGGCATGATTGCTCCTGTTAAGATTGCCTGAGATAAATCTACGCGATCGAGACAGGCTTGGGCTAGATTTGCACCTTGTAAAAAAGCATTATTAAGATTTGCTTGGGCTAAATTTGCGCCCATTAAGTTGGCATCAATCAAATTTGCGCCAGTTAAATTAGCATCAGCCAAATTGGCTTCTTTTAGATTTGCTTCTCGCAAAAATGCCCTTTGTAAAATTGCCTGACTAAGGTTTGCTTTTTTTAATTGAGCTTTGCCAAAATCAGTTTTATATAGCAATGCAGATTTTAAACAAGTCGATCTCAAATCAGCCTCAGTTAGTTTAGCTTGACTTAAATTACTCAAATTTAGATTAGCTTGATAAAAAATTGCCTTTTCAAAATTTGTCCCTGTAAAATCAGCCTCAGTTAGTTTAGCTTGACTCAGATTAATTTGAGATAGATGAGTGTTGGTAAGAATTACTTGAGCAAGATCGAGCTGCTGGAAGTTTCTTTTTCCTGCTCGATATTGCTTCAAAAGTTCTTCTGCATTCATACTTTTTAATTGAACTGACTAATATAGTCAGGAACATTGAATTTACATTTGTTCACATAAACTATCAGATCTTATAAGTTTAAATACCCAGATTAATGATGAATTAAGATTTAAACAGCCATAAAAAGCCAGTAGAATTAATAATTATTTAATAATTGTTCTATTACCTTTAAAAAATATTAAGATTTTAAGGATAAGAAGCATAACTGGCCAGAGAAAATATTTTTGTTTGAATCCAACTCTAAAAAACAGCTCAAAACTTTTTCTTCAAATCAAGAAAGAGAAAATATAGTGGCGGCGATCGCCTTACGTATTCGACAGTCTTTAGATTTAGATCTAATTCTCAATCAAGCTGTTATGGAGGTGAGGCAGTTTCTTCAAACCGATCGGGTATTAATGTATCGTTTTGAACCTGACTGGAGTGGTGTAATTGTAGTGGAGTCAGTCAATAATAATGCTGATAGTGTTTTTGGCTTTAGAATACAAGATCCTTGTTTTGCTTCTAAACATATTGAAAGATATAGACAGGGAAAAGCTCATGTCCTTCATGATGTCCAAGGAGCTAATTTAGCTCCTTGTTATGAAGAGGTATTAAATTGCTTTGGTGTTAAGGCAAATCTAGTTGTGCCAATTGTTGCTAATGGTAAATTATGGGGATTACTGATAGCTCATCACTGCCAATCTCCTCGTCAATGGTTGATTCAAGAAATCGAATTGCTCAAACAATTGTCGATTCAGGTGGGTATTGCAGTACAGCAAGCAGAACTATATCAACAAGTCCAAAGTTTTAATAACTATCTAGAACACAAGGTTAAAAAGCGCACAGCAAAGCTGCAAACTGCTGTAAGATTTGAATCTTTGATCCGCACCATAACGGAAAAAGTTAGAGATAGCCTCAATGAACCCCAAATCCTCCAGACTGTTGCCAGGGAAATAGGAGAAGTATTAAATATAGAACGTTGCAAAATCGAACTGTATAATGGCGATCGCACCAACGCCACTATCGCCTATGAATATGCGATCGAACCTCCCAACTGTGAAGGAATCAAAAGAGAGATAGAAGATTTTCCCGAACTCTATAGCCAATTATTGCAAAAACAATCGATTCAGTTTGTTGAGAAAGTCCCCGAATTAAGTCCCATCGATACTCAAGCCACTAGACTAGTCTGTCCGATTTTTGATAATGGTGGTATTCTAGGAAATCTTTGGCTATTACGCCCTAAAGAAGAGTTTTTCCAACAATACGAAATAAGTTTGGTAGAACAAGTTGCCAGTCAATGTGCGATCGCCATAAGGCAGGCAAGATTGTACAAACAGTCTCAAGTACAGCTCGAAGAATTGGCTCGTCTCAATCTACTCAAAGATGACTTTTTAAGGACTATTTCTCACGAATTACGGACTCCCATGAGCAGCATTCAACTTGCTTCAGAAACTTTGGAAACCTTGCTCGAACAACAAATTGGTTCAAATAAATCAGCGACGTTTAATCGTGTATTAGACATCTTTCGTTCTGCTTGCCAAAGGCAAAACCAGCTAGTGGACGATCTTCTTACTCTTTGCTATATAGATGCCAAAAAAGAAATAATTAAGATGCAGTGGATCGACCTTGCTGTGTGGCTGCCCCAAATTGTAGAACCATTTCAAGAACGCATCAATACTCAAAATCAAACTTTAGTGATACATATTGATCCTAATTAACCCCAATTTAAAACTGAAATCTCAATAGACAAAAGAATCTTATCAGAAATTATCAACAAAGCTTGTAAATATACTCCAGGGAATGAGGAAATAATTTTTTCTGCTCGATCAAGCAGTCATGGAATTGAACTCCAAGTTATTAATACAGGCGTTGAAATTTCTCCTGTGGAGCAACATCGAGTTTTTGATAAATTTTATCGCATTCCCAATCACGATCCTTGGAAGTTTGGCGGAACAGGTATTGGACTTGCTTTGGTTGAAAATTTGATTAACCTTTTAGGGGGTGATATTCATTTGGAAAGTCAAACAGGACAAACTGCTTTTACGATCGATCTTCCCTGTGAAACGATTGCTAGTGGTTAGCCATTAAAGAAATACTTAGAAACGGTACTATATTTTAGTGAGTTATGGTGTGTTAATGATGATTAGTAGCAGCGAACTAGATTGGTTAGCCGTGTTTGGCTATTTGGGAATAACTTTATTTGTGATGTGGCGTATTTTTAGATAACTCCCAAAAAACAAATTAATCTATTGAGGTTGAATAAAAAGTAAAAGTCTCCACAATTGAAAATAAACTTATCCGCCTATTTACTTAGGCGTTTTTATGGTGTTTCAGCCTTTGTATATGAAGTATTTATCAAGATATTGTCTTGATTAGGTAGATTTGTATTAAGTTTGTATTTTTAAAGACAGATATTATAGGCAATCAGTGTAATCACTTAGTAATATACAAGTATGTAAAAAATTTCGTTTTTTGATACTTGATGAATTTTAAAAACTTGTTACTAGGAACTCTTGCTTTCGGCGTTATGTTATCTGTTTCAACCAAAAATCATATTGCTGTTGGCGAACCTAGTAATGAACCTGGTAATAATTTAAAAAGCAACTATCAAAAGCCATTACAAGGGAAGAAAAATTTTACTTACAAAAAAGCAATTAGTCACGAACTACATGGAGGTAGAATCGCCACCAAGTTTTCCCCAAAAGACAACCAGGGATACAAAATCAAACTAGATACCCTAGCATCGGAACTGGGCTACGATCATTTTAATTGGGTAAGCTATGTTGAAGTAGATCCTTATGGTATTGCCGATCGCGATGGAAATATTGTATCTGCTCCTTATAACGATCCTCCACTAGGTGGCTATCAGTATGATTATGCTGACAAATTACCTTTTTATTGGGATGTAGAAAATTGTGATCGCTGTAGACATCGCAATCATATTCAGAATCGCCACAATCTTCAGCAATTCGATTTGACTTTTGAAGATGCACCGACAGACAATCGTCTTCAAATAGGAGAATCTATTGAATTTATAACTAGTTTAGTGGGTGTAAAAAGCATCGATTCCGCTAGTAATAGGGCAGAATGGGACATGATCTATACTTTCCGCTGGAAAGTGACTAATATTAGCCAAAATTCTTCTCAGGTATCTTTGGTAGATAGTAATGTTGACCCAACTGAATTATCGCCTTTTCTGATGGCTCAAATGATCTTGGATGGTGCAGATTTATCAACACCCCTCAAAATATCCAGTTCAAATTAATTATTGGCTTGTCTCAACCAGTTGGTTTCCTACAACATACTGTTTTGTAGCATGAACTAAAGGTAACAATGCTCCAGCTTGTTCTGTGCCATTGACTCCCAGATCGCTGTGACAAAGAAATATTTTTTTTTCGGCTCTTGCCATCATATCTTTTAAAATACGTTGCAAACGCTGGCTATCCATTTCATAATCTTCTTCAGGCATCCAAGTTTTACCACTCCACTGTTTGAGAAATAAGGGAGCGGCAAAGAGTGTCGCCGCACCACCTTGGGACCAAAGAGGAGAACTTGCATCTAGCCAAAATTGCCAGCTATGGGATGTACGCAAGGAGCGATACTGAAACACAGTTGCCAAGGTTACAGCACCCTTTTGAGGGGTAAACTGACGTATTGGTCGAGGATTTGCCGTAATCGTACCGCGACGAAGTAATAGGATAAACTGGGCAACCGTAGCGGCTTCAGTTTGAAAGCTGGGTTCATTTTGTCTGATGCGACGATCTACTTCCCAAAAGTGTTGAGCCGTTTCCATTAATTCTCGCAATACTCCAAGTTTGTCGCTACTTAGGTTTATCTTCCCAACTAAAAAATGGTTTATTGCTTCTGATAATAAAATTGTCGGGGTGAAAAAGCTTTGTTTTTGCTGTTTTATTTTACTTGTTTCAATCCAGCGAACAATTGCTTGATAGGCATCAGTAGCTTGATGTCCCAGACGATCCCAGCGAGGAAAAGATTCAACAGAAGATAAATAAGGATTTTCTGGATCGACATGATAGCAATAGTCAGCAATTAAACCAGCCCTTACAGGATCTATATCTGCAACTAATTTATTTCCTTGAGATTTTTGGCTAAATACCACCAGCATTTCGGCGATTGCATCTCGATCTACCAAACGACCCAAATCGGCGTAAACTAACCCCAATAAACTTAATAGACTTCTAACCAGAGGAGAGCTAATGATTGGACGCTGCTCGTTGAGGGGAGTAACAGGAATATTTTTAGCCGAGAGAATCTCAATTAAACTATAGCGAGCAATTTCGTCTAAACCAGGGGCAACAATTGCAATGTCCGATGGTTGAATTCCTTGTCGATCGACAGCATCAATAATAATTTCGGCAGTTTGTCGGAGTAATTCAGCACGAGAGATAGTTTGTAAAGACTGAATTGAATCTGGTGCTTCGACCATATAAGCCGTTTCTGCAACTTACTCTATAGCAGTGTCGGCAATCTCAGTTGCCAAGTTTTTGATCGCCAAATTCAGCTTTTCTTGATGACAGCGAATAGCCAAACCTTCCATATAATCTGGATCGGCATTTAACCCTAGGCGAATTTTACCATCAGGATTATGGGTAAAAACGGCAAATGTTCCCCTATCCAACATAAAATCAAACAGGTCACGAGCGAGCGCAGGATAGTCATCTACATCATCAGCAAATATTGCGCGATAACGTCTTGTTAAATGGTGCTGGTATTGAGAATTGGGCAGTAGGTAACGCCAATAAAGCTCATAAATCAATCCATAAGTCAAAAAGCCTCGATCTAAACACCACTTTTGCCATAATAAAAGCAATTCCTGCATTCTTTGCCAAAGATAGCTGCTATTCTCGTTGTTTAGATCCAATCCTGCCAAACCCTCTTGCAAAATGACAGATATATCTTCTGTGGGTACGCCACTAGCTCCTGCTAACTGCATCAAATCTAGGGTTTGTCGTACCAAACGATATTCATTATCTAATTCACACAAAGCTTGCCAATCTGATTGATTTCGCCATAGGGTGGTAGCCAATTCTTGTTCTGTTTCAGGACGCAATCTAAGGGGAAATTGCGCTTTTAACTGCAATTTTTCCAAGATTAGCGGAAAAAATAACATTACTTCATCGGTAATAAAACCTACAGGAGTTTTACAAACCACGGGATAAGTACCATCTACGGCAGATATAAGGCGATCGCTTAATTCTCGGCGATTTTGATTGTTGGCGGCAAACACTAGTACCGCCGCAGCCAAATTTTGAGGTGATTTTTTTGGGGCTTTAAAAAGTTGCTTTCTGACCCAGTTAGAAAATTCAGCTACTAAACGAGAAGTCTTACCTGTACGAGATGTCCCTGTAAGCCATAAAGATTAAATATGCACAATTTATTTTTTGGCAATCTATTAATTACCAATCGATCGGATACTTGAGTATCATAGAGGTTATAATTACCCCTCTATCTTTGTTTATCAAACAAGACTTTAATATCATTTATTGATGGTGTTATTTAAAATTAATGAAATTTCTAGATATTGTTAATCTTGGAAGGCGTTGGTTATCAGCTACTCCCGAAAGAGCTTTGGATGCAGCCTATCGCGCAGCAATTAAGATTAAGGCGATCGAAGACGATCATTTCGAGTGTCAAATAGTCTCCTCTAGCTCTATGGAATATTCCGAGAGCGTCATTAAAGTGTTTAAAAATGATGTTAATAGCTATCTCAACACCATTAAAGCCAGATTAGCAGAGTTCAACATAAGTCGGAGCTTATTAATTTTTTCGGATACTCAAGCAAACGATTCTAGTCAAAGTATTGTTCGTTACACCAATGGCTTTGACGATCCTAGCGAACCCACAATTCAGGGAAAACTAGCTTTTATTGATGCTGTCATCGATAAATACAATAATTCTAAATACGAAGAAGTTGCAGTTATTCCTACCCGTCGCTTAGAAAAAAACCAAAGTAGTAATCGTTTCATTATTGATAAAAATAATCGAACCCTAGCTTTGAATAGAGCAGATAAAGATGGTAATGGAAAAATACCAAATACGGAAACTATTACCGATAAAACTAGTGTTATACCTCGCTCTTTTATGCGAACTTTGAATCGCATCAGACAAGAAATAGACCCCAAATCTGAAGATACAGAAGAACAAGTAGTTAAGAAATTTCGCAAAAGCCGCAACAAAACGGCAATTTCTATTCGTTTTCTATTAATTTTAATTATTGTCCCCTTACTAACCCATCAAGCCACCAAAAGCTTGCTTGTTACTCCTTTAGTTCAAAAATATTTTGATAACAACGAGCAAGAAGTTTTGTTTATCAATCAAGATATGGAAGAAGAAGCTTTTATGGAGCTACATCGTTATGAAGAACAACTTCATTTTAGAAGCATGCTTGATATGATACCTTCTATTTCTAAAGAAGAAGAAGAAGAGGCAATAAAGCTTAAGGCAATAGAATTATCAGACGAATTTCAAGATAGAGGAATTAATGCCATTGGCAATGTTTTTGCCGATTTCTTTTCCCTACTCGCTTTTGCTGGGATTATCTACTTTTGCAAACGAGAAATTCAGGTTATCAAATCATTTCTAGATGAGATAGCCTATGGACTTAGTGATAGTGCCAAAGCTTTCTTAATTATTCTCTTAACAGATATGTTTGTGGGCTATCACTCTCCTCATGGTTGGGAAATTATATTAGAAGGCATTGCCCGTCACTTGGGGTTGCCAGAAAACCGCGAGTTCAATTTCTTGTTTATTGCTACCTTTCCTGTAATTCTCGATACAGTACTTAAATATTGGATTTTCCGCTACCTCAATCGAATTTCACCTTCTTCAGTTGCTACTTATAAAAATATGAATGAATAGTTTTTTGATAACAGAATTTAGTATGACTTGTGTTACAAAAATCGTAACGAGACTCTAATTAGCAATTGGAAAGGACATACTAGAGACGTTGATTAGAAGTTATATGTTAACGGTCAATGTTATTAAAAGATGCTCGCATAACCCAGATAATTTTCTTAAGTTTATTCTTACTTTTAGGCGTAAGCACAAGTGATTGGACGGTAAAGTCAAACCTAATGCTAGTAGTGATTACTAGCTGCTTAATTACTCAGTGGATATTATCTTCTGTAGTGGAATATAGCAAACGCAACGATGAATATAGTTTAAATAATTTTGCTAGTAAATTAAATATTTTAATTAGTCCCAAAGTATTGACATCTCTACGTAGTGCCTTAATTACATCTTTGGGTTTATGCCTATTATTGCGGAGTAATAGCCCAGAAACAATGGCGATCGCAGGTAGTCTTGCGATCGCCAGTAAATTCCTTTTTCGTCACCACAACAAGCACTTCTTTAACCCCGCCAATTTTGGCATTATTGCCGCTCTAACCCTAACTAACGACGCTTGGGTATCCCCTGGACAGTGGGGAACAGACTGGTGGTATGTCCTGTTATTCCTGGGCTTGGGTGGAGTGGTCTTAAAACAAGTTGGACGTTGGGACACTTCGATCGCTTTTCTCCTTTCCTATGGAGGATTAGAAGCAGTACGTAACCTATGGTTAGGCTGGAGTTGGGACGTATGGCAACACCAGTTTATGAGTGGTAGCCTATTGCTGTTTGCTTTATTTATGTTGACCGATCCGCGATCGATTCCCAACTCTAAAAAAGGTAGATGGATTTGGAGTATGGCGATCGCATTTTGCACCTTTATCTTGCAACACTATTTCTATCTCTCTACAGCAATATTCTGGTCATTATTCATCGTTTCTCCTATGACAATGCTGTTAGACATG
>ERZ1740059.435-NODE-435-length-22225-cov-8.142986_pt1 | contig 22225 bp, 16 predicted proteins | sample MGYA00581744_ERZ1740059 | MGnify/ENA primary metagenome ERZ1740059 (study PRJEB43018, sample SAMN04849738) | marine metagenome | isolation source: floating plastic debris | place: Pacific Ocean | collected 2008-08-28 | study: EMG produced TPA metagenomics assembly... | reverse complement strand
CGAAGCTCACGTACGACGTTCCCTAAGATTTCTTTATTTTCCTGGGACGGTTACGCCAGAGCAATGTACCGTGTTGCTAAATATGCTACTCGTTCCGATCGCATTGCCAGTAGTGTCTCACCTTTTCCCACTGAAATATTATTAGAAAACGAATACGATTTCCTGTTTGCCGTTTTAGACAATCCTTGGCAAATGCACTTGTTAGAATCTATCAAAAACTGGCGAGATAAGTGCCGCTATAAAGCTTGCTACATTATGGAAACATGGAAGCCCAGTTTTGATGACTGGCGCTTAGCCTACGAGCCATTTAAGAACTTTGATCAGATATTTTCAGGAACCGTCCACTGTGTTGAAGCCCTAGCAAAGGCCACGGGCGTACCTTGTGGTTATCTGCCTCCAGGGGTCAATGCCCTTAAGTTTTGTCCTTATCCCAATCCGCTACAGAGAGTAATAGACGTCTGTTGTGTTGGTCGTCGTTCTCCAAAAGTTCACCAATCATTATTCCAACATTCTCAACAAGACCATAGTTTCTATTACTACTATGACACTGTTAAAAATCAAAATTTAGAAATTGAAAATGCCCAAGAACATCGCGCTAAGCTCATTAGCCTCCTGCAAAGGAGTCGCTATAATATTGCTGCCCATGCTAAATTCAACTCCATAAAAGAAACGGGGGGTTGTCAAGAAATTGGCAGTCGTTTTTTTGAAGGCGTAGCTGCTGGGACAGTTATGCTGGGTACACCTCCTAAAGGGGATGCATTTCTGCGCTATTTTGACTGGGAAGATGCGGTGGTTAAGGTTGATTTCCAAGAGCAGGATGTTCTTGACATCATTCAAGAATTTGATGCACAGCCTGAAAAAATAGCCAGTATTAGCCGTCGCAATATTGTTAATGCTCTACTTAAGCACGACTGGGTTTATCGCTGGCGAGCTGTTCTAGCCACCTTTGACTTTAAGCCAAGCCAGGCAATTATTGAGAGAGAGCAATATTTACAGACATTAGCTCACAGTGTTAATTCTGTCATTAACCCGACCATAAAACAGATACCATTCACCAAACAGTCTGAGCAATCAGGACTTGAAATTTCATAGATCCCATTGAAAGCGTTTGGGGTTTACACAAGAATGCCCCATAGCGCCTGCGCCCATCCTTACCTCTGTCAAGGCAATTGTTATCTCCACCAGACTTAAAATGGAGCAGCAACGGCGAAAATGTCCTAACGCATTAGGACATTTTCGCCGTTGCTAAATTAACCGATGAGCCCATCGGTTAGATAGATCCTAGGGTTTCATTGTCTTTTAGAGAGTTCTACACGCCTACGCCTGTAAAGACATCAGCTGAGAAACGGTCTTAAACTGATATCCTTCCTGAGTCAGCTTTTGTAGCACTGTCTTAGTTGCCGCCACAGTTTGGGAGCGATTACCACCACCATCATGCAAAAGAATAATGGAGCCAGGCTCCACATTGCGAATGATTGAATCCGCAATTTCGTCTGGATCAGCCGTTTCATAATCCTTAGGATCAACATTCCAAAGAATATTGGCCTTTTGTCTGCGAGCAAGCTCCCAAGGTAACTTGATACGTTTTAGGCCATAGGGAGCGCGAAAATGTATGCTTGAGCGAACACCTAAATTAGACAATATATCGTCCGTCTTTTGAATTTCTGAGCGTACGGTCTCAAAACTCAGGTTTACCAACTTTTTGTGAGAGTACGAATGATTACCCAACTCGTGTCCTTCAGCAAGCATACGACGGGTCGTTTCTAGATTGTCTTCAATGTTTTTACCGATAGCAAAAAAGGTAGCTTTTGCATCAAACTCTTGCAGCACATCCAGCAGACTATCTGTGTAAGGAGGATTAGGACCATCATCATAGGTCAGCGCTAACACCCTTTCATCAGTGTCTACACAGCTGATCATTTTCCCAAATAGCTGAAACTTATAGGAAGTTGCCAGCCAATTGAGAGCATAGCGAATTAAAAAGATCAATAAGACACTCGAAATCAGGAGTGGAGCTAGGAAAGAAATCATCTTGTTAAACAAATTAGTCGATTCTCAGGGGCTAATTGTCCGTATCTTTTAGAAGATGAAGCACAGATGAGCTCACCTTCCTAAAATAACCATAAAGACTTAGACGAATAGGAATAAATTAAGATTCGGGTGCATTGAACATACTAGACATGGTAGGACCGCTCGCTGACTGATATGGATGTCCCTAGACAGTGGGACTACACTAGCTAAGTTTTTTGAAGCCATGAGGCAGTCTACATTGCGAAGTACACTGCTTCATCAGCCTAGGAAGATTCATCACGATAGCTTAAAGGTATGATGAACCTAACCAGCCATCTACCTTAGAACGTGATGGTGACCAGTGAGCCAGTTTCAAAAATCCGACGACTCAATGGGTTAGGAGCTTATCAACGGATTGTTTAATAAACGCCTCATCTTCAGAATTTTGATAGGGATTACCTGCCCGATGTCCCCAGATTGAGGGAATCGGGCAGTAGCTACTCTTAGACACCAGCTTCGCTTCTAACTCACAGTCTTCTGGCGTAAAGTACAGATCCGTCGTAGCCGGCATCACTAATGTTTGTGCCGAAATCGATGACATGGCCAACACATAATCCCCTTTGTAAATCGGATTATTGCCCACATCACAGTGCAGCCATGTTTCAATCATCGCTAGCAAATTATGGGGATCACGCCGCCGGTAACCAGCCTCCCAGCTGCGTAGCAAATAGTCTTCTAACGACTCATACCCCCACTTTAGGTAGGGCTTTGCTCGATAATAGGCCTGGGAAGCAGCCCAGCTGGCATAAATCTGAGTAAATGTGTGAAATCCCTTCTCTGGAATCCCCTCAAATCGCTCGCCATTCCAAGCAGGATCCCCCTGTAAAGCGGCCCTCAGACTATATAAAAAAACTCGGTTATGATCCGTGGTCTTAGCTGTGCCACAGAGTGCCGCTATTCGCTGTACCCGCTCAGGATAAAGAGCTCCCCAGTGATACCCTTGCTGTGCCCCCATAGACCAGCCGTAAACCAGAGCTAGGGTTTCGATCCCTAAACTATCCAATAGAGCTGCCTGGGCTCGAACGTTATCATAGTGGGTGAAATAAACACCCGGTTGTGCAGCGTCCTCACTATTACTGGGCGAGGTGGAAAGACCATTGCCAAACATATTTGGCATAATCACAAACCAGTTTGTTGGGTCCAAAATTCCGTCTGGACGAACCAACCAATCCACATCACTATGCTGTGCACCATAGGATGTTGGGTATAGCACCCCATTACTTCGTTCAGAATTCAACTCTCCATAGGTCTGGTATATTATCTCCGCCTCAGGCAGTATCACCCCGCATTGCAGCGGAAAATCCTTTAGAATAAAGCTGTTAGGAGATGTCATTTCTTCTACCCAAATAGGTGTTGTTAATCAAGTTCCAGACACCGATAGCCTTTACGCTTTCACCGGGTAAAACTTAAGTTCAAAGTCTGTGGCGCTAGGATATTGAGCCTAAAAGGCAAACACCGGTGTATATCTCTTAGTCCAATCCTGCGATTATTGCTCGATTCACCCCCACATAGCCTGAATCCACCCGTGTAAAATACGCCCTTAAGCTCTGATGAGCGCTAGGCAATGCATGGAACGGAATTGAGGGATACATGTGGTGTTCGGCGTGATAGGGCATATTCCACATTAAAAAACGCACAGGCCATAGGGTTAATGTGGTCCGTGTATTGGTCAAAGGATTGTTGTTATTCGTACACCCCATGTGTTCAGCAATGAGCACAAACCGCAGAAAGGGTTGTCCAACAGCCAGGGGTAACAACCAGTAAATTACTATTAGCCAAGGATGACCTAGAGCTGATGAAATAAAAGTAACGGAGAGGTATGCTGCCAATTGCAAACGGGTTGAGCGGATAACGTCTGCATGGGAGCTTTCTGGCAAAAAGTAACAATCATCCACCTTGCCCAAGGCTATTTTCAGATGCCCGATAATCTTGTCGCGCCACCAGGGAATACCGCTGAGCCGCCACAGATACTGCCCCAACGTTTCCGGATTTGGATCATCTAGCTCAGGATCTTTGCCTGCAATCTGGGTATAGCGATGGTGCCACTTGTGGTACTGCCGATAAAATGTGCTGTTATAAAACGACAGAAAACCGGTCCACCAGGCCACCACATCATTAATTTTAGGATTGGCAAATGCCGTCCGATGAACACATTCATGGGTGGGACAAAACATCATGGCCAGACCAATCCCATAAATCAGAAGAGCCGGTAGCTGAAGCCACCCAGACAAGCTTCCCCAGAGGAAACCACTAACTCCGAGCAAGACCAAATGTAAAGCTAATCTAACGAAACCCGCTGTGTTGGTGCGCTGGTTTAGTGTCTTAAGCTTACGGACAGCTAAGATTTTATGAGGCTTTGACACTGATACTTTGAGAGGTTGAGCCGAGTCAGTTACCATCTTTGTAAATACTTATTGACCAAGCGCCCATATATCTAGATCTGTGATCTGTTGCGGCACTTGTTATAACAAGTAAAAATTAGCACACCAGAGCTGGTATAACAAGTCTACGCAATATTTTGGCAAATCCTGACATAGGCCATTCTTTGTATGTCGTCGACGTCTGTTCCTCTACATATCAGTATTTCAGAGAAGCTACGCCATCAGATTGAGGTAGGCGACTATTTGCCTGGTGAAAAATTACCCAGCGAACATCAGCTGATGAAAACCTTTAGTGTCAGTCGTATTACCGTTAGACGAGCTGTTGCTAACTTGGTTAATCAAGGACTGGTTAAATCACAGCAGGGTAGGGGGGTATTTGTGACTCCTCGTCAAAAGGTGGCCTATTCGCTGTCTAGTCCGTTAATTTTTTTAGAACAGGACCTCACGCGCAAAGGAATTCAATTTACATTTGAAAATCTCACATTTAGAAAAGTTTGTCCTGCGAAACATATCCAAACAAGTTTGCAGCTCATCGGTAAACCAACAGTTTACTTGCAAAAAAAACTGTTGCGCATGGACGGTGCAGTTGGTGCGGTTGATGTCAGCTACATTGTGTTAGAGCTGGGGCAAGAGCTAGGTGCTCAGCTTAAGGGTCAAATGACATTTCCTACCCTTGAGGCCCATGGGATAGTGATTGAACAGATTGATGCTGTGATTGAATGCACCCATGCCGACTATGAAATGAGTGGTTATTTGGAAGTTCCCCTGGGACAACCGCTAATTGTTTATCGGTACACCACGTATACGACTGGCCAGCGACCCATTTTATATGGAGAAACAATCTCGCGGGCCGATCGCTTCTGCTACTCCCTCTCAATTGAAAAAGAAGGCCCGCTGACCCATTAAAGCCGATGACGAGATTTGAACTCGTGACCGCTCGATTACGAATCGAGTGCTCTACCACTGAGCCACATCGGCATATGTTGGAATGAAATTATAGCAGCAGAGGCTATCTAGATGGGCCATAGTTTGAAAAGATGGAAGCTAAGATTTTTATCATTGACCCCATGGCTAAAAAGTCTAAGTCTGAGGCGCAATCTCAAAAACCAACTCGACCACCAGGTATGAGCCAAGAAAAGTTTGATCGTTTGGTGGGGGAAGTGCAGTCACCGTTTAAGGGGTTGCGTAAGGTAATTTATGGGGCGGTGGGTGCGTCTGGGTTAGTGGGAGCGTTTATATTTTTTACCCAGCTACTGGCAGGTCGTGATGTTAAGGCGGCCACGTCTAACTTGGCGGTACAGCTTGGGGTAGTGGGTATAGTGGTGTTTTTGTTTTGGTTAGAGGGTCGGGGTAAGGGTGACTCATGATGGTCGGCCAGCGGTAGTACTGGTGCACGGTCTGTGGAATACGGTTAATATTTTTTGGCGGCTGCGGGCCTATCTAGAAGACCAGGGTTGGGTCGTCTATGCGGTGGGGCTCACACCCAATAATGGAGACATTGGCATTGAGCACCAGGCACAGCAGCTAAAGATATTTATTGAAGGGTCTTTGGCAAGCCAGCAGCCTTTTTATTTGCTGGGTTTTAGTATGGGCGGGTTGGTTAGCCGTTACTACATGCAGCGTTTGGGCGGGCTGCACCGGGTGCAGCGGTTTATTGGTGTGGCGGTGCCCCACTATGGTTCCGTCCTGGCTTGGTTCCGATGGAATATAGGTGGTAGACAAATGCAGCCGGGTAGTTCGTTTTTGGCTGACCTAAACCAGGATATGGAGCAACTATCGGTCTGTCGACCGTTATCACTGTGGACGCCCTACGATCTGTTGGTGTTGCCCGCTCATCACTGCCGCTTACCCATTGGTGAACATCGACGTTTGCCAGTCCCTACCCACAATGCCATGCTCTGGAACCCACACAGTCTAGAAGCGATTGCCCAAGGTCTGAAAGTTTAGGCTATGGCTTCACCCACCTGGGCATGGCGACTCTCACCAAAAATGGCGCTGGGATGGCAGTAGTATTTGAACTCCAGCAGGTTGTGAAAGGGATCTGATAAAAAGAAGGTGCGGTGCTCGAGGAGGGTGCCCTCAAAACGGCGTTTGGGGTCTTGGTAGAAGTTAAGATTTTTGGCGGTGGCCCGCTTGACTAAGGCTTCCCAATCGGCCTCGATGTCAAAAACCAGCCCAAAGTGACGGGGGTAGATGCTGTCTTGGGTCGGTAGTTCTTGACGGGTAACATGGGCCACTAGCTGATGCCCTTGAAAGTTCATAATTAGGGCGCTGGGAGATTCTCGACCGGGTTGACAACCAAGACCGTCAACGTAAAATCGCTTTGTGTCGGGAATGTTGCTGACGGGAAAGGCCAGGTGAAAGAGATTTGCCATGGTTGCATTGGTGGAAGGTTATGGGGTGCTGCTGCCTGATTTATAAGGATGAATTGCGCTACTAGCAGTACGTCAATAGCGTTTAGATAAAACCAGACTAGGAATCAGCAATAGCCACATTATTATAGGAAAATTGCCAACGGCAAATTTCTGAAGGCTGATGGAGTGGCTAGACGGTGACAAAGCCGACGGTAGCAGCATCTGTGATGCCGGTGAGGATGGCTAGGGTTTCGGTACCTAATTGAATGGTGTTGTTGATGAAGGTCAGCTCGTTGGCGCTGATGCCAGAGAGACCGATGAGATCGGTGGCGAGGTCGAAATCGGTGATGGTGTCGGTACCTGAGCCTGCACTGAGGACAAAGGTATCTTGATCGGAGAGTCCGATGTTGCCATTACCGCCAGTGAGGATGTCGTCACCTAGCCCACCCCAGAGAACATCATTGCCTAGACCGCCCCAAATAGAATCATTGCCTGCGTCGCCAAAGAGCTGATCGTCTCCTGTCTTACCGCCAATGCGGTCGTTGCCTGGGCCACCAAAGATGCGATCGCGACCGCCATCAACCACATTATTATCATCGCCACGCAGGATATCATCCCCGCCATTGCCCAAAATCAGGTCGTCCCCTGGGCCGCCGTTGATAATATCATTACCCACCCCACCCTCGATCTCGTCATTGCCCGCTGCACCAAAGATTTGGTCATCCCCAGCCAGACTTTGAATTGTGTCTGGCTCAGCGGTGCCGATCAGGGTATCGGCCTGGTCAGTCCCCACCAGAATTGGTGCAGGTAGGGGCGTCTGGCGATTGAGTAGGGTCTGGAGGGCCCTGTCCGCTTGAATCAGGCCAAACCCGCTAGCGGCATCAAAACCCACATCAAAGCCAGGCGTATTAGGATCGTCAAGGTCGAGGGCAGAGGCTTGGAGGGCCTGGTAGATATCGGTGGGTGAGGCCCCAGGAACGGCTTCTAGCAGCAGGGCAGCAACGGCAGCGGCATTGGGAGCAGCGGCGGAGGTGCCAAAGAAGTTGGGAAACTGGTCGGTATCAATGGCAATGTCCCGGCCAAAGAACGTGGTGTTACCTCCGTCTGGCGCAACAATGTCAGGTTTCTGGCGAATATCAGGCTCGGCTAAGCGAGTCCCCCCGCTGTCAAACAGAATAGGGGTGCCACCGACAGCAGAAAAGTCTTCTACCGTGGGGGTCGGATCGCCAAAAGCGGGGGATTCTGTAAAGAAGGCAGCACCCACAGCCTGGGCTCCTTTAGCATTGGCCTGGCCAAACAGGGTGCCACTGCTGGTGTCAAATTCATCAATGGAGAGCGCGCCAAAGCCAACATATTTGATCAGGCTTGGGGTATCACCCGCAAATTTGCCGATAACAATGTTGTACTCCGTATCAAAGGCTGAAAAATTAGTAAAACTAAGAACTTCGACCGGATCGTTATTCAGGTTGTCATCGATGCTAGAAGCGACAATCTGATTAGTTTCGTCAAGTAAAAAAATATCCAGGTCGCTGGTGGCCCCTTGGATGCCGGACGCCGAAAAATAAGGAGATGCCCATTGAAACGACAGGTTAATCTCGGCGCCAGCGCCGATGGTAATAGTTTGAAAAACATCAACCGCTTCCCCTGGATCAAAGTCATGGGCTTCTATGGCGAGACCGGCAAAATTTAAGACAATACCGCTGTTGCGAAACTCACTTTCATAGGCGGTATCGCCATTGTTACCAGCAGCTGAAAAGTAGGCTACGCCATTAGCGACAACCTGATCTACGGCTTGGGCCACCAGCCCATCTTGGAAAAAAGGTTCAGCCAGGTAAATAACATCGTCAACAATAATATCCGCACCGGCCTCGGCTAAGTTAAGAATACCCTGGGCAAAGCTGGCCTGGCCTAAAAAAGCGGTGTGAAATGCCAGATCTGCGTCGGGGGCAATGTCAGCAATGAGCTGTAACATGGCCCGCCCCTCATCGGAGCCGCCACCGGGTAAATCTTGTAAAACATTGACCTCGCGCAGGTCACCGCTGAGCCGATCGGCGGCGGCTCCACCGAGATTATCAAAGCTATCGGAAAGGACACCGACGGTGACACCGGCACCGGTTACGTCAAATTCAGCTTGGGCCACATCGGCCCTGAGGGCCACGGTTCCCTGGTTGCGGGTAATGCCCTGGCGAACAATAGGTTTATAGGTGGGTCGGATAAACTGAACGGCTTCTAAATCGGCTATTTCAGGTAGAGCGTCGATCGGGAGATAGCCTGAAACGACGGTGCCGTAATCTGCTTTGGCAATAAAGCCATGGCGTTCAAGCTCGGCTATTAGGCTTCCGGGGGCGGCGGCGGCAATATCCACCATCACCCTGTTATCCGCTATTTGGATTAGAGAGTTTGTCTGTTGAAACGGTCGGTTACTAGCATTAAGCACCCGACTAGACAGCGCGTGTTGGACCACCAGGTCCAGTAGGTCATTGCTTAGTTTGTCAATCTCTTTTTTGGGGCGGCTGCCTGATTGCTTACCCAGTTGGGCGGCTACTTGAGACAATATGTAACTCATAAAAAACGTCTTCGGTTAGGGGGATAACCACTCTCAGTAATTATTGTTTTGCAGGGAGTCACATACCTATTCATTAGGCCATAATTTGGGGCGTTGCTGATCCCCGATCTGAAAAAGCCACAGCTTTTATTGGGCACCAATGGTGTGGATCTTCATAAAATTGGTGGAGCCAGGGACCTTTATGGGGAGTCCGCCCAGGACAAGAATCCGATCGCCGGGGGCGGCAAATTGCTTCTCGAGTAAACAGGTTTCGATCTGGTCAAATAGCGATTCTAGTGAGCCATCTAGCTGCTCTAATAAGACGGGGCGCACCCCCCAGACCAGGTTGAGCTGTCGGTAAACCGTTGGGTTGGGGGTGAGGGCGACGACGGTGGCGCGAGGACGTTCTGCCGCTGCCAGACGGGCCGTGTATCCGGTTTCTGTAAACCCGACGATACACTGTAGATCTAAGACTTGATCAATGGCGTTTAAGGCTTCGCTGAGGGCTTCGGGGACGTCGATTTTTTGGGGTGGAAAGTTGGGATGGTCGATTTCTGGTTCCACATCGGTGGCGATCCGGGCCAGCATTTTGACCGCTTCTACCGGATAGTCTCCGACGGCAGATTCCCCCGATAACATCACAGCGTCGGTGCCGTCGATGATGGCATTGGCAACATCGCTGGCTTCAGCCCGAGTGGGCCGGGGGCTGTGGGTCATGCTATCAAGCATCTGGGTGGCGGTGATTACCGGAATTCCCTTCTGGTTGCAAAGACGAATGATGCGCTTTTGAATCAGGGGTACCTTTTCGGGTTTCATTTCTACCCCCAAATCTCCTCGGGCCACCATAATGGCATCGCATTCGTTAACAATGGCGTCTAAATTTTGTATGGCCTGGGGCTTTTCTAATTTGGCCAGTACGGGAATATTGGCTCCCTTTTCAGCTAGCAGAGCTTTGAGTGCTTGCACATCTTCGGGCCTACGGACAAAACTTAGGGAGATAATATCCACCCCTTGTCCCACTCCAAAAGCCAGGTCTTCTTTGTCCTTTGCGGTCATGGAGGGTAGTCGGAGTTCGAGGGTGGGGAGATTCACTCCCTTTCGGCTTTTAAGATTGCCACCGATAACAACTGTGCATTGCACGTTGTTGCCTTTGACTGTTTCTACCCGCAGCTCTAGCAATCCATCATCTAACAGAATCTGAGTACCTGCGTCTGCTTCTTCTGCCAGGTGGGGATAGTCGATGGTAACGGTGTCTGGCGGCTGGGCGGCAGCGGTCATGGGGACTAGGGTTAGTTTCTGGCCTGGGCGTAGTTCGAGACCCTCAGCAGGCAGCTGACCCACGCGAATTTTAGGGCCTTGGAGATCCTGGAGCAGGGTCAGGGGCATTTCTAATTCGTCGGAGACAGCGCGCAGCTGACGAATCTGTTGGGCATGGTCAGCATAGGTACCATGGGAAAAATTTAGTCGGGCTACGTTCATGCCGGCCAGCATTAGCTGTTTGATGACTTCGGGAGAACGGCTGGCGGGACCAATGGTGGCCACAATCTTGGTGCGATGAATCAGCGGTTTCATAGGGGCGTCCCAAGGTTAGTGGAAGGGGCTCCTTTAGTATGCTTTCTCAGCCCAAGGATTAAAACCTTGAGCTGAGAAGAAACTTGATCAATTGTGTTTTAGATAACAACAGACAGCGGAGGGGAGATTAGCTGAGCTGGGCTTCCATCTCGGCAATGGCCAATGTGGTTTTTAACACCGAGTCGGGGTTGAGACTGATGGAGTCAATCCCTTGTTCTACTAAGAATTGGGCAAATTCAGGGTAGTCGCTGGGGGCCTGGCCACAGATGCCGATTTTGCGATCGCATCCCTTCACTTTCCCAATCACCATCCGCACCATCTCTTTAACACCGGCATTACGCTCATCAAACAGATGGGCCACCAGAGCCGAATCCCGGTCTAACCCGAGGGTGAGTTGAGTGAGATCATTAGAGCCAATGGAAAAGCCATCAAACACCTGACTAAACTCCGCCGCCAGAATCACATTGTTAGGAATCTCACACATAACATAAACCTGGAGCTGATGCTCACCCCGGACAAGACCGTGGCTGGCCATGGCCTCTAGCACCCTGCGGCCTTCATCGGGGGTACGACAGAAGGGCACCATGGGAATCAGATTGGTTAACCCCATGTCATTACGTACCCGTCTGAGGGCCAAACACTCGAGGGCAAAGGCATCGCAGTAGTTAGGATCGGTATAGCGAGAGGCCCCACGCCAGCCAATCATGGGATTCTCTTCGCTGGGTTCAAAGCCCTCACCACCCAACAGATTAGCGTACTCGTTACTCTTAAAATCCGACAGACGCACAATCACCGGTTTGGGATAAAAAGCAGCGGCAATGGTGCCCACACCGTAGGCCAACCGCTCAACAAAGTAGTCGGGTTTATGGTCATAGAGGGCAGTGAGGGTAGCAATTTCTCGCTTGGCTGTATTGTCGGCTAGTCGGTCAAAATTGAGCAGCGCCAGGGGGTGTACCTTAATATGGTTGGCAATGATAAACTCCATGCGTGCTAGACCCACCCCATCACAGGGAATAGCCGCTAGCCGTAGGGCTTCTTCCGGGTTGCCCACATTCATCAAGATTTGGGTCTGGGTAGATGGCAAGGTGTCAATGGCCGTTTCTTCGATGCTAAAGGGCAACAGACCGGCGTACACCTTACCCACCTCTCCTTCGGCGCAGGTGACCGTCACCGGACGCCCGGTGGTAACGGCCTGGGTGGCATCACCACAGCCCACAATGGCGGGAATACCCATTTCCCTGGCAATGATGGTGGCATGACAGGTGCGTCCGCCCTGGTCGGTCACAATGGCGCTAGCCTGTTTCATAATGGGCTCCCAGTCGGGGTCGGTGCGCTGGGTAATCAGCACGTCACCGGGTTGGAACTCAGCCATGTTTTGTACCGACTTAATCACCCTGGCTTCACCCTGGCCAATCATCTCTCCCACGGCTTGGCCGGTGAGTAGCGGTGTGAGACCGTGAGCTTTGTTGTCGAGACTATAGCTGCGCAAAATCGAGCCAGACTTTTGCGACTGCACCGTCTCGGGCCGAGCTTGGACAATAAATAACTCTCCTGTTATACCGTCCTTGGCCCATTCAATATCCATGGGGGTGTAAACGTTATGCACCTTAGAATAGTGGTCTTCAATAGTGCAGGCCCAGCGAGCTAGGGTGAGAATGTCATCATCGCCAATGGCGTAGCGTTGGCGGTCGGCCTCGGACACGGGCACGTTCTTTGTGAGCTTACTGCCCCCCACGTCGTAGACCATTTTGATCTCTTTACTACCCAGGTGTTTTTTAACAATAGAGTTGTACCCCTGGAGTAGGGTGGGCTTAAAGACAAGATATTCATCCGGGTTGACCGCCCCCTGGACCACGGTTTCACCCAGGCCATAGGCAGCGGTCACCAGGGCGGCATCCCTAAACCCACTTTCCGTATCAATGGAGAACATTACCCCCGACGTGGCCAGGTCGGAGCGCACCATCCGCTGCACCCCCACCGACAGGGCCACATCAAAGTGGTTAAACCCCTTGATGGTGCGGTAGGAAATGGCTCGGTCGGTAAATAGGGAGGCAAAACACTTGTGACAGGCCTCTAAAACTCCCTTCACCCCCTGGACATTGAGATAGGTTTCTTGCTGACCGGCAAAGCTGGCATCGGGCAGATCCTCGGCGGTGGCGCTGGAGCGTACGGCCACGTCCAGGGATGGGTTGCCATCACAAAGCTGTCGGTATGCGGTCGCAATGGCAGCCTGCAGTTCGGGGGGAAACGGCGTGTCTAAAATCAATGTTCGTACCGCTTTGCCACAGCGGCGCAGGGCTTGGACATCGGTGATGTCGAGACTGGCAAGGTGCGATCGCAACAAATCCTCTAGTCTGGCCTGTTGAATAAAGTAGCGATAGGCCTCGGCGGTGGTAGCAAAACCCGTGGGCACCCGCACCCCCTTAGGTGTTAGCTGTTGAATCATCTCGCCAAGGGAGGCGTTTTTCCCACCCACCCGGGGGATATCGTTAATACCGAGCTGTTCAAATTTGAGAATAAAGTTAGTTGGAATGCTGACGGTTGCAGCACCCGTTGGGGTAGATTTCATCATAAAAACCTGCCTTTGATAGGTCTGAGACAACTGCGGTAGCCACTTAGGCTACTGAAGCGTTAGCGCAATTGGAATGACATGGAGGTGGGGCCATGATGACCTCCGAAGGGCAGTGTAGGATCTGTGGAGCTGCCGAGCCCTGGAATGGGATTATCTGCAAGATGCTAACAGGTGGCATTTTTAGCAAACCGGCACATCGCCTAAAGCAGCAGCAACGCTCTCTCTTTCTCTTTTTTAATTATAGATCTGACTTGCCTTAACGTAGCAGCGCATCTAAGTCTCGTTGCCAATGTCCCCATTAACCCTAGGCCAGTTTTACCTCATTGGCACAAGGATTCCCTGCCTCGATATCGTTGATATTAGACAGGGTGGTTTCAGCAATGTTGGACAGAGCCTCTTTGGTAAAAAATGCCTGGTGGGCCGTAATCACCACATTGGAAAAAGACTGCAACAGTTGGAAGGTGTCGTCTTGAATCACCGTGTCAGACAGGTCCTCAAAAAACAGCCCCCCTTCCCGTTCATAGACATCTATACCAAAGTAGCCCACGCGCCCCGCCTTAATCGCCTCAATCACGGCTGTGGTGTCAATTAGGCCACCGCGACTGGTGTTGATCAACATGGCACCGGGTCTAACATGCTGCAAAGAGTCTGCATTAATCAGGTGATGGGTGGAGGGCAACAGCGGACAGTGGAGAGAAATGATGTCGGAACGCGTTAGTAATATGGGTAGCTCCACATAGTCCACGCCAATATCCACACAGGCCGGATTTGGCCGCACATCGTAGGCCAGAAGCTTGCAGCCAAATCCGTTCATGATTTGGGCAAAGCACTGGCCAATTTTACCGGTCCCCACAATACCGACGGTTTTACCATGGAGATCAAACCCCAAAAGCCCATCTAGGGAAAAGTTGTCGTCGCGTACCCGGTTGTAGGCACGGTACAGCTTACGGTTGAGGGTCATAATTAGCCCCACGGCGTGCTCTGCCACCGCATAGGGGGAGTAGGCGGGCACCCGCACGACGGTAATACCCAGCTGCTTGGCGACGTTTAAGTCGACGTTGTTAAACCCGGCGCAGCGCAGGGCAATGAGCTTTGTGCCGGTGGTTGCGATCGCACGTAGAGTCTCTTCCCCCAGCTCATCATTAATAAACACACAAACAGCCGGAAACCCCGAGGCCAAAGAGGCGGTTTCTGGCGTGAGCCGGGGCTCAAAAAATGTTAGCTCATGACTATGGTCTGTATTGATCTCTGTAAATGAGCGTTGGTCATAGGGTTTGGTATTAAAGAAAGCTATTCTCATAGATCAACCTTAGCGCTAACTATGCACACCATCGATAACATTAGGGCAATACAGCTCGAATAGCGCATTTATCACGCCACCCGCTGTCAGAGAAAACAATCTTAAAGAAAAAATGTTGTTGAGGCTACATACGTAGGTCAGTAATAGGCCAGTTCAATCTTTTACCCGATAGAAACAGGCTGCTTGACGTCCTAGGGGCTAACTCAAACCCTTAACCCTATTAGTTTTTAGCCTACCCCGCCACAAACTTCAAAAAAGTGGCTCTCGGCAAGAAAGCAACCATTAAAGCTTTTAATGGTTGTCCTATCTCCATAACTATGTTGATAATTTCAACCCATTTGAAAGCATGGAGATACTTAAAAAACTCTAAACACATTAAGGCGTTAACCTAAATTTAGGATGGGTAATTGATACTTCAAAAAACAGAGAAAAACCTAGTCTGAGGGTAAAATCGCCGATAAATCCAACTTAAGCAGCCGTCGGTGTTTCCAGGTTTGTTCATGTTCCATTTAGTTTCCCTCATCATTATAAAAGCAAAGGTTATGAGTTTCTCATCTTCACTTTCCTTTTGAGGAGCTAGCATATGGGTATGTTCGCATGCAGGTGTAAACGCGAAGATTTAGGAGATACCGACATGTCTTATACCTTGCGGCCCGCATTGTTCAACCGCTAGCAACCGCCAGCGTAACATTGCCCAAGTCATCCTTCTATGGCCAGAGACGGCTCGGTCTGCTCCAAACTTCTCAAAAACAGCGATAGACCATACGACAGCATTGATCACGCTTTGAGTGTAGAACCGACCGATTTATTCTATTCAAGGAAAGATTAATTATGGTTCAAGCCCCCATTCAACCCACTACTTCCCCATCATTGGCCCTGACACAAGAGGAACTACACCTAATAGATGCCTACTGGCGAGCCTGTAATTATCTCGCCGTCGGTATGATCTATCTACGCGAAAATCCCCTGCTCAAAGAGCCCCTCAAAGCTGAGCATGTCAAGCATCGCCTGCTGGGTCACTGGGGAGCATCACCGGCTCTGAGTTTTACCTATATCCACTGTAATCGTCTGATCAAAAAGTACGATTTAGACATGGTCTTTGTGGCCGGTCCCGGGCACGGTGCTCCTGGGGTGTTGGGGCCCGTTTATCTAGAAGGTACCTACTCAGAGATCTATCCCGATAAGAGTGAAGATGCAGAAGGAATGCAGCGCTTCTTTAAGCAGTTCTCTTTTCCTGGATTTATCGGCAGCCACGTTACCCCAGAAACACCCGGATCAATCCATGAAGGAGGAGAGCTAGGATACAGCGTTTCCCATGCCTATGGTGCGGTCCTCGATAATCCAGACCTGATTGTTACCTGTGTTGTGGGTGACGGTGAGGCCGAAACAGGTCCCCTGGCCACCGCCTGGCATTCCAACAAGTTTATCAACCCGGCCCGTGATGGTGCCGTACTGCCCGTTCTAAACCTGAATGGCTACAAAATTGCTAACCCCACCATCCTGGCCCGCATCTCCCACGAAGAGCTAGAATATCTCTTCCGGGGCTATGGCTATACCCCCTACTTTGTAGAGGGTAAAGACCCAGCAGAAATGCACCAGAAGATGGCCTCGGTGATGGAAGAATGTGTGCTCAAAATCAAAGAGATCCAGCGAGAAGCACGGATATCGGGCAAGATTGAGCGTCCCCGCTGGCCGATGATTGTGCTACGCACCCCCAAGGGATGGACCGGGCCCGCCGAGGTAGATGGCAAAAAAGTGGAAGACTTTTGGCGGTCTCACCAGGTACCCATGGGCGGTATGCACGACAACCCCGACCACTTGACTAGGCTTGGGGAGTGGATGCGTAGCTATCGACCCGAAGACGTCTTTGATGAGAACGGCACCCTGATCCCTGAACTCAAGGCCTTAGCCCCCACCGGTCACCGTCGCATGGGAGCAAACCTCCATGCCAATGGCGGTCTGCTGCGTAGGGCCTTAAAGATGCCTGATTTTCGTGACTATGCCATCCAGATGGACCAGCACGGTACCGAAGAATTTGAAAATACTAAGGCACTGGGCTTGTTGATGCGGGACATTATGCGGGATAACCCCAACAACTTCCGACTGATGGGACCGGATGAAACAGCCTCAAACCGGTTACAGAATGTCTACGAAGTTACCAAAAAGGTCTGGATGGCCGACATCTATCCAGAAGACGAGGGTGGCACCGAACTATCTCGCGACGGTCGTGTTATGGAGATGCTTAGTGAGCACACCCTGCAGGGATGGTTAGAAGCCTATCTGCTGACCGGTCGCCACGGTCTCTTCCACACCTATGAAGCCTTTGCCCACGTAGTGGACTCCATGTTTAACCAGCATGCCAAATGGTTAGATATCTGTCGCAACCATGTCCCCTGGCGACGGTCGGTCTCGTCTCTCAATATTCTGCTGTCATCCCTAGTCTGGCGACAGGACCACAACGGCTTTAGCCATCAGGATCCTGGCTATGTAGATCTAGTCACCAACAAGAGCCCTGAAGTGGTGCGAGTTTACTTCCCACCCGATGCTAACTGTTTGCTATCGGTGGCGGACCACTGTTTCCGCAGCGTTGACTATATCAACGTGATTATCTCAGATAAGCAGAAGCATCTGCAGTATCTGCCCATGGATGAGGCCATTGCCCACTGCACCAAGGGAATTGGCATTTGGGACTGGGCTAGCAACGACGACTGTGGGACTGAGCCCGATGAACCCGATGTGGTGATGGCCTGCTGTGGTGACATTCCCACCATGGAGTCTTTAGCGGCAACGGCGATCCTGCGGGAGGAATTTCCTGAGCTCAAAGTTCGCTTTGTCAATGTGGTGGATCTGTTCAAGCTGGTGTCCGCAGGAGAGCATCCCCACGGTCTATCGGATTGGGACTTTGACTCTCTGTTCACCCCCGACAAGCCCGTTATCTTTAACTTCCACGGCTATCCCTGGTTGATCCATAAGCTGGTCTATCGCCGCTCTAATCAGGACCGTATCCATGTCCGGGGCTACAAAGAAGAAGGGAATATCAACACCCCCCTAGAGCTAGCCATTAACAATCAGGTGGATCGCTTTAACTTGGTGATTGATGTGATTAACCGGGTGCCTAAGCTGGGCTCGGCGGCAGCCCATGCCAAAGAACGAATGAAGAACAAGATCATCGAGTGTCTGGCCTACGCCCACGAGCATGGTAGAGACCAAACTGAGATTGTTGGTTGGAAATGGCCGTATAAAACTGACTGCCCAGAATAGGATCTGATTGAAAGCCTTCTCTTAATGGGGAAGGCTTTCAATTGAATGATCGTTTTAGTCTGAAACCATCTGAAACCAGTCTTTACAACCATTACAGGGGCGATCCCATGACGGCCCAAACTGTTGCCGTTTACCCAACGGTTGAGAAGACTATCTGGCAAACCGGCAACCGTAGCGCTTCAGAACAATGTACAGACCGATGCGGGTCTACAGGTAGGTATTTCATGAGTCTGACCCTTTATTTTCTTCGCCATGGCGAAACTACCCACAGCCAGACAGGGGACTTTTGTGGGGCACTCGATGTAGATTTAACGGCCACGGGCAATCAAATGGCCCAGGCCTTTGCCGATACCTACGGTGATTTAGAATGGACGGCGGTGTTTGCTAGTCCGATGAAACGGACGGTGGCTACGGCTAAGCCGCTGTGTCAGGCCGCTAATGTTCCCCTACAGCTGCGAGAGGGGTTAAGGGAAGTTAAATATGGGGCTTGGGAAAACCAGACCCGAGCCTATGTGGAGGAGCATTACCATGATGACTACATTCGCTGGATAACTGAGCCGGCCTGGAGCCCGCCAACGGGGGGAGAAACCGCTTTCCAGGCAGCCAGTCGGGCCGATGTTGTTATTGCTGAAATTGAGGAAACCTACAAGGAGGGTAACGTGCTGGTGGTGTCCCATAAGACAACACTACGAATTATTTTGTGTAGTCTGCTGGGAATTGATCTGGGACGATATCGCGATCGCATCGATATGCCCGTGGCCTCCCTTAGTGTGATCACCTTTGGTCGCTATGGCCCAATGTTAAAGCGGTTGGGGGATCGCGATCATCTGTCTGAGGCTTTGTGCGATCGCAACGGGACATAAGCTAGAAAACCACCATGAAAATCCTTGTCCTCAACGCCGGTTCTAGCAGTCACAAACTCTGTTTGTATGCTTTGGGTCATACCCTGCCAGCCACCGCACCGATTCCGGCTTGGGAAGCCCAGATTGACTGGTATCCCGACCAGGCTGTTATGGAAATAAAGACCGATGCCGGTGCGTCCTTAGAACAAAAAGTGGCCCTCACCTCTCGACGGGACACCCTCTCCCAGGTGCTCAGCACCCTATGGCAAGGACCCACCCAGGTGCTCAAAAGCCCCCATGAGATTGATGCAGTTGGACACAGAGTTGTCCATGGCGGCCAGACTTACCAGGCAAGTACGGTTGTGACCCCCGAGGTCAAAGCCGAAATTGATCGGCTAAAACAGCTCGCTCCAAACCATAATCCTGCCAACCTAGACGGCATCGAACTGATGGAAAAACTGCTGGGGCAAGTACCCCAGGTGGCCGTCTTCGATACCGCTTTTCACAGCCAAATGCCCGACGCTGCCGCCATCTATCCCGGTCCCTACGACTGGGTTAACCAGGGTATTCGTCGCTATGGCTTTCATGGCATTAGCCATCAATACTGTAGTCAGCGAGCGGCACAAATTTTGGGCCGGGATGATTTACGTCTGATTATTTGTCATCTGGGCAATGGCGGCTCTCTCTGCGCCGTTCACCATGGGCAGAGTATTGACACCACCATGGGATTTACCCCCTTAGATGGGCTGATGATGGGCACTCGCTCTGGAGCAGTAGATCCAGGTATTTTGATCTATCTAATGCGACAGGGGTACAGCGCCGATCAGCTAGACCAGCTGCTCAATAAAGAATCAGGCCTCAAAGGCATTTCTGGCATCTCCCATGATTTACGCCAAATCAGCCAGGCGGCCGGAGACCAGCGGGCTCAGCTAGCTAAGGATATTTATCTTCATCGGCTCAAATCCTGTATGGGTTCTATGCTAATGAGTCTGGGTGGTGTAGAGGCCGTTGTGTTTACCGCCGGCATTGGTGAACATGCCGCATCCATTCGGGCTGCCGCCTGCGAAGCGATGGAATTTCTGGGGTTGAAGTTAGATTCTGACAAGAATAACAATCATCCTGTCGATCAAGATATTGCCACGGTCGATTCTGCTATTCGAGTACTGGTAATTCACACTCAAGAAGACTGGGCCATCGCCCAAGACTGTTGGCAAATTCTAGGACAACATTAATCAGTCAGAAAAGTACAATCATGATTATATGACAGTCGAATCGGAAGCCTCTACTCCAGGTATTGGACCATGGTGAGTCGCCAAATTGATAGCGCATGATTTGCACAGCTATCAATTTCTGACATCGACTCAATTCCATAATCGGTCTTTAGATTCAAGCCGATTTAATTTGGGATAACTACAATGGCAAACGTGGTCAGCAGATGAAATGGAACCCACCATGACACAGACTCTTCTGGATCAATTGCGTGAAATGACCGTCGTAGTTGCCGACACTGGCGACATTCAAGCCATTGAGCAATTTAAGCCGCGCGATGCAACGACCAACCCATCCTTGATTACAGCGGCGGCACAGATGCCCCAATATCAGGGCATTGTGGATGAAACATTGCAGACAGCCAAGGCTGATGCCGGTGCCGATGCCAGTACTCAAGCAATCGTTAACTTAGCCTTTAAGCGGCTGGCGGTTGCGTTTGGTCGTAAAATTCTAGAAATTATTCCCGGACGTGTCTCCACCGAAGTCGATGCCAGACTTTCCTATGACACCGAAGGTACATTGACCACGGCCCGCGATCTGATCTCTCAGTACGAAGCCGTCGGCATCTCCCGCGAGAGAGTTTTAATTAAGATTGCTTCAACCTGGGAAGGGATTAAAGCGGCTGAAATTTTAGAAAAAGAGGGGATTCACTGTAACCTGACGCTGCTGTTTGGGCTACACCAGGCCATTGCCTGTGCTGAGGCTGGTGCCACCCTGATCTCTCCCTTTGTTGGTCGGATTCTTGACTGGTATAAAAAAGATACGGGCAGAGAATCTTATCCACCGGCAGAAGATCCAGGGGTTTTGTCAGTTACCGAAATTTTTAACTACTACAAGAAGTTTGGCTACACCACTGAAGTTATGGGGGCCAGTTTCCGCAACACCGATGAGCTTAAGGAGTTAGCGGGCTGCGATCTGCTGACGATTTCGCCTAAGCTACTGGCCCAATTAGATGCAGTCACCGCCGAACTGCCCCGTAAGCTTTCTCCTGAAATGGCGACAGACTTAGAGATCGAGAAAATCTCAGTCGACAAAGCGACCTTCGACAAAATGCATAGTGAAAACCGGATGGCCTCAGATAAGCTGGCTGAAGGTATTCAAGGATTTACTAAAGCGCTAGAGTCGTTAGAATCGTTATTGGCAGAACGGCTTTCCCAACTAAATGGAAACGACGCCGTTAGCCACGCAGCTGAGGATATCTTTCGTGCCTATGACCTAGACGGTGACGGCTTTATCACCCGTGAAGAGTGGATGGGAGCTGATGCTGTGTTTGATGCCCTCGACATTGACCATGATGGCAAGATTACCCCTGAGGAGATGGGGGCTGGACTGGGGGCCGCGTTTAGGCTGGCTAAGGTTTAAGGGCCTCGTCTAACACCTCGGGCCAACAATAAAAGCGCTGTCAAATACAAAAGCTGCAACGACCCATGGATAGGTCAAACATATGCAGATTATATTTGTTAGACAGCGCTTCAAATACACGTAGACCCCGCACGCTGTTGCCATTGGGATCAATCGGTGGGGAGAATGTCGCAATTCCCGCCTTACCTGGAATGACGGCTAAGATGCCGCCGGACACACCGCTCTTAGCGGGTATTCCAACGCGATAGGCCCATTCTCCAGCCCGGTTATACATACCGCAGGTGTACATGATGCTCAACAGATCTCGCACGTAGTCTTCATTGACGGCTTGGGTCTGGGTGATGGGGTTTTTACCATGGTTGGCTAAGGTGGCTGCCATGGTAGCTAAGTCACCACAGGTCACCATAACGGCACATTGTTGAAAATATAGGTCCAGAGCCGCGTCAATATCTTTATCGATCATGCCAAAGTTGAGCATCAGATGGGCCATGGCTCGATTGCGATGGCCGGTGGCTCGTTCTGACATAAACGTCGGCATGTCGATAAAAACATCGTGCCCGGTGTAGCGCTCAAACATGTTCAGCAGCCGGTTGAGCTTGTCGGTGGGGCTATCACCGTTAAGTAAGCTGGTGGTGGCAATGGCCCCAGCATTGATCATGGGGTTATAGGGTCTGTGGGAGCCTTCATCTAAGCGAAT
>ERZ1740059.433-NODE-433-length-22238-cov-6.678943_pt1 | contig 22238 bp, 18 predicted proteins | sample MGYA00581744_ERZ1740059 | MGnify/ENA primary metagenome ERZ1740059 (study PRJEB43018, sample SAMN04849738) | marine metagenome | isolation source: floating plastic debris | place: Pacific Ocean | collected 2008-08-28 | study: EMG produced TPA metagenomics assembly... | reverse complement strand
CCCCGGCGCCGCCGGGCACGCGCACGCGAAGGCCGTCCGTGCTGCGCGCGACGCCCGCGGTCACGCCGCGCTCGCCGTCCTCGACGCCCTCGAGGATCGCGATGCCCTGGCTGTTGAGCTCGCCGAGGGTCACGCCGCGGCGGCGCACGGTGCCGAAGCCGTCCTCGGCGCTCTCGACCACGAAGACGAAGCGGCCCTGTCGGTCTTCGCCCACGGCGCTCGAGGGGAGGCGCAGCGTGGGGTCACCCTCCTCGGCCTCGAAGGTCAGCTCGACCTCGGCGGCCATCCCGGGTCGGACGTTCTCGCTCGCGTCCTCCGGGAGGCGGACGGTCACCGGGTAGGCCGCGCGGTTCTGGCCCGTCGAGACGCCGACCTCGAACACGCTGCCTTCGAAGGTCGCGCCGCCCAGGGCCTCGAAGGTGACCCTCGCCGCGTTCCCGCGGGAGACGCGCTGGATGAGCGACTCGGGAACGCCGATGTCCACCTGGAGCTGCGAGCCCGACTGGAGCGTGACGATGGGCGTGCCCGCCTGGACGTTCTCGTTGTCCTCCGCGTCCACGCTGCTGATGACGCCCGCCGCGGGTGCCTCGAGCCGCGTGTACGCCACCTGGCGCTCGAGGAGCTGCACCCGCTGGCCCGCCGAGGCCAGCTGCATCTGCGCTCCGTCGGACTGCGCCCGCGCGTTGTCGAGGTCCGAGCGCGAGGCGTTGTTGTTCTCGTAGAGCTCGCGGATGCGGCGGTACTGGGCCTGCGCGTTCCGGAGCGTGGCCCGGGCCGAGGCCGCGTTGGCCCGCGCTTCCCGGACCTGCAGGTCGTAGTCGGCGTCGTCCAGGCGCGCCACGAGCTGCCCCTCTTCGACGCGGTCGCCTACGTTGACCTCGACGCTCGAGATGCGGCCGGCCACGCGGAAGCTGAGCCGGGAGCTCTCCCCAGCCTGCGCCATGCCGCTGAAGGAGCGCGCCGCGGCGCCGTCACCGGTGGAGGCCACCACCAGGCGCACCGGCCGCACGATGGGCTCGGGGACGTCCTCGACCTCGCCGCAGGCGACGAGGAGCACGAGAAGGGGGAGGGTGCGCCATGCACGGACGCGGGGAGGGAGGGTGGGCGTGCTCATGATCGTCTCCGGGGAGGCTGTCGGAAGGGCGCGGCGGCTCACGGGCTCTCGGCCGCGCGCGCGGCGCGCTCCGCGCGGCGCTGCGCCGTGGCGAAGGTCCCCAGCCGCTCGATGAAGTCGTCGCGCTCGTCGTTCGTGCGCTCGAAATCGAAGCGCCCGCTCGCGCGCCCGACCTGGGCGAAGTCGAGGAGGAAGTCGTAAACGGCGTTGGCGGCGCTCAGCTCCGTGACGAGCGCCTGGTTCTGCGCGTCGATGAGGCGAATGACGTCCACGGCGCCGCGCCGGTAGGCGTCGGTCACCAGCTCGAGGTTGGCGGCGGCGGCCTCGGCGGCTTCTCGGGCCAGCGCGATACCCGGCCGTGAGGCGCCGGCCGCGTGCATGCTCGCGCGGATGCGCTGCTCGACGCGCTGGCGGAGGCCCCGGCGCGTCGCGTCGAGCTCCCGGAGCGCGGCGCGCGTCTGGCGGATCTCCGCGTAGCGCGTGCCGCCCTCGATGATGTTGAAGCTGAGGCTGACGCCGATGTTCCAGCTGAAGAGATCCCGGCCCGGGATGGGCAGGTCGACGCCGCCGGTGTCCGGTGCGGCGCTCCCCTCGCCGCCGGTGGCGAGGATGTTCGAGAAGCCGCCGACGAGCGCGACGTCCGGCGCATAGAGCGTGTTGCGCTGGCCGCGGAGGCTCTCCTCCTGAGCGGCGATGTTGCGCTCGAGCTCCTGGATCTCCGGGCTCAGCCGCAGCGCCTCCTCGGCGAGGAAGTCGCGGAAGATGCGAAAGCTCGTCGGGTCGTCCACGTAGGGCTCGATGCGCGGGTCCGCGAAGCGCGCCTGGAGCTCGGTCTCCGTGATCTCCTCGAGCATGAAGGACTCTTCGAGGGGTCGGTTGAGCACCCGGTTGAGCTCGATCTCCGCCTGGTTGCGGGCCGCGATCGCGTCGATGACGGCGGCGCGGCTGTCCGCGATCTCGATGCGCCAGCGGAAGACCTCCTCGCGACCCACGGTCCCGATCTCCTGCCGCACCTCGGCGAGGTTCAGGTTCTCGCGGGCACGCGCGAGGTTCTCGCGCTGGACACGCTCCGCGGTCTGCGCGCGAAGGACGTTGAGGTAGGCCTCGAGGGCCTCGAGGATCACGTCGAGGCGATCGGTTCCGAAGCCCGCCTCGGCGCCGGCGACCACCTCCCGCTGCACGCGCAGGTTGGCGTAGGCGCCCGGCGAGTAGAGGAGCTGCGAGCCTTGCACGCCCCACTGCCACTGGCGCTCCGGCTGGCCGAAGGGGTTGGCGATGTCCGGGTCGATCCAGGTGGCGTCGCTCGTGGCGCCGAGCGTGGGCAGGAGGTTGCCTCGCGCGGCCGGCAGGTTCTCCCGCGCGCCGTCGACCGAGGCCGTCGCGGCCTGCAGGTCGAGGTTCGCTTCGAGCGCGCGACGTACCACGGACTCGAGCGTCTCCGTGCGCCGCGGTGCGCTCCGCTGCTCACCGACGAGGCGCGCCTCCGTCAGGATGGCGAAGCGCGGCGCGCGCCCGATGGCCCGGGCCGTGCCCACGTTTAGCCGAAGCTCCTCCCGGGGCTCCAGCGTCACGGAGAACTCCGCCGGGTCGTCGCCTTCGAGCACTCGCTCGAGGCCCAGGGCCACGCGGCGCACGCGGCGCACGCGGTCTTCGTCGGTGGTGGTCGTGGCGAGGATGCCCCGGTCCACGAGCTCGGGACTCACCGGCGTGTAGCTCGGGAGCTCGCGCTCGATGAGGCCGGCGATGAGGAGGTCGAGCTCCTCCGCGCTGAAGCCGAGGAGCGGGCCCACGTGGACGGCTTCGGCGTCCTCGGGGAGGGCGGCCAGCACCTCGGCGGCGCTTCTCCGGGCGCGAACGAGCGAGACGCCGACCCCCGCGCGCTCCGCCGCCTCCCGGGTGAACGCTTCGAGGCCCGTGACGCTCGCGTAGAGGCCTTCGTCGACGATGGCGACGACCCGCTCGAAGGAGACGACGTCGAGGAAGCGCGTCAGGTCGCGCTCGATGTTGAAGAGCCCCGTCACGTAGCTCAGGTTGCGGCGGCCGGAGCGATTGCCGGTGCGCGGGAGACCCTGCAGCTCGGGCACGGCCCAGGGCAGGATCACGGGCTTCGGGAGCGGGTCCCGCCCGGCCGCCACCAGGCCGAGGAGGGGACCGAGCGCGACGACGACGTCGGTCTCGCTCGAGGCGAGCGCCTCGTCGAAGCGGGCCCGGACGCCGGCCTCGGTGCCGTCGGCGGGGGTGTAGTCCTCGGGGAAGGTGACCCGGTCCCCGAGGAGCGCGCTCAGCTCGTCGCGGAGAGACGCGTGGAAACGCTCGAAGGCGAGCGCCCGCTGGTCGGCGACGACGGCGACCCGCAGCGTGCGGGACCGGCGCCGCTGCGCTTGGGCCAGAGCCGGCGAGAGCGCCGCGGCCAGCGTGAGGCCGGCGAGCGTGACGGCGGCGAGGGCGAGATGACGAGGGCGGAAGTGTCGGGGCATGGGCGTCCGGACCGGGGCCACTGCGGCACCCGCCGCTCGACCGTCGCTGAACGCCGGTCAGCGCTAACGCGCGAAGTCCCCGAGGCGCCGCGAGGCTACCCGATTCGCGGCCTCGGCTGGGACGGAAATCTCCCCGTTTGGTGACGCCATCGTCACGGGAAGGCCGCTAGTGCCGCCAGGTGATGCCCACGAGGGGCGTGATCGTCTGCTGGCCGAAGGCCACGCCCGAGGCGAGGTCGTCGCCCCCGCGGGTCTCGTAGTAGCGGATGCGATAGGTGACCCGGAGCATGAGATCCCACGCGCCGTAGATGGGGAAGTAGCCGCCCGCGCCCAGCATCCAGGCGACGCGCGGCGAGGCGCGGAAGGCCCCGCTCGTCCCCGGCGCCGTAAGGTCGCCGCGGCCGTCGTCCTGCCGGAACGCCACGGCGCCCCAGCCGGCCTCGCCGAAGAGATAGCGCCAGCGAAGCTGGACCAGGGGCCCGACCCAGGTCTCCGTGAAGGGCCCGCCACCGAGCGAGACCGTGGTCGCGTTGCCCTCGTCGTCCAGGCCCTCGAAGGTCGCGCTCGAGCGGCGACCGACGTCGAAGGTGGCGAAGAGCCCGAGGCGCAGGAAGCGCCACACGCGCGCCGTCGCGAAGACGCCCGACGCGAGCTGCACGTCGTTCACGAGCGCGGTGGCGCCGCGACCGCCGATCTCGGCTTTCACCTGCTGCTCGGTCCGGAGCATCACGAAGCCTCCCTCGACCACCCAGCGCGCGGCGAGCCAGTCGTCGCGGTGCGGGTCGGGGGACTGGGCCGAGGCGGGCGACGAGGCGAGCCCAGCCACGAGGAGAGCGGCGGCGGCGAGGAGGCGCATGCTCTCCGTTCGCCCGGCCGGCGCGTCGGTTACGCCTCGCGTGGCGACGGGAGGGCCCGTCGTCGTATCGTGACCGCGTGCGGCTCCTGGCCCTCGCCTTTGCGCTCGCCCTCGCCCCGCGCCCGGCGTCGGCGGCGCCGCCCGACGACGGGCTCTACCGGCGCTTCGACCGGGACTTCGTGCTCGACCTCGGCGTGGGCGGCGGCCTCCGCACCGGCGTGCAGGGCGGGACCTCGCCGGTCCTCGCGGGGACGCTCCGGCTCCGCTACCTCGACGCGGCGGGGCTCGTGCTGGAGGCCGGCGGCGGCTTCGACGCCGGGAGCGCCCTCCGCGTGGGCGCCGAGGTAAGGCCGCTCTTTCCGGCGCTCTTCTTGACCGATCGTTGGGTGGGGCGACCGTGGCCGGAGCTGCTGCTGCAGTCGCTCTTCATCGAGCTCCTCGTGGAGCGAGGCCCGCTCGGTGAGCCCGGGGTGGGCTTCGTCGCGGGGCTCGGCGTCGACGTGCCGCTCACGCCGCCCCGGCGACACGGCGCGGTGTGGCGCGGGGCCTTCCTGCGGCTGCTCGGGCGCCGCACGGTGGCGGACGCGCGCTTCCAGGCGGGACCCGACGCGTCGCGCACGGGCTTCACGCTGATGGCGCAGCTGGCGCTTCGCCTGGGGCTCGGCCGCGGGCTCGCGGCGTGGGAGCCCCCCCGCAGTCGGTGACGGACGGCCCCCGTTCCTGAGCGGCGCTTCACAAAAGCGCCACGAAGGGCCCGCGCATGCGTATGATGCGCGCCATGGGGTGTCGTCCGGGGTCTCGACCGTGCGCGCTGTTGCGCGTGCTTTCTTTCGCTTTGCTCGTCGGCACCGCCGCGAGCCTGCTTCCGAGCCAGGCGGCCGCGCAGTACGGACCGCAGCCGCAGCGGCAGCTCTATTACCAGAACACGACGGTGGCGCGGCTGAACCCGCTGGGTCTCATCAACCGCTTCAATCTGCAGTACCGGTACCGGCTCTTCCGCTCGAACTCGATCTTCCTCCGCGACAACTTCGTCGGCGCGGGCATGTACTCGCAGATCAGCCCCGCCTTCGTGCGCTTCGGCCCGCGTGTGGAGCTGAAGCCCGTGCCCTTCGTCATCCTCGCGGCGAGCTACGAGGCCATCGGCTACCTCGGTAACTTCGACTTCGTGAACAGCTACGCGAACCCCGCGGAGAACTACTCGGACTCGAACCAGGACCGCATCGGCAACTCGGGCCTGAACTACGGCACCTTCGGCCACGAGCTCAACCTCGAGCTCACGCTTCAGATCGCGGCGGGACCGGTGGCGATCCGCAACGTCACGCGGGTAGGTCGACCGGACTTCGAGCTCGAGAACGGCGACCGCTTCTTCTACGACCCCGTCTACGACATCCTCCAACAGGACGAAGGCTGGTACCTCGAGAACAACCTCGACGTGCTCTACCTGCACGCGGACAAGTGGACGGTCGGCGCGCGCTACACGCTGGTCACGCCCTTCTACGACGACGCGCCGCGCGGCAACAACGGGCCCTTCGACCGCATCGGACCCGTCCTCGCCTACACCTTCTTCAAGAAGTACAAGGACAGCTTCAACGGGCCGAGCATCATCCTGCTCATGCAGTGGTGGACGCGGCACCGCTGGCGTACCGGCGACGCCATGGGGTGCACCCAGGGCGTGATCTCGGGCGACGGATGCGCATCCACGGACCCGCTCGTACCGAGCAACGGCAGGCTCGTGACGGACGGCGTCAGCCAGGCCTTCCCCTACATCATCATCGGCTTCGACTTCCGCGGCGATCTCCTGCCCAACCCCTGAGCTAGCCTCCGCCGCGCGCGGCGTGGCAGGGTCCGGCCGCGGTGAACCGGCGCCTCCTGCTCCTGACCTTCGGCAACTTCACGGTCGGGACGGCCATGTACGCCTTCCTCGGCGTGCTGGGAGCGCTGGCCGAGGACCTCGAGGTGCCCGTGGCGCGGGCCGGGCAGCTCGCGACGGGCTTTGCCGTGACCTTCGCGCTCGCGGCGCCGGTGCTCGTGCCCGCCACGCGCCGCTTCGGCGCGCGCCGCGTCCTCGTGCTGAGCCTGGCGGCCTTCGGCGTGCTGAACCTCGCGAGCGCCGCGGCGCCGACCTTCCGGCTTCTCTTCGGAGCGCGGGTCGCGGCGGCGGCGCTCTCCTGCGTCTTCGCGCCGCTGGCGGGCGCGCTCGCGACGACCATGGTGCCCCCGGAGAAGCGCGGGAAGGCGCTGGCCGCGGTGATCGCCGGCGTCGTCCTCGCGCTCGCGGCCGGCGTGCCGCTCGGGACGCTCGTCGGCGGGCGCTTCGGGTGGCGGGCGACCTTCGCCTTCGCCGGCGCGCTGAACCTGCTGGGCGCGCTGGCCATCGCCGCGGGGGTGCCCGACAACGAGGCGGCGCCGCCGGGCAAGCCCTCCTTCGCCTTCCTCCGCCGCTGGGACGCCGCGTCGAACCTGGTGCTCGTGATGGTGGCCTTCGCCGGGGTCTTCCTGGCCTTCGGCTACATCGGCCCGCTCCTCGAGGAGCTCACGGGTCTCGGCCCCCGGGGCGTCGGCGGGCTCCAGGCCGTGGTCGGTCTCGGCGGCGCCGTCGGCACGGTGCTGGGCGGCGCGCTCGCCGACAAGCGACCCACGCCGGGCGTGATGGCGCTCTGCTTCGTCTTCGGGGGCTTGGGCTTCGTGCCCTTCACGGCGATGTACGCGCTGGCCGAGCCGGGCTCGGCGCTGGCCATCGCCGGCTGCGCCCTCGCGCTCCTCATCGGGAGCGCGGCCATGTTCACGCTGGTCCCGCTGCTCCAGTTCCGCGTGGTCCGCGCGGCCGGCCCCGAGGCCCCCACGGCGCTCGCCTTCTACTTCTCCTTCTTCTACTTCGGTCAGGGCCTGGGCTCCGCCGTCGGCGGCCTCGTCGTCGCCGTCGCCGGCCTCGCCCAGCTCGGCCTGGCAGCGGCCGTCGTGCTGCTCCTCGGCGCCGCGATCGCGCGCGCGGCGCCCTAGCCCTCCGACCCGCGGGCGAGACGGAGCTCCTTCTGCTTCATCACGCTCGCCCCGCGCGAAGGCGTAGGAGGAGCAAGGCCAGTAGCAGCGGGGCGCCGGTGACCGGCACCGCGCCGCAGCCGCCGTTGCTCGGGAGCTGGCCTCGGATCTCGCGGTTGTGCCTCGCGATGCGCTCGTCGGCCTCGGGCGCGTTGTCGAGCTGCAGGCTCAGGGCGCTCGCCGTCTCGGTCACGACCAGCTGCTCCTCGCGGAGCACGTAGGGCACCTCGTCCTGCCAGGGCTGGGCGTCGAGGGGCATCAGGACCTCCGTCCCGTCGGCGAGCTGGAGCGTCTGCGAGGTGATGTCGCCGTGGCAGCCGAAACGCATGGTCGCCGTGTGCTCGTTCGAGACGTCGGCCAATCCGCGGGTGAAGGCGAACTCCGGGTCGACGGTCATCTCCTCCGGGCTCAGCGTCGTGAAGAGCCGCGTCACGTAGGGCTGCTCCATGAGCAGCCGCTCGAACTCCTCGACGGGCGCGAGCGCCTGCTCGTCGAGGGCCTCGAGGAAGACGCGAAGGTCGAAGTCCTCGAGGTCGCCGGGCGTGAGCACGCAGTCCGCGCATCCGAGCACGTCGTCCACCGTGACGCCCTCGGGCCGGGGAACGAGGGCGTCGACGACGTCGCGCACGCCGTCGTAGTGGCGCGGCGGCGAGGCGAAGCTCGCCGGCGCGACCGTCAGCAAGTCCAGCGCGCGGCGAATGGCCGAGGCCGCGTCGAAGCCCACCCAGGCCTCCATGTCACGGAGCTCCGTCGGCAGCTCCGGGGGCGCCACGAGCCCCTCCGTCGGCGTCGCGAGCTCCGTGACGAAGCCGTGGCCGCCCGCCTCGTCGGCGGCACTGCCGACGACCTGCGGGTAGTTCGCGCCGACGACGCGCCAGTCGAGCGCCGCCTCGTTCAGCACGAGGTGCCGGTAGGTCGTCGGGAGCGCCCGGCTCGGCCCCGCCACCCAGACGAGGATGCCCATGTCGTTTTCGGCCGCGACCGCCGTCGGCCGGATGGGGAGCATCGGCCGCTCGCTCTCGTAGGTGAGCATCAGCGGCCGGATGGACCCCGTGTCGGCACCGTTGGTCAGCCGGAAGGCCATGAGGTTCATGCCCATCTCGAGGTACGGGCGGAGCACGTCCGGCCCGAGCGCCGTCACGTCGTAGCCGTTGGAATCGAGCCACTCGACGGCGACGTCCGCGGGGTCCTCCATGTCCGGCATCACGCCGAGCGTGACGAAGTCGAAGGGGCCCACCGTGCCGCTGTCGAGAATCGCGACGGGGTCGGTCTCCTGGAAGGGGAAGCCCATGTCGACGGCGCCGCCGCGGCTGAGGGACTCCGTGGCCTGGACGCTGCAACCCCCGGCCGGCCGGAAGCCGCTGCAGGGGGTGCCGGCCGCGGTGAGCGTGTAGCGGGGGTTCGTCCGCTGCTGCAGCCGATCGAAGGCGACGCTCGAGGACACGCCGACCTCCGGCGTCCCGGGCACCGGCAGGATCCACGCGAACTCCGGCGCCGGGCCCTGGTACTGGATCTCGACGATGGCCGTCGTGCGCCCGTCGGGCCGCGCGAGGAAGAGGATGCGCTCGGCGACCTGGTTCACCACCTGGTTGGCGCCGGCGCCGCAAAAGAGCCCGCCACAGGCCGACGCGCGCGCCGGCGCCAGAGCGACGGACGCGAGGACAAGCGCGCCGAGGGCGGCGCGCGCGAGAGTACGAAGCATGAGGACCTCCACGTAAGACAAGCGCGGAGTCCGAGCCGATGACACTTCCCCCGCGCGATCACGGTAGCGGTCCCGGCGAGGGGCGTCGACGAGGGCGGTCATGCCCCGGCGCCGCGATGGAGCGCGACTCCCTAGGCGCCGGGGAGGAGCACGAACTTGCCAGGGCGTCCGCCCTGTTCGAGCAGGCGGTGCGCGCGCGCTGCCTCGGCCAGCGGAAGGCGCCCGGCGATCACGGGCCGCAGCTTTCCTGCAGCGAGGAGCGCGAGGAGCATGCCGAGCGTCGCCCGGTACCACTCACCATCGGCCCTGGCGAGCTCGTCCATGGTGGGGCAGGGCGGCACCGACCTCCCGTCGGGGAGCCACCGGAGCAGGGCGCTGATGGCCATGCTCGTCGCGGCGACGCGCAGGCCCTCCGTCTCCACCGCGGACGAGCCGAGCCACACGAGGCGTCCCCCGGTCCGGAGCGCGCGGTACGAGCGCCAGAGGTGACGGCCCCCACCGATGGTGTCGACGACGATGTCGACCCCGTCCACCGTGAGCTCGCGAATACGCGCGACGAAGTCCTCGCTCCGGTAGTCGATGGGCGTGGCCCCGAGCGCCTCGACGAGAGCGAAGGCGCTCGCTGACGCGGTGCCGAACATCTCGAGGCCTGCGAGCTTGCCGAGCTCGAGGAGCGCGGTGCCGACGCCGCCGGCTGCGCCGTGCACCAAGAGTCGTTCACCCGCCCGCGCCTGCCCGATGTGGTGGAGGTGCTGGTGCGCCGTCAGGTAGTTCACGACGAGGCAGACGGCTTCCGCGGGGTCGACGCCTGGGGGAAGCGGGACGAGCTGGTCGGCCGGTAGGCAGACGTGCTCCGCATAGCCCCCACCCACGCCGAGGGCCCAGGTGCCCCCGGCCACGCGCTCACCGGGCGCGAGGCGCGACACGCCCGGACCCAGCGCGTCGACGTCGCCGACCACGTCTTCCCCGAGCGCGAAGGGCAGCGCGGGGGTGCCGGGGAGCCGCCCCCAGCGCCGGTACATGAGGTCGAAGGCCGACACTCCGGCGGCCAGGACGCGCACCCGCACCTCGCCGGGTCCGGGCTCGGGGATCGCCTCGGTGACCGTCGTCAACACCTCGGGCCCGCCATGACGCGTGACGACCACCTTCCGCGTCCAGCCCTTAGTCATGGCGGCCTCCCCGAGGGAAGGCTAGGCCCCGCCGCCGCCGGGAACCGTCGCCATCCCGCCGCCGCTCCGGCTTTGACCGCGGGCCATCGGCGCGAAGCGTCCGGCGTACGATCGCCCTCGCGCGATCCGTGTCGCGTCGTGCGGGCTACTCCTCGGCCTCGCCCTCGGCCTGGCTCCCCCGTTCCGCCACGTCGATGAGCCCCTGGGCGGCCGTGCCGGTCGGGCTCCAGCGACAAAGAAGGGCGGCCCCGCCTGTGGCTGCAGTCGCGCTCAGCTCGGCCAGGCGCAGCTGCGGCCTTCGTTCTCCCTGGCGAGCCACTCCTTGAGCGGGGCGAAGTAGCGGAGCATGGGCTCGGCGGTGAGGCCCTCGCCCGTAAGCGCCTCCAGGTGCTCGCGCCAGTCCCGCGTCGCGCCGGGCTCCATGACCTCGCGGAGGAACGCGCCGACCTCTTCACGGCCGTAGTAGTTGCAGGCGTGCGGGTCCTGCTCGAGCAGCTCCCGGCAGATGTGCTCGTGGAGCTGATAGCGGAGCACCGTCGCGAGCGCGTAGTCGTAGTACTGCGCCGGGTCGTCCATGATGTGCGTCTTGGTACAGGCGTCGCAGGTGCCCGCGTCCCGCGGCTCCGGCGGGACCACGCCCTGGTAGCGCGCCACGTGCTCCCACCAGCGCGTGTTCAGCTCCTCCGCCGCGAGACCGCCGGCGTACAGGTCGTACTCGTAGTGGCTCATCACGCCGACGGCGAAGGGCAGAAAGACCACCGGTCCCGTGAGCGCCTGATCGAGCAGGAAGGCCTCCTCGTCGAGCTCCGCGTCCTCGGCGAGCAGCTCCACCTCGCGCAGATAGGGCGGCTGGCCCGAGGCGAGGGAGATGAGCTCGCCGACGCCCTCGTGGAAGCTCCGGTTCGCGCCGCCGCGGAGCAGGGGCGGCACCTCGTCCCGGGCGTAGAGCAGGTAGTAGTAGATGTGCCCGAGCTCGTGGTGCGTGGTCTCGAACCATCGCCAGTTCGTCTCGACGCTCATCAGGCTCCGCACGTCCTGGTCGAGGTCGAGGTGCCAGGCGCTCGCGTGCGCGTTCTTCTTCCGCGGCTCGCCGCCCGCGCCCACGTCGCCCTCGGCGACGGGGTAGAGGTCGCTCTCGGTGAAGAAGGACTCCGGGAGCTCCGGCAGCCCCATGCTCGTGTAGAAGCGCTCGGCCTGCTCGACGAGCCAGCTCGGCTCCTTGCCCTCGACGAGCGCGTCGAGGTTCACGCCCTCGGCGAGGCCCGGCCAGCTCTGCGCCCAGCGGTTGCCGAGCCAGTGCGCCGGGATGCGCTCCGGCACCTCGTCCGCGCCGTGGCGCGCCGCGAGCGTGTGGCGCACCCAGCAGTGGAGCTCCGTCACGAGCGGCTGCATCTCGGCGAGGAGCTGGTCGAGGAGCGCCATCATCTCGTCCGAGCTCATGTCGTAGTTGGCGACCTGGAGCGCGAAGAAGTCGTCGTAGCCCATCTCTCGCGCGACCCCGTTCCGAAGATCGCGCAGCTCGAGGAGACCCTCGCGGAGCGCGCCGCCGACCTCCTTCGAGGCCTCCCAGGCGGCGCGGCGCGCGGCGAGGTCCCGGCTCTCGACGAGCACCCGGTCGAGGTCGTTGGTGGTGACCGGGCGCGTGCACTCGTCACCGTCGCGGGCGAGGCAGAACTCGAAGCCGTCGAGAATCGCCGAGACCTCGGACTCCTTGGCGACGCGCGCCCGGGCGAGCTCCGGCTTCGTCATGGGCGCGTAGGCGGCGTCGAGGAGAATCTCGCGGAGCTGCCGCGCGGTGAGGGGCTCGAGCTCGGCCCGGCGCTCGAGCAGGCCGCGCACCTGGCGAATGAGCTCGGCGTTGCCGGTGATCGCCGAGTACGCCGTGCTCGCTCCCGTGCGAAGCCCCGTGTGCTCTTCGGAGACGTCCGTGCTCGCGACCCAGTTCGCGCGGGACACCTCGGTACGCACGGCGACGAAGAGCGGCGTGTAGAGCGCCAGGAGCCGCTGCGCCTCCGCCTCGGCGGCGCCCGGTGCGTCCCCTTCGGGCTCCTCCGGCGCCTCGGGCACGCCTTCGGGCGCCGGGGCCGGCTCGGGGGTGCCCCCGCAGGCCGTCGCGAGGGTGAACGTCGCGAGCGCGAGGAGCCACGTCGAAGGCGTCTTCATGACGCGACCCTACCCGCCGCGCTCGCGCGTCGTCCGCGCGGAGCCGCACGGCTCACTCGGCCTCGGGCTCGTCCGGGTCGCGGGCGCGCGCCCGCGTAATGATGGCCATCACCGGCAGCGCCACGAGGGCCTCGAGGTCCAGGCTGAAGCCGACGCCGATCTCCCAGCGGCTCGTGTCGTCGAGGTGCACCCGGCTCGTGACGAAGGCGTGCGTCGCGATCTGATAGTGGCCGTGGAAGTTGTAGCTCCGGAAGCCGCCGGCGAGCGTCGTCACCAGCACGGGACCGTCGGGCCGCGGGTCCCGGCGCACGGCCCAGCCGCCGGCCACGGTCAGGAGCAGCGGGTAGGCCCGGACGATGGGGATGAGCAGCGACGCGCCGCCCGCGGCCTCGGCCGAGTCCCGGAAGGTCGTCCGCAGGTCGATGGCCGGTCCGATGCGCCAGTGCTCGTCGCCGGGCCGGCCGAAGAGCACGTCCATGCGGATCACGTTGTCGTACTCGAAGCCCTTGCCCAGCGCTTCGCTCCGGCCCCCGAAGCTCATGCCGTAGCGCGCGTTCCACTGGAGATCCCAGCCGTCGGGCGCGGCGCGCGAGCCGCGGCCGAGCTGGGCTTCGGCCGGCGACGGGACGCTCAGCGCGACGAGGGCCAGCACGGCACACGTCGCTCGGCTCACGGCGCTCGCCTCACGCTGCTCGCCTCACGCTGCTCGCCTCACGCTGCGTTGGCCCTCACTGGGCGAGCCAGACGTAGTCGCCGTCGAGCTCGACCTCGAGGGGCACCTCCTCCCGCTCCAGCCGGAGCACCGTCCCGCGACGGCTCCCGGCGCGCGAGAGGAGGCTCGCCGCGCGGTTGCCGCCGACGGCGGCCACGGTCTCGTCGCCGATGGCCACGATGCGGTCACCGGGACGCACGCCGGCGCGGCCCGCGGGGCTGAAGGCGATCACCTCGCGCACGACGAGCGCGTCCTTGCGCACCTCGAACTCTGGGATGCCGGTGCCGCGGTGCATCTCCGGCTCGATGATGCGGAAGACGAGCTGAGCCCGGCCTTCGAGGGTCACGCGCGCGTCCGCGCCGGGGAGCGCCGTGCGCGGGAGGCCCTGGCCGCGCCAGATCCCGATGGGCCGCTCGGTGATGCCGTCGTCGTCCCAGAGCTCGAGGCGCAGCGGCGCGTTTCGCGGCAGCCGAAGGTTGGCCGAGGGCGCCTCGGGGAAGGTGGCCTCGAGGCTCTCGTCGACGGCGGGGACCTCCAGGAGGAGCTCCTCACCGCGGTAGAGGCGCGCGACCACGTCGGGCGGGGAGCCGTCGTCGTCCCATTCCACGCCGTCGCGGGTGCGCGGCGGGACCGTCGCGTTGCGGAAGACCACGCGGTAGACGTCGTCGGGCCGCTGCATGGCGTCCGGGTGGCCCTGGACGGCCGCCAGCGTGGTCCCGCGGACCGGATACGCGCAGGCGACGAGGACGAGCAAGGCGCTCGGGAGCGCGGCGGCGGGGAGGCGACGCATGGCGCCGGAGCCTATCAGGGTCGTTGCGCGGCCGGCGTGCCATCGGCGCCAATGCGGGAACGGACCGACCGGTTTGCCGCTGCCATGCTCCGCGCATGCGCTCCACCCTCTTGCGCCCGGCGCCCCTCGGCCTGCTCCTCGCGGGCACGGTCGCGTGCACGGGCGAGGCCGTGGGCCACGACCTCGTCGCGGACATGACGACCGTCGACATGGCGGTCCCGGACCTGCGCGCGCCGGACAGCGGTGCGGATGACGGTGCGGAGGACGCCGGCGCGGAGGACATGGCGACCGACGCGCCGGCGGACATGGCCACCGACGCCGGCCCGCCCATCGAGGCCGAGTTCCGCGAGCTGGACGGCCTCGTCGTCTTCGAAGCCGAGAGCTTCTTCACGCAGGTCCGCGACGAGTGGACGCGCTGGATTCGCTTCGAGGACGGCGCGCCGGACCCCGAGGTGACGTGCCGCACCGAGGTGAGCTGCGGCGGCGGGAACGCGCCCGACTGCAACGAGTACCCGAACTGCGACGGCGACGCGATCGACCCGGCGGACGCGAGCGGCGCCGTTTACCTCGAGGCGCTGCCGGACCGGCGCCGGACCGACGACGAGCCGGGCACCGGCGGCGCCATCGGCGTCGTGAACGACCCCACGCGCGCGCCCACGCTGAGCTACCGCGTCTTCTTCGAGACCCCGGGGCGCTACTACGTATGGGTGCACGCGCGCGGCCAGGGCCCGGCGGCGAACGGGCTCCACGTCGGCCTCGACGGCGACTGGCCCCGCAACGACCTGGTCGACCCCTCCACCATGCGCCTCCAGTTTCGGAACGGGTGGCGCTGGACGCAGACCCGGCGCGGCGGCCGGCAGCACACCGGCGTCTCCGGTACGGACGAGGTGAGCGAGCGCGACGCCAACGTGTGGCTGCAGATCGACACGCCCGGCGTGCACACCATCGAGCTCGGGATGCGCGAGGACGGCCTCGAGATCGACAAGGTGCTGCTGACCACGGATCCGGAGCTCGAGCCCTCCGGCCTGGATCAGCCCGAGACGCGGCTCTGAGTCCGCGTGAGCGAAGCCGGGCCCGTGCCTTGGGCGCGGCGGCGCGCTTTGCTAAGCCCGCGGCATGTCGATGCGGACGACTTCCTGGGTGTGCGCCTGTCTTCTGGCCCTCGGCGCGTGCGGTGACGATGCGGCGCCCGCCGAGGACATGGGCGACGGCGACATGGTGGTCGCGGACATGGCCCTGGCCGACGAGGGCGTGGACGCGGGACCCGACGACTTCGCGCGCCTCGCGAGCTGGCTCCTCGGCGACTTCGACAACCAGACGCAGTTCGACGGCGGCTTCCCGCAGCTCGTCGAGCGCCACGTCTGCGCGCCGCCCGGCTTCGAGAGCACGGACGACGTGCTCTGGCTCTTCGTCGAGCACGTGGAGCACCTCCCCGAGGGCCGGGACGCCTACTTCGTGCGCATCAACGAGGTCCGGCGCGAAGGCACCGGCGCCGTGTCGCGCGCCTACCGCTTCCCCGAGGGGCACCCGCTGCGCACGAGCGCGTTCACCTTCAACGGAAGCCGCGACGCCTGCTTCATGACGAGCCTCTTCGGCGACGTGGGCCCCGCCGATCTCGACTACCGCGCCGGCTGCGACGTGACCTTCACGCCGGAGGGCGACGATCGCTTCCGCGCCGAGAGCCCGGAAGAGACCTGCACGTTCCCGGGCGGATGGATCCAGACGCTCTCGACGGTCTTCGAAGACGGCCTCGACAGCCGCGACCGCGCCGTGACCCCGGGCGGCGAGTCCGGCTCGACCTTCGAGTTCCGCCGCGTCGAGGACTTCGTCCCGCCGGCCTCCTGACGCCGAGCGGTTCGCGGACCCCGCGGCCGCGACGCGTCACGAAGGGCCCCGCGCTGCGAGCTGGGCAACGCTCGGTCCGCGGACTATCGGGTGCGTATGTTCGCCTCTCGCGCTCTCGCGTGGACGCTCGCGGCGCTGGCCTTGGCGAGCTGCACGCGCTCTGCCGTGATCGCCCCGGACGCGGGGCCGCCCGACGTACCCTCGCCCGACCCGTGCCTCGCGTTCGCATCGCGCGATGCGTGTTGCGGCGTTCCCGAGTGCTTGTGGACCCGCGTGTTCGACCGCGAGTCCTTCTGTGTGAGCCGGGCGAGCGGGTGCCGCTCCGACGACGACTGCGCGGCGCCCCGCGTGTGCGAGGCCTTTGCCAGCCCCTGCGCCAGCATCGACGACTGCCAAAGCTCCTGCGACAGGGCGCTCGGAGGAGGCGCCTTCTGCCTCGCTCCGGGCGATCTCCCGTAGCAGGACGTCGCCGGGAAAAGCGCGCGTATACGGCCCGGCAGCCATCGATGGAGCGGCGCGAAGTCGTCGAGAGTGGGCGGCCGGGACGCCGCGGGGTCGGGCGACGGCGTGAGCGTGCGGGATCGGCGTCCCCGCTGACGGGGACGCTGGGGTCGCGTCGCGACTCGCCCTCCCCTCCGAAAAACTCGTGCTCCCACCCTCCAGACTCATGTCCGCAGCTCCTGGATCGACCCGTGAGCTGGGGAGGACGTGCCGCGCGGCGGGGAAGGCGTCCCGCGCGGCGGGGAACGAGTCCCGCGCGGCCCGAGAGGCGTCTCGAAACGCGGGGGACGAGAGTCTGGAGGGTCGAGAGGCGTGTCGCGCGAGGGGGCCTGCGGTACTGCACCGGGGTTTTTCGCCTCGGGACCGCGCTTTTTCGTCTCGGCACCACCAAGAACCGGCCCGGGACCCCGCGTCGCGCCCGACGCCTGCCTTCAGCCTGCGGCGTCGGCCGGGATCTGTGCGGCCCCGGCCCGCGTCGCGGCGAGCTTCTTTTGGTAGCCGGACTGGAGCACGTCGACGATCACCAGCACGGCCACGGAGAAGTAGAAGGTCGTCTTCGACATGGGCTCGATGGCCGCGCCGAAGATCTTGATCACGTCCGACTTCACGTGCGTCGTGTGGAAGGCGGCCACGCCGACCTCGCCGAGGAGCACCACGCCCACGATGAGCAGGATGAAGAGGCCGAGCACCTCGTACTTGCGGTTGCGCTTGATGAACTCGGACACGCGGTCCGCGAGCACCATCATGCCGATGCCCGAGCCGATGATGGCGAGCGCCAGCACGGGGACGACGTCGGTGATGGCCAGCGCCGAGAGGATCGAGTCGAAGCTGAAGACCAGGTTCATCACGACGATCATCGCGATGGCCTGGCCGGCGGTCTTCGTGGCCTTCGGCGCCTCGACCTCTTCGGGGTCCTCGTGGCTGAGCAGGTGGTGAATCTCCTTGACGGCCGTGTAGAGGATGAACGCGCCGCCGAGGCCGAAGACGATGGTCGAGAAGCTCACGGCGCCGGTGAGCACGCCCTCCCAGGAGAAGCGGAAGAAGGGCTCGGCGAGGCGCTCGAGGAGCAGCACCATCACGATCAGTAAGACCACGCGGAGCGCGATGGCGATGAGGATGCCCGTGCGCCGCACGCGCGCCTGCGTCTCCACCGGCGCCCGCTGGCTCTCGATGGAGATGTAGAGGAGGTTGTCGAAGCCGAGCACGGCCTGCAGGAAGAGCAGGACGGCGAGGTTGACGAGGTTGCCGAAGGTGAGGAGGTCCGCCACGGGCCGCTTCTACAGCAGCGGCAGGTCGCCCGTCACCTCGTCCACGCGCGCGCGCCAGTCCGGTCCCACGGCGACGACGGTTCGTGTCGGGACGCCTCCGAACTCCGTGCGGCCCGAGTCCGTGATCATCGCGAAGGGCACGCCCCGCGCCTCGGCGTCCGCGGCCACGGCGACGAGCGCCTCTTCACTCTCGACGTAGACGCAGACCTTCGTGAAGGCGCCTTCGAGCCAGGTCTCGAGGGCCGAGCCCCCGGGCACGTCGAGGCTCCAGCGCGTGCCGCCGCGGATGCCCTTGCCCCTCATGGCCTGCAGGAGCACGCGCATCGACGCGTGCGCGCATTGGGCCGCGATCTTCCCTTTCCGCATCTTCAGGTCCTTTCGGACCACGAGGACCTGCTTGGCCTGGCTGGGCGCGTTCACCAGCAACTCAGAGCCGGTGCAGCTTCACGGTGTTGGTGCTCCCGCTCGTCGGCCAGGGCGCGACCATGGCGAAGTCGTCGCCTCGGGCCCCCGCCTTCGTGCGCACCAGCATGGAGGTCGCGATGCGAAGCGTCTCCTCGAGGTCGTCGGGAGGGACCTCGACCATGGGGATCACGCCCCATTCGAGGGCGAGGCGCTGCGCCACCTGAGCCCGCGACGTGAGCGCGAAGATCGGGCAGCGCGGCCGGTACTCGGCCAGGAGGCTCGCCGAGCGGCCGTCCTGCGTGAAGGTCACGATGGCCTTGAGATCGAGGTGCGTGGAGAGCACCGCGGCGGCCCGGGCGGCGGCGCCGGGGAAGGCCCACTGCTCCGACGACGCGAGCATGCTGCCCGCGCGCTTGGCCTGCTCGGCGATCCACACGGCCTCCACCTCGAGGGCGATCTTGCTCATCGTCTCCACGGCGAGCGCCGGGTACTTTCCCGTCGCCGTCTCGCCGCTGAGCATCACGGCGTCGGTGCCGTCGAGCACGGCGTTGGCCACGTCGGCCGCCTCGGCGCGCGTGGGCCGCGGGTTCCGGATCATCGAGTCGAGCATCTGCGTCGCGGTGATGACCAGCTTCCCGCGGGCGTTGGTCTCCCGGATGATCTGCTTTTGGAGCAGCGGCACCTTCTCGGAGCCCATCTCCACGCCCAGGTCGCCCCGCGCGACCATGGCGCCATCGGCCGCGTCGAGGATGGCGCTGAGGTTCGTGATGGCCTCGGGCTTCTCGATCTTGGCGATGACCGGGGTGTCGCCGGCGAGGGCCTTGGCCTGGAGCACATCGTCCGCCTCCCGAACAAAGCTGAGCGCCAAGTAGTCGACCTTGAGCTCGCCCACCGCGAAGGCGAGGTCCTTCTCGTCCTTGGGCGTGAGCGCGGGCGCGCTCAGCGGGCTCCCGGGGAGGTTCAGCCCCTTCCGGTCGCTCAGCGTGCCGCCCACGGTCACCGTGGTGATGACGTCCGTGTCCGTCGCCTCGTCGACGCGCAGGGCGAGGAGCCCGTCGTCGAGGAGGATCGTGTCCCCCGGCCGCACGTCCTTCGGCAGCGGCTCGTAGGTCACGGAGACCTCGTCCTGGGTCCCGGGCACGTCGCGCGTGGTGAGCACGAAGCGCGCCCCGTTCACCAGCTCGATGGGTCCATCGGGAAAGCGGCCCACGCGCATCTTCGGTCCGCTGAGGTCCGCGAGGATCGCCAGGGGCCTCCGGGCGCGCGCGGCGGCCTCGCGGACGAGCTTGGCCGTCGCGGCGTGGCCCTCGTGGTCGCCGTGGCTGAAATTGAGCCGCGCACAGTTCATGCCCGCGGCGACGAGGGTGTCGAGAGCCTCCGGCGTGCTGCTGGCCGGGCCGAGGGTGCAGACGATCTTGGTCCTGCGCATGGGGCGTCGGTACCACGGGTCGGCCGTCCCGTCTCGGGGAGGGTGCCCCCCTTTCACGCCTTTCGTCGTTCCGCGTGGCGCTCGTGCTATCTCCGGTGCGTCCGTGGACGAGCGCACGCCGAAGTCGATCGGTCGCTACGAGGTCGCCCGGCTCCTCGGGGCCGGCGCCATGGGGAACGTCTATCTGGGGCGGGATCCGGATCTCGACCGCGCCGTGGCCATCAAGACGGTGCGCAACCTCGAGATGGACCCGGAGGCGCTGGCGACCTTCCTCGAGCGCTTTCGGAACGAGGCGCGGGCGGCCGCGAAGCTCCATCACCCCAATATCGTTCAGGTCTACGACGTGGGGGAGGCCCCCGAGCTCGGGCCCTACCTGGTCTTCGAGTACGTCGCCGGCTCCACGCTGAAGCAGATCCTCCGGAGCCGCGGCGCGCTCGCGCCGGCCGCCGTCGTGCGGCTCGCGCTCGAGGTCGGCGAGGCCCTGGCCGTGGCGCACGCCCAGGGGATCATCCACCGGGATCTGAAGCCCGACAATCTGCTCGTCACGCCGGACGGCCAGACCAAGCTCGCGGACTTCGGCGTCGCGCGCATCCCGAACGCGGCGCTCACCCGCGAAGGCCAGTTCCTCGGGACGCCCTGCTACGCCGCGCCGGAGACGCTTCGCCAGGGTCGCTACGGCATCCACAGCGACCTCTTCTCCTTCGCGGCCGTGCTCTACGAGGCCGCGACGGGCGAGCGCGCCTTCCCCGGCGACGACGCTGTCGCCGTCGCGCACCGGGTGATTCACGACGACCCGGCCGCGCCGCGGGCCGTGGCCGAGCGGCCCGACGACCTGCCTGCGAGCGTCGCCGCGCTCCTCATGCAGGGCCTCGCCAAGGACCCGGCGACGCGCTTCGACGGCTCCGAGGCCTTCGCCGACGCCATCCGCACGGCCTACGTGGACGCGGGGCTCGTGGAGCCCGGGGCCGGTCGCTCCGGAAGCCGGCGCTTTCCGCTGGAGGCGTCGAGCGCCGCGCCTGGCGACGGCGGGCGCGGCGGCATCGCCTTCGCCGCCGTGCTCCTCGGTGCCCTGGTGCTCGGCGTGGCGCTCGTCTTCGGCGTCGACCCGGGGGACCCGGACCTCGGGCTCGTCGATGCCGGCGTGGACGCGGAGGTGGACCTCGCGCTCGAGGACTTCGGAGCGGACGCGGCGCCCGCCGTGGACCTCGCCGGGCCCGCGGACAGCCCGCGCGACGCGCGCCCGGCGCCGGACCTCGGCATGGTCGACCTCGGGGTGGAAGGCGGCCTCGAGGATCTCGGGCTGGATGACGCGGGGGAGGCCGGAGCGCCCGCGCTCACCCCTCACGAGCGGGAGGAGGCGGCGAAGGACGCGCTCTTCCGGGCGCGCTTCGCCCTCGACGAGGGCAACCTCGCGGAGGCGCGCGAAGCCCTCGCCGAGGCCCGGCGCTACGACCCGGAGAACCCGGACATCGCGGCGCTCGAGCAGCGCCTCGTAGCGCCCGTGCCGCCCACCGGCGAGGATGAGGCAGCCGCGCCCGGGGACGACGCGGCCAGCGACGACGCGCCGGCCGCCGTGGCGCCCGAGGAGTGAAGCGCCCTTCCGGTGGTCAGGGCGGAGGGATGGGCCCTACGCTCCGGCCATGGCCAGCGAGGACGACCCCAGCCTCTACCCCCACGGGGAGCGCGTGCTCGGGTGGTACCGGCGCGACGACTTCGGGCGCATCGCGCGGGCCGTGCTGCCCCTCGCGCTGCTCACGGCCCTCGGCTGCGTCACCGTGGGCTACGCGCACGGCTGGCTCTCGCGGCTGGACCCGCTCGTGCTTCAGGCCGGCGAGGGCCCCGTCGCCGAGATCGACGCGGCGCGCGAGCTCTCGCGCGGCGAGCGCCGTGCGGCCTACATGCACGTCCAGCCCACGCCCGCTCGCCGGGGGCCCGGGGAGGCCGCGTCCTGGGTGCTCTTCGCGCTCGGCCTGGGGCTCGTCGCGGCGGGGCCCCTCCTGATGCTGTGGCGGCTCCGCGGCTTCATGAAACGTGAGGACTTCCTGCTGCTCCGCACGGACGGTCTCGTGCACCAGATCGACGCGCATCGGCTCAGCCTCGCCTGGGACGAGCTCGAGCGGGTCCGCTACGACGACGCGCGGGACGCCATCGCGCTCGAGCTTCGGGACCCGCTCCCGGTGCCGGGCGGCGCGGAGCCGGCGGACGCCATCCTGCTTTCCGATCGCTTCGCCGGGACGACCAACGCCCGCCTCGCGGCGCAGCTCGAGGAGATTCGCCGCAAGGCGACCTGGGGCCTGCTGCGCTGACGCGTCGTGGCCCCCCCGGCCAATCGGGAAGGCCCGGTGGCGACCGCGTGGCGCTGAAGGGCGCCCGCAACCCGAAGCCCTTCCTGCTCCAGGCCTACCGTCGCGACATGAGCGGCGGCACCTTCGTGATGATGAAGGACGTCTCGGCGCCCATCACGGTCAAGGGCCGCCACTGGGGCTGCTTCCGGATGGGGCTTCGGGACGGCGTGCGTCTCCGTTCACGTCCACGTGAGTCGTCCACGTCCCCGTCCCCGTGAGTCGTCCACGTCCACGCCTAATCGACGCGATCCAAGAGACGCGCCGTCTCCAGCTCCGTCTCCGTCTCCGTCTCCGTGCCCGTGCCCGTGCCCTCGTGTCGGCACGCTCGTGACCGTCACCCACGTGAGCCCGTGGGGTCTTTGCTCTCCGGGGGTGGACGAGCGTCGCTCCGTGCTCGGGCGCGTCAAGGCGGGCCCTTCGGGC
>ERZ1740059.432-NODE-432-length-22283-cov-12.211400_pt1 | contig 22283 bp, 10 predicted proteins | sample MGYA00581744_ERZ1740059 | MGnify/ENA primary metagenome ERZ1740059 (study PRJEB43018, sample SAMN04849738) | marine metagenome | isolation source: floating plastic debris | place: Pacific Ocean | collected 2008-08-28 | study: EMG produced TPA metagenomics... | reverse complement strand
CCAAAACTAATGAAGAGTGCATTAGGGCAGAGTAGAATGTTAGATAGATGTTTGGGTGGTGTGACAATAGTAATAGCGATATGTACTTGCTATATACTCGCCATACAATTGTGCCATCAGGCATAGGACTGTGAGCACCACTACAGAACACAATACATGATTTTATATTTTTACATGATTTAAATTCTGTAGTCTGACAACATAATAATGATAAAGGTATATTACATTTATTGATTTTTTCAAAGTTTTCAAATCAGTCTATTTGTTATTACTAAGGAAAGTGAGGTCCAAACATGGCTGAAAAATTGATAAAACTTAAAATATCAATATTATGGAAATTGAAAGCCTTCCCAAATACAAATGGCTTTTCAACAAGCTACCAACTGGATCAATAATTTAACTTTGTTATCAACCAGCATTTAAATGTTGGCTGCCACAGCTGAACCAAGATAGCGGACATTTCACTGTCGGATCGTGTTAACTCAACCAAACAGGATCTGGTTTAAAAGTAACCTGTTCGCGGTAATTACTTAATAAGTGTAAACGTGATGGCAGACGAGAAAAGCAAAGAAATAAAAGAAAAGGAAGATGAAAATGAGGTTGGTGAACTGTTTTTACTGCTCACAACATGTAGAGTAATGTGATTTGATGAATGAGTGACAGGGTTGGTGTGAAAAATCTTTACATGCCAGCTTTGTTGATTAAAAAAGAAAACACACTGGCGCAGAGTCAGGTCAGCGGTGCTCAGATCCAATTAACACATCTACACAGAGCAGTTTAGTCATTAGTCCTTTTTGTACTGCCTCATTGGCACCTTGTGTTTGCACAAAAAATTGTGATTATGCGGATGCTGTCATCAAGCAATCGGCAGCAACAGCCATCCTCAAACAGCTCAGCGTCTTCATCTATGGAGGCAATAATTATCTGCTGTCTCAATGTGTGCTTTGCCAAGAAGTTAGATCAGGTTTGTAAGGAATTTTCAATGTGAGCCGAGCTAGCAATATTGATAGGTAACAAAATCGAGTCAATTGTTTTTGCAGACTAGGAACATGAAAGGATCATGGATTCGACGTAGGGTTTTCTTCCACTTGATTTCCTAACGGCGGTTAGCCTGTACGCAACCCAGTCAGGATTTTAAGTCACTTACATTAAATTCAAGGCTCAAGTTTGTGGACTGGTGTTGTCAATAAATGATTGGATCTAGGTCAGCTGAAACTTTTTTGTTTTAACTTTAGAAAGAAGATGAAAAATCAAATGCCGGAGCAATCTGCAGGAAGGCAGTTCATTTTATCTTCTCAACAGCTGGTCTATTTGTAATCAATGCTGGATACTTGATGTTGGGAGCGTCACTTTTTACAAATCTGGAGAAGTACAATGAAGAGCAGACTTGTTTTTCTGGCGCAGATAACTATAGAAGAGCTGAGAATGCTACCACAACGCTCATGATGAATGTCGGAACACAGGTTGGTTAAATTTAGTAGCTATTTATCTGGAGGAGGGTGCCTGATAGGTAGCAAGATCTCTTAATTTGTTGTTTGTGGTAAAGAATGGTCAAAGGCCTTTTCTAATAACGGACGACACTTACTTTCAATCAATCCCATATGACAATTCTTATCAGGATTTTCCATTGATATGTAACCTCTGGCACATTTATAAATAAGGATATAGAACGAATTTCTCTGTGTATTAGATAGCGAATGGAGCCTTGCAAGTCAAGGGTGGTGATGAGATTGTCCGAGAGGACTATCAGGAAATCCTGCGCAGCTTCTCAGTCAGTGTTCTGGACATTGGGTATAATATCAGTAAAAACTGCTCACTACTTGGTCAGCCAGGAGGACCTCAGTATGCCTGGTCATGGTCAGGTTCTCTGGTATTTGCCATGACTGTCACAACAACCATCGGTATGCAGACCAATTCTTAACAAAATGCTATTATTTTGAAGTCATAGCAAACCACTTGACTTTTTGAGAGTACCAAACCAAACCATAATGTGGTTGGGTTGACTACAATTTTGATGCCTGAATAGCGTTACAAGTTTGATTACAAGACTGCCTCACTGCATCGCTGTTTGTCAATGATTTATAGCATGAAGCAGGCCACATCATTTCAAGCCATGTTAATTTGAAGTATACGATAAATGTTGTCATTCTAGGTTATGGAGTAATAGCACCGAAAACCAAGTGGGGTAGAATGGTTTGCATAGCTTATGCTATCATCGGACTACCCATCATGCTGATCTGTTTGGCTAATGTTGGAGATGTCATGGCTGATATATTCCGCTTTGTTTATGCTACTGTGTGCTGTTGTGGCTGTTGTCGCACCAAACCAAAGAAGGTATTACATCCATTGATTTCAATACTTGTGAAGTTGCAAGCAAACGCATGTCTGAGGGAACATCTCTGCAGACTGCTGTATAAAATTCAAAAATTTCCCCCTTTGCAACCTATTTTGATGACAGAAGCCAAATTTATAGTGCATTGAGGGTTTGGCTACAAAGTTATCTCCCCCTACAAGATGAACAGACAACTCACCGCATGTTAGCAGTTATCAACTACATACTGTATATTATTGTAATCTGTAATTTTATACAGAATACAATAATATTTATCTTATAATAATATTTTTACAGAATAAATAGGCATTTATCTTATTTGCATCACCTCACCAGTAACATGAGAATCATTACATAATTTAAGCCTGATATGGTATAGTTCAACAACCATACCATTTTCAATCCTAAGCGTATTCGTACGCAAAAGGTGCCAACTCATTTTTTCCCTCTTTTCATACCCACAATGAATAGCTAGCTTCTATTGATAAGTTTTTTTAAAAATTTATTTTGTACACATTTGGTATTAATATTAATGATATAGAATGTTAACATAAATCAATACCAATACCCCTGTTAATCGTTATTGCCTCACTTCGAATTGTAATTTTGAAGGACAAAAGTATAGTCTCATTACAGTTCATAGCACTGGAAAAAAGGGCATGCTGTCACCTTACACCAGCGTTAACAGACAGCAGTAAAACTAATTGTCACACAAGGTTCATTCCTGGAGTATACCTTCACGTGGGGCTCAGAGCCTGTCTCTAGCAATGTACCAAAGTGGATTAATAAAGAATAAGCAAGGAAATTTTGATGAATGACTAGATTGATTTATATCGTCAATGAACATTTTCACCAAGTGAATATGAAATCTTGCTGATAGTAAGTTAAACTCTGGCTCAAATAATCATGTTGAGCAGAATGAAGAGTTGTCTACCCCTGTGACAGTATGGAGGACAGACGCTAATGGCAGACCGATACCTACAGATGAATATGAAGATGAAGAGAGTGACGATGAAGATGATGAAGAGGAGGATCAGGAGATTACTGTACCTCTAACTATCAGTATGATAGTCTTATTCAGTAAGTTTACACTAAGTATCAATATTCATAATATTATTCACTTCACTTCACTTCACTTTGCACGTGTCAGTTAACCTAACAAGAAGCCCTTACTTTATATAGACACACATCCTATCAAACAGAATTTTTATTTGTAGTTTTGAATAATCATGATCTACTTATGATGTAATACACATCTAAATTAAAATTCTACTGTATTACATACAAAAATATGTTCACGTGCAAGAACATCCGCAAAAATTTATTATACTACAAATACATTACATTACAAATGCACATGTATTAAAAATACATTGTGCATCAATTTTACGTATTTATGTATGCACATACGATATGCATATATACATGCATAATGTATTGAATATATACCATAAAATATGTGTACGGGTATGTATGTACATGTGCAAATATGTATGTATATGTCTATGATGTATATACATACAGCCATTTGTCTATGCAGATGTACATGTACATATATAGTACATACATTCATAAATCAGTAGCTTTGGAGATTTTAGTAAAACCTGATTTTGTGCATATAATTGGCAGTAAGCGATGGTGTCATCATCTGCTACTGAACTCATATTAGTAGGACTTTGCTAAGTCATCGCAATTCAGCAAACACAATTTGTATTTATTTTGTATAATAGAGTCATGAGCAGACATTTGGCAACACAAGGCAATTAATTTTTTTTGCATTTTACTTTTTAATACATTATTGTTGTACCGAGAGTGATTTATTAGCGATAGTAGCAGGAAGAGACTTTGAGTTATATGACGTGTTTTTAGTGTCCCTTAAATCTCATCTCTGTGTTTATTTCAACTCACAAGGATACCATTATTAAAGGATTTAGAGACTTTTATTATTTATGGCAATTCAGATCCAGGGGTGACAATAGAAAAATCTTTTGACCTAATATCCTCACTAACTCCATCATTCACCGTATTTCATGTCTCTCAAAGATGAATCGAGTCAGTTGGAGTAATTGTAGTAATGTTAATTTTCCTATTGACAGTATATAAAGTAATGTTTTTGAGTACAATTTGTAAAATTTGCTAGTGTTATGAGGTAAAACAAAAAATTCAATGTTGAGTTGGTGAGGAGTTGAGACTAGAAACAATTTCATTACCTAAGGCAAATAACGTGTACTTTATATTTTAGCTTTTGTTTTCTTCGGTGCGGCTCTCTTCTCGGTGTGGGAAGACTGGGGATATTTGGATGCATTGTATTTCTGTTTTGTCACATTCTCAACACTTGGATTTGGAGATATTGTTCCAGGAACAACTAACTTAGACAGCCCAGAATCTCAAGCACAACTCATTGTCACTGGAATCTGGCAGGTGCGATCAGATAGTCGTCAACCAATTGTTATACTGTTGCTAATTTTAACCATGCAATAGTGTGGGTGTGTTGAAAACCTTGCAAAAATATTAGGAATCACTCAAACTGAAAGCTTGATCATCATGGTTTTGCAAATAATTCAAGTTTAATACTGCCGGAATATGGACAGCATTGTGAATCTGGTTGTATAACAACATTTTTCTAGCGACTGGCGGCTACCCAAACCACTGCATCTATCATATTACAATGATTGCCAATGCGGCATGCTTGTGATGATCAGGATTGTATGAACATATATCAAATATAGTGAGGTGATGTGAAATAAATTCAATTTTACAGATTCTTGGAATGGCTATGGTCTCAATGTGTTTTCAACTGATGCAAGATGAGATGGTCGCCAAGTTCAAATGGCTTGGACAGAAGTGTGGTATTGGAAAGAAAAATGAAGATAAAGGTGATGCTGCTGTATCTGCGGAGAAGGAAGAAGAGCCAGATAAAGACAAAGGCAAGAGTAGGCCCAGAACCGCCATCAGATCAGGCAGCAGTTCTTCTAGCGCTGTCAAATCTTAAAACGGTTTTTGTAACCACCGCAGCAACAAGTTTACTCCTTGCTGATAGACGTGTATGTCAAGCTATACATTTGTGCAGTACAGTATTTCAGATACATAATTATCTGAATGGATTTCCTCAATAATGGCAAAACAAATTTTAGACAAGGCGTCCATGAAATGATATTTGGAGGAACATTTGTGCATTATTGGAACTGAGAACAACTCCTGTCATTGATGACCTCAATTTTCACAGATATCTCATATCAGGATATTGGTAAAAATTCAATTATAAGTGTAGTAGACGGTGTTTTTAGTGCTAATTCTGCTCACCAATTGAAATACAGTAATTTCTTCTGATTCATAATCACCAAGGAATCCGGAGCAGGAATATGCCGTCACTACTTGGATCCCCACCTAGATCAGGTTTGATTCCTGCTGTATGCATTTGGTGTTAATATACATCGACTTGTTATGCGCTGACCAGTCAAAGGATGGCAATATACAAAGTGCATGCAAAAAGGAAAATACTTGATCTAACCCCGCCTTTATAACAATGTCAACATACCCAATACTGGTGCATCATGTTCCTTAAAAAGAAGGGAATTGGCTGTTTGATCACTTAGCTCCAGAACTTTCCTGCTGAGACTGATTGATGCAGCCTGGAATTACAAAAGTGTTACTGTTTTAATTTAATAAATTAAGTGCGATAAATATTTCTCATCGGAGTACACACTGTCAAGTGGTATTACATCACAGATTTGTTAGTTCGCGAGTTGTCTCGACTTGGAAAGAAGAGAAACAACTTCTAACAATTGTTATTTAGGAATGAATAAAATGAGCTCGGCATACAAAGCAGTTATACAGATCCACGTTCAAACGCCATTGCCACAATTTAGAGTCATTGCCAGAAGATTTTACATGCATTGAACCACAGCACCATGACTTGTTTGGTGTGTTATGAGTGCAAGCAACAGAGCCTGGAAAACAATAATACAGGTGCATGCACCATTAACCTGTACCGTAGGTGTAATAAAGACTGTTGTAAGCTAGTGTAAACGCTTCATATTTATGGTTTCCTCTAATTGCCGCTGTGATTTTTTACAACTCAGTTAGCTAATCAGCCATATATCTGGCCATAATAAACAGGTATTGATAGCACAGTCAGCAAGGGCAAATAGCTGGACCTGCAGAAAACTAGCAGTAAATAAGTATGCTATGTTAACCTGGCCAATTATCATTAATTTTCTCTGCTGCTATTGTTAGAGGGATTAATTAGGTGATAAGTGCTAGCCTGTGTAGACAGATGATGTACATGTATATGTATGTGTAAGCTGTACATGAGGCTTCTTTGTCATGGATTTTTTTAATGACGATTATTTGAATTTTACAAGCAGTTAGTTTACAAAGGCATGCAGTGTATTTGTATGCTTATGTTTTATCACACGTTTGGGTCGGCTATTAGTAATTCAACCTCACTAAAATTGTTTATCTTAGGAGAAGTCATTCAATTGTGGCTTTTTAACAATTACAAATCATTCTGAAATTCAGGAATTATACAAATATTTAACACTGTTTTAGACATGGGACATTTTTAGCTGTTTAAACAACGCTGCTAGTGTGAGAGGTGAAAAGAAAGCAGTGTGTAGCTGTTTAACTCCGCCTCTGTCTTAAAATAAGCACACTTCATCAATAGCCAATAATCCTATTGACAGGGATTGATGGGTGCTATTGCGACATATCCCACATTATAGAATACAGAGACTGGTTCTCATTGGTGCATTAGCTATAGCAGTTTACCCATAGCAGGCAAAGACTTTGAGAAATGGAAAGCATAAACGATTTGTCTGAGCATTAGTGAGGATTGATTCTGTTTTGCTCCTGTCAGAATTGGCTTCCTGCACTAATTACTGTACGTTAAGAGGTGCTTGAGACTTTCACATATTTTACATTCGGTGATATATCGGCGACAACACACGCACACATTAGATATATTCAACCTTTCTCTGTTAAATATTGGAGAGCAGTGATAAGCTTTTGTTTATTGAGAGGTGATAACGATAATATCGTCAACTAAATAAACTAAATTAAGTGAGAATTTTGTGTAAGTACTCGTGTTTACAACACGTTGCTGTGATCTACTAAAGAGTTGAACATCAGATGTGAGGCGATCTCACCCAGATTCAGGTTTTACATGTACACAAACTCATCAAAATGAGGATAAATATTGCGGTGTTGATTGTTTTGACAATATCTATAGAACTTATTTACGCTGGAAAGCGGAAGAAAAGTCGAGATGAGGCTCGTCGAACGGAATCAAAGACTAAAGAAATGGATTCCATGATATGCCCGTCATGCGATAGACTATACTGTACAGTAAAGAAGGAGAGTAGGTTAAAGTGCAAAGGAGGCACTACGACTGACATCTGTGGCTGTTGCCCTGTTTGCGCCAAGCAGGAGGATGAGCCCTGTGGTGGAGAATGGAATTATTTGGGTAAATGTGACCGAGGACTATACTGCAGAGCGGCTACTATATCACTCCTACAAACCAATAACTTCTATCCGCATCCACAGATAAGAACAGAAGTGCCCATGGGCGGCATGCCGGAGGGTACTTGTGTCAAACGTGAGTATGGCCACTTACACAAGTTCGAATCCATTTCAGCTCCATCTCGCTTTAATCAGAGTGTTTTTCACAACCACTGTAGTAATATGTTATCGACTGTAATGTAAACATGGAGGTGATTATGTTTATAAATGGAAATGGTTGATCTCTGACCCAGAGAAACTGTTTTATAAGATCATAAGCTAGCAGCTCATATATTTTATTTAGTGATGAGATAATGATAGAATTCCATTTGAACACTATCACATATTTTTACCAAGCTATGTAGGAAAACTTTACATGCACATACTGACGGTGGTGCAAGTGAGAAGTTATCTGTGACTTGAAGTTTTAAAATCTGAGAATGGAAATCCGTAACACTACTTAGGTGGCTTTGGCGTCAAGCATCGTCTCTCATGCAATATTGTTATTCCATCTTCACATGGAATTTAATTGAAAATGAACATACTTGTAACAGGTTGATTTTGGCCATAGAATTAGTAAGGCTTTATCCTGCTAAAATACAACAAAACAATCATTGGATCAGGGTATTTAATCCCGGTGGAGAATTGCATTACCTGCTAACTTGCCTAAGGAACATAACACTAGACTTTACTAAAAATCTCAAACAAAAGTTATGATGATTACATTACATTCCATAAATGTTTAAGAGTGACTATTAAACAAAATGTAGCCTCCAGTTACACATTTTATTATTATCATCATCATGACTGGCTTTTAATTGGCCTTGCACTAGATTGGAAAGTATTTTTTGCTAATTTCAAGTATCACACTATTATTAATGGAATTGTATTTTGTTCGGACTGTTTTAAGCAGGCTAAAATTACCACTACAAACCACACATTTATTAATAGATGAGTACATATCTCTTTCTTGTCAGTTAGGTGTCACAACTTGGTGGTATAGAAAGTGGATATGAACATGGTCTCAAGAGCAAAATTTGGTTGCCATTTTTATAAAGAGGGCTTAAAACAATCAAACATTGTATATGAGATGCTTTTAATTATTGGCATCATCAGCCCTGAGATGAGATTTATTCTGACAGCAAAGTGTGTCGCCAAACAATGGCCTCAAGTAGTGGTAGTGGTAATGGCAAGGAGTGGTAATAGTGAACGTTATTATAATACTATTACTAATGACCGAGGGTTAAAATACACGTTCGGATGGGATTTAACCCACATTGCAAGGTAGTGTCATGGTAGCTGGGAAGAAAAACATGATGTAAAAGAGTTTAACCTGCTTTGGAATGTTGATAATTTCGATTTTCCTTGAATAAACACTGCCTAGTGTAAATAGAAAGTTATGCTACCTATCCTGATTAATCTGTCAACATCAAAAGAAACTTTTTTTAAAACAACACTTGAGTTTTGCATTGCGATGTTGCCAATTAATGTGCAAGCCGCCATCGACAACTTTTCAGTTGGCATAAGTTCTGATTCGTAGTGACACTCTCACCCTCCTTGTCAACCGAGACAATTCTCTTAGATTTATGTGCAGTCACTTACATCCATAAAACAAGCAATATATCATTTCAGCATTGTTAACTGCAAAGTTATTAAAATTTGAACATAAAATCTGCTTTGATCTGCTTGGCGGATGTATGTAGGCCTGCATTTTTTACCATTCAACCAATAACTTGATTGCGGTCGTAATAATTTATTAGAAAGTGAAACAATTTTCATTACTCATATGACAGGAATAATGCAATGTGAACAGATAATACCAAAAGCTCATCATCATTTCATTGTTATCCAGCTCAAGTGTTAGCTATTTAGACCTGTCCCGACAAAATTTCCTCAATGTTGTGAAGTTTCAGAAATGATGGCCTTGCCTTTGTTGGTAGCTTGTTTGCTTTGTAGCAGACAACAGCATATCATTGACAAATAAATGAAATTTCATTCTGAATGCTGTGAGCTGAATCAGCTTGTTTGTATTTTGAGACACTTCAGACACAACATAACGATCTTCCAAATCCTAAGATATAGCACACACTTTCCATTGTTCATTTTGGTTCCATAAACAAAAATACCGGTATCTATAAGGTCATGGCCTCTGTTCTGCTAGCTTATGCTGTTTTAAAAGGTGTCCGTGGGTTGATTCAATTTAACTGAATTCATCTTGCTTTACCAAACACCCTGACCTGGATAAAATTTATAACAAATATCACTGCAAAAAAAATTTAGATAACTAATTTTCCATGGTGCATACCCTTTTAAAAACTGCAGGTCAAGTGTTCATAAACTGGTTGCTTTACTTGCGGAAGACGCCAATGTGGGATGTTGACACATAGTCTGCCAACTTCTATGATGACACAGGGTAGCGTAATTCAGCTTGGTCAGTTCCAAATATAACTTTCGACCATAGATAAGATATCTTCAGGGTTTGCACAGTGTGGTAATGTCACTACCGCTAGTCTATGATCTTGCTGAACAAATTTTTATCCCTTTGAAAGAAACGCAATACCGCAAAAGCAAAAATAATTCCAGAAACTTAGGACAGTGTGTACAACATTTACGACATAACAATATAGTAGATAAGCGTCGCTTTACAAGGCGTTGCTTGATACAATTTTCACACTCCGGGAGCTCATTTTTATTGAGTCATCAAAAATTTAACCTCTACTGGGGGTCTAGAATTGCGCAAAATTCAGTTATGTGAGGTATTATAAGGTAAAATATTTACACTTTATTTGCAGTATTGTGATGACATGGTGTTGTAGCATGGGTTAAGAGTTAAAGGCTTGCAAACTTGATGGTACCTACTTATTGCACTTTTTTATTGTCTTTATTAGGAAATTCATACCAAGACTATGAGTTTCATAAGACAGTATCTTACATAGTTTACTAACTTCATGCTGGCCATCACAAACCTCCCTATCAACCAAACTATTATAATCAATTTGGCATTAAATTTTGTTTTAAAATGTCAGCCAACAGAATGCTAATTTAATTCGGCGACAAACTGCATATTATTACCATCCGGATACGGAGGGGATTTTAAATCTGCATTAGGCCTATTTACATAGCTGGTCCCTCAACTGAGATCATAGGCAGCTGGGTTATCCACTTTGGTTAACTTATAGACTCGGGTAAATAAATCCCGCTGGCAATGATTGAAATTAAAAGTTGAATTTCTCCTATAGCTTTGATTTTTTAAAAGGCTGCGTCTTTTCTTTTTTAATCCACACAAACTACTGGTTGTAGGTTTAGGACTTAGACATGGAACTGACAGCTTGTCAAATTGTCCGTTCAAGTAAAGGTATTGATTGATTTGGGGCAACAGACCGCAAAATCAATATGCTTCAGCATTTAAAATCAAAGTCTGCCAATGAAGTATATGTAAATAGTAAGCACTGTTTGATGTGAATTAATCAGGTTTTTGCTAATCAATGGTTTATAGATTATTGATCTGTATAAATTTTATTGTAATTGATACAGTTTGAAAGAGAAGGAATGCTTATGTTATAAAACAGTGGGAAGAAAGGATGAAGTTTACAATAACAACAATTTGTTTGATAGACATACAACTTTTGAACTCAAATTAGGTGTTAAATAACCTCATTTTAACAGTTAATTATTTGAAAATGAAAACATAAAGATGTTGGTGCGAGTGAACCAGGTGCAGTACGCGCTCGCTAGGCGAGAGCCAAGTAAAATTTTCTATATACCAACCTGTCAATGTTCAATTCCGGGCTACTATAACACCTAGGTCTATCCATCTAGAATTCATAACATTCCAAAGCTTTACCACAACACATTCATAATATTAACAATATTATTAGGATTAGGGATCAATTAATTACTAAATTTGCATGATTATCTAATTAATGGTCACTCTTGACAACACAACTTGGTAAACTACAAAAGAAATTGCAGCCCAGCCATGAAAAAGAAAACAATAACATCAAAATTAATTTTCAATTTCCATGTAAAGAAGATTAAAGCTGAAGGGTTTTCTAAAAGAGTCAAATACTTCTCACAATACATTGTATAAACTAGTATTTCCTTTTCAGGGTGGTTTTAATTTGGTGTCTGAGTCAACACCTGCGATTACTTTGCGTTTATTTCCCTCTTGCTGTTCTATATCCCGCCATTCAATAACCACAAAAATGGATGGAAAAGTAAATTTAGAATTGTTATTCATGGCAAACCAAGCTAGTTTAGAATAGATGATCGTATTTCTATTAATTGAATTATATCTTTCTCTAGAACCGAATATAATTCAGGATCCACCGGATTCGTCATCATCTCAAATACAGACAAGAGATAACAGCCCAGCTAAGTGTCAGCCTAGATGTACACCCGATTTCTGTCTGAAAAACCCGCGAGAGATATGCTCTGCAGTGTAAGTGAAAATTATTGTTGTGTAATGTGCACTGACAGTGCATAATTATTTATGTCATTATTAATTTCATAATTTAGCATAAATGTTCAATGTAAATTGATGTTCCTGACGTTTTTGACAAAAAGAATTAAAATTAAAAACCTGCAAAAAAGGTATGATCATTAATAATAGCATAGAGACAACAGAAAAATTCTTGATGGGTCGTGACAGGTAACGGCATTGATGATTAAATACTTCCTGTGGCCGAAAATGTCACCTAGCTCATGCCCACTGGTTTTCTTTGAGCCAGGATGTGTAACCTTAGCGTAGCCCTGTACAACTACATTGGCGCATGACATAACTAGCACTGGTTCATTGTGAGAATTTTGCTCGTGTTTTCATGATTGAGTGTTACGACGAATCACACCAGACTGTATTATTCAGTGGCAGACTATTGGGACGCAGCTTCTGAATAACGTTCTGTTCTAGCAGCGGCTATTGTTATATATGGGTTAATGTGCGTCAGTTTTGTCGGCTGTAAACAAATACTTGAGTAACTGATCCTGAACACTGTATACCACTTTCTGGTATTACCATATTTACTAAGCTGTTTCGAGAGTGTTTACCAAGTGGCAGAATCGTCGTATTTGGGAAGCGCTTTCTAAGGTTTACGGAATGTGAAGTATACTTACCATTGCTCATCTGTACAATGCTTCTTTGCCAACAACAGTCATTAATCTGCTTTATCCCACGTAGAATTTACAGCTCATCTTTCTATAAGCGTTATATGTCCAATTGAATGAAGGGATAGGCTTCTGTTAAAGGATAAACATGTCCTCATAGCTTGGAGTGTCTCATCACCCATGCCTTTACTTGTCTAAAAACATTTTCGCCATTCAATAATCCATAATTATTTCCTATTCTTATTCATATTTTACTCATTATATATCAATCAATTAATACTAAGGAAAAGTTAGATTGTCACAAAATATGCTGAGAATATTGAATGGAGATAATTATAATCCCATGTTTTATCCATGAAGGGATTAAAAGCCATACCTAAGCAATTATTCACCCATTTTGTTTCATTGTCATAAAAATGGATTAACAATATGGCTTTACTATACAATCCCTAAATAACATGTAATCAGAGCTGAGAAACATAAATCCAATACATGTTTTTTGTATGAGTCAGATTAATTGACTGTCGATCAAATAAAACAAATAACTGTGTTTCACCACGCAAGTGTTATAATTTATTGGATTTGTATGAAACCATTTTTACATGGTATTTTTAGACAAAAGTGTGCCGTCATGTGCTTGGTGGCAGTTGCACAACTAAAAAAACCTAAAGAAAATACCGTCCTTATTGGCTGATTTTTTTGGTTGCAACTTGACATTTATATCAGCCCTCTTTTTGTTGCAGTGATGTTGTGGATTTAAAACGAGAATGTCACGGATCCTGTCAGCACACGTCCTGTCAGGCCTGCTCGTGGGTCGATCCTGATCCTGACTGCGGGGCATGTGACTCTGATGACTTCCGATGCATCAAAAGATTCGCCAAATGTATCAAGAGAAACTTCTGCTCAAGACAGAAATTTCCTTGTAAACAAATAGGCGTAAGTACAATATCTCGCTATATACATTCGAAAAAATGATTCAATCAGCATTAATAATATGCTTGCGCCCTCTTGGTTCTACACCTTCACAAAGTCCAATTTGGTACCGTTTATGTCACCAGCTCAAGCTATGTATCACAAAATATTTAGGTGTATTATTATAATTCTGGTAGATAAGTATGGTGTATAAAATGTGGGGAGTACAGGCACAGCTGCGTTCAGCTCCTATCATCAGATAAGATTTGGAGAGGTTGTAGTTACCTAATTAGCCTGTGATTGCTTATTATACAGTTAGATCAGGTAGAGACAGGCAGATTTCTCAGCTTCTCCCGTGTAATTATTGACGATGAACTCTTATCAGACACCATCAATATTTCTGAGATTTTTGACAAGTACTCATTAAAATGTTAGGTGTAATTGGATTTCCATCCCGGTACCTAACCGATAAAGGAAGAGTCAAAGATTCGCAAGAATTGAGCAGTTTTTGCTGACATTTACAGGCACTCTAGAGATTGGTGCATTGTGATATTTGACCCGCTTGATTGTATTATTGACACATTACTAAGTGGAGTGGAAAAGGGTTGCACTCACATAATAGCAGTTTCTCCACAATTTCTTTGGAGGCTCTCAAGTTACCAGCGGGTAATTGACGGAACTGTGAAATTCTACTTTGTCTTGTTTGAATGAAGCTTGTGTCAACATATGAGACATTTCATTGATTTTCTCCAGTGATTAATTATTCCGAAGGTGGTACAACGGTACAACATTGTATCATCAAAAATACTTTCTCCAAAACCCGAGTCAAATAGTGTTGTTTTATAAATGTATTAGGGAGTTATTTCCCATGTAATTTTATAGCAATGTTGACATACACCATATGACATGGAAATGCAGATGCAGTTTGTATAAGAAACAAGTTCGATCCATTAGCGTAACAGTGCAATCATTACACCAATTCACGCATTCCCTTTGATATCTAAATCTGCAGCCATGTTGGTATATTTTGTTACATTTATATGAGAGAAAGTCCCTCAAGCGAAAACTAATACCCTACATTCAACACTTGTATGGAATCACTATCCTTTGAAGGGCTAAGTTCCCTCATTTGTTGACTGTTTAAGGAATTTCTACGTCGAATAGACCCACAAATTGTGAAAACAGCATTCATGGAACACCCACGATGATGACGACGGAAGCTTTTGGCAGCTTAGTTTCCTCCAAGTAACACTTTTGACACTCAATAATTGTTTGATTCTGTTTACTTACAGGACAACGAACATATCGGCAAGTTTCAGTGTATGGTACCAAAATGCTTAGACAAGTCGTAGTAAGGAGGTAGAGCATAAAAGAATACGAAAAATGTGCATGTATGATCAGACCGCTCCACAGATTCCCGGAAGTACATGGAGATGCGCATAGCTGACACGCCGCTCAAACTTCTCTCGCTCACAGAGTCGTTGTACATAATAGTAGTATTTATATGCCTAGTGTAGCTGTTTGAGCCCACATTAGAACCTCGTATAATCCGCGTCGACGACGACAAGGATTGTAATCAGTTCCACTCCCTGACAGGTACTGGCTCTCTGGATAGGTAGCCTGCCTTGTCTCCAATGCCAAAGACTGACTATAGTTTTTCCCAAATAGGCGGGATGCTTTCTTATTTTGACAGTATTTTTGCTGAACTTCTGCTTTCTTATTTATTTTATTATAATAATGGTTATTATGGTAAATCAATGACTATTGACACGTACAAGTATTTAGCTGCTCTCCTCCATTTCAAACCTACCAGTTCAGCGTAACGATATCGCTACCCTATCACCTGGCGTGATAATAATTGTCGTTCTTTTTCTCATTTATCTTCTATGGCATTTTCATTTCTGTTACAACTGTACTGTTCAGTAGCTGGCATGCAAGGCTTTATTTATGTGTGACTGCCTACTGCAGAATTGATGAAACTGAAAACCAATCTGTATGGATTGTGAAGCATTCTACTTATTAAGAAAAGAGGTCTGGTAGATTCTATTTTGTGTTACGTAATAATCATTTTCTAAAACAATCTCCAAAATTATAATACTTTTTTTGCTATTGAAGTCAGTCGATGAGTCTTCGGATGTGCGATAAATGCACCCCTATTAGATTTATCATTTATCCAATCCTATTTGTTATCTATTTGATCTGGTCTACACTCAATCATGTGGTCTATTCCAAGTTTTCCAGCAATATCACCTCCTTGTTATATATCACTGTTATATTCCCGCAACATGTTTTGGATTTCATCATTGATGATAAATAAAGTCAGCTACAAGAGAAAATCTAAAAATACAGCTACCCGTGTAGTGGGCACTGTGCATCACCACTGTACTGCCTCGTTAGGATTTGTTATCTAGCACGCATATCGCAGGTCATATCTATTTGAAGGAAGATTTTCCATTTTAAATTTGATCTGTTAGGTTAATGAGTAAAGTGGGGTAAAAATGCAATGAGAATCTGACACCAACGGAATTCCTGAATTTTATTATTAGAAGCCCTCCGATGAAATTAACAATATTCACAAATAGTTTCAGAGATATGGAGATAGAAAATAGCTCCTCTTTTTCATCGCAGTTGAATGGAAAAGACATGGCTTTGTAAAATAAGAAGAATATTTTGAGCGGTCAACGTCAATGGTCCAACCAATTCATTTCCATAATTGGATTGAGAAAATATTTGGCTTGTGATTGACCTAAACGTCCCATGTGATTGATTAGGCCTGTGACATCACAGCTGCAAGACACGGCTCCCGTCTGAGGTTATATGACTATACAAATGATCGCACTAGACATCATGGAAGCAGAGTTTCTCCTCCAACCTTCATACTGCTTCAGAATTTTAGTGTTTTCTTTATAGTGACAGCTATAACATATAAGTTGGAAATCTAGTGTTAGCAATGCTGTGTTTTCAACACTCCTGACGTCAATAAAAAGAACCAAATATACCAAGGAGTATATAATATTAGCACCTTATTTTTTATTGTGCAATGAAATATAATTATGCACTCAGTGTGTAGGAGGTTCATGTGTATCAGGCAATAATCATGAAACAGCATGAAGAGTGCAGAACTGCGAATAAACAGCTCGTTTTATTAATCTTAAGTTATTAGCATGCACATACAGCGGGGGCACAACTCCTGCTATTCTCAATGAGAATCTGTGGCTGTAGTATATCAGCAGGGAATAGATGATGGGGTTTACACACTTTCAGCTTCAATGAATGCCAGAAGCTCAAGACTAGTGAAGAGGGCAATCAGCACCTTAATGGCACCTTAATCCAGACATCATTATTAATACGTGCTAATTGAAATAATTCATTTCACCACAATCCTTTTGTTTCAGTTCATAAGAGCTGTAAACATTGGTTGACATTGTTTTCTGAGGTTTGCACACAACAAAAGTGTGTATGCATGCGAGCCACTGAAGTGTTTGTACGCGATGAAAGGGGGGCTTGTCTCTCATTCAACGAAGTGATACTTGACATAGGTTTGAGGTATAAACACGATAGCCTAACTAGCCTAATTTACCTAGCACTTTCTGTGAGAAATTCCTATCCTAGCTTCAAATCAGCTATCATTCTCATTTCCAGAAGTCGGATTATAACCACACAAGCTGTTAAGAGCTTGTCACAAGAACAGGAAATGGCCTCTAATGCATCCTAATTATCAAAATCAATCTACTGAAGAACGCAACTTTTCTGGACGTAAAATAGAATAAGGAACATTATCCAGACAATTTATGCAGCATCATATTTTTTACAAAGTTTGATTATTGGTAATATTAGAAGTAGGGTTTATTAGAATTAGGAATTAACTGCAAGTTGAGTCATTTCCATTTTTAGTTTAGCTGCATAAATTACCCTTCCTTGTTTCTTGACAAGAAAAATTATCACTTCATTCATGAATGGCCAGTTTTGTTATAAAAACAGCTCAGCAGCTTGCAATCTAAGGTAATTTTTGATGACATTGAATCATAAGATATGTATGGGCCTACAACATTCCAGCTGATTATTACAGTCGAACATTTTATGCCATGTCACCTTCACATATATATTAAGATAGTGACTAATAATACATAATTATAATTTTTCAGCGGAACTGACTGAGGTTAAGCAGTCGACAACAACCTAATATGAACTTTTTTCAGAATCCAGACCAGTTAATTAATTCACTCCCAGGAAATAATCATCATGCTGTAAGCACTTGTCATCCCCTGTGTTAGCTGGTGCCAGCATACCGTGTAAGTGTGGGGGTTTATTGAGCTTAATCTGCCCTGGTGGGAATTGAATCTTGTACACCGACATGGGGAGACCCATCATGTCGGAAACTGATTGTTTGTTTCTGGTTTTTGCACATTCCCGCTCTGGATATCACCGCTGATTAGCACAGAGGATTATGAGTTCATATCAGTTATTTGATCATTTTTCAATCATGCGGTGGCTAATTCACCGTTTTCCGAAAGCTTCTGGACAAAAAAACCAATATCCAATAATCACCAATCAAGTGAGCACGCGTGTACGATAAAGTAAAGTAAAAGTTTTTAGAAATGATTAGATTATTAGCAATTAAACTTTCATAATCCATCAGTGCAACAGAGGGAAGTTGTAAAATTTTCTACAGCTCATGAGAACAGAAACACAGGGAATCACAAAATACTTATGTAGTAAATGCAGATGACTTTTTTCAGTTTAAAGACTTGATTATAATGTAATCTGTAAAAACACAATGTGGTGTAGGCCTAATGATAATGAAATAAAAAGGGCAATGTGTATGTGAGGCTGAAGCTAGTTTTGAATCTGAGCGATCATTGAAGCAGCCATATGCGGGTTGCTGACACAGCCGTGAGGACTAGCGCAGATTTAGAGGTATAAAGGCATCTGCCTATAGGGCCTCGCATGACAGCAAGGAGTTAGAACTCCTTGATGACAGCTAAGTGTATTTCAGCAATGAGCTGAAGTTATGAGCCATGAACAAGGAGTCACAACAACGAAATATAGAGTTTATTTCATTTGTTACAAGTCCTTGTTCAGTGCTGGATATTATCAATGGATAAATAAAAAGTTTCATGTACATTTATACCAATGATATTATAAATTTATATTTATTTACCTCATTGGTATTTATTTACTAGACTAGTGGTTCCAGCAAATTGCGATCTCCAAAGTTTTGCGACTCCGTTAATTCAATATGAAAGTGCCTTTAACATGTATTGCAATATCAAATGTAAAACCTGTCAAGACTTTTCCATAAAGAGGGGAATATGGATACTATCATCGAGATTGAATCACCGAATTCGCATAGAGTATACTATCACGGAGTGGTAGTCTGGCTCAGGGTATAAAGCTGTTGTTTAGTAATTAGTCTTAATTCCGCTGACAGTGACACCAGTACTCAACCAGTGATTTTCCCTCAAAATTTCACACACAAATAACTCATTGCCGCTTATTTTATGAAATACCTTTTTATCATTGTTTAAATTAATTCAATGGAAATTCCTCAACAGAGAGTGCCACATGATTTTGTCAGAAATTGATAAATTGTGTCAAAATTTTTTATGTCTATAATTTCGATCCAGCGCATAATTTTAAAGACATTTCGCAAATATTGAACATGGGTGTTTGCCAGAACCTGTGTTGACCGATAAAAAATTATGACGCCATGTAGAGATGCCAAGAGCGAATTATCAAATTTTGCAATTAGGAACGGCAAATTACACATTAATTTTCTCATGATAATTGTTCTACCAAGGACTGCGTATGTAAAGTGGCCAATGTTTTGCAACAATTTTTAAATTTTTTTGTGTCAATGTGAATGATATAGATATAGTATGCATAGTGCTGTGCACGTAGGCGCGTACACTGAAATAGTTGATGCCAACGTTATAAAAAAAAAAGGTTAACACCATCGAGGCTACAGGCATATGTGCTTGGCTCATCCACCGAATATTTATGTACTGATAAGTGGCGAATACTGCCCTACTTGCCTTCCGTGCTATCTGGGTCAAGTTTCCGCCGCTTTGCTTTGTGTTCTTGTTTGATTTCATCAACTACCTCTTTTACTGACCTTGGCATAGGAAGGTCGGTGCCAACACTAGGTCCAGGTTTGTTGCTGAAATATGGCATCTTTAACGCCTGAAACAGAAACAAATACCTACTAGGTATGAGCTAAAATAAACCAGAAAGATTTAATCACAATAAAACTGGTTAAAATAGAAATATCAAAGAAATTAGTAATTATAAAAAGTTAAATGGGAGAGCAAAAATTTAACGTGAGAAAACCGCAAACAAAATGAATTTTTTTCGACAGATGTGGTCATAAGCAGCCAGGTCGGCACCCCTAGACTCCAAAAATGTTTGTTGACGATGGCATCGATAAAATGCTACCAATTAATAGAAAGGCTTGCGCTTTCTTTCTCCAAAACTATTACGCAATTGGTAGGAGGTCCAGCCCAATAAATAATCCACGATTAGGATTTATTGTCTGAAGATAATTGGTTTGTGGTTTTATACAATTTAAATAGTTACATCATCAATTACGAAAATCTAAGTTTTAAGACTCATTGAGATAATAAAACACTGGCACATCATTAGTAACTGCAAAAATGTAATCAATAACCAACGCCATTAAAATTAAAACTATTATTCCTTTTCCCTTTTTTTTGCACCTCAGACATGTCTGAATCCCCGATGAAACATTTTCTCAATGGAGACTATTACTCTCATACGTTGTATTTTAGTGAATGTAAATGAATGCTTTCTGCTAGAGTAAAACTTAAAAAAATAACTACATGTATATTGATACATTGATAGTTTACGTAATGATACAGGCTAGTCCAGGCGAATTCTGTTTCTCTAGAATACATAGAATCCCATTTTATGATTTTTCAACCAGGGTAACGGATATGGAAGTAGCAATATACTCGGCAAAGCTTCTCAATTTCCTTTTGCCACAGTGATGCTTTTGCACCAAACATACGAGTTCGGGAGGTTTCCACATTCAGAATTCATTGTCAAACATCAAACAACCAGCAGAGAGTTGATTAAAAATCAACATGATTATATTGTCTTTGCATTCTTAGTAAACTTTATGGAAAAAAGAGGAAAACAATTTTTCTACAAGATACTTTTTTTTGTAGTTATTTTGCTTTATGTTCAATGTTGTGTTACCTTACCCTATTTAAATCTTTCTGTAATACATCGTAGCCTAACAATAGAGGTAATAAAGGCAGCAAAATGGTTCAAACTTAAAATTACTTCGATAGGAATATCAACATCATTATTTCAGTTTTTCAGATTAAAGTTTGGTCTACGCTCAATACAACATACTATAAAAGTAATGTTTTCGCATGCGTGTAGCTATGATTCAGGTGCAATAACTGACAGTGAGAAAACCTAAGTGTCAAAATTTGAGGAAAGATTTAAACATGATGCAACTAAGAGTTTTTACCGCAACAAGTTTTACAGCAACTTCGGTTGAGGACAATGATTAGGTATCGAGTGCAGAGTCTCTGTATTCTATACAATTTGAAGAGACATGTGCGATTCAGCATTACACCAAATTTTTTTATCTGAAATCTTTTCTTAGATCTGGACAGAGGGAAAGAGTTAAGTATGAGCTTTTTGTTTATGTTTATTAAGGCGATTTCAGTATGTACACAGGAGAGACATCCATACTAAAACACAGATGTCAAGCAAGACCGATATGAGTTAATCACTCTGCCTAATTTTTTTCGCTGTGAGTACACCCCATGTATTTCAAAATCCCCCTGACAGTTCAAACTCTTCACCATAAATCAAGACAGAGACATTGAATTTTTTTCATTGCAACAAGCAGTTTATGAAGCTTGGTGTGCGTCAGAAAAATGAGCAATAATCTAGTTCTCATCCCACAGCTATTCCATGTCTCGTGATATAAATAAATAACTAGACAGGAAAATGCGAACTTCGTATTACACAACAGTGTTATAATTGACACCGGCGTTCCGGAAGACATTATAATTTGTATTCTCCCTATATACCAGATGTGACAAAGAGTGGACAACTTCCAAAAACAATCATATTGTGGATGAGCCTGATGGGTAGTTATGAGTGAACTGCTTGTGTTTAAAGCGCGTCACATAAAGTTTATTGTTGTTTATTCTAAGTTTATCCAGTACTATGCCATGATCTTGCGTTATTCACAATATCCACAATCATAGACAATCTATAACGTCAAACTTAGGTTCAGATCTGAATTAGTTAAACCACATGCATTTAGAATATCTTTTTGCCCATATGAAAATTTTAAAAATCATTGTTTAAACTAACTACCTCTGGAAAGGGTAAATGGTATAAATGGTACCAATTACCCTACATCCAGAAAAGTTAGCTAGCAAAAAGTTTGGCT
>ERZ1740059.429-NODE-429-length-22346-cov-5.771567_pt1 | contig 22346 bp, 17 predicted proteins | sample MGYA00581744_ERZ1740059 | MGnify/ENA primary metagenome ERZ1740059 (study PRJEB43018, sample SAMN04849738) | marine metagenome | isolation source: floating plastic debris | place: Pacific Ocean | collected 2008-08-28 | study: EMG produced TPA metagenomics assembly... | reverse complement strand
CCGCTGGGATCGCGCGGCCGATGCCTTCGCCGACGCCCGCACCCGCCTCGGCGCGACGCGGCGCGTGCTCTGGAACCAGGCGCTGGTGGCCATGGCGCGGGCGCAGGGGGCGGAGGCCGAGGGGCATTGGCGCGCGCTTGGCTTCGCGGCCACCCGGCCCGAGGGGGCGGCCGAGGGACGGCTGCCCGAGGTGCCCGAGCTCCCGCCGCTTCGGCTTCGGGTCCCGGCCAAGGCCTCGGGCCTCGGCGCGTCGCGGCAGGGCGCCGCGGGCCGCGGGGACGACGCGCGGAGCTACGAGGTCGTCTGGGTCGCCCCGCTCACGCCAGGCCACGGCATCGTGCAGTCGCCGACCTTCGAGGACGCGCCCGTCGACTACGGCGACGTGGTGCTCTGGGACGGGGCGCCGGTCGCCGAGGAGCGGGTCGCCGTGATGGGCGACGCCCCTCGCGCGCTGCCCGTCTTTCCGCTCCTCGAGCTCCTCCGGCGCGGTGAGGAGCGGCGCCTGCGCTTCGTGGCCGCCATGGGCGACGCCGACCTCGACGCGCTCGTCGAAGGTCTCCCGGGGGGCTGCCGGGCCTTCGCCCACGCGAGCGCGGCGGAGGGGCTCGCGTACGGAAAGCTCATCGTCCCGGGTGCCGTCGCGCTCGAGGACGTGAAGGGACGCCTCGAGGCGCTGCTCGCCGCCCGCCGGACGCTGCGCCTCGCCGTGCCCGGCCTTTACGAAGAGGTCGCCGACGCGAAGCGCGCGGGCCTCGAGCACCAGGCCTGGCGGGGCATCGAGCGCCGTGCCGGCGTGCGTGGTGGGCCCGCATGAGCGACGCCCCGCTTCCTTCCGAGCAGCATCGTCACGAGGGGCTCCCGGCGCTGAGCGAGGCCGAGCTCCACCGGCGACGCGAGCTCGTCTTCCTCGGGCTCTCCGGCGTCTTCCTCGGCACGCTGGCGATGCTGAACATCCTCGGCGTCAGCCGCTTCATCGACCTCAGCTTCGAGGTCTTCGGGGTGAGCGTGCCCATGCCGCTGGCCGTCGGCGTGCTGCCCTATCCGGTCACCTTCCTCTGCACGGATCTGCTGAGCGAGCTCTACGGGCGGGCGCGCACGAGCGCCGTGGTCTGGACCGGGCTCGGCCTGAACCTCTGGGTGATGTTCATCCTCTGGCTCGGCGGCGCGCTTCCGGGCTTCGAGGCCCCCGGCGAGGAGGGTACGGGGGTCTTCTACGAGGTGCAGAAGCTGGCCTTCAGCGCCGTGACGGCGTCGATGATCGCCTACCTCACGGCGCAGTTCGTCGACGTGCATCTCTTCCACTGGTGGAAGGAGAAGACGAAGGGCAAGCACCTCTGGCTCCGGAACAACGGGTCCACGCTGGTGAGCCAGCTCGTCGACACGACCAGCGTCATCCTCATCACGCACTACCTCGCCGGCGCGCTTCCCATCGACGAGGCGTCGCCGCTGGGGCCGCAGCTGATGACCTTCATCGCGAGCGGCTACGTCTTCAAGCTTCTCGCTGCGCTCTTCGACACGCTTCCCTTCTACGGGACGACCAAGCTTCTGACGCGCTTCCTCCGCCTCCCGCCGCCCGGGGAGCAAGAGGCCGAGGTCGGCGCCCTCTCGCATGCCTGACGACGACGCGGAGACACCGGGAAGGGCCAAGCCCCTCGCACGCTACGTGGGTCCCTACGTGCGCCCGCTCGGCGTGGGCATGCTGCTGCTCCTGGTCACGAACGTCCTCGACAAGGCGATCCCCTGGCTGCTCCAGGGAGCCGTCGACGATCTGGCCGAGGGGTCCTTTCAGGGCGTGCGCGACGTCGCGGGCGTGGTCGTGCTTCTCGCGGCGGTGCTCTGGGTCGTGCGCACGCGCTCGCGGATTCAGATCTTCAACGTCGGCCGCGACATCGAATACGACCTGCGCAACGAGGTGATGCAGGCGGTGCATCGGCTGGGCCCGGCCTTCTTCGCGAAGGTGCCCACCGGCGAGGTGATGAGCCGGGCCACGAACGACCTGGCCCAGGTGCGCCTCCTCGTGGGCTTCGGCGGGCTCAACCTGGTCAACTCCATCTTCGCCTACGTCGCGTCCATCGGGCTGATGCTCGCGCTGAGCCCGGAGCTCACGCTCTGGGCCCTTTCGCCCTTTCCTCTGCTCCTCGTGATCACGCGCCTCTTCGGCAACGCCCTCTACGAGCGGAGCCGCGAGGCCCAGGAGGCGCTCGGCCAGCTCTCGGACGTGGCCCAGGAGAACGTCAGCGGCGTGCGCGTGGTGCGCGCCTATGCGCTCGAGGCCCACGAGGAGGCGCGCTTCGAGGTGGCGAACCAGAACGCCATCGTGAAGAACATGCGCCTCGTCGTGCTGCGGGGGCTGATGTGGCCGCTCCTGATGCTCGTCGGCTCCGTCGGGACGCTCATCGTGATCTGGCGCGGCGGCCTGATGATCCTCGAAGGAAGCCTGACGGTGGGGCAGCTCGCCGCCTTCAACGCCTACCTGGTGCAGCTCATGTGGCCGACGCTCGCGCTCGGCTACCTGCTGAGCGTCGTTCAGCGCGGGCGCGCCAGCTACGCCCGCGTGCGCGCCATCCTCGATGCCGATCCCGAGGTGGCCGAAGCTCCTGACGCGCGGCGGCCGAGCGGGCCCGGGGCGCTCTCCGTGCGCGGCCTGAGCTACCGCTACGCGGGTACCGAGGTGGACGCGCTCGTGGACGTGGACCTGGAGGTGCCGGCCAAGAGCAGCCTGGCCATCGTGGGTCCGGTGGGCGCGGGCAAGAGCACGCTGGCGGCGCTCCTGCCGCGTCTCCTCGCGACGCCGCCGGAGACCGTCTTCCTCGATGGCGTCGACGTGACCACGCTCGAGGTGCGCGCGCTCCGGCGCGCCGTGGGCTACGCGCAGCAGGAGCCCTTTCTCTTTTCGAGCACCGTCGCGCGCAACGTGGGCTTCGGCCTCGACGACCCGGCCGACGGCGTCACGGACACGCGCGTGCGCGCCGCGGCCCGGGAGGCGGCCATCGACGACGAGCTCGCGGCGTTGCCCGAGGGCTACGCGACGCTGGTCGGCGAGCGCGGCGTGCAGCTGAGCGGCGGTCAGAAGCAGCGCGTGGCGCTGGCTCGGGCGCTCCTCCGGGAGCCCGCCGTGCTCGTGCTCGACGACCCCATGAGCGCCGTCGACGCGCGGACCGAAGCGCAGATCCTGACGGCCCTCGACCGGGTGAGGAAGGGCCGGACCCTGCTCCTCGTCACGCACCGCGTCGCCGCGGCCGCGCGCTGCGACCGCATCGCCGTGCTCGAGGGGGGGCGCATCGTCGAGCGTGGTACCCATGACGAGCTGGTCGCGGCCGAGGGCCTCTACGCGCGCCTCGCGCAGCGGCAGCAGCTCGAGGCCGAGCTGGCGGCCGATTCGGACGACCTGGGTGTGGCCTCCAGCGCCGGAGGGGTGTCGCCGTGAGCGCTCGTCCCATCCCCGGCGCGCCCGAGCCCCTGACCGGCAAGCGCCTCCTGGTCCCGGCCACGCAGGAGCAAGGGCGGAGCACGGCGGGCCTCGACGGCGCCATGCTGCGGCGCCTGCTGCCCTCGCTCCGGCCCCATGGTCGGCTCTTCGGCGGGGCGCTCCTCTTGATGCCCCTCGCGGCCGCGGCGGGGCTCCTCCAGCCCTACCTGCTGAAGGAGGCCATCGACGCGACGGTGCTGGATCGAAGCGAGGCAGCGCTCATGCGTGTCGTCGCGATCTACGCGGTGGCCATCACCCTCGAGTTCGTGACGCGCTTCGGACAGACCTACCTCTTGCAGCTCGCCGGACAGCGGGCGACGGCGGATCTGCGCCGCGAGGTCTTCGCGCACATTCAGCGCCTTCGCGTGGCCTATTTCGATCGGACGCCCGCGGGCCGCATCGTCACGCGCGTCACGAACGACATCGACAGCCTCACGGAGCTCTTCGCGAGCGGCGCGGCGACGGCGCTGACGGACCTCGTGACCCTCGTCGGCATCGTCGTGTTCATGCTCGCCATCGATTGGCAGCTGAGCCTCGTGACCTTCACGGTGCTCCCGCCGCTCGCGCTGGCCGTGAACGTCTTCCGGCGCTGGGCGCGCGAGGCCTACCGCTCCATCCGCGTCTACATCGCCCAGCTCAACGCCTACCTGGCCGAGCAGGTGGCGGGGGTGCGCGTCGTGCAGGCCTTCGGACGCGAGGCCGACTGCGAGGAGGAGTACCGGCTCGTGAACGCGGCCTACCGGGACGCGAATCACCGCTCCATTCGCTACGACGCGCTCCTCTACAGCGTCGTGCAGTCCATCAGCGTCGCCTGCGTGGCGCTGGTGCTCTACTACGCGAGCCTGCGCGCCGGGTGGCTCGCGGATGACGCGGCGACGGCCGCCTACCTGGGCGTCGTCGTCGCCTTCTACGACTACATCCAGCGCTTCTTCATCCCGGTGCGCGACCTGGCGACGAAGACGACCATCATCCAGTCGTCCCTGGCGTCGGCGGAGCGCATCTTCAGCCTCCTCGACGCCGAGGAGCCCGACGCACCCGCGGCGGAGCCGTCGCTCCTCCGGGAGCACGACGACGGGGACGACTGCAGCGTCTTCGATGGCCTCACCTTCGCCTACCGGGAAGGTCATCCCGTGCTCCACGACGTGAGCCTGGCCATCGGGCGCGGCGAGCAGGTCGCCATCGTGGGCGCCACGGGGAGCGGCAAGACCACGCTGACGGCGCTGGTGCTGCGCCTCTACGAGCTGGGCGCGGCCTCCCCGAGCGCGGGCTCGATTCGCGTCGAGGGCATGGACGTACGGGCCTGGAACCCGCAGGAGCTTCGCTGCCGCTTCGCGGTGGTCCCCCAGGACGTCTTCCTCTTCAGCGGGACGCTCCGGGACAACCTCGCCCTCGACGAAGAGGGCGCGAGCGACGAGCGCCTCTGGGACGCGCTCGCCCGTGTCGGCGCGGCGGATCTGGTACGCGCCCGCGGCGGCCTCGATGCGGCCGTGGAGGAACGCGGGAACAACTTCAGCGCCGGCGAGCGACAGCTGCTGGCCTTCGCCCGGGCGCTGGTGCGGAACGCGCCCACGGTGATCCTCGACGAGGCCACCGCGAACGTGGACAGCGAGTCCGAGGCGGCGCTTCAGGAGGCCGTGCGTGAGGTGCTCGCGGGCCGGACCGCGCTGATCATCGCGCACCGACTGAGCACGGTGCGGCAGGCGGACCGCATCGTCGTGATGCACCATGGCCGCGTCGCCGAGGTGGGCACGCACGAGGCGCTCCTCGAGGCGGGAGGCATCTACGCGCGGCTCCATCGTCTGCAGGGTGAGGCGCCCTGAGGCGGCGGGACGGACGGCGCACCGGACTCGCTCGCTCTGCGCGTTTCTTCCGTGTGTTGAAGCCGGCGCTGAAATAGGCGGCGCGCCGCCTTCGTAGCGAAGGGGAACGATGAACCTACTCGGCAACTTGGTCTGGCTGATCTGCGGCGGTTTCTTCTCGGCCCTCGGCTACATCGTCGGGGGCCTCGGGCTCTGCCTCACCGTGGTCGGCATCCCCTTCGGCATTCAGTCCATCAAGGTGGGCTTCGCGACCTTCGCGCCCTTCGGTAAGGAGCTCCACGAGGCGGCGGACGCGGACACGCCGCTCCGGCTGATCTTCAACGTGCTCTGGCTGATCCTCTTCGGCTGGGAGATCGCGCTCTGGCACCTGGTATGGGCCGTGGTGCTCGGGATCACCGTCATCGGGCTGCCCTTCGCCAAGCAGCACCTGAAGCTCATCCCCATGGCGATCTTCCCGCTCGGTCGCTCGCTCCGTTGAGCCGGCGGCGGCCTCGGGCGAGCCCGGCGCTCAGAAGAGCGCCGTGCCGAGCCAGAGGACACCGATGCTCGCCGCGAGCGCGCCGCTGAAGCGAAGCGCCGGCGCGACGCGCTCGGGGCGCTCCATCATGCGCACCACGGCGCCGCCGACGAGGGCCATCAGCGGGACGGCCGCCAGCAGGTAGCCGCCGATGTAGGCGGCCGCGGCCACGCCGCCGAGCGCGAGGGCGGGGAGGGCGGCGACGAGGTGGCTGGTGCCGGCGACGCCGTGCAGCAGGCCGAAGGCGAAGGCGCCGTGGCGGTGCCGCCCGTGCTCTCCCGCCGTCGCGTGCTCCGGCTGACCCACCGTCGCGTCGCGCACGTGTACGTGCACGTGGTCATGGGGCTCCGCGTCGTCGTCGTCGTGATGATGGTGCCCGTGCGAGTGCACGACCACGCCTCGGCTCTGGCGCAGCGTCCACACGCCGAGAAGGACGAGCGAGGCGCCCACGACCACTTCCGCCAGTCCGCTCACGGCGTCGACGTCGACGGAGATCACGTTCCTGAGGAGGACGCCCAGGCCGCCCAGCAGGACCACCCCGAGGCCGTGGCCGAGGCCCCAGAGCACGCCGACGCCGAGGCCACGCCGGTCTCCGCGACGCCGCGCTTGGGCCGCGTGGGTATCGACGGCGGCGTGGTGGCCGGGCCCCGGGAGCTCGTGCACGCCGCCCGCGGCCAGGCCGCCGAGGGCCGCCAGGAGCACGGCCGTGGTCTCGTCGATCATGAGTCGCTTCCTTCGTCGCCCGTCACTGGGCGGCCTCGTCTTCGTGGCGGAGACGCCGATGCTGCGTCCGCAGCCAGTCGAGCCAGGCGTCCATGCCCGCGCCGCTCGGATCGCCGCGCCGCGCGGAGACCTCGAGAATGGGCGCCCCCGGCGCCACCTGGCGCACGGCGTCGTAGGCGGCCTCACGATCGAAGTCGCAGGGCTCGGCGAGGTCGATCTTGGTGATGAGGACGAGATCTGCCACGCGGAACATGTGGGGGTACTTCAGGGGCTTGTCCTCGCCCTCGGTGACGCTGAAGAGGACGACCCGGGTGTGCTCGCCGAGGTCGAAGAGCGCCGGGCAGACGAGGTTACCCACGTTCTCGATGAAGAGAACCGACCCGAACTCGGGACGGAGCTCCTCGAGGCCGCGCCAGACCATGTCCGCCTCGAGGTGGCAGCCCTTGCCGGTGTTGATCTGGAGCGCCCGCGCGCCGGTCGCGCGGATGCGCTCGGCGTCGTTGGCCGTCTCCTGGTCGCCCTCGAGCACGCTCGCTGGAAGCTCGAGGCCGCGGAGCGTCGCTTCGAGGAGCGTGGTCTTGCCGGCGCCGGGGGAGCTCATGAGGTTGAGCGCCAGCACCTCACGGCCGGCGAACCACCCGCGGTTGCGCGCGGCGAGCTCGCTGTTCCGCCCGAGAATCCGCGCCTCGAGCGTCTCGACCGCGCTCACGCCATCTTCCCCGTGCCCGTGCCCGTGGTCGTGCGCGTGCCCATGGTCGTGCGCGTGCCCATGGGCGTGGGCGGGGCCGTGCTCGTGCTCATGCGCATGGTCGTGCGCGTGCTTCACCACGGAGCCGTCCGGCAGCACGTGAGTGTGCGTCCCGTCCGCGTTCTCGATGGTCACGCCCTTCTCGTCGCCGCAGCCGCAAGTGCCACACATCACTCCACCTCCATCTCTTTGACGAGGAGCTCGTCGCCGCTCAACAGCGCGAGCGGCTCCCGCTTCTCGCAGGGGCAGAGCCCCAGGGGCACGTCGAGCGTGATCTCGTCCGCGCAGCCCGTACACCGGGCCTTGCCCGGTACCTCATCGATGTGGAGGGCAGCGCCCTCCATGGCCGTTCCCTCGGTCACGAGGGGAAAGCAAAAGCGCAGCGCCTGGAGCTCCACGCCGGCGAGGGCACCCACGCTGAGGCGGACTCCCTTAACCTTCCGACCCGCGGCCTTCTCGAGCACGATGGCCACGACGCTTCGTGTGAGCGAGAGCTCGTGCATCAGCAGATCCGCGGGAGCTGCTCGCCGACGAGCACGTCCAGAATGCGCTCGCCGCCGAAGCCCGTGTCGAGGGTGACGACGCCGGGGGGCTCGGCCCGACAGCGACCGATGATCGAGGCCCGCTCGCCGAGCGGGTGCGCCTTCATGACGGCGAGCGCCTCGGCGGCCTGCGACGCCGGTACGGCCACCGCGACCTTGCCCTCGTTGGCGAGATGAATGGGGTCGAGGCCGAGCACTTCGCAGAAGCCCTTGACCTCGGTGCGTACCGGGAGAGCGTGCTCGTCGACGACGATGCCGACCTCGGAGCCGAGCGCCAGCTCGTTGAGCACCGCCGCGAGGCCGCCGCGCGTCACGTCGCGCATGGCGTGCACGTCCACGGCGGAGGTGAGCGCGTCCGTGAGCGTGTGGAGCGCGGCGCAGTCGCTCGGGATGTCCGAGTCGAGCTGAAGCTCGCCCCGGGCCACGAGGATCGCGGCGCCGTGATCGCCGAGGTAGCCGTTCACGAGGATGACGTCCTCTTCGTCCACCTTGCCGCTCGAGACGTCGCGACCCTCGGCGATGACCCCGACGCCCGCCGTGTTGATGAAGCAGCCATCCGCCGCGCCGCGGGCGACGACCTTCGTGTCGCCGGTCACGATGTGCACGCCGGCTTCCCGCGCCGCCTTGCCCATGCTTCGGAGGATGCGCCGGAGCGTCGCGATGGGGAGCCCCTCCTCGAGGATGAGCCCGCAGCTGAGGTAGAGCGGCGTCGCGCCCCCCACGGCGAGGTCGTTGATGGTGCCGTTGACGGCGAGCTTTCCGATGTCGGCGCCGGGGAACTCGAGCGGGCTCACCACGTAGCTGTCCGTGGTGAAGGCGAGCCGGTCGCCCTTGGCGGTCAGCGCCTCGAGGGGCAGGCGCGCCTGGTCCTCGCGGGTCTCGAGGAGCGCGTTGTCCCGGCCGAGCTCGCGGACGACGAGGTCGTCGATGAGGTCCTGCATGGCCTTTCCGCCGCCGCCGTGCGCCAGGACGACCACGTCGTCGCGGACGCGGCCAGCGCGGCGCCGGTGCTTCTCCATGCGCTCGAAGAGGGGGCTCTTCGCCACGGTCCCGCTGCCTTTCTTGGTCGGGGCGTTCATTCCGCCGCCTCCGGCTGCTCGTCGGAAGGCCGCGGCGCCGGACGCGTGGCGGCCTTGGCCTCCGGCTTGCTCTTGAGCACCGAGAGGCGGCCATAGTTGTAGTAGGCCGCGCAGGCGCCCTCGCTCGAGACCATGCAGCTCCCGATGGGCGTCTCCGGCGTGCAGGCCGTGCCGAAGACCTTGCACTCCCAGGGCTTGAGCGCGCCCTTGAGCACCTCACCGCACTGGCAGGCCTTGGGATCCGCCACGCTGAGCTGCGGCACCGCGAACCTCTTCTCCGCGTCGAAGGCCGCGTAGGGCTCGCGGAGCTGGAGCCCCGAGTGGTTGATGGTCCCGAGGCCGCGCCACTCGAAGTAGCTCCGGAGCTCGAAGACCTCGAGGAGTGCCTGGAGCGCCATGGGGTTGCCGCCCTCGCGGACGACGCGCGTGTACTGGTTCTCGACCTTCGCCTCGCCGGCGGCGATCTGCGTCAGCACCATGTGGATGGCCTGGAGCACGTCGAGGGGCTCGAAGCCGCTCACGACGATGGGCTTCCGGTAGTCGCGGGTCACGAACTCGTAGGGCTGCAGCCCGATGACCATCGACACATGCCCCGGTCCGACGAAGCCGTCGATGTTCTCGCCGGCGGAGTCGAGGAGCGCCTTCAGCGTCGGGACGATGGTGATGTGGTTCGAGAAGACGCTGAAGTTGGTCACGCCGAGGGCCGCGGCCTGCTTCACCGTCAGCGCGGTGGAGGGCGTCGTGGTCTCGAAGCCGAGGCCGAAGAAGACGACTTCCTTGTCCGGCTCCGCCTGAGCGATGGCCAGGGCGTCGACGGGCGAATAGACGGTGCGGATGTCGCAGCCCTCGGCCTTCGCGCCGAGCAGGCTCTTCTTGGAGCCGGGCACGCGCATGGCGTCCCCGTAGGTCGCGAAGACCACGTTGGGGTGCTCCGCGATGGCCACGGCGTCGTCCACGCGACCGACGGGCAGCACGCAGACCGGGCAGCCGGGGCCGTGGACGAGGTCCACGTTGTCCGGCATCAGCGCCTCGAGACCAAAGCGGAAGATCGCGTGCGTGTGGCCGCCGCAGACCTCCATGAGCTTGAGCGGACGGTCGATTTCCGCGGCGAGGCGCGCGATGCCCTGGAGGAGCTGCTTGCCGAGCTTGGGGTCCCGGAACTCGTCGACGAACTTCATCGGACCACCTCCGGCGCCTGCGCGCCCGTGGGGAGAATCGTGTGCACCAGGTCCCAGAGCGCGTGGTAGGCGAGCAGATGCGACTCCTGGATGCGGTGCACGCTCTGCGTCGGCACCACGAGGCAGAGCTCCACGTCGTCGCTCGCCAACATGCGCCCGCCGTCGCCGCCGGCGAAGCCGTAGGTGTGGATGCCCATGCGACGGGCCTGGGCGTAGGCGGCCATCAGGTTCGCGGAGTTGCCGCTCGTCGAGAAGCCGACGAGCACGTCGCCCGCGCGGCCGTGGCTGATGAGCTGCCGTGCGAAGACCTGGTCGAAACCGACGTCGTTGCCGACGGCGCTAAGCATGGGGAGGTCACCGCCGAGGTGGACGCTCGCGAGGGGTTTCCGCCCGACGGTGATGGGGTGGTTGAACTCGACGGCGAGGTGCGCGGCGTCGCAGGAGGAGCCGCCGTTGCCCATGGTCAGGAGGCGGCCGCCGGCCGCGAAGGCCTGCGCGAGGCCCCGCGCCATGGCGACCAGGCTCTCGGCCTCCTGGCTGAAGAAGGCGCGCTTCGTGACGACGCTGTCCTCCATCTTGCGCATGGCGCTCGTGAGGAGCTCCTCGTCGCTGGCCGGCGCCTTCGGCGCGAGGCTCGGATAGAGGAGGTCGAGCGCGAGGCCCGGGTCGACGGCGCCCATCACTCGCCTCCGTCCGGCATGCCCATCATCGGCGGGGGCGCGGCAAGGCCCCCGCCCGCGACACCCGCGCCGCGGCGGGCTTCATCGCCGGCGGCGAGCTGCTCCTGAAGCTCCATCACCTCGCCCATCTCCTGGAGCAGACCGAGCGTGCGCTGCGCCTCCTCCTCGTCGATGCGGCTCATGGCGAAGCCCACGTGCACGAGCACCCAGCCCCCCAGGCTCGCACGCACGGCGTCGGCGTCGGCGGCGACGCAGGCGAGGTTGGTCAGCCGGCGGACGCCGGCGATCTCGACGAGGCCGAGCTTCTTCTCGGCGTCGGCGATCTCCACGATTCTCCCTGGCACTCCTAGACACATGGTGCGCTCTCCGTTGTTCAGGATGGGGCCGTGGGGTTCGCCGCGGATCCGAGCCGCGCGGCGGCCACGACGGCCTGTCCGTAGGCGATTCCGCCGTCGTTCGGCGGTACCTCGCGGGGGCTGAGCACGCGCCAGCCGTCCGCGGAAAGTCGTCGCTCCGTCTCCTCGAGGAGCGTCGCGTTCTGAAAGCAGCCGCCCGAGAGGGCGACCGTGGAGGCGAGGGGCTCCTCGGCCTTGGCGCGCCGGGTGCGAAGCCTCTCCGCGGCGCTGCGGAGCGCTTCGGCGAGCGCCACGTGGAAGCGCGCGGCGATGAGCGCCCGCGGCGTATCGACGCTCAGGTCGCCGAGGATGGCGTTCCAGAGGCCGCGCCACTCGAAGTAGGACAGCCCCGGCGAGGCGCTCTCCTCCGCCATGGTCGGGAGGCCCACGGGGTAGACCTCGCCCCGCGCCGCCTCGGCCCGCGCCGCCGCGAGGGCTTCCGGCGTGATCGCGTTCTCCAGGGCCATCGCGGCCTGTGCCTCGAAGGTGATGTGCTCCGGGAAGATCCCGAGCGCCGCGGCGACCGCGTCGAAGAGGCGACCGCAGCTGCTCGCGAGCGGCGCCTGCGTTCCGCTCTCGAGCATCTGGTCGAGGAGCTTCGTGGGCTTGCCGTCCAGAAGAGCCAGCGCCGGCAACGCGCCGTAGTCCCTGCGAAGCTCGGCGAGCGTGGCCTGACCGAAGCCGGACGTCCCGCGCAGATGCGCGTAGAGATTGCGCCAGGGCTCGCGGCTCGCCTTGTCGCCGCCGAGCATGGCCACCGGTTTGAAGGTCGCCAGGCGCTCGAAGTGCGTGTAGGTCGTCGCGAAGATCTCGCCGCCCCAGAGCGTCCCGTCGGCGCCCATGCCGAGGCCGTCCAGGGCGATGCCGAGGCACGGCTCGCCGCCGGCGGGCACGCCGTGCTCTGCCAGCACCGCGGCGAGGTGCGCGTGGTGGTGCTGCACATGGAGCAGCGGCAAGCGCCGCGCCTGGGCGAGGCCCCGACCGACCTCCGTGGCGCGGTATCCCTCGTGGAGGTCGACGGCGAGCGCACGCGGCTGGTGCTCCCAGAGCCGCGTCAGCAAGTCGAGGGCGTCCTGCCAGGCCGCGAAGGCACGCAGGTCTTCCAGGTCGCCGAGGTGCTGGCTGAGCACCACCTCGTCCGCGCGACCGAGGGCGACGCTCGACTTGAGCTCGGCGCCGAGGGCGAGGATGGGCGGCGCACCTTCGAGGCCCGGCGGGAGGGGGAGGGCGCGGGGCGCGTAGCCGCGCGCGCGACGCAGCACGCGCAGCTCGCCGGCCACGACACGGACCACCGAGTCGTCGACCCGGTTGGCGATGGGGCGGTCGTGCGTGAGGAGCCAGTCGGCGATCACCGGGTGGTGTCCGCCGCGTCCGCCGAGACGCTCTCGCGCGTCGTCGTCCTCGATGACCTGCGGCTCGTGCGTCACGTTGCCGCTCGTGCAGACGATGGGCCGGTCCATGCGAATCAGCATCAGCTCGTGGAGCGGCGTCATGGGCAACATGAAGCCGAGCGTTCGCTGGTCCGGGGCCACGGCCTCGGCGACGGGAGTCTCCTCGGGATCGACGCGACGCTCGAGGAGCACGATGGGCGCCTCGCGGCTACGAAGCGCGGCCTCGCCGGCCTCGTCCAGCAGGGCGTGGGCGCGGAGGACGTCCTGGTCCCGCGCCATGAGCGCGAAGGGCTTGTGCGGCCGGCGCTTGCGCTCACGGAGCCGAGCGACCGCGTCCACGTTGGTCGCGTCGCAGCAGAGGTGGTAGCCGCCGATGCCCTTGATGGCGACGATCTCCCCCTTCATCAGGAGCGAGCAGACGGCGTCCACCTCGTCCATCATCGAGAGGCTGCAGGGCGGGTAGGGCCGGCCGTCGCCGCGCTCGAGGCGCGCCGTTGGGCCGCACACGTGGCACGCCGTCGTCTGCGCGTGGTAGTGGCGCGCACCCTCGTCCTCGAACTCGTCGCCGCACGCGGGGCAGAGGGGGAAGTCGGCGAGGGTCGTCGAGGCGCGGTCGTAGGGGATCTGGCGCACGACGCTGAAGCGCGGCCCGCAATGGGTGCAGCTCGCAAAGGGGTAGCGATAGCGCCGCGAGAAGGGGTCCCGGACCTCGGCCCGGCAGGCGTCACACATGGCCGCGTCGGGGGCGACGGCGGCCTGAGGCGCGCCACCGACGCTGGGGTCGATCACGAAGCCCTCGAGGCCCGAGAGTGCGTCCGTCGGCGCGGGTGCGCGGCGCACACCGCGAACGTCGGCCAGCGGCGGAAGCTCCGCCATCAGCGCCTCGAGGAATCCGTCGGCGCCGCCAGCGAGGGTGACGGTCACGCCCTCGCCGTCGTTGTGGACCCGGCCCCGAAGTCCCAGGCGGCGCGCGACGCGCGCGACCGTGGGCCGGAACCCCACGCCCTGCACGGTGCCGGAGAATCGGAGTTGCTCGCCCATGGGTCTCAGTCCTCGGCCTCGATGGGCGCGGCGTGGGCGCTGCGCGGCGCGATGCCCTCGGCGAGGGGCCAGAGCAAGACGCGGTGGTTGCCCGTGTCGGCCACCACCGCGACGTCCCCCGTGAGCTGCAGACCGTAGGGCCAGCAGAGCGAATCCCGCGTGGTCACGCCCCAGCGGTTGTCGCCCTTGGCGCGGAAGTGCTCCTGCGCGCTGAGGCCCACGGCGGCGACGCCGCTCTCCGCGGGCGCCTCGAAGCCGACGAGCCGGGAGCTCGCGGTATCTCCCGCCACGATCCAGTCGCCCAGCGTCGCGACCGCGTAGGGCATGTTCAGCGCGTCGGCCGTGGGCCAGTAGCTTCCCTGGTTGTGGTCGACCCCGGCGGCGTCGCTCTGGCCGAGAATCAGCCGCGCAGGCGTCTTGGCCTCGGCCGGGAAGCCGTCCCAGATCATGACCCGGTTGTTGCCCGCGTCGGTCACGACGAGGTCCTCGCCATAGAGAGCGAGGTCGTGGGGCCAGCGGAAGGAGCAGGCGTCGGCGTCGTCGCCTCCGTTGTCGTGGCGCTCGCTCGCGCTCGGTTGGCCCAGGACGCGGTCCGCGGGCTGCCCGCTCTCCGTCGGCAGCGCGTCCCAGATGAGCAGGCGACGGTTGCCCGTGTCGGCCACGACGAAGCGCTCGCCGACCTGCATCGCCTGGAAGGGCCAGTGCATGGTCTCGGGACCGCAGGCGTCGGCGATGCCGCCCCGGTTGGGCAGGTCGCCGCTGAAGTCGGCCTGTCCGAGCACGATGTCGGCGGGGACGCCGCTGGCGGTGGGCCTCTCGAACCAGACCAGCACGCGGGAGTTCCAGGCGTCACAGACGTAGAGGCCTCGCTCGCCGAAGGGGCCGATGCCCGTGGGAACGTTCATGGTCAGCGCGCTCGTCGCGCCCCCCGCGTTGCGGGCTTCGGTCTGGTAGTCGGGCTGGCCGAGGAGGAAGTCCGCCGCTTGGCCGTCCTCCGTGGGTCGCCGGTGCCAGCCGAGCACGCGGTGGTGTCCCGTGTCCGCGACGAGCAAGGGGCCGTCTTCGCCAAAGAGGTAGGCGCCGCGCGGGCCGAAGAGCGAGCTCGGCGTGGGCTCCACGAGCGCCACGTTCATGGGTGGCTCCGCCGGAGCTCCGCCGGGGCCGGGGAGCGGTGGCGAGGAAGCCATCGGGGGCGCGAAGGGCAGGCTCGCGAGCGGATCCGCGCCGCCGAGGATCACGCGCGCGCCGCGCGGGTCGACGATGGGGCGACCGGGCGGGCCCTCGGGGGGGCGCGACGTGTGCGCCGGGCCCGTGGGTCCGAGCGGCGCGCGAAGCGAGACGCGAAGCGCGGGCTTCTCTTCGGTGGCCACGGGCGCGCTCGGGTGCGGTGTGCCGGTCTGAGTCATGCGGTCCCTCCCGCCGCGACGCGGACGCGCACGCGGCCTTTCTCCACGCGTGCCGGGTAGCGCGGGAGCGCCACTTCGGGGGCGCTCAGGCACTCGCCGTCGGCGAGCTTGTAGCGGAAGCCGTGGTAGCGGCAGACGAGCTCGGGCCCCTCGGCGCCGGCTTCCACGCTTCCGGTGTCGAGGGGCATGCCGAGGTGCGTGCAGGCGTTCGGGTAGGCCCGGAGCTCGCCGCTCGGCAGCTTCGTCAGCAGCACGCTGAGCGTCTCGAGGTCGACGGCGAGGATGTCCCCCACGGGAACCGCGGCCACCGGCCCCGCGTCCTCCCAGCGCCCGGCGAAGGGAGACTGGATCTTCCGGGTCAGCGAGTCGGCGGAGACCAGGCCGACCGTACCATCGTTCGGGACCGAATGTCCATTCGTTCCATTCGAATGGCCGTTCGTTCGTGCGCTCAGGGCACCCTCACGAACGACGACGCGCTCGATCTCCGGGAGCGCGTCCCGCACGGCGGTCTCGATACCGAGCTTCACGGTCACGCTCGATTGCGAGCAGCCGTCGCAGCTGCCGAGCAGCTTCACCTCGACCTCGTCGTCCCGGACGGCGACGAGCTCGACGTCGCCGCCGTGGCTTTCGAGCATGGGACGCACGCCCTCGAGGGCGCGGAGGACACGGTCCTCCCGGCTCGGCTCCGGCGGCCGCAGGATGCCGTGCACCTGGAGCACCGTCCGGATCCAGTCGTCGTCGAGGCTCGCGCGAAGCGCGTCGAGGCCTCCCGGGTGCTCCTTCACCTGCCGGATGAGGCGCTTGAGCGCGCCGAGGAGGATCTCCTCGACGGTTCCCTTGAGGGCTTCGGTGGTGGCGCGGGCCTCCGGCTCCCAGCCCTCGACCACGGACTCGAGACGGTCGAGGTCTCGGGCGAGGGTCTGGATGTCGCGCTCCTCGGCCGCGGCGCCGTTCGACACCGCGGCGCCGTTGGACACCGCGGCGCCATTCGCCACCGCGGCGCCGTTGGACGCTCCGTTCGGCGCCGCGCCGGCCGTCATTCCTCCGCCTCCGCCGCGACGTCATCGAGGTGCGGCCCCTCGCGGCCTCCCTCGCCGGCGCCTTCGAGGGCCCCCACCTGCAGCAGCTCGCGCTCGAGCTCGCCGAGAAGCTGCGCCACCATATGCGCCCGGTCGGCGTAGCCGCCGGCGTGGAAGAGGGTCCGAGCCTTGCGAAGGTGGTCACAGGCCTCGGAGAGGTTCTCGACGTTGAGCGCGTCCTTGGGGGTCTCCGTCGCGTATCCGTCCGGAAGGTTCATCAGCGCGTTGGCCCGGTTCACGAGCGTGTTCGCGTGCTCGACCGGCATGTCGTGCGCCGTCCGAACCTTGAGCGCCTCGTCGTACGCCTCGACGGCGCGGGCGAGGTTCTCGAGCGGATGCGACGAGCGCATGGCCTGGAGCGCGTTGCCCAGGTTGTTCTGGAGCATCGCGTATTCGACGGGGTCTTCCTCGAGGCTCACCACGCGCAGCGCCTCCCGGAAGGACTGGACGGCCATGGCCTCGCGCATCGCGCCCTTCTCCGGGTCCATGCGCATGCCGAGGTAGGCCGTGGCGAGGTTGTTGTGGAGGATCGCGAACTCGCGCGGGTAGGCGTCCTGCGTGAAGGTGCGGAGCGCCCGGTGATAGGCCTGCACGGCGCGGTTGATGGGCGCGCGCCCGGCGTTGGCGAGGGCGTGGAGCACGAGGCCGAGGCTCATCTCGACCTCCGCAGCTTCCTCGGCCGCGCCATGCTCGCGCAGCACCGGGAGCGCCTCGGCGAAGGCATCCTGCGCCTGGTCCAGCGCCTCGACGCCGCCGCCGGGCATGCGGCGAAGCGCCGAACCCTTGCCGGCCACGGCGCGTGCGCGCGCGAGCGCGTCCCCGGCCTCGAGGCTCGCGGTCTCGGCCAGACCATAGAGGTGGAGGGCGTCGAAGAGCTCCTGCGGATGCCGCGGCTGCTTCTGAAGATCGATGGCGAGGTCGACGAAGGCCTCGGCCTTGCGGAGCGGGTCGACGTCCATGGACGCGACCTCCGCGATGGCGGCCTGGACGTGCGAGCTCACGGCCTCGGTTCCGGGTTGATGCATGGGCTGTTGCCTTCTTTTGCAGATCTTCGGAAGAAAAAATCTAAGGGTGAGGGTGCAAGAAAGGGGCGGCCCCGTTGCCGGGACGGCCCCTTCAGCGTGATTCGGAGGTGGAGAGCGCGGACTGCGGCGCTGGCGCGGCTACGCGCGAGATCGGCATGGTCGCCGGTCGCGTCAGGGCGAGGGCACCGAGGCGCGAGCTCCAGGTCGCCTCGAGGAGGTGCTCACCCCAATCGTCCCAGCCGTGCTGCCGGAGCACTTCGCCGAGATCGACGACCACGTCGCCGGCGGGGTTGCGCTCCTTGAGGAGCAGGCCGCCGGCGAGCTCGTCGACGGGCATGAGGCAGAGATGCCCCTCGTCCTCGAAGGGCACGACGCCGCGCCGTCCTTCGAGGAGCTCCCGATGGACGTCCGCGGCGAGGTAGAGACGCCCCTGACGGAGCTGCAACCGCGGCGCCTCGCGGCCCTCGTGGCGTGCGCTCGCGTAGGTCGCGATGAGATCGAGGAGGCGGCCGAAGAGGGTCTCGGCGGCCGCGGCGACGGGAGCGCTCAGCTCGAGGCCGAAGTCGAGGCTCTCGGCCTCGACCAGAAAGACACGCACGTCCTCGGGGAAGCGGTCCCCGAAGATGCGCGCGCCGGCGGTGAGCGCGTCGTCCCAACGGAAGTCGTGAAGCGAGAGGCTCGCGTCCCGGGCCTCTCGATCGCGGCGAAGCTCCTCACCCGGCACGTCGAAGATCGCGCCGGGCTCGGAGCCGCTCCGGGAAGCATCCACGATGACGAGGGCGTCGCTCCCCCGCGCCGCGAACATCACCTCCATCCCTGCCGTGCCGCAGTCGAAGACCTGCACGCCGGGGACGGGGTGCCGCCGAAGCCGCTCACCCAAACGCTTGGCCAGCATGACGCCGACACCGTCGTCCGAGCGAGCAGGGTTTCCGCAGCCGATGATCGTGAGCACGGGGGAGGGGCCTTTCGAATCGCGTGGGGGAGTCGCGACGACGCCGGGGCGGCAGGCGGTGCGGAAGCGGGCGAGCTCCTCGCCCGTCTTCGCGTCGTGCGCGTGCACGGTGCACACCAGGCAGGAGTCGAAGCTCCGCGCCACGTGGCCCACCTCGACGGGGTCGTGCTTGTCCGCGATGGGCGTCCCGATGAGGGCTTCCTCGATGGGACCGCGGGCCTCCTCGCCATCGCGCGGACCGACGTTCCACGTCGTGGGCGCGATGATCTGGTAGTTGGCGATCTTGCCGTCCTGGATGTCGATCCAGTGGGCGAGCGCGCCGCGGGCCGCCTCGGTGGCGCCCCATCCCTTCCCATCCCTGGCCTTGGGCTTGATGTAGAAGGGCTCGTCGAGCTTGAGCTCGCGCAGGCAGCGCTCGGCCTCGCGGTAGAGCTTCACCTGCTCGTGGAGCCGGGCGAGCTGCCGGAGGTGGAGGCTCGGCTTCCCCATGGCCTTCAGGCAGCTGAGGATGAAGCCGTCGGTGTTTTGGAAGCTCTGACCCTGATGGGCGGCGACCAGCTGGCGGCTGAGCGGACCCGCCTCGCAGCGGCCGAGCTCGACGTCGCGCACCGCCGAGGCCCAGGAGTAGGAGCCATCGAAGTGATGCCCGTTCATCGGAAGGGGCTTCGTCTCGCGCTCGAAGGGATGGAAGTCGTCCTTCCCTTCGGCGTACCAGCCGTGGGAGAGGTTCTCGCGGACACGGCTCTGGTCCATCTGGAGGTGCCGGTCTTCGTGCGCGTCGTAGAGCCCCGCCTGCATGATGACGGACTTGGCCCGGTCATCGATGGTCGGGTTCTGGTAGCGGTCCTCGTGCGGGAGGTAGCCCCAGGTCACGAAGCGACCGACGCCCTCGCCGTACTCGTGGAGGCCGTACTCGAGGCCGGCCTTCCACTGAAGCGCGAGATCGCTGTTGGCGTGCTCGGGCTTTTCCTCCATCCAGGCCATGAAGTCGTCGTAGGTCTGGATCTCCTCGTAGCGCTCCAGCGAGCAGCCGAGCCAGCAGGGCTCGAGCCAGTTCTTCCGGAAGTACTCGAGGATGGCCCACGCGCGAGTGACGTCCGTGAGCGTGGGGGAGCACATGACGCCGCCCGGCACCATGTACGAGGAATGCGGCCACTGACCGCCGAGGAGCGCGTAGATCTCCACCGGGCGACCGCTGATGGTGACGCCGAGCTCATAGCTCGAGCCCGTGAAGGGCGAGAAGCGCTTTACGCACTCGTCGTAGTACTTCTTCCCCTTGTACTTCTCGTGCACCATGTCGATGGCGTAGAGGCCGTAGAAGTAGCGCGGGACGCTCTGAATGGTCTCGACGATCTGCCCGAGGTTACGGGCGATGATCGCGTTCCGAGGGACGGTGGAGCCGTACGCCGTATCGAGCGCCCAGCTCGCGCAGCTGAGGTGCGAAGCGCCGCAGATGCCGCAGGCGCGGGGCGTGACGACGAGGCCGGCCTGAGGGTCCTTGCCCTTCAGGATGAGCTCGAATCCGCGGAACATCTCCGCCTGAGTCCAGGCGTTGACGACCACTCCGTTCTCGATCTCGACGCGAACATCGAGGTCCCCCTCGACGCGGCCGACGGGCGAAATGTCCAGTGCTTCGACGGTCATTGTGCCGTTCCTTTCTTTCCTGCTCTTCGTCCGCGTCAAACGACGAACATGTCGTCCTTGGCCCACTGGGGAGCGGCACCCTTACCGGCCGCGACCACCTGGAGGTAGCTACGCTTGCTCATGCCCACGGGAACCTCGTTGGGGAGGCCGAGGGTCGTCGGCGTCGCGAAGACCGTGCCGACGGCGAGATCGTGATGCGGGAACTCCGGCTCCGTGCAGCCGATGCAAGGCATGCCAGCGCGGGTCTTCGAGGACACGCGGTTCCAGAGAATCCGGTTGCAGGGCGAGCGCGTGAAGGGTCCGCGGCAGCCCAGGTCGTAGAAGAGGCAGCCCTTGCGCTGACCGAACTCCGTCGTCGAAACCTTGTACGCGAAGTGCATGTTTCGCGTGCAGCCGGTCTGCGTGAAGCTCGTGAAGAAGGTCGCCGGACGCTGGTACTCGTCGAGGGAGAGATCTCCGCCGCGACCGGTCGCCAGCGCGACGATGATCTGCGTGATCCAGTCCGGGTGCGCAGGGCAGCCGGGAATGTTGATCACGGGGAGGCCGGCCTTCGCGCGGAAGTCCGGGCCGAGGAAGCCGCCGGCGTCCTTCTTGAGGAACTGCATGCCCGTCGACTCGGACGGGTTCGGCGGAACGGCAGGAATGCCGCCGTAGGTGGCGCAGTCACCGATGGCGACCACGAAGCCGGAGACGTCGCTGAGTGCCCTGACCCACTCCATCATCGGCTTGCCGGCAAAGCGGTTCCAGTTGCCGGTCCCGTTGGGCGCCTGAATCACGGAGCCCTCGAACACGAAGACGTCGAGCTGGATCTCCCCGCTCACGCACTTTTCGAGAATCGCCGTGACGTTCTCACCGAGCTCGACGCCCAGGGAAGGGTGCCAGAGCACGTTGAGGCCGAAGTCCGTGACGAGGTCGACGGCGCTCGGTTCTTCCGCATTGAGGAACGACATCGTGTTGCCGGAACACGCGCCGCCCTGAAGCCACAGTACGTTGGTCATGGTTCTCTCTTCCCCGGGTTCGGAACTCTCTCTGATCTAATTCTGGTGGCGGCGCGCCGGAGAACCCGACCCCGCGTAACGGTGTAGGGCTCACTCGCCGGCGGTCAGCTCCTTGGGCGGACCGGCGCGGAGCGCGGCGCCGGCGCGGCGGGCCACCTCGAGGGCGACGCCGAGGGCGGCCTGCACGTCGGGATCCCGCAGCGCGCCGAGCACGCCGAACGCGCCCTTGCGCGACGGGTTCTCGGCGGCGTCCTCGATGGCCTCGTTCACGCTCGCCAGGAGGTGGAGGGTGCGGGGCTGCACCGGCAGCGCCTCGAGGGGCCCCACCAGGGTGGGCGCGAGCTCGAGCAGGCGATGAAGGCCGAGGGTGATCTCGGGCTTCTTCGCGAGGTCGAGGTACGCCTCGAGGCTCCCCCAGGGGATCTCCTCGGCGATGCGCGCGACGGGCGTCGCGTAGCGGACGAGGGTCTCGACGGCGCCGAGGTCGACGGAGCCGACGACGCTCACGAGCGCCTCGGCGTCCAGGTTGCGGAGGAAGGTCGCGCCTCGCGGACCGGCGATGCCGCGCGCGAGCCCGCTCAGGGCGCGGAGCACGTCCGGGCTCATCAGGGCTGCGAGGAGCTCGCCGCCGGCCTGCCCGAGGGCCGCCGTGGGCACCTCCCCGGTCTTCTCCCGGACGACGTCGAGGATCTCTTCGAGGAGCTCGGGTCCTGCCGCGCCGACGTGCGCGAGGTACTCGAGCTTCGGCAGGAGCACGAGGAGGTTGCCGAGGGCCTCGAGAGTCTCGGGCTCCGCGAGGCGCAGCACGACTTCCTCGATGTTCTCGCTGGTGGCGTCGCCGTGCACCTCTCCCACGCGACCGAAGGCGCGGCTCGCCGCGTCGAGGGCCGGCGCCAAGGGCGGCAGGGCGCGCACGACGCCGCGGAGCGCTCGCTGCGCGCCGGGCTCGGAGAGCGACGCCAGCGTGTCCGTGGCGTCGGCCAGGCGACGCTGGGCCTCCTGCGAGTCACCCGTGCGCTCCTTGAGCACGTCGAGCGCCTCTTCGAGCAGCTCGGGGCCGGCTGCGAGGAAGTGCACGGCGTACTCGAGCTTCGGGGCAAGGGCCAGGATGCGCGCCAGCGCATCGAGGGCCTCGGGCTCGGCGATCTGAACGACGGTATCCGCGACTCGAGCCCGGAACGCCGCTTCGCCTTCGTGCGCGATGAGGTCACCCACGCCCCGCGCGAGACCGTCGACGGCCGGCGCCAGCGAAGGCGCTGCCTGCGCCACGCGCTCGACGCTCCGCAGGGTGGACGGCTGCGAGAGCACCATGAGCGCCCGCTGGCCGGCCTCCATGCGGGCGCGGCCGCCGTCGTCGAGGCCGTGCGCCCTGGCCCAATCGTCGAGGTTGTGGGTCAGCTCGTCCAGGAGCTCGGGCCCCGCGGCGAGGGCGTGCACCGCGTATTCGAGGCTCGGGGCGACCTCCGCCAGCCGCGTGAGCGCGCCGAGGGTCTCGGGATCGCCGAGGCGGACCATGGCCTCGGTCAGACGTTCCCGGACGGGACCCTCGCCGTCGACGGAGGCGAGCTGCTGCGAGGCCTGAAACGCGGCCAGCCCGAAGAGGCTGGCGTGGCCGTTTCCGTTGGCGTGGCCGTTTCCGTTGGCGTGGCCGTTTCCGTT
>ERZ1740059.428-NODE-428-length-22407-cov-5.368110_pt1 | contig 22407 bp, 19 predicted proteins | sample MGYA00581744_ERZ1740059 | MGnify/ENA primary metagenome ERZ1740059 (study PRJEB43018, sample SAMN04849738) | marine metagenome | isolation source: floating plastic debris | place: Pacific Ocean | collected 2008-08-28 | study: EMG produced TPA metagenomics assembly... | reverse complement strand
AACATGAAAGAGGGCCGGGACATCTGGCTGCATGAAGCGGGCGCAGAGGTCAGCGACCTCCTTGCGGACCACGGCGAGTGCCTCGGCGGCGTCGCGCTCGCGCAGCGCCTTCGCTTGCCGATCTGGCAAATGGATATCTTGAGCGTCATGCGCGACCGAACAAGCGCCCGAAGAGCGTCCGTGGTGATGAGGCGATGCTTGAGCAGCACATACTGCCAGCACTCGGCTCTCAGCGTGTCAACGCCATCGACCGTCGCGCGAATGAGATGCTCCATCTCAGCTTTGAAGATCGGCCTTATCAGGGAAATCGGGTCCTGGCGCTCTTGTCCAAGATGTTCAATCTGGCGTCCGCTTGGGGATGGCGCTCCGATAATCCAGTGAAAGGTGTTCCGAAGTTTCATGAACAGCGCCGCGAACGTTGGCTTTCAGACACCGAATTGGCAAGCCTCGCAGCGGCAATTGACGCGCACAGGAACCAGCGCGCCGCCGATGCGGTGCGTCTTCAGCTTCTGACTGGAGCCCGCATCGGTGAGGTTCTGCTCTCCAAGAAGGCGGATTTCGATCTCGCGCGTGGCGTTTGGACAAAGCCTTCGCATCAGACGAAGCAGAAACGGACTGAGCATCTTCCGCTAAGTGCTCAAGCAATCGCGTTGGTCTCTTCAATCCGCGAAAGGTCCGATCCGAAGAGCGAGTACTTGATCCAAGGCGAGAAGGCTGGCCGGCCGCTGACAAACTTGAAGAGGTTTTGGCGCGAGGTGCTCGGCCAGGCGGGGATCGAAAACTATCGTTTGCACGACAACCGGCACACTTATGCCTCTCATCTGGTATCGAGTGGGATGTCTCTTGAAGTTGTGGGTCGGCTCCTTGGACACACAAACGCGTCGACCACTCAGCGCTACGCTCATCTTGCAGATAACCCGTTGCGCGAAGCGGCGAACGGTTTTGCGGACAAGCTTGAACAGCTTGGAAAAAGAAGCTCGCCCTAGCTCCAACGATGGATTGAAAGGCGCAGGTTCGCGAACGCTCGCTAATTCTTTAGGGTAGGGCGGTGGGCTTTTGCGGCAGCTCTCAATCTCAAAGCCGCCGTTGCCGTCGGCTTTACGCGTGACCGCTTTGGGGCAGGAGCGGATATCGGAGTTCTGCGGGAGCTTGCGCTATGAGCCGACTATCGCCAACTAGTGGGGTATTAGCTTTTTCCGTCGGCACCGATATGTCGTCATCGCTCTTGCCGGCGAATTAGAGCATTAACGAATGGGCCAGCCAAAACCTCTGATACAGCGGAGAGGATAGATGCGCATCATCTACGCCTCCGATCTGCACCTTGAGTTTGGCGCGCTCAATGTCCTGCCACCGGATGGCGATATTGCTATCTTGGCTGGCGACACGATCAACGCGGGCTGTCTCGATCCACGCCGAACAGACAAACACAACCGGAAGCAACGACAGCGCGCCCACGCCTTCTTTGATGATCTGCGTCAGCGCTTTGACCACGTCTTGGTCGTCGCCGGCAATCATGAGGCCTATCGCGAGGACATCGACCGCTCCGTTGATCTGATGCGCCAATACTTGGCGGACGATGTCGTGCATGTCCTCGAGCGCGGCCGTGTTGAGATCAATGAGGTGCTCTTCCTTGGCTGTACGTTGTGGAGCGACTTCGAGAAGCGAAAACCTTCGTCACTGCTCGACTGCGCTCATGGAATGAACGACTTCCTCCTTATCGACCACGGTAAGCACCGATGGAGCCCCGAAGCCGCCGCCGACCGTTTCGATGAGTCGGTCGAGTGGCTGAGTTCCGAACTCGCCTCTGCGAAGCCGCGTCAAACGGCCTGTGTGATAACGCATCACGCGCCCAGCCTTTTGGGTCTGCATCCAGACTACGGCGGCAACGGCTTGGACGGCGCATTCGCCAGCGACCTGCACGAGTTCATCGAAACGCGTCCAACCATCAGGCACTGGATCTTCGGCCATACACATGTGCGCACTCGGTTCCAGATCGGTCGAACTGCCGTCGTCTCCGCGGCGCGTGGCTATGTCGATACCGGAGAAGCTCAAGGGTTCGAGTGGGGGGAGATAAGCCTCGTGGAGGACTGTTGAGTGAACTGCCTGGGTCGATCCCCAGAGCTTGAATGGGTCGGATCTTCCGTTTCTAGCGTTGGCGCCTAGCGTGACGCTCGGACGGTTTCAGGCCCGAACAGGTCAGCCATCTCGGCGCGTCGGCTGGCGAGAAGATCCGGTGCGTAACGTTGCATAAGGGCTCTCATGCCGGTGACATAGACCTTTGTCGCCAGACCATTAAGCCCCAGGCGAACGCATATTGCGCTTGGCAGAATGTACCTCGCATAGACTGCGCGTAGGATCCGTTCCCGATCGTCCACGGGCAGGGCGGCCAGGATCGACGGCGCCAGTTCGCGGTACGCGGACGACATTGCTCGACCCTGCGGCGTAGATACCAAATGGACGTCGCGGAACCGGCGAAGCGTTCTGAGCTCGAAGCAGTCATCGTCAAGCCCTAGCATTTCGACGCAGGCAGTCGTCAGGAAACAACCCTGCGCAGATCCGGCCGATCCCGCTGGAGGAGCTGCAGCGAGCCCATAACACTTGCGAAGTTGCGCCAGCGCGAAACTCGATGCTTTCGCAGATCCCTTTAGCGAAATGCCGAGCGCAGCCCCGATGCGCTCGTCGCCGTCGAATACGGCGAGGTCGAAGGACTCTGCCGCCTGGAAGTCGCGGAACAGCCGATCCGACGTTGTCGTCTCGACGTTGACCATGTTGGTCGGCTCCTCGACAGCCGGGTTCGCTCCAAGCCCTCTTCCTTCCCGTTCATAGGTCTGGCCGGGATTGAAACGGAGCAGAACCCTGAAACGCGAGCCCGTCGGTCGCGTCTCGACGCCGTAAACTAGGATCGATAATGTCACGTCGCCATTGGGCTTCAGCAGCTGGGCGTCGATACTCAGATTGTTGTACTGGAACTTATGGCCGACCCAGCTGAACGGGGACGTCAGCCCCAACCCGTTGGACACGTTGACGGTGAAGTCGCCAAAGTCCCGCTTCGCGCTGCATGCCCACGCGCGTCTAGGGAAACCCGCGACGAGGCCAGCCGCAGCGGCGATAACTACCGCTATTCTGCGCCGCGTGAAGCCCATCCTGTGTCCTCCTGTCGTCATCCCTTTGCTCGCAGCTCAACCTCGTGCAGTTATGCCCTGCGAAACAGGTGGGACCCCGCGTTTTCGCATTACTGCTCTCCCGCGATGTCGGCGATGATCTCTTGAAACTTATCGTAGCCTGCGATCGCCGAGCCTTCCCGCACGGTCGTTGGCGTGCCTCGGATGCCGTACGTCTCACGTACGGTCTTGGCGCGGGCCTTCAGTTCCTCGAACAGCTCCGCGTTTCGCAGACACTGAAACACCTCGTCGTATGACAGGAAGTCTGGCGCGTAGATCGACAAGATCACTGCGTATGAAACTTCGCCATCGACTTCTTTAAGTTCGCCGGTCGCGGGGTCAACGCTTTCCGCCCATTCCTCTCGTCGTGCGAACGCCGCCGCTAGAGCCTCCTCGAAACGGCCTGAGCACCGGGCCAGCATGTCGACGCGAAGGTCGCCGAGCCGGAAGTAAATGAGTTGAATAGTATAGGAGAGCTCGCCAGCCGCGACGAGTTGGGAGGCCGGCGGCTGAGCCAAGTCGAGGAATAGCTTTTCACAGGAAGCGCAGCCAGGGTTCAGTACGAAAGACAGCTTGTTCGGAGCTGTTTCTGATCCCACTGCATGAGGCTCCGCGCTCACGTCCACCGCCCACCCGGTCGCGGGCGGCGCGCTCGCCAGGAGAGTTAGCGCCAGCAGTCGACCGATCATCGTTTTCATCTTCATTCTCCTGCATGCAGGGATAACTCTACCTCAGGATTGATGCGGCTCTGGATAGACCACCCAGAAGCCGAAAGAGTCCTTCGCCAGATGGCCCGAAACGTCGATGGTCTCAGAGTTGTGCTGCAAATAGGTCAACTCCCTGATCGACACACAGCTGTAGGGCGGGGGCATGAAGTTCACTTTGGCCCGTCCTCCCGGCGGAATCTCGGTGTCATTGTCCGCCCAGAATTTCACCAAGTCGCCGTTAGGTTTGCGGGAACGTCCGTGAAGACGCCCCGGAACGATCTTGGAAGTGCCCGCATTCTTCACGAATACCGAAACGCGTGAGTTGAAGAATAGAGATGCGTTTTCCAGTTCGACGCGATACACAGTGGTTCTTTCTCTAAGCTTGACGTGGTTACACTAGCAGGCGGGTCCGGAGATGTCAGTGCGAGCGCATCGATCCAAGATCGAGGTGCAATTCCTACACAGCTGCGCGCGGCAACGATGGTCAATGGAAAGCAGCTGCTTCAACGAGGCGGTGTTCTGCCTTCAATCTCACACGCGACCTGATCGAAGGCCGGCACTCCGGCGCGAAGTCTGCGGATCAATGAGGCTAGCGCCGGATCACCCTCCATCGCCGGCAGTAATGGCTCCAGTGTGTATAGCTGAGCCTCGTAGCGCATCGACGGAAACTTCTGGGCGATCTCGGCCGCGGTTTGCTCTGTTTGCGCGCCCTGAGCCGCGAGGCGGATCAACATCTCGATCGCGTTGCCCTGCGTCCAGTCGTAAGGACCCCAGGCTATTTCCCGCAGGAACGGCAATGCTGGCGGACCGAGACAGAAGACGAGCTCGAAGATCGCGAACTGGCACGCCGAGAGCCATCCGCCAAGGCCATGCTTTCGGAAGTCGTACTCAGACGGCTCGGGTGGGGGGCGGTGAAGCCGAAAGCGCAGATCCTCGAGATCTTCGACTTCCATGCCAACCGACAACTGAGCCGCTCGACCGCGGAAGGTCGCACAGTCAACGCCTCTCAACAGGTCGGCCGCCAGAACGCTTATCGCGGTATCCGGATCGAAGACTGCTACGTCGTCGCTCATTAGAACTGCTCAGTGGTCTGCTGCTCGTATTAAGATAGGCGAGGCTTCCGGGTTTGTGAGACGCGGAGTGTGGTGGTTTCACGCAATGCGCAGCGCCTTTCTCACTAGTTCGCTTCTGAGATGATGCCGTCCGTTGTCGGCGGCGATTGCGTTGTCCGCTCAGCTATCTCGAGCAGACAATCAGGTCCGCGCGGCGATGGCGGTTCAGGGGCAAAACCGGACAAACCGATTACGCCCTAGAAAAGTTCTGCCAACATCTTCGCCGCTCGCGCAGCGCCGTCGCTCTCGACCGGCGAGGGTAACTTTGGATTGCGCAGCTCTACCACCATCGCCTCGGCGATCTGGTCCGGATCCGTTTCCGCATAGGTCATGCGCCGCCCGGCACCGTAGCGATCCAGACGATGGGCGACATGGAAGTTCTGTTCGAAATGGTTTCTAAGGGGAAAGTACAAGAAAGGCGTGCCGGCAGCCGCTAGCTCCATACAGGAGGTCAAACCGCCTTGCACCAGCGCGAGATCGCAGGCCGCGAGATGCCGGTCTAGATCGGGAACGAAGGATCTAAGTTCGACACAGTCTGGCGCATTTAGGCTCTGCGGGTCTAGCCGCGGGCCGGTCACGACGATCATCCGCAATTCCGGAATGCGGGCTTTTGCAGGTGGATAGGCTGCCAAGATACGACGAATAAGCGGCGCACCAACGCCAGAACCACCTACAGTGACGATGCATATCTTCTCTCCGTCCCGGTAGCCGAACCGCTCGCGCAGTTCTGCGCGTTCGCCGAAGGCGCTCGGATGCTCGCCTATGATGTAACCTGAGAACTCGAAGTGCTTTGGCACCCACTCTCGCATGGTTGGCAGCCCTTCTCCGAAACCTAGCGGCGCGATGTCGGCGTTTTCTCCAACAAAGATCGCATGGTCTCGAAGGTTGGGGCAGCCTTCTACATGGCCGATCATCTCGGCGTTGTAGTCGGCAGTCAGGAACGCCTCATGTTCGCCACCTTCCGACATCGGCACCCAGCCGACGAAGTCGGTGAACCAGGCAATCGGGCAATGCTTTAACTCCGGATGCTCGTGCCAGTAGTGATCGACTTCCCACGCCTCATCGGCGATGACGAGGTCATAGTCCTCCTGCTCGACGACCTCCTGAAACACCATGAAGTTCTTAATCAGGATTTCGTCCATCCGGCGTAGTGCCTGAAAGGCGTGCAGCTCGTGCTCGCCGGCCTCTGCCTCGATATGCGCAGACTCGCTGACCATCAGGCAGCTCGCCGGGTGGACCCGCTCGTCATTCGCGTTCAGCAACCGTGTGACTGGGTCCTGCGCCAACCAGTCGACTTGCAAGTCGGGATGAAGCTTCCGCAGCTCGCGTGCCACTGCGATGTCGCGCCGCCCGTGGCCAAGCCCGATCGGTGAGGAAAGATAGAGCGCGCGTTTCCGAATGCGTTTCGCCGAGCGCGGTGCCTTCTCTGGCCGCCACGTCCCTAACTCTTGGGCCAGGAAATCGCGCATCATTGTGTTGACTTTGGCCGGGAAGCGACATTGCGGAGCATGGCCTGCGGCCGGCAGTACGACTAGCCTGCAACCCGTCGCGTTGGCCACGCTTTCCGCATTCGATAGCGGGGCGACCACGTCAACTTCGCCGTGGATCAGCAGCATTGGGCAGCGGATCTTTTTATAGGCTGTATGATCCATAACCAGGTCGTCTGCCGCATCGACATCCATGGTCGCGATCAACACCTCTGGTGTGCAGCTGGAGGACCACTCGAGCACGTCTTCAATTTGTTTCGTCGAGTGTGGCTCCGTGCAGAGCTGACTCACGAAGAACTCGGCGAAATCCCGGAAGTCCTGCCGCCAGTAAGCCCGACTGTACTTTTGCCAGCCGTCGTAACTGTCATACACTTCGTCGAAGTGTTGATAGTTCTTATAGTCGTAAGTGTCGTCGATCGCACTGTTCGTGCCGGTCGAGATGATCGCCGCGACGCGCTCGGGGTGATGCGCCGCCATAGCGGTCGCGACCAGCCCGCTGATCGAGTAACCGAACAGCACAGCTTTCTCGACGCCGACTGCATCGAGAATAGCGATCCCGTCGTCCACGTAGTCCTTTAGTCTATAGGCGCTTGGGGATGTAGGCTTATCCGAGCGGCCGTTTCCGCGTGGGTCGAACGCAATGCAACGAAAGCGATCACTGAAGTAAGGGATCTGCGCTTTGTGCACGCGTGCATGTACAAAGGACCAGGTCGGCAAGAACAGGATGGTGTGAGTATCTTCTGCAGCGACGATGTCGGGGCCGAAGACCTCGCAGTGAAGACCGATTCCGTTCTGTTCCACCCGAAAACTCTCTTTGGGCAACTTCGCGCGCATGCTCATCCCCCTTCTTCATGATTTTCCTCAAGCATCTTAATCGCTTCACCGACCCGTCGGAGCGCACTTCGGACAGGAAACTTCTCGCGCTCAAGATCGAGCAACAGAAACGCTTCGCCGCCGATGAAGGCTGTGCTGACAAGGGTTGCGATTTCGTCGGCAGAGAATGGCTCCAGCCCACCGAAGCGCGCTTCGGCGCGATGTGCGATGTCATTGAGCAGAGCATTCCCTCCGGAAATCGCCGTGCGGACGACTTCCGCAACTTCTGGCTCCGACCAGCCAGCCGCCCAAAGCTCAAGGAGAACCCTCACGTATCCGGATTCCAGATCGGCATCGAGATAGTCGCAGGCCGTCGCCCATTGCTGCGAGAGCAGCATTTCCGGATCCTCAAAGAGCGCGTTTTGCCGCTCTAACAGCTGATCGTTGCTATGCTCGAACATGGCAATGACAAGCGCGCGCTTTGAGCCGAAGTAATAGTGGATCTGGCTGAGCGGCACACCCGCCATCGCGGCGACGTCCCGCGTAGAGAAACCGGCAAAGCCTTTCTCTCGTACCACGTCCTTGGCGGCCATCAAAAGCGCCGTGCGCGTGTCCAAGACCCCGCTAGTTCTCTTTGTTGCATGGGCTTTCGACATCCGGGCCTCCTTATGAAATATTAATTCGGTCGTCCGACCGATTGTCAATACATACTGTTTTCGTCCACTAGTCGCTTTCGTTGCGCGCAGTTTTGATTGTTGACCGGGAGCTGCCACTTTTAATTGAGCCTGGACAGCTAAAACGTTGCAGAAAAAGGCATCAAGAATGCGTTTGGAGCACCGTGCGAATCCGCGCGGACTAGAAGGCACCACGGAGAGCAAGCTTCACCACAACATCGTCGGAGGCTAAGGTGACCTAGCGCTACCCGGTTACTACGATGCGCATCGCCGCTTTTCTCGCCTCAATCGGTTTTCAGCAGTATCGCGCTCACTTTGAGAAACATGCGATCGATGAAGACGTTCTCGCCGAATTGACTTCGGAGGACCTTCTGACGATCGGTGTCGAACCGCTGGGGCATCGGAAGAAGATCCTCGCGGCGATTTCCGATCGCCTTAAGGAAGATCACGCCGAGGAAGCCACCGATGACGCTCATCAGCGGAACGTCGCGGTGCTATTTGCTGATCTCGTCGACTCGACAACGATTAGTCAGCGCCTCGCCCCCGAAGCGCTGAGAGACTTCACGTCTGCGCACCAAGCGATCTCGAAAAACGCCGTAGAGCATTACGGTGGCAAGGTCGCGCAATTTCTGGGCGACGGCGTCTTAGCGTTTTTCGGGTTCCCGCGCGCTCACGAAGATGACGTACAGCGGGCTGCGCTGGCGTCGCTGGAATATCTAAACGGGCTCGAAGAGCTACAGAACCTATACGGAAGTGAACTTGATGCACCGGTTCGCGCACGGATTGGGTTGGAGTGTGGGCCGATCGTGATCGGTTCTAGCCTGGCGCCGGATAGCGGCGCCGTGGGTGAGACGCTAAATCTAGCATCGCGCCTACATTCATTAGCCGCTCCCAACGAGATCATCGTCGGCCCTCAGGCAAGGCAGCTCTTACCTGAAACCATTCGACTGGACGCGCTCGGAGAACAGTCTCTCAAGGGTTTTGACGCCCCCGTACCGGCTTGGCGCGTCTCAAAACGAACGGAGCTCACAGCCAACAATGAACACCGTCGAGGGCGTCCCCGCGGCGTTTTTGTCGGTCGAGAAGCGGAGCTAGGCGTTTTGTCCAAGGCGCTTGCCAGCGTCCGTGCGGGATCACCGGCCTGTGTACACGTCGTCGGTGAACCTGGGATCGGCAAGTCACGACTGATCGATGAGTTTCTATGCAGCGCACCTTTATCCACACGGGTTTTGGTCGGCCATTGTGCGCCGCACGGGGCCGCCGCTCTGCACCCATTCGCCGGTATGCTCAAGCGCCGCGCCGCACTGGGCGCCGAACGCAGCGGTATACCCAAGCTTTCGGCGCTCCACCTCGAACTCGACGGGCTTGGCGGCGAACTGTCAGCCGACGCCCCGTATCTTGTGCGATTGGCAGGTTTCCAAGTTGATCAGGGGGCGATCGACACTGACACAATCCGAGCTCGAACTCAGATGGCGCTGCGCAACTGGATTGGGCGGCTCGGACGCATTCTTCCAACGATCGTGTTCGTCAACGATACCCACTGGAGCGACGAGTTGACCGAGGAGCTCCTTGGGCAACTCGCAAAATCAGCTCCTCCCGGCGTGCTGCTTCTGTATTCATATCGTGTCGGTCATGGAGTACCTTGGGCTCGACAGGAACATGAGGAAGTTCTTCCGCTCGAGCCGCTGGAGAATGAAGACTGCGAGCGCCTCTTTGAAAGCTGTTTCACTCAGGGGACGGCTCCGGTCTTTTCAGCGGACATCGCAGAGCGTAGCGCTGGAAATCCACTCTTTATTGAAGAGCTAGCGGCGCAGGCAAAAGCTGCCGACGATCGAACTTCGATAGCGCTGGACAAGGGCGGCCCATTAGCCGTCCCCTCGACCTTGTCAGGTTTGCTCTTGCAACGCGTCGACTTGCTTTCAGCAAAAGCGCAAGCCCTCCTACGGACGGCGTCAGCAATCGGGCGTCGTTTTTGGATCGAGATCGCTGAGGTTCCCGGCCCTTCGAGAAATCTAGCGATGAGCGAGATACTGGGAAGCGGGCTGCTGATCGCGGAAGAAAGCTCCGCCGGCGTCTACCGCTTCAAGCACGCATTGGTCCAAGAAGCTATCTACGAAAACATGCTGAGTTCTGTCCGTCGCCGCATCCACGCTATAGTCGCGCACCGCCTGGAAGACGCCTTCAATGGTCGTGAGCAAGATGTCGCGGAAGATCTCGCGCGTCATTTCGAGCTGGCGGATGCCCCTAATTCCGCCAGCCGATACGGATTTGTCGCGGGAGAGAAGGCCCTTGCACTGTTCGCGCTGCGTGACGCTGCTCGATGGATCGACCTTGGTCTCTCACTCCTTCCTTCGGAACTTACGCCGGAAGAAGAGCGTGAACGGCTCCGCGCGATTTCCAACAGGATCCAGATCAGCTGCTGGGATGCTCAGTTTGGAGAGATGGTTGAGATGGCTGATCGAGAGCTGGATCGGATCCGCCAACTCGACGAGAAGTATGATCTATCCCGTATGCTGTCTTGGCTAGGCGAAGCATATCTCCACGACCAACGGTACGTTGAAAGCCGGGATATCTTGGTCGAGGCGGCGGAGCTCGGCGAGCAGATTTCAGATGATCGCTGTGTAGCGCACGCAAGCGCGATCCGGTTGTGGTTACGGACGATCACCGATCGTGCCGAGGATCATGTGTCTTTCGACGAGGAGGTCCTGCGCCTCGAGGGGTTCGGCGAAGATCAAAGAGATCGACTGATAGCTACCTTCGCGAAATACGCGGCTTGCGTAAATGCTTGCGATAAAGGGCTTCTAAAAGACGCCGCCGAGAATGCTGCTTCATTGCTCGAGTTCGGAGCCGAGACCGGTTATCCACCGGCGATATGCTGGGGAGGGTGTCTGGCGGCCTACATCGAAGCTCTACACGGAAACAGCTCCAAGGCGCTTCGGCATTGCGAGGCGGCTGAGAATGCAGCGCAATGCGCCTTCGACCGCTTGGTCGTGCAACTGGCCAGGGCCGTGGTGCTGGAACGTAGTGGCGATTCCCAGGCCGCACTTGACCTCCTCGAACGCGTTGGCCGCCGTGTAACTGAGGTAGGCGCATTCTACCTCGGCCATATTTCGATCGTTGCTCGAGGTCGCGCGCTGAGGAGCATCGGGAAATGCGAAGAGGCCGTGAATGAGCTCTCCTACGTGGTCTCTCGCTTCGATCAATGGGGTCATGCAAAAGGCAAAGCGGCGGCGATGTTCGCCCTTGCCGAAGCGTGTGCTGATTTAGATGAGGCTAGCGCAAAAGCGACCGGACTGTTGGAAGAAGCAGCCGAGATCGCACGTGTGTTCGGTATGAGAGGCTTGTTGGCCGAGGTGTACCTTTCGAGCGCTATCAAGCATCGAACTAGGGGTGATCAAGCAGCGGCCGCACGCCTTATAGAAGAGGCGCAGGCCGCCGCTCGCGGTCTCGGCTGGTTGTCGCTTGAACAGAAGATCAATGCGGCCGCAGCCGGCTTTTCGAGCGCTCGATCGGATCGATAGTTCAGCCACTTTAGCCCAGCGCAACCCTCCACTGTTCAGTGTCTACGAACCAGCGTTCCTCTGTTATTCGACCAGACGTGTCGAACTTCCAAAGAATAGCGGACTGTGTCCCCTCAGGTACCTTGTTCGACTTCCATTTAACGAGGTTCATGACGTCGCCGTCTCCTCCAAAATAGGACATGTCGGTAATATCGAAGCCGCCGGGCAACGCTTCACCAATGGAGTTCAATGCGGCGCGAAATGCGCTCCGGCCGCTAAGGACGTCGTTCTGACCTGGGATTACAAAGTTCATGTCTTCCGAGTAGAGCGCTGCCAGCTTGTCGAGTTCGCCCGCACCCAAGAAAGCCCAAGCCGTCTGTACGGTTTCGATGTTTTTTTCAGTCGTCATTTGATCGTCTCCTGTCATCGGGGGCTTCCAAGCGCCCTGACAACAGAATTAAGAGCTCTAGAGCCTCTTTTCTGCGAACTGGTTCGCACTCGGCAGCGCGTTTCACTGTTCTTAGGCGTCCAGAGCGGCGGCTACAGACTCGAGAGCCTTTAAATCAAGGATCTCGATCCGGTTTCGCGACAAAGCAATCCATCCGCGACTTCGCCAAGCGACCAGTATCTTGCCGACGCCTTCGCGTGTCGCGCCGACGAACTCAGCGAGGCCGCTTTGGGAGATGCGAACTGCGCCGTCCTCCCCGCCGATCCTGGACGCGAGAACCATCAGCCGTTTCGCCAGACGGACTGGAAGCGGCAGAAATGCCTCGTCCTCCATCAAGCCGTGCATCCAACGCAGCCGGACACACATGAGTTGTATCAGGTCGAGCGCCAGTTCAGGCTTGGCCTGGATTGAGTTCAAAACGTCACTGCGGTGAATACGCCGCAAGCGGCTCTGGCGAAGCGCCGTCGCAGCTGCGGTGCGCGGGCTTCCGTCGAAGAGGGCGATCTCTCCAAAAACATCTCCCTCGGCCATAACGCTCAAGGCGTATTTCTGGCCATCAGGAGATACGACGCCGATTTCAATGGCCCCTGTATCGACGACATAAAGCGCATCGCCCGGGTCGCCGACATTGAATAGCATCTCGCCTGCCTCAACCACGACGGTCGAAGCACAGTTCAAAATAGCGCTCCGTAGCGCGGTGGTGGCTTGTGACAGCATTGGCAAGGTCACCGGGTCGCATTGCATCCACCTCAGAATGCACGCGGTGTCGATCAAACACCATGAGCGTGAGAGATTACAGTTTGTGTTGGCGCCTGCGGTGCCTCGACCACCTCCAACGCGCATTGAGCAAACATTTCGTGTTGCGGTCCATCACTCAGGACGTGACCTAGCGACGAGCTGAACTGCCTAGTTGAGCAAATCGAAAACCGGCGCAGAGGAACGTCTCTGCTTTTTGGGTTCCGGAGTCAGCTGGACCGAGTCTGAGGGGCGTTCAGGCTCTGTCTGCGTTCGATCTGTTTCATGTAAGGCTCCAAAACCAGCGGATTGACGTTGAAGCTCGTGGTGTTTTTCCATTGTTCGTCAATGGACGCGCAGCCTGTGCTCTACGGAGAAGGATTACGGCCGCCGAGGCGGCAGCTACGCGAACCGGTTTCACTCCTACTGACTTTTCTGCGTCCCGCGGGTTGGGAAGCCGTCCGCTGATGTGATGAAGCCGTCTGTCTTCGGCGGCAATCCGTACGTCCGGTAAGCGATCAAGAGCCGACTCTCAGGTTCCAGAGCCGATGGCGGTTCAGGGGCAGAAGCAGACATTCAGCACGGCGACTTGTATCCTTAGACCGAGCTCCGACCGGGTGCTGTCGAGGCCTTTCTTCGAGCCATGACAAGTCCACCGAGGGCTGCGATCAAAAGCCAACCTGTGGCAGGCAGCGGTATTGGCGTCACGGGCGAGTTTCCATTACCACCACCATTAACGGAGTCGTCCGGTATAAAACCAGGTGGCAGGTAGATATTGTCGAAGATGTGGTACTCTGGCAACCGCACAGTTAAGTCATCGGGCTCATTAAAGAAGGCCACCTCTCCCGGCACGAAGCCCACGGATTGGTTGGCGTCGACTTGGCCGTTGCAGCCTGCCTCGAGGCACGCCACTTGGCCTGATGCATTGACCCGCACTGTATTTGTCACGGAGCCGACAAGAGGGGGAAAAGGCGCATTAGAAGTCTGATTGGTAGGCTGTAGCGTCCGCCCTGAGACCACCCCTGTTGCTAACCCAGCTGCATCGCCATCGCTCGGCCGCAACTCGTTCTGAGTTGCAAGGACCAATAGGCTGTTCATCACCACTGAAAACTGGAGTGACGCGATACCGTTTCCGCGCAACGCGATGTTCCCGTCTGCTGCAATGTTCGGGTAGACGAATGGAGCAGGCCCGCGGGCTTCGAGGGATTCCGCCGCCGGCCCAACGCAAGCGTCGGTAATAACGGCCTGACAAAAGAAAAAAGAAAACTGCCAGCTTGCGCCGCCATCCACACGGGCAACGCCGTCGTTGCGCAGCGCCTGGTTTGACACCGAAATGCCGACAGAACCGTTGTTAGAGCGCGCGGTGAAACTAGAGGTTTGCGCAAGCGGTCCAAACACCGAAAACCTATCGAAGTCCTCAGTCACGCTATGCGGCGTCGGTCCGTTGAAAATTGTAGAGAATGGTCCGACTTCGCGTCGAAAGCCAAAACCTCCACTATGATTTGTTGAAATGAGCGAAGTTGTCGCCGCCTCTGCAGTGCAAACTGACGTCAGAAATGCAGCAAGGCACAGCCCAAGCCTATTCATCACGCACCCCCAGAATGAACGCGACTCAGCCAAAATATTGGTGAGATGATCTTATCTGGGACAGCTGTCCCCCGTCCAGCCGCTTGGCAACTGTCCTCTTAAAACCGTCCGTTTACGATAGAAGAGCGGCCGCCGAATTAACCTACCGTGTGTCAGTAGTGGAGCAGAAGCAGACGTTTTGATTGATCCGAGGTCGCCTTTGAAGGTGGTTTGAGCTGGACGTCACTACAGCGATCAGAGTGCCCCATGATTACCGACTAGTCGGGCGCAAACCGTCGTCGCGCCGGTTCCGCGGTCGTGCGTCATCATATGTGCGCAGGCTATTGGGCTTGAGCGCAGGGTCGGCACAATCGGACATGGAGTTGATGGGGCGCTTAACGACACCGCCCTTTTCGCGCGACGGCAACACGAAAACCGGAAACGCCGTTGATCGGCATGCGGCGCTCGGGCGCGTTGAAACGAAGCGCGTTTTTGACAGGATTGGCGGCGCTTTGGCGAAAGGCTTTTTCAGGAGAAAGTCGTTGCGGTTCATCCTTTCCTGTTTTTTTGTTTTGCCCGCCGTCATGGCCTTTGCACAAGGTCAGACCAGTCGGGACCGGGATCAGGCTCTAACAGATGCACTGGTTTACATGACCGACGTCATGGACACGCTAAACTCGTCGATTGGCCTGGCCGGGAGCCCTCAGGGGTTTGTGTTGGCGCAGCGTGAGGCCTGCGAGATCGAGCCAACAGAGGCCGGGTCATTCTTCGGCGAAGGGTGGCGCGTGACTTGCCCGTTCCGGACGATGACCGGGACGCTTTCGGGCGACCCTTGGCGGTCACCGTTTCGCTTTATCTATGTTCCGCAGACCGAAACGGTGACGAGCTCTGGCGTGGGCGGCACGTTGGAGGTTCTGCCGGAGGGCCTTGTGGGCCCGGAATGGTTTGAGCAATACAGCCGCGGATATCGCCGTTTCGCGCGCGAGTCTGACGCCCTGTGGGTGGCGTTGGGGCGCACATATCTTCCCGAAACACTGGATGATCGTGATCGCAACCTGTCGTTCGGGGCCCGTGTTATGGTGCCGATTTTGCTAGGGGTGTATCGAACAGATCCGGATGTGCAGGCCTACAAGGCGATGTCCGAGATCGATCGCGAAGCCGACCGCGCCTTTCGCGCCAGCGTCCGTCAGAAGCTGCTCGATACGGTGCGCATCAGGTCGGAGAATATCACATTCTCGGTGTCCATCCTGCCTGAGGACGGTGCGCTGCAATGGCGGTTCACCAAGGTCGCGGCTCCGGCGCCGGCAGAGCCACTGAGCTCGGATGCGGTGCTGAATTGGCAGCAAACCGTCGTCAAGCGCCGCTTCGGGTTCAGCAAGGCGATGAACGACACCTTCAGCGATCTTGCGAAGCTGACGCGTCTTCCTCGGGAGGTGACCACGATTTCCACGGATGGATGCGAGATCGTGGAGACGCTCGCTTACCGGCCGGATGGCGCGTCGGGGGATCGGTTCGACGGGTACCATTGCCCCTTCACGTTCCAAAAACGCACGCTCCGCGATCACGCGCAGTACACGCCCGAGATTCAGAACCATTTCATCAGCATGCCGGGCAATGGTGAGGTCTTTGAGATTCACCTGCCCGGTCCGAACGTGAATGCCTGCCCGGACCGGAGATGTGTTTTACTGCCGCCGATGACCGAAACGCCGGGGTCCGCCGCGTCCCAATTCCTTGAGCAGACATGGCTGACGCTGAATGCCGTGGCACGGCTTGCAACCGGACGCAATGATCTCGAGGCGGTCACCCGACGGGCAGTGCTCGACCACTTTTCGGCGGCGATGGCGTTTTTCCGCGACGACGAGGGTCTGCAGGCGTTTCTAGCCGATGAGGAGGCGTCGAGCCCCGGGTCTGGCGATCCGCGCCACATCATCTACCGCGAACGACTGGCGAAGGCCTTTGCCTTTTCCCAGCAGGATGTCTGCCAGTTCGGCGTGTCGTTTGCTGGAGATTTCTACCTGTTCTGCCGCGCAAATTCGCTGCCCGATCGGTTTTGAGCTGACCCTGAAAGAGCTGGAGCCCTGACACTGGCCATGGCGTCGTGCCCCGCGCTTTGGCCCTCAATTGGACAATCGTGGCTCCGAGCCGACTTGCGGCGCTGAGGCAAGACCATGCTTCTCCCGATCGCGGGAATGCCCGCTTGAGACCGAACTTGCAGCGCGGTTCGCGACTACGGGAAAGGTCCAGTTCCCACCCTTTTTTTGCGCTCGCCGCAGACGCCCCAAAGCTACCGTTCGACACACGGGATGGGTGCCGCACCGCAGCATTTCACTGCAGGCATTGATTGATCATGCAGCATAGATCCTACGTCGAACCTATGGAGACACATTGAAGAAACGCATCAGGAAACAGCCCAGAGATGCTTTGCTATTCCGCACCAAGCACTACTTGTGCTGCCGTTTGTGAAGAGCTTTGTCTACCGCCCGGTTAGTGGGACGGCCAAGACAAGGTAATCGCAGAGTCTGGTCTCGATCGCTGCGGGGACCCGCATGACCTATAATCCGGATCCCTACCTACCACACTTCAACGGCAGAGATATCATCGGAATGCTACGGCGTGTCAGACGGTTGCGCAGCTAGCGAAAGCGATTGGCAGACAGGTTAATCGACCATCGGCGCGAGGGTCAGCATACGTGAGACAAACGTGTCGAATTCCTCGCTCCGGCAGGTATGCGCGGCGATGAAGTTATCGATAGCGCGCTCCATGTTCGAAGAAGGCACATGCCGGGTCAGGATGTCTTTGGTGAAGCGGTCGAAGGCAGACATCACGAAGAAGTCCCGCTCGGAGACTGTCGTCTGGCCCCAACTGCGAAATGTGGTCGTCCAACGATACTTGCTTCTGGGCAGCGCTTCGCAACCAGCATCGACCGTGCGTACTGTGCCCTCGGGCGGCTCAGTCGTCCACCGCGACGAGGCCACGATGAAACTGGTAACGGCGCGCGCCTTGTCGCGCGCGCTCATATCGTCCCATCGCGCTTCCCAGCCAAGTTGCGAAACTGTCTCGAGCCCGGCGAACGGATTGTCAGCGACTGAGGCATTGAACGCCATGATCCGCCCATCTGTGGCCGTATCGATCGCGGGCACGATCACGCGCTCGTCCTCGGGCACAAAGCCGTCATCGTCGAGATCGATGCCCAGGGCGCTGGCTCGGCCGGCGCTGAAAGTCTCGGCCATCTCGGACAAACTGGCCGTATATCCGCAACAGAGCTTGTCAACGGTTGTGAACACCTGACCGACCTGAACGGCGCTGCGATCAGCCGGGCCGCCAGGCACGACGCCTGTTACAACCGACTGGCTGTCCTTCTCGGCGGGCGCGAAGGTCAGTCCTCCCCGCAGCAGCACCATGAAAGCGTCCACAAACTCAGGATCGAACCGGCCGTCCTCGAGTTGCACTGCGCGGTTTTCGACCGTCACCCAGATCGCTTCACGGGCCGTCTCTGTGACCCTGAACTGCATACCCACGGTGTCGGAGGACAACTGTACTCGATCATCACCGGGAATGGCTTGCGCGACGGCCGTTTCCAGGCAAGCCAAATCGCTGCACTCGGCAACTGCGGCGTTAGCGCTATCGCGCCAGACCCGCATGGATCGGAGGGCCTGGTCCGACGAGAAGCTCCGTGACCAGATGCCCCGCGTTAGCGCGCCCGGCAGGCTGAATCTTCCAACATAGATCTGGCCGTCCCGCTCGAATATCTCGGCTCCGAGCCGTTCGCGGAAGACGTCAGGTCCGCGCAACGGCGTTTCGTTGTCGCGCGCGGGATATGCGCCAAGGTATGCAGCCACATCGATCGTGCTCACTGCGTCCTGCGCAGCAGCCGACTGACTAATGACTACAGCACACAAAACGCCGAAGGCTTTCTTTCCAATCATCTACGCCTCTCGAAACCGTCTAACGAATAGCTGTTCACACCCGAGCGTTGCGCCGCATCTGCCTTCGGTAGTTTCAAAGTAGCCGGTCGGATCGGCTGCGAAAACCGCGGCTTTTTGTCCGCGAGAGCTTCAATGCTTATTTCCGATAGTCCGGCCAGCACATCACTTCTGGGCAGCTCCTTGGTTCAATCAGAGCATGAGCTAGGCGGGCTGCCGGTTGCAATGCGTTCCACAAAAAGTGGTTTCGTCGAAGTTGTCTCTCCTGTTGCGTTTCACCAATCGAGCCTGCGACAGTTCCAACAGCGCAAGATCGGAAGTGGACCGAGCCTCTCAATCCGTTTGCACCCGCAACGAAGGTCAGCTTCGGGCGGAAAGCGGACATTCGCTACGAGTGCGAACGGGCTATGCGGCCTCATTCAAAGCTGACATCTGTCGCAACGATGCGCATGACAGCCTCGGGGCAGAAGCGGACACAGTTGACGTCGCCTACAGGTGCGAGCTGAATAACCAGAGCCAATTTGGAGCTGACAGTTGGTGACGCCGCCTATTCCCTAGACCTTAGGAGCGGCTACGATGGTCATCGGGGGAGATAATGAACCTTACTAACGCCGTAGCTTTGGTAACGGGCGGCAGCGGAGGTCTTGGATCACGAGTCTGCTCGTTTTTGGCGGTCGAGGGCGCTGATGTAGCTGTCGCGTTTAATCGCGGGAAAGAGCGGGCGGAGGCTGTATGCGAGCAGATCGAAGCTCAAGGACGAAGGGCCATTGCCGTTCGAGTTGACCAAGTCGACCCGCTTTCTATTGATACAGCTGTCGCCCACGTCGCCAAGCAACTGGGCGCGCTTGATATTCTGGTCAACAATGCCGCAATGGCTATGGGTGGGCATTCGGTCTCACCTGGCGAACTTGAGAAGTTCACTCCTGAGATTTGGGATGAAATGATGGCCGTAAATCTCCGCGGTCCATTCTTGGTAACGAGAGCGGCGGCTCCTCACTTGCGCAAGTCTAAGTGGGGTCGGGTGGTCAACATCGGTTCCACACTCGGACATGGTGATTGGTACCAGGATCGGGCATTTGCTCCAAGCAAGGCCGCAGTAATTCCTTTGACTAGGTTTCTGGCTGCTTCACTTGCCCCAGATGTGACGGTCAACTGTGTGTCACCCGGTCTTATGATCGAAACCGGATTAGGTAGCGGTGGCTCAGAGGAGCTTGTCCAAGGTTGGCGAAATCGTGCCGCGCTCCAAACAACTACTTCAATCGATGATGTCGCGGCGCAGGTCATCCGTTTCTGTAGGGCATCGACCATCACAGGGCAAAGCATCGTCATTGATGGCGGCATACATTTTCAATGATTTCGCGTTTGGGCGGAAGCAATCACCCTCGCGCGCCCAGATGTGGACTGCTACGGGGAAGAAGCGGACACGACCGACCAAATCAGAAACCTCGCCATCAGGTAGACGCCGAGGTCAGATCAAAGGCTTCTTCTGCGATCGTGGGTATCGGGGCATGGTTTTGGCGCTTAACATTTTCGGCATGATCGACGCGTCGCAGATGCGCAGGCCGTCGATCTTTGGGAAACGAAGCTCTGTGTCGAGGACGACCGCAAGATGCTCAAATCCCATACGGCAGGTTCTAGACGCTACGATCTTGTCGATAACCTGAGCGAGGTCATAACTGACTGAATGGAGTTGGTGTTTACAGGCAGAGCACCACGTTGCAGTGCATGGGAGACGTCTCTTGGATAGTTTGTTTGAGCTGTTCAAAGGATTTTCGTCTCTTTCTCCTGAGATCCTCGAAAGCCTCGTTTCTCGCAGCAGACTCGTGAGTGTACCGGCCGGACAAGTGATTTTTGGTCCAGGCAAGTCACCTGAGAACCTGCTATTGCTGCTATCAGGTACGGTGCGCGTGCAGCAGAGTTCGGAAAGCGGGCGCGAGATCGTACTCTATCGGGTCGAAGGTGGACAAAGTTGTGTCCTTACGACCGCCTGTCTCTTGGCGTATGAGGACTACACGGCAGAGGGCGTCGCGGAGACTTCGGTCGAGGCCGTCGCAATCCCCCGAGCCGTGTTCGACGACATGCTCGGCCGGTCGCCGGCCTTCCGTGGCTTTGTCTTCACGGCGTATTCCCGCCGGATCACCGATCTCTTCCGGGTGATTGACGAGGTTGCTTTCGGACGGATAGACACCCGGTTGTCTCAGCGCCTTTTGGCCTTGTCGGATGGTGCTAACGAGGTGAAGGCGACGCACCAACAACTGGCTACTGAACTTGGTACGGCGCGCGAGGTTGTTTCGCGCCAGCTGCAGGAGTTCCAACGCCGGAACTGGATCGCTCAGTTAAGGGGTGCGATCAAAATCATGGATCCGAGCAGCCTGGCCGATCTCTCGGCGAAGTAGCTCAACTCTTCACAAAGCGCCGGATCTGCAGCTGGCTTCGGTGACATGGTCACTGACGCCGTGGCGCTGCGATCGTAGCGAAGGGCCACCTTACCGAAAAGGAGGCTATTCATGTCGATCAATGTTGGAACCGTCGACAGGGCGCTGCGCGCGGCGCTGGGCGTCGTACTGCTGTATCTGGCGTTCGCCAGCGGGATCCCGTTCTTCGAGAGCGGTCTCTTCAAATACGGAGCAGCAGCGATTGGCGTCATCATGCTCGTGGTGGCGGCGGTCCGCATCTGTCCCGTCTACACGATTCTAGGCATTCGCACCTGCAACGCCGCCTGAACAGAGAGCTTACTTTCGGCTTCATCCTCTCGTCTTGGTCTAACGGCTCCCTGTCCAGTCTGGCGAAAGCATGCGGTCTGAAAGAAAACGGCTCTACATTTAGTCAGCACAGCAGATCTCGTAAACGACGTCGGATCTCACCACCTTCTTGCAATGCCTGATCGGTGTGATCCGGAGTCTAAGTCAGTGCTCGGGGGATTTCGTAGCGACGCCCATGTAAATCACCCCAGTGCTGGGCAAAGACGCAAATGTGAAGTCGCCGCGCCGCGTTATCCCAACCGGACCAAGACCAACCATCTTTCCCGGATGAAGTCCTTCAGCAGACAATGCCGAACGTAGCTCAGATGGCTTAATAAAGAGCGCTGGATCATGCGTTCCCTTCGGCAATATGCCCAGTAGATCCTCAGCGACAGTGATCGTCACGAACCGGGCCAAGACGTTCCGGTTGATTGTATCAAACAGAAATCTCCCACCAGGTCGAAGGACACGAGAAACCTCCGCCAACACTTGCGGCAAGCTTTCAACGTGCTCGAGCACGTCGACACAGACGACCGCGTCGAATGTGTTTTCCTCGTAAGGCAATTCTTCTCCAACGCCGACACTGTAGGAGATGTCACGGCTTGTCTCTCTTGCATGCGAACGTGCGGCCTCCACGGCGAGCGAAGCAGGGTCGATGCCCGTCACCTCCGCTCCGCGATCATGCAGTGCCTCAGCCATGAAACCGCCAGCGCATCCCAGGTCCAATACCCGTGCGGCGCGCCAATCCATGTGTCGATCGAACCACTTTAGTCGCGCCGGAACCATATTCCGCAGCGTGCGGATCCAACGGACATTGTCGGACCACCACTCCTCGGCTGCGGCGTCGTAAATGGAGAGGTCGTTGAGCATAAGATTCGTCTTCGTTCCTGTGTCGATCCCTATGAACGCCGAACGCATTTCCGAAGTTAGCGCGATGGCATTCCAAGATGGAAAAATCGGTCAAAGGTTGCGCATCTTGCGGGCTTGGCCAGTGCGCATCTTTTGATCGGATCTATGGCGAACAGTTCGCAAGTCGAGCGTCGAGAGTTCAGCGGAAAGACCCGACGGCGATGAGGCCATGCTCTGCGCGCATTTTTGTCGCTCCTGCGGCAATGCGGCTTTCCAGAGCTAAGTTGCGTAACCGAACCGCTCGCAGGTGGGCTGAGCCTTAGCGCTTCTTCATATTCCTGATTGGCGTAGCCCCAAGGGGAGCACTCAAAAGATCTGTGCCGTACTAGGATGATTATGTGATGAAGCGACTGGATGTTGCCGCTCGGCTGTTCGTCTTCATTGTTGCGTTCACGACCGCTCTCTTTTGCTTTTGGCGATTGGAGGCGGGGTACGACGGTGTCACGGTTGACGACGGCTTCATATCCGAAACCCCCGTCACCATTATCAAGCCCAACGCACCGAGCGGCGATAGACTGACCAAAAGACCGGTTGTTGTGATCGCACATGGCTTCTCCGGGTCTCGATCACTGATGGCTCCGTTCGGCGTTACACTCGCTTAATGTGGTTTCATTGCCGTCGCCTTTGATAT